>MRWG01000835.1_pt1 | contig 25196 bp, 20 predicted proteins | sample 1013341 | NCBI WGS metagenome assembly MRWG01 (sample SAMN06117577, study PRJNA244670) | biofilm metagenome | biome: Water; feature: Cathode Biofilm; material: Biofilm; isolation source: microbial consortium enriched at the cathode of a solar microbial fuel cell | place: USA: District of Columbia ... | reverse complement strand
CGTCTGGCGTGGTCTACGGCCCGCTTCACGGCCTGCCAATTGCCGTGAAGGACCTGGTCGACTGGCAGGACGAAACCTGTACGGTGGGCAGCGCCGCCTGGAAAGACCGGCGCTCAACCAGCGACGCCACCGTCATGCGCAAACTGCTTGCCGCCGGCATGATTCCGATCGGCCGCGCAGCAATGGTCGAATTCGCATTCGGAGGCTGGGGCACGAATCCGATATGCGGAACACCGCGCAACCCCTGGGACATGCAGACACATCGCATTCCCGGAGGCTCCTCCAGCGGCTCGGGCGTGGCCGTTGCCGCCGGCCTTGCGCCGGCGGCCATCGGCAGCGACACGGGCGGCTCCGTGCGCATTCCCGCCGCGCTCAACGGCATTGTGGGCCTGAAACCCACCTATGGACGGATCAGCCTGAAAGGCTGTTTCCCGCTTTCCAGTACACTCGATTCCATCGGCCCGATGACGCGCACCGTCGCCGACGCGGCCCTTCTGCTCGACGCGCTTTGCGGACCGGACGCCAGCGACCCGGCCACCCGTCTTGCACCGGCGCTCAAGCCGGGCGCATGGCAGGGCCTGCGCACGCAGGGCATGCGGGTCGCGGTCATGCGCGAAGAGGATTTCCCGATCCCGCTCGATGCCGAAAGCCAGGCTGCTTACGATCAGGCAAAGGAAGCGCTCATCAGCCTCGGCGTGACGCTGGTTCCCGCCGACCTGCCCTTCGCCTTCAACGAGCTGACGGAGAGCAACGGCCGCATCATCGCCGCCGAAGCCTATGCGGTTCACCGCGATTACATCCACGACGAGAGCGTTCCCATCGGCCCCTATGTGCGCCAGCGCGTGCTCGCCGGAGCCAATGTCAGCGCCAACGACTATATCGAGACGCTCGCCGGCCACAGGCGCATGAAGGCGGTCTATGCCGATTTCATGAAGCCGTTCGACGCGCTGCTCACGCCGACGGTGCCCTTCCCCGCCATCCCCGTCTCGGAGGTGGACGAAAGTGCGGTTCCGATGGCCGCCTATGGCCGCCCGGCAAACTATGTCGGCGCATGCGGCCTGGCGCTGCCGGCAGGCTTCACCGAAACGGGCCTGCCGCTCTCGGTGCAGCTCATGGGCGCAGCCTTCGCGGAGGAGCCGCTGCTTGCGCTCGGCGCGGCGCTTGAACAGCGCATCTCGACAACAGACCGGCTGCCGGACCTCACGGCAGGCTGACTCTCTACGGACAGCAAGGAGTTTCCGATGACGCAATCCACCTGCGACACGCTTTTGACAAACGCTTTGCTGTTCGATGGCCTGGGGGGGCAACCGACCCGCGGCGGCGTGGCACTCTGCAATGGCCGCATCGCCGCGGTCGGCGACGTTTCCGGCTGGCAGGCAAAAGAGACAATCGACCTCGACGGTCTCAGCCTCGCACCCGGCTTCATCGACGTTCACACCCATGACGATCTCGCTGTCCTGAACGACAGCGCGATGGAGCCCAAGATCACGCAGGGCGTGACCAGCGTGATCGTCGGCAATTGCGGCATCAGCCTCGCGCCATACGCAAAGCCCGCCGAACTGGTCCCACCGCTCGGCCTTCTCGGCACGGCGGAAGACTATCGCTTCGGTTCCTTTGCCGCCTACCGCAAGGCGGTGGATGCAGCCGGCGTCGCCGTCAATGTGGCCGCCCTTGCCGGCCATGGCACGCTGCGCGCCATGACGCTCGAAGACACGGATGCGCCCGCCTCCGAAGGCCAGATCGTGGCCATGCGCCTCCTGCTCGAAGAAGCGCTGGAGGCAGGCGTTCTGGGCCTCAGCACCGGCCTTGCCTATCCGGTCGCCCGCCACGCACCGACCGATGAGGTCGTGGCGCTCTCACAGACACTCGCCGCCTTCCCCGGCGCGCTCTACGTCACCCATATGCGCGATGAACGCGACCGGGTGGAAGAGTCCGTCGGCGAGACGATTGCCATCGGTCGGCGCGCCGGCGTCCCGGTGGTGATCTCGCACCACAAATGCATCGGCCGCCACAATTACGGGCGCTCGAAGAAAACACTCTCGATGATCGACAGCGCGCTTCGTCATCAGGACATCGCCATGGATGTCTATCCCTATGAGGCAAGCTCGACCGTGCTCCTGCCGGAGCTGACCCGTCATGCGGAGCGCATTCTGGTCATCGATTCCACCGCCCATCCCGAATTCAACGGGCTGGAGCTTTCCAAAGTCGCGGAGAAAATGGGTTGTGATCAGGAAGAAGCGGCCCGCAGGCTTTCGCCCGCACGCGGCATCTATTTCCAGATGTCGCCGGAAGACATCAACCGCATCATGCAGCACCCGCGCACCATGATCGGCTCCGACGGCATTCCCGGCCCGCAGGCCCATCCGCGCCTCTGGGGCACCTTCCCCCGCGTGCTTGGCCGCTATGTGCGCGAAGATGGCGTGCTGCCGCTCGAAGAAGCCATCCGCAAGATGACCTCCCTGCCCGCCCAGATCTTCGGCTTCGCCCGGCGCGGAAGGCTGCAGGAAGGCTTCCATGCCGATCTTGTCGCCTTTGACGCCGACACGGTTCTGGATCTTGCCGATTACGACACGCCAGACCGCCCGTCGGCCGGCATCGAGCATGTCTTCGTCAATGGCGTCGCGGTGCTCGCCAATGGCGCGGTCACCGGCGCGCGCGGCGGGCGTTTTGTGGCGCGTGGCGAGGCCTGACCGGCAGGAAAAGCGTCACCCTTCCCGGTGCAGTTCCTGGCAGGCCGATTTCAGAATCCTGATGAACATTTCCTCGGCGTTGGAGATCGCACGGTTCTCCGACGTCAGCGCCGTGATCGAGAATTGCAGGTTGGGCACCAGCGGGCGCAGCCGCACGCCGCGCGTGTAGCGCGCTGAAAACTCGTCCACGATGGCGCAGCCCACGCCCTGGCTGACACAGGCCGCCGCCACCGAATAGGTGTGCACCGAAATCCGCGGCTCATAGGGCAGGCCCTCCTCGTCGAAGGCCGCCTTCAGGAACACGCCCACGGGCGATTCCTTCTCAAGCCCGACAAAGGATTGCATGTCGATTTCGCTCAGATGCACCGGCGAAGGATCGAACGGCCTGGCGGGATCATCCGTCTCCAGATAGGTCAGGCTCATCGTGCCCACCGTGGTGGAGGTGATGCCCGGCGTCTCAACGATGTTGAAGGCCACCGCCAGATCGAGATCGAGCGCATGAAGGCGCTTCAAAAGCACGTCATAGTGATGGGTGAACAGCTCGATCTTGAAGCCTTCCCAGTGACGGGGCAGGTTCGACATCACTTTCGGCGCAAGCCCCACGCCAAGACTCGGCAGAAAGCCCACCCGCAGCACATCGTCGGGATTGCGCCCCAGATTGCGCGCGAGCGTGCGGAAACGCTCCAGCGCGCCATGCACATCCACGGCCTCGGCAAACAGAAGCTCCGCCTCGCGCGTCGGCACAAGCCGCTGCTTCACGCGATCGAACAGCTTGAAGCCGAGAAGCGATTCCGCGTGCTTCAGCGTCCGGCTGAGCGCCGGCTGCGAGACATTCAGCCTTTCAGCCGCAGCATTGATCGACCCGGCCAGACGGATCGCGTGAAAAACCTCTATGTGCCGTAGATTCATTAAGCCCGATTTGCTTCTGCGTGTTCCCATCCGCAGTCTTGTGGCTGCGCTTGCCGGCAATCATACACGCTCGCCGGAATGCCATGCACAAAAACTTTCCGGCGCAAAAGAATTCATAAACAACTTTAGGTCACACATTGGTCCCGAGTGTATTAGTATTCAACCGGGGCGCGTAATTGTCCGTGAGTGAAATCCGTCCATTGGAGCGTGATGACATTTCCGCCATTGCGGAGATGTTCCAGCGCATATTGCGCAAGGGACACGGCCCCGCGCCGCTTGGCGCGCGCGAATATCTCGAGACACTCTTTCTCGACCCGCCCTACCGCGACGACGACATCCAATCACTTGTGCATCTTCGCGAAGACGGCACGGTCAATGGTTTCATGGGCGTGCTTCCCATGCCCTTCGTCTATCAGGGCAAGACCCTGAAGAGCGCCATCGGCGGCAGCTTCATGGTGGATGGTCACGAACAGGATCCCTATGCCGGCGCGCGCCTTCTACGCGCCTTCCAGTCCGGCCCGCAGGATCTATCGCTGACCGAAACCGCCAACGATGTTTCCACGACCATGTGGCGCAAGCTGCGCGGCACGATCCTGCCGGATTACAGTCTCGAATGGCTGCGCATCCTGCGCCCGGCCGGCTTCATCGCCGCCATGGCCGCGTCCGCCTTCGCGCCTGCCGCCATCGCAAAACCGCTCGCACGGCCCTTCGACGCCCTGCTGCGGCGCCGGGGCGCACCGCCCCAGTGGACCCATGTGTCGGATGCGGAATTTGCGGGCAAGACACTTGCCACCGAAGACGCCGATGCGGCTGAAACGGTGTCGCTGTTCCAGCAATTCGTCTCTGCCTTCGCCCTGCATCCTCAATGGACGGAGAACGCGCTTCAACGCATGGTGCATGAATCGCAGCGCAAGGCGGATTACGGCGCGATGGTGCGCCGCAAGGTGCTCTCGCGCGGCGGCAAGCCGGTCGGCCTGTTCCTCTATTACGGCGATGCGGGCGGCATCGGACGCGTGATCCAGATCCTGTCTCTGCCCGGTCAGGAAGGCCCGGTCATCGACGCAATGCTGGCGGACGCGACCGAACGCGGGCTGGTGGCTCTGCGGGGGCGCGGACAGCCGACCCTGATCAACGCCATGCTCGGTCGCCGCTTCGCATTCATCCATGCGTCCTCCAGCATTGTTCATGCGAGAGACAAGACGCTGCTCGAACCGTTCATCACGGGGCAGGCTTTTTTCAACGGCTTTGCGGGAGAATCTTGGACGCGGCTTCTTGGGGACCGTTTCGACTAAAGCAATTCCAGGAAAAGTGGGCACCGGTTTTCCGTCCGGAATTGCGGAAAAGCAAAAAACTGGAGCGCTTTCGCGATTCAACAAAAAGCTGCGAAAGCGGAACCGGGCCAAATGGCCCGCAGGGGTGGTTTGTAAATGTGCGGAATAGCGGGTTATTGCGGAGCGGGTCTTCACCCGCAGGAAGCTGAAAGGCTTCTTGCGGCCATGTCCGCCACAATCGCCCACCGCGGTCCGGACGAAGCCGGCATCCACGTGACAGAAGATGTGGGCCTTGCCCATCGCCGCCTTTCCATTGTCGATCTGGCGGACGGCCAGCAGCCCATGACGAGCGCCGACGGGCAGCTCCACATCACCTATAATGGCGAGATCTTCAATCACGTCGAACTGCGCCAGGACCTTGAAAGCCGCGGTCATCGCTTTCGCACATCAAGCGACACCGAAGTCATACTGCACCTCTACGAGGCGTTCGGGCCAGATTGCGTTGAGCAGCTCAATGGCGACTTCGCCTTCGCGATCCATGATGCGCGCCGCAAGCGCCTTTTCCTCGCCCGCGACCGCATGGGCGTGCGCCCGCTTTACTACACATGGCGTCAGGGCCGGTTCCATTTCGCGTCCGAGATCAAGGCGCTCCTGACCGTTCCCGGCATGGAGGCGCGGCTCGACCCCTTCGCGCTCGACCAGATTTTTACGCTCTGGGCTCCCATTCCACCGCGCACGGCGTTTGAGGGCGTCAGCGAACTGCCGCCGGCGCACTGGATGATCGTCGAGAATGGCGCGGCCCGCACGCAACGCTACTGGGATCTGAATTTCTCCGATGTCCGGCACGACCGTACCGAGGCAGAGCTGGCGGAGGAGACCCGTGCGCTTCTGGAAGACGCGACGCGCATTCGCCTGCGCGCCGATGTGGAGGTGGGAACCTATCTGTCGGGCGGGCTCGACTCCTCCATCATCGCCGCACTCGCCAAGCGCATGGCGCCCGCCGGCCTGACCAGTTTCGCCGTCACCTTTTCCGATCCCGCCTTCGACGAAAGCGCATTCCAGAACGAGATGGTGCTAGCGCTTGGCACGGAGCATCACACTGTCGATTGCGACATGGACGAGATCGCCACCGTGTTTCCGCAGGTCATCCGCCACACGGAGCAGCCGATCCTGCGCACCGGTCCCGCACCACTCTACCGGCTGTCCGGTCTGGTGCGCTCGAAAGGCATCAAGGCGGTCCTTTCCGGCGAAGGGGCAGACGAGGTCTTTGCCGGTTACGACATTTTCAAGGAGGCGCGCATCCGGCGCTTCTGCGCGCGCCAGCCGGGCTCGCAATTGCGGCCGCACCTGTTCCGCCGCATCTATCCCTATCTCTCCAATCTGAAGCGCCAGACACCGGACTATCTCGCCGCCTTTTTCGGCGTTGCCGGCGACGATCTGAACGATCCGCTGTTCTCGCATCGCCCGCGCATGCGCAGCACCGCCGGTACGAAGCTCTTCTTCTCCGATGCACTGAAGACAACGCTCGGCGACTATGATGCGGCAGCCGAACTCGCCGCCACACTGCCCGACGCCTTCAGCGAATGGCACCCTCTGCATCAGGCACAGTATCTGGAAACCCGCTTTCTCCTGCCCGGCTACATTCTCTCCAGCCAGGGCGACCGCATGGCGATGGCGCACGGGATCGAAACACGCTTCCCCTTCCTCGACCACCGGCTGGTCATGCATGCCGCGCAGATACCGGCAAGCATCAAGCTCAGAGGGCTCAGGGAGAAGCATCTTCTGCGCGAGGCGATGCGCGATGTCGTGCCGCCACAGATCGCCGACCGGCCCAAACAGCCCTATCGCGCGCCAGAGGCCAGCGCCTTCACCGATCACGCGCAGGCCTATGTGGAAGAAGCATTCGAGAAATCGACGCTGGAAGAAAACGGAAACTTCCACGTTGAAAAAACAGCCAGATTGTATAAAAAAAGCCGGCTAAATAGTTTCACCGGTTTTCGAGACAACGCAGCATTCGTCGGCATTCTGTCGACACAGCTTTGGTCCCAGCAGTTCGCCAGGCCGGTTCGGATAACGGATCAACCTCTGGCGGTTCGTGCCTGACCGTGAAAGGAAGCACCATGCCCCAGTCCATCAATGCCGATATCCGCGCCTTCATTATCGAGAACTTCCTGTTCGGCGATGAAGCAGACGCCCCGGAAGACGATGTATCTCTGATCGAGAACGACATTGTCGATTCCACCGGCATTCTGGAGATGGTCTCGTTTCTCGAGGAGCACTTCGCCATCGATGTCGCCGACCCGGAGATCGTGCCGGAAAACTTCGACACGATTGCCCGCTTAAGCGCCTTTGTCGCGGGCAAGAAGAAGGCCAGGGAGACCGCGCCAGCCGGCGCATAGGAGCGACGCAATGCGCGTTGAGACCTTACTGAAAGACCGTGCAGGGCTTGCCCCCTCCGCCACCGCGCTTGTCACGGGGCCGGACCGGTTAAGCTACGCCGATTTCGACCGTCTGGCCGACCGTCTGGCCGGGGCCTTATGCGCCCACGGGGTCGAGCCCGGCGACCGGGTTGCGCTTTGCATGGACAATAGCCGGGAGATGGCCATCGCCATATTTGCCGGTCTCAGGGCCGGCGCGACGGTCGTTCCGGTCAACCCCGGCGTCAGGGCCGAGGGCCTCGCCCAGATCTTAATGGACTGCACGCCAAAAGCCCTCATTCATGAGGCCAGGCATGGCGGCCTCGTGAATGAGGCGATTGCTGCGGCGGGCCACACGCCCCTTTCCATCGTCGCCCGGACGGACATCGTCACCCGGACGGACAGGGCCACGCTCAGCGACGCGATTGCCTTCGACACCTGCCTCGATTTAGAGGCGCCCTTACCCGCCCGGCAGGAAAACGACCGGGATCTCGCCTTTCTGATCTACACCTCCGGCTCATCCGGCAGACCGAAGGGCGTGATGATGAGCCACCGCAATGTCGATGCGGCAGCGGCGATGATCGCCGATTATCTGGAAAACGACGACAGGGACGTGGTGCTTTCCGCACTGCCGCTTTCCTTCACCTACGGGCTGTATCAGCTTCTTGTAGCCGTGCGCAGCGGCGCGACGCTCGTTCTGGAAAAGAGCTTCGCCTTCCCCCATGCGGTTCTGGAAAAGGCGCATGCCGAAGGCGTTACCGGGTTTCCCCTCGTGCCAACCATGGCGGCCATGCTCGCCACGCTCGAAGGGCTCACGCCCGACCGGCTACCGCCGCTGCGCTACATCACCAATGCCGCAGCCCACCTGCCGCCCGCCCACATTCAGGCGCTGCGCGCCCTTTTCCCGGCAGCGCGCATCTACTCCATGTACGGTCTCACCGAGTGCGCGCGGGCAAGCTTCCTTGCACCGGAAGAGCTCGACCGTCATCCCACCTCCGTCGGCAAGGCCCTGCCGGGCACCGAGGCCCTTGTCGTCGATGAAGACGGCAACGAAGCCGAAGCGGACGTCACGGGCGAACTTGTCATCCGCGGACCGCATGTCATGCAGGGCTACTGGAACAATCCGGAAGCAACCGCGCTTGCGCTGCGCGATGCGCCCGATGGCAGCGGCAGGAGGCTCCACACGGGCGACCTCTTCAAACGCGATGCGGAAGGCTTCCTCCATTTCGTCGGCCGCCGGGACGAGGTGGTGAAGATCCGCGGCGAAAAGGTTTCGCCCAGACAGGTGGACGCCGTTCTGGCCGCCTGTCTGGGCGTGCGCGAGGCGCTTTCCTTCACCACGCCCGACCCCGTCTTCGGCCACCGGCTCGACGCGCTCATCGTGGCCGACGATCCCGGCCTCACCGGACGCATGCTCGCCCGGCACTGCAAACACCGCTTACCGGACACGATGGTCCCGAAGTCATTCATTTTCCAGGCGGAACTGCCGAAAACGGCAAACGGAAAACCCAGCCGCCGCCTCGCCGCCATGGAGGCCCTGAAAGCATCATGAACGACATGAACATCAGCTTTTCCATCGACGATCTGAAGATCGATCCCGCCGCTGAAGCCCAGCGCATCGTCACGGCGCTGCGCACGCAGCTGCGCAGCAGACTGCGCAAGCGGGGATTAGTGCTCGGCCTGTCCGGCGGTATCGATTCCAGCGTCTGCGCGGCCCTTGCCGCGCGTGCGCTCGGGCCAGACCGCGTCTTCTGCCTGTTCATGCCGGAATATGATTCCGACCCGGAGAGCCTGCGGCTCGGCCAGGAGGTTGCAACGACGTTCGGTCTCTCCAGCGTGATCGAGGATATCGGCCCGTCGCTTGCCGCCATGGGCTGCTATGAGCGCCGCGACGCCTTCATTCGCCAGGTCGTGCCGGACTATGGCGCAGGCTGGTCGATGAAGATCGCCATCGCCAATGCGCTCACCACCAAGGCCTACAACATCTCCTATCTGGTGGTGCGGCGGCCCGACGGCACGGTCGAGAAGCACCGGCTCCCGCCAGAAGTCTATCTCGGCATCGTCGCCGCCACCAACATGAAGCAGCGTACCCGCAAACAGCTCGAATATTACCATGCCGACCGGCTGAACTATGCGGTCATCGGCACGCCCAACCGGCTGGAATATGATCAGGGTTTCTTCGTGAAGAACGGTGACGGCGCAGCCGATGTGAAGCCCATCGCCCACCTCTACAAGTCGCAGGTCTACCAGCTCGCGAAATATCTCGGCGTGCCCGCCGAAATCCGCCGTCGCATGCCGACGACAGACACCTATTCGCTCGCCCAGTCACAGGAGGAGTTCTATTTCGCGCTCCCCTATCGCGAGATGGATCTGTGCCTCTACGGGCTCGACCACGCCATTCCGGCCAAGAAGGTCGCCTGCGCCACCGGCCTCAGCGAGCGGCAGGTGGGGCTTGTGTGGCGCGACATTGCCGCAAAACGCAAGGTCGCCCACTATCTGCACCTGCCCCCGCAGTTGGTCGAGGAGATCGACGCCCCCTGATCAGCCAGCCTTTTTGGCCGCGAGCAGCGAAGAGCCGGGGAAACGCAGAAGCATGCCGAAGAGATCGCGCGGCTCATCGGGGTCGGCCAGAAGGTCGAGCTCGATGAAGTGATCGGTCTCGCGCACGCGGTCATAGACATAGCGCAGCGCCGAGAAATCCTCCGTCGCGAAACCGACGGAATCGAACAGCGTGATCTGGCGCGGCTCGCGACGCCCCTTCACCTTTCCGGCAATCACCTGCCACAGCTCTTCCACCGGGTGATCCTCCGCAAGCTGCTGGATCTCGCCCTCGATGCGGGTCTGCGGCGGATATTCCACGAAAATGTCGGAGCGGGTGAGAATGTCGCGATGCAGTTCGGTCTTGCCGGGGCAGTCGCCGCCCACCGCGTTGATGTGCACGCCGGAGCCAACCATGTTGTCGGTCAGGATCGTCGCATATTGCTTGTCGGCGGTCGCGGTGGTGATGATGTCCGCGCCTTCCACCGCTTCTTCCGGCGTCTTGCAGGCGGTCAGCTCGAAACCCAGCCCTGAGAGATTGCGCAGGCACTTTTCCGTCGCGCCGCCATCAACGTCATAGAGCCGCAGCCGGTCGACGCCGAGTGCCGCCTTGAAGGCCATCGCCTGAAACTCGGATTGCGCGCCATTGCCGATAAGCGCCATGGTGCGCGAGCCCTCAGGCGCAAGATACTTCGCCGCCAGAGCAGATGTCGCCGCCGTGCGCAGCGCCGTCAGGATCGTCATTTCGGTGATCAAAAGCGGATAGCCATTGCCCACATCGGCATAGACGCCGAATGCCGTCACCGTCTGCCGCCCCTCGCGGGTGTTCTTGGGATGACCGTTCACATATTTGAAGCCGTAATGCTTGCCATCGCTCGTCGGCATCAGCTCGATCACGCCTTCGCGGCTGTGCGCGGCCACACGCGGCGTCTTGTCGAAATCCTCCCAGCGGAGAAAATCTTCCTCAATGTAATTCGTCAGCTCCGCCAGAAAGCGTTCCACGCCGATTTCCAGCACCAGTTCCATCATGTGATGCACACTGACGAAGGGAACGAGGTTCAGCTTGTCGATCGAAGGGGTATAGGTCATCGTCAATGGCTCCTGGTAGGCCGATCCATGATGCGCCGGCCAAGCAGACTGGCTGTGAGGTCGACAAGCAGGGTCGCCGTGCGACCGCGCTCATCGAGGAAAGGGTTGAGTTCCACGAGGTCGAGGCTGGTGACGAGACCGCTGTCGTGCAGCATCTCCATCGCCAGATGGGCCTCGCGGAAGGTTGCGCCACCGGGCACGGTGGTGCCCACCGCCGGCGCAATGGCGGGATCGAGAAAGTCCACGTCGAGGCTCACATGCAGGCGTCCGCCCTCGGCAGCCACCCGCTCCAGAAAAGCGCGCAGCAGCGGCGCAATCCCATGCTCATCGATGGCGCGCATGTCATGAACGGTCACGCCCGCCCCGCGCAGCGCGGTGTGCTCCGCCGGGTCCACGCTGCGCAGCCCAAGGGCGCAGATGCGGGTGGGATCGATGGGTGTGTGAAGGCGCGGAAAGAAGCCGTCAAAACCCGCCTGCCCGCTGGCATAGGCGAGCGGCACGCCATGCAGATTGCCGCTGGCGGTGGTGTCGAGCGTGTGGAAATCCGGATGCGCATCGAGCCAGAGAACAAAAAGCGGCCTGTCGGCCTCAGCCGCCCGGCGCGCCATCCCGGCAAGGGTGCCAGCCGCCATGCTGTGGTCGCCGCCAAGAAAGACCGGCATGCCGCCTTCGCCTGCGGCGTAAGAGGCCTCGCTGATCGCATCCGTCCAGGCGACGATCTCCGGCAGCGCCTTCAGCGCGGGGTTGCCATGCGGCTTCACATTCTGCGGTTTTGGAACAACGGTTCCGAGATCGGAAACCTGATGGCCAAGCTCGCCAAGCGCCGCCACGAGACCGGCCGTGCGCAAGGCGCTCGGTCCCATTTCGCAACCCATGCGCCCGGCGCCATCCTGCACCGGAATACCCAAGATCTTGCAATGCATAGCGCCACCGACCCATCGAACAGTTCCCATTATTCGACCCCGGATCGTCGGCAGAATGAACAAACCAAATTGCCAAAAATTTCATAAGCATTTATCATTTTGCTAATTATGGATTTCATTTTGCACAATCATGGATGAACTCGACGAACGCCTGATCACCCTTCTGCGCCATGATGCGCGCCGCAGCATCTCGGATCTGGCGATGGATCTGGGCGTGTCGCGCGCCACGGTGCGCGCCCGTATGGAGCGGCTGGAAAAGGCCGGTCACATTGTCGGATACACGGTCATCCTGCGGGCCGACACGGTGGAAGCGCCGGTGCGCGGCATCACCATGGTGGAGATCGAAGGGCGCTCCGCCGACCGGGTGATCCACGCGCTTGAGGGTTTTCCGGAAGTTTCCGCCGTTCACACCACCAATGGCCGCTGGGACATCGTGGTGGAGCTCGGCGCATCCACACTGACCGATCTCGACGCGGTGCTGCGCCGCATTCGCCTCATTCCCGGCATCATGAACAGCGAAACAAGCCTGCTTCTGGCCACGCCCCACAGCACCCGCGCGCGGCTGTGATTGAGCACCGGCCTGCACCTGTCTGTACCTGTCCGCACCGGGCTTATTCGCGCTTATTCTGGCGTTAACCCGGCAAAGCTAACCTGCACTCCCCTGCCCCTTTCCAGAACCGACGAGCAAGCGACGATGCATTCAAGACCCTCAGAAACAATCCGCTGGGGCATCGTCGGCGCCGGCGTCATGGCCGAGCAGTTCGCCAGCGATCTGGCACTGACGGAAAAAGCCGCACTCACCGCCGTTTCCTCCCGCACGCCTGAAAAGGCCGCAGCCTTTGCCGCGCGGCATGGCAATGTCACGGCGCATGCCGCTTGTCAGGCACTTCTTGGCGACCCTTCAGTGGACGCGGTCTACATCGCCACGCCAAACGACACGCATTTCGAAATCGCCCGCGCCGCCATCGAGAGCGGCAAGGCGGTTCTGGTCGAGAAGCCGCTGGTAACCACCAGCCGGGATGCCGCCCGGTTGGCGACACTTGCCTCGGAGCGCGGTGTCTTTCTGATGGAGGCCATGTGGACGCGCTTCCTGCCGGCCATCGCCAAAACCAGGGCGCTGATCGGGGAAGGCGCAATTGGCGAGGTCACGCGCCTGCGCGGCAGCCTCGCCTTCCACCACCCCTACGATGCCGAAAGCCGCTTTTATTCCAGAGCCCATGGCGGCGGGGCCATGCTCGATCTCGGCATCTACGGCATCTCGCTCGCCCGCTTCCTGATGGGCGAGCCGCTGGAAGTTGATGGCGAATGGCGACAGGCCCCAAGCGGCGTCGACAAATCCGCATCGGTGACGCTTCTGTTCGACCGGGATGTCGAAGCGCACCTCTCCTGCTCCTTCGAGCATGAGGGCGACAACTGCTTCATCATCGAGGGCAGCGACGGGGCGCTGGTTTTGCAGCCCCCCTTCATTGCCGCAAACGCCGTCCTGCATTGCCGCAACCGGCTTGCAGCCCGCCTTGCCGCCTTTCCCGGCCAGTCGGCCCTGTCCCGCGCCATTCGCAAATTCGCGCGAGGCGCGCCATTGCCGGGCATCCACCGGCACGCTTTTCCCCGCGCGGGATACGGGCTTCAGTATGAAATCGCGGCGGTCGGCGACGCTCTCCGCGCCGGCCATACACATGACCGGCGCAGCGCCCCGCTCGACACGGCGCGCACTCTGGAAATCATCGAAACGGTTCTTGCCGAGCAAAACCGGAAGGGTTGAGGACCGCTCAGTCCTTCTGCGCCTCCGGCTTGAACGCAAAATGCGTTTTCGGCGTGTAATCATGCTCGCCGGCGCTCAGCGCCAGAACGAGCTCGGTCAGGTGCAGGGCCACCTTTCCTGAATAGAAGGGCATGCTGCCGCCAGAGAGCGCCTTCGCCTGCTCTGCAACGCCCCGGGCAAAATCGATCCGCGAGGGATAGGCAGGCAGGGCCTTGCCATCCTTCGGCGCGGTGCTCGCAACGCGCCGGCCGGGCGTGATGCGCAAAGGCAGGGTGCGCCCGATGCGGTTTTCGATCCCGTCAAGAACCTTCTGCAAAAGGCTGCGCTCACGCCCCGGCGCTGAAAGATGGATTGCGGAATTGTCGTCCCACAGGTCGCGCAGGATCATGCTTCCACGGTCGCCAAGCACGGTGAGCGAGCGGTCGCGCGGTGCTGCCAGCCCACAGGTGATCCGTGCCTTGACCCCGCTCTCGAAGGTCATGATGCCCACGGAGAAATCCGGGGCCAGCGCCTCGCCTTCAAGCTCCGGCCCCTTTTCGGCAAAGCAGAGGGCGGATGACGCCGACATATGCACAACGGGGCCGAACAGACCGACCAGCCAGCTCATTGCATAGCCGGCATGCTCCAGCGTGCACCCAACCTTGAACTCCTCGGCGCCCGGCCAGCGCGCGCCAGAGCGGCTGCGCCAGCTTCGCCAGTCGGCGCGAAACACGGGACCGTCTTCCATCTCGGCATAGACCAGCCGGGGCGCGCCAATGTCACCGCGCGCCAGGATCTGCGAGAATGTCCGGTAGGCCGAGCTCAACCCGTTGGCGGGCGCAGTGCAGAGAATGAGGCCGCGCTTTTCGGCCAGCGCTGCAAGCTCCATGGCATCATCCAGCGACATCGCCAGCGGCTTCTCGCAATAGACATGCTTTGCCGCTTCAAGACAGGCGCGGTTGATCTCGTAATGGCTTTCCGTGCTCGTCAGATTGACGACAATCGCAACATCAGGATCGCTCAGAAGTGCGGACTGATCCTCATAGGCGCGCACACCATGAAAGGCGCAAAAGCGCTCCAGCCGCTCAGCCTTGCGGTCCCAAACACCGGCAAGTTCAAGCCCGGGGTGGTTGGCCAGCGTGGTCATATAGTAATCGGCAACAAAACCGGTGCCGATGAATGCGATTTTTGTCATGGGAGCGCCTCAATTTGAGACGGCTTACAATTACTCGACTAAGTTTTCCAGAGGACGCCAGTCTAGTTTTTCAGCTCCCCGATCATGCGCAGCACATCATCTTCTGCCCGATGTCCGCCGAATTCTTCAACAATTCCAAAGGCTCCGCCATAGCCCCAGATAGACCAGGAAAAGCCACGCTCCTCGGCCTGCGCGATCATGTCACGCATATAGGCCGCTCTCCATTCGGCGGGCATTACATCCGGGTTCTGATATTCCTGACGGATCATCCCGAACTCACCGAGAATGATGTTCGCAGGATCGACGCCATACTTCGCCGCCCAGTCGGCAACGATGTTGAAGGGGGCCGCCATTTCGGCTTCCAGTTCCTCCTTCGTGTCGACACCGGCGATCAGCTCGTCCAGATAGGCCAGCATGCCGGCGCGGCGCAGGAATGGCGCGTCGTTGCGAATGCGTTCGCGCGCCTTCTCAATGGCTTCGGCCAGTGCTTCCGGGTGCGCATGCGGCGGATAGGGAACGCGCGTCACATAGCGGATGAAATCGCCGGCCCACAGCGCCCCCTGCGAGGTCAGGACAAACGGCGCATAGGAGTGAAAGCCCCAGAGAATGTTGTCGTCGGGAATGGTGTTCGGGTTGAGCGCGGCAAGCCCTTCCGCCGTTCCCCAGCATGCGCCAGACAGTATCAGCGTCGTGCGTGGAGCCGACGAGCGCGCAGCGGCAAAGAGCCTGCCCAGCTGCTCGTCCCAGGCAGCGCCTTCCGCGCCCTCGCAGCCCGTCACCGGCTCGTTCAGAAGCTCGAATGCAACCATGGCCGGATCTTCTGCGGCGAGTGTCCGCCCCATCTCGCGCACCAGGTCCAGATAGCGCTCGAACAGGGCCTCGTCGCGCAGGATCTCCTCAACGCCTGCAAAGCGGTCCGCGCCGCGCGGAATGGGATGCAGATCGACGATGACCTTGAGGCCCGCCGCATTGATCGCGCGCGCGCCTTCGAGAACGGAAGCAAACAGCCTGTCGCGGAAGCCAGCCGATTTCGGCGACAGGAACGGGATCGGATCGACCGGCATGCGCACGAAGTCGAAACCCGTCTCCTTCAGAAGCGCCAGATCTTCGGCGTCGATCTTGCGACGCCATTCGGGATAAGGCAGGAGCACATCTTCCTGCGTCCACTCCGCTTCATCGGGCCATGTGTCCCAGATGTCGAGGTTGACGCCACGGGCAGGCGCAAACGTCGCTGCCTCAAGCGGTCCCGCGAAACAGGCCAGAAGGCCGGCAGCCGCAAGAAAGCCCCTGAACCGCATTGTTCTGCCCGCCATGGCGGCGCTCCCCTCTCCGATCCTTCCGAGCGCGCGTCAGCGCCCACGGCATACCAGTGGGTATCAGCCCCGGATTAACGAAATATAGCGATTTGCTTGCATACGGTGCACGCGCCGGTTGCGACCGGCAAAACGCATTTGCGCAAGGGAAAGATGATGACGGTGACTGACCGATGGCGGCCTGAAACGGCAGCCGGGGGATTTACGCGCGATGACGAAGACATCGCTTTCTACACGCGCATCAACGCCCTTGTCCGCCCGGACATGGTGCTGGTCGACCTCGGTGCGGGGCGCGGTTCGCGCTTCGATGAAGGCACCTCTCCCTTCCGCAAAGATTTCTGCAATTTCCAGGGCAAGGTGAAGCACGTGATCGGCCTCGACGTCGATCCGGTGGTCATGGAACACCCGCATCTCGACGAGGCGCATGTGATCGAGCCGGGCGGCAGGCTGCCGCTGGCGGATTCGAGTGTCGACATCATCGTGTGCGAATGGGTGATCGAGCATGTCGAGCATCCGCAGGAATTCGCCGACGAGATCCACCGGGTTTTAAAGCCCGGCGGCTGGTTCTGCGCCCTGACGCCGAACAGCTATGGCTATGTGGGCATCTCGAACCGCATCATCCCCGACAGCGTGAAAGACCGGCTGATGCGCCTTGTCTGGCCGGAGCGGCCGCATGAGGACGTGTTCCCCACCTTCTACCGCATGAACACGATGGGCAGTGTCCGTCGCGCCTTCGGCGAGGAGAAGTGGACGCATCACGGCTACACGGCCAATGGCACGCCGCGCTACCACGGCAACACCGCGATCGGCTTTGCTGCGGTCGCCTTCTTTCAGGCGATCATGCCGCCGCCGATGCGCACCAATCTTCTGGTGTTTTCGCAAAAGCGTCCGGACGCCGCATCAGCGCGCGCAGAGACTGCAAAGGCAGCCTGAAATTCCGGAAATTTCGCCCCAAATTTCGTCATTCCGGGCAAAATTTCCGAAAAAATCACCGAATGAAAGAATTCGGGCGGCCAGTGGGCCGCCCGTCAAAATCAGTGGATCGCCTGCGCCCGGAAGTCACCCGGCTGGCCGCCATTGGCGGCATCCTGTTCGGCCTGACTGGCAAGCCCGGCGGCAACCACCGAAACACGGAACGTGCCTTCCAGCTTGTCGTCAAAGATCGCGCCGACGATGATCTCGGCGTCGTCGCCGACCTCTTCGCGGATGCGGGTCGCGGCTTCGTCGACCTCGAACAGCGTCATGTCGCGGCCGCCGGAGATCGAGACCAGAACGCCGCGGGCGCCCTTCATGTTGGCCTCGTCCAGAAGCGGGTTGGCGATGGCGGCTTCAGCAGCCTTCATCGCGCGCGCATCACCCGTCGCCTCGCCCGTGCCCATCATCGCGCGGCCCATGTCACGCATGACGGAGCGGACGTCGGCGAAGTCGAGGTTGATCAGGCCTTCCTTGACGATCAGATCCGTGATGCAGCGCACGCCGGAATAGAGAACCTTGTCGGCCAGCTCGAACGCCTCGGCAAAGGTGGTCTTGGCGTCGGCAATGCGGAACAGGTTCTGGTTGGGAATGACGATGACGGTATCGGCGGCCTGACGCAGAAGCTCGATGCCCTGCTCGGCAATGGCCATGCGGCGATTGCCCTCGAAGGTGAACGGCTTTGTGACGACAGCCACGGTCAGGATGCCGGCATTGCGCGCGGCAGCGGCGATGACCGGCGCTGCACCCGTGCCGGTGCCGCCGCCCATGCCGGCGGTGACGAAGCACATATGGGTGCCCGACAGATGATCCATGATCTCGTCGATGGTCTCTTCGGCAGCAGCCTGACCGATCTCCGGCAGCGAGCCCGCGCCGAGACCCTCGGTCGAATTCGCGCCCAGCTGGATCAGCCGTTCGGCCTTGGACATGGTCAGCGCCTGCGCATCGGTGTTGGCGCCGATGAAGTCCACGCCCTGCAGATTGTGCGCGATCATGTTGTTAACGGCATTGCCGCCACCGCCGCCGACACCGATGATGGTGATCTTGGGGCGCATTTCAGAAATTTCGGGCTTCTTCTCGTCCGTCATTGGGCCTTGGTCCTTCCTGGGGGCAAGCGGCGACAGCGAATCGCTCCGCCCGCGCGTCCGCCTGAAGGAATCAGAGTGCGCCGGCTTGTTCAAGTGTGCGCTACGCCCTGAACACCCGGAGTTTACAGCTCTGATTCAAATGTGATGACGGCCTGTAACGCTTTCAATGGCGGCTCACGCATTATCCGCCTCGACACCCTCACGCAGCGTCCTCAAGACATCCGGGTCCGCCGACTGGACGCGGCTCCAGTTGGGGATGAAGGGCGTCTCCATGGGATGCTCGAGAAAGGTATGGCCCGCCTCGACGATGTTCGCGGCAAAAAGCTCCACAGCCTTTTCCTCCCTGTGACGATCCACATGCAGCCCGTTCATCACCGCGTCGTTGTAGTAGCGCTCGATCAGGTCGAGCGCGAGGCGGTAATAGGTGGCTTTCAGGGTGCGGAAATGCTCCTGACTGAAGACGACGCCATCGGTGGCGAGCTTGCGGAAGATCGCCTTGGAAATGTCGATGGACATGCGCGAGAGACCGCGTGCGGCATCCTCCGCCGAAAGCGGCTGGTGCTTGTGGTCGTAACCGTCGCAGATATCCACCTGGCAAACCGCATGCCGGCCGAGATTGCGCCATGCCTCGGACAGGACACCGATCTCCAGCCCCCAATCGGAGGGGATGCGGATATCCGGCAGAATGGAGGTGCGCATGGCGAATTCACCGGCCAGCGGGTAGCGGAACGCCTGCAGGTATTCGACATAGTCGCTGTGCCCGAAAGTGCGCTGAAGGGCGAGCAGCAGCGGCGCAATGAGGAGCCGGCTCACGCGGCCATTGAGCTTTCCGTCCGCAACGCGCGGATAGTAGCCCTTGCAGAACTGATAGGGGAAGGACGGATTGGCCAGCGGATAGACCAGCCGCATCAGCATTTCGCGCGTGTAGGTGATGATGTCGCAATCATGCAGGGCCACCACATCGCTGTCCTGGCAGGCAAGCGTATAGCCCATGCAGTACCAGACATTGCGCCCCTTTCCGGGCTCCTCGGGCGCAAGCCCCAATGAGGACAGACGCTTCTGGACCGCCTTCAGGCGCGGCCCGTCATTCCAGAGGATCGAATGGCGCTGCGGCAGCCGGGCGAAATATTCCTGCGCGAAATGGAACTGCTCTTCACTGGCGCGGTCGAGGCCGATGACGATGTGATTGATGTAATCAACCTCACAGAGTTCATCGACGATCCGCCCCAGCGCCGGCGCTTCAAGCTCGGAGAAGAGCGACGGCAGGATGAGTGTGATCCTTCGCCGTTCGGCGAAAAGCCTGAGCTGGCGCTCCATCTCTTCCGGCGTGGTCGTGCCGAGATTGTGCAGCGTGGCCACGCTGCCGCTCTGCTGGAAATCCGACATGGCGCTCCTCCCTATTCCGGTGCGTTCAACAGTGCGAGGATTTCCTCGTTCCAGCCTTCAGGTCCGGGAAGCCTTGCCCATCGTATCACCCCACCCTCTACCGGTGCGAACGGGGCGAGACCGGCATGGGCCGGATTGGGTATGACAATCCCGATATCGACGTTCTGCAGCATGGCGACATCATTGGGCGCATCGCCCAGCGCTACGCTGACCAGAGCTTCGTCTTCCGTGCGGTAGCGGGCAACAAGTTCGTCCACCCGCGCGCCCTTCGTTCCGCCGAAGGAGAGCGTGGCAAAGCGACCGCCCTTTTGAACGGTGACGCCGTTCTCCTTCAACGCGGCACAGAAATCTGCGTAGCCTTCTTCCGTGCCGTTCCAGAGACCGGGTTCCGAAAAAGCGCGCTGTTTTGCGCGCGCGGCAGCCTCCATACTCAGGCCGGTGCGGGCCGCAACCTCTTCTGCGCTCCAGTCGGAAAAGCCGGTGAAATGCCGGCGCAATTCTGATGGAAGCGCATCCAGCGTGCGCATGAGGCGTTGATGTCCGGACGCCACGGGCTCGTCACCAGCCTCGTGCTCCGGCGGCAGAATGCCAGCGCCGTTTTCCACGATTGCAGGACAGTCGGAAAAGCCGGCCGCCTGCCGGATCGGCGCGACCTCGGCTGCGGTCTTGCTGGATGCAAGGATGAGGTGATGCCCTTCGGCCCGCAACCGCGCAAGCGCCGGGCGGGCTGCATCGAAATCATAGGTCTCGTGGTCGAGCAGCGTTCCGTCCAGATCGCTGAAGACGATGAAGGACCGCCGGGCGCTCATGAGACCTGCCGCCGGTTGGAGATCCAGCGCGTCTGGTAGGGGGCAAAGGCGATATCGCCGGCAAGCTGCGCGACCGGATCGCCGGTCAGGAGATCGTGCCAGTCATCGCCCTCGATCAGGTTCAACGTCATGGACGGCACGTTGCGCTCCTCATTGGTGAGATTGGAAATGGCGAAAATGCTCTGCGAGCGGTCGAGGCTCTGCCGCCAGAAGCCGAAGAAGGCGTCGCCGAGCTGGAGGGTGAACTGGGTGGCGTTGGGATGGAAGGCCGGCTGCGCGGAGCGCACGCACACCATGGCCCTGAGGCGCGAAAGGACACGCGCCGGTAAGGTCTGCGGATCGTCCAACTGCTCCCGTAACGCGGCATAGTCGAGTCGTCTGCGGTTGATCGCACGGTTGTAACCAAGCTTCTCGACCCCGTCATAATCGTTGCGGGTGGCGAGCAGCGCATGAATGTAGAAGGCTGGAACGCCCTCAAGCCCCATAACAATCGCCTGGCTGCATAAGAAGCGCTCGAGCTGGTGATCGTCGACGCCCTGATGTGTGCCGACAAACGCGTCGAACAGCGCCACGTTCAATTCGTAGGGGCGCTCGCCATCCGGCCTTGCGTAATAGGATACGCGACCGCCAAAGCCCTGCACCGTTTCGATGACCCGTGCGATCTCGTCTTGCGGGATCAGCCCCTCTGCCGGGCGCAGGCCGATGCCGTCATGCGAGGCGGAGAAATTGAAATAGGTGCAGCCGAGCTGGGCCGGTGGCATGGCCATCTGCCAGGCGTTCAGATATTTCGACGTGCCGCCCAGAAGCGCATGCAAAAGAAGCGGCGGCAGCGCGAAGTTGTAAATCATGTGCGCTTCGTTGCGATTGCCGAAATAGCTGAGATTCTCGACATTCGGGACGTTGGTCTCGGTGATGAGAACGATCGGCTCTTCGCGGTAATCGCACAGGAGACGGATCAGCCGGATGATCTCGTGCGTCTGGCGCAGATGGATGCAGGGCGTGCCGACCTCCTTCCAGAGAAAGGCCACCGCATCGAGGCGGATGGTGCGCACGCCATGCTCGATATGCCCGCGTATGATGTCGAGAAATTCCAGCAGGACACGCGGATTGGCAAAGTCGAAATCCACCTGATCGTGGCTGAACGTGCACCAGACATAACGGCTGCCGCTTTCGGTCCTGAATTCACGCAGCAGCGGATGCGTGCGCGGCCGCACCACAGCGCTCAGATCGTCGTCCGGGCCCGCTTCCTTGAAGAAGCCGTTCCACGGCTCGTGGCCCTGAAGAAAATCGGAAAACATGCGGGCCTGGCTCGAACAGTGGTTCATCACCAGATCGGACATGAGGCGGAAATGCCCGGCAATGCGGGCTATATCCGCCCAGTCGCCCAGCTGGCTGTTCACCTGACGATAATCCGTGACGGCAAATCCATCGTCGGAGGTGAAAGGGAAGAAGGGCAGGATGTGAATGCCGGTGAAGACGCCCGCCAGATAACGGTCGGAGAAATCGTGGAGCAGATCGAGCGGCTTGTGCTCGCCATCGACGAGCGTGTTGCCATAGGTGATGACGTAGTTGTCCTTCTCGCTCCACAGTGCGTTTGCGGGAAGACGGCCGCGCCTGCGCGGCGCACTGGCCGCGCCGAAGAAAGCCCTTTCGGCGCTGGTTGCCAGTTCGGCGGGATCGTGATCCGGATAGATGGAGGCGAGAAGCTGGCGCAGACCGTTTCGCAGTCTGGCGGGCGCGGCCGCCCGGGGCTGGCGCGCTGCTTCTCTCACAGTCATGGGCTGAACCGGCCATGTTGCATTGCAGCATGATGACGCGGGACGGCGACGATGACAAGAGGCCGCACGGGAAGCGACTGCAATTGCGGATGCGTCACCGGCTGAAGCCGTTTATAGAATGGCCTCATGCGCATTCTCGATATCAAGACATTCGTGGCGCTCGCCCGCAACCGGCATTTCGGCCGCACGGCGGAAGAGCTGAACACGACACAGCCGGCGATTTCGAGCCGGCTTGCGGCCATTGAGGCCGAACTGGAAAGCCGGCTGATCAACCGCGGGGATGGCAGCTTTGCGCTGACCGCCGATGGCGAGCGCGTGCTCCAGAGTTTTGAGGCGATCCTTGGCGATATCGACCAGTTGCGGGGCACGCTTCAGGGCGACGCCGTGCCGGCGCTGGAGCCGCTGCGGATCGGGGCAATCGATTCCGTGTCATCCACCTGGATGCCGCATCTGATCGACTCGCTGCACCGGAGCTTTCCGAACCTGAAGATCGAACTGACGGTCGACGGCACGAAACATCTCGTTCAGGGCATGACCAAGGGCGAGTTCGACGTGATCTTCTCGCTGCACCCGGTGCTGGATGACGGTTTCCGAAGCTTCACTTCCTGCGTGCTACAGATGGTGTGGGCGGGTTCGCCCAAGCTGATCGACCCAAACAAGACCTACAGCGTGGCGGAGCTGGCGAGCCTGCCGATCATCAGCTTTCCGAAGAATTCGCCACCCTACCAGATGATCGCGCCCTATTTTCACGACGAGCAGGCACTGGCCTCCAAGCTGACCACCTGCAACTCGCTCTATGCAATCATCAACCTGATCATTGACGGGTTCGGCGTGGGCGCTATCCCCGCCGTGACCATCAGGCGCGAGTTGAGCATGGGGCTCCTGCATCAGGTGCAGGTGTCGAAGCGCTTTCCGCCCATGCACATCGTGGCCAGCTATCAGGCCTCGACCCATCAGGACTTCATCCGCAAGGTCATCAGCCAGGCGCGCATCAGCGCCGCGCGGTTCTGCGCCAGTGTGGAACCGGACATGGCCTGGATCGACTGATCCCGGCAGGAAACACAAAAAAGCCCGGCATCGCTGCCGGGCTTTTTCATATCCGTGCCGTTGCGGCTCAGGCCACCATGATGTGGCGGGCCTGCGTGTATTCCAGCAGCGACTGCATAGAGAGATCCGAGCCATAGCCGGAGTTCTTCATGCCGCCATGCGGCATCTCGGTGGCGAATACGCCATGGGTGTTGACCCAGGTGACGCCGTATTCGAGATCGTTGGCAAGACGCAGCGCGGTGCCGGTGTCACGCGACCAGACCGACGAGGCAAGGCCGTATTCCGAAGCGTTCGCCCAGCTCAGCGCCGTGTCCGGTTCATCGAACTCGGTGAGCGTGACGACGGGGCCGAACACCTCTTTCTGCACGATCTCGGCGCCGATGGGCGCACGCACAAGCGTCGGCTCGTGGAAGAAGCCTGCGCCGTCCGGCTTGTTGCCGCCAGCGACGATGTCCGCACCCGATGCGCGGGCGCGCTCGACGAAGCCGGCAACGCGCTCCTGCTGGGCGGCGCTGATCAACGGGCCGAACTCCACATCCTCACGCTCCGGCGCGCCGTAAACGAGGCTGCCGATCATGGCGGACAGCTTGTCCGTCAGTTCATCGGCAATCGCCTTGTCAGCGAAGACGCGGCAGGCTGCGGTGCAGTCCTGACCGGCATTGTAGAAGCTGGCCTCGCGCATCGTGTCGACAACGCTGTCGAGATCGGCGTCCTTCATCACAATGACCGGGGCCTTGCCGCCAAGCTCGAGATGGGTGCGCTTGATCTGCTCGCCGGCAGCCGCCTTGAGGATAGCGCGACCGGTGCGCACATCGCCGGTCAGCGAGATCATGCGCACGAGCGGATGGGTGATGAGCGGCTGGCCGACATCCGGGCCGTTGCCGCAGATGACATTGACGACGCCGGCGGGCAGAACCTCGTTGAGGATCGCGGCCAGACGCAGAAGGCTGAGCGGCGTGTTTTCCGATGGCTTGATGACCACGGTGTTGCCCGCGCCGATGGCCGGGGCAAGCTTCCATGCGGCCATGAGCAGCGGATAGTTCCACGGCGCGATGGACGCGATGACGCCAAGCGGATCACGGCGCAGCATGCTTGTCATGGTGTGGGCGCGATAGCCGTCTGCGGCGACGCCCGGCATGTTGCGCACGGCGGTCGCATAGAAGCGGAAGACGTCGGCCACATTTGCGAGTTCGCCGGCCTCGACGAAGCGGCGCGGCTTGCCGGCGTTCAGCGATTCAACCTCGGCGAGACGGGCTGCGTTTTCCTCGATCTTGTCGGCGACGGCCCACAGCATGCGGCTGCGTTCCTTCGGCGTCGTGCGACGCCAGCGCTGGAACGCGCGGTAGGCGGACTGCACGGCGGTGTCGATCTGGCCTTCGCTGGCCGAGGCGACACGGGCGAGCTCGGTCCCGCGTGCGGGATCGAATGCGGTTTCCTCCGCGCCCTCACCGGCGACGAACTCACCATCGATGAAAAGACGTGTTTCAAGGCTGCTCATGCGTGTCTCCATTCGCTCAAGGGCGATCGGTTTTCAAAACTGTATGTGAATGCGTCCGGCAGAACGCGGCCGAAGCCGCTATTCCCCTTCGGACAGAACGCGCAGGCGCGCCGGATCGATGGCGAGGCCAACCGTCTCGCCGCGCTCGAAATCGAGATCGTGCGGGGCCAGAACGCGGATTTCTTCCTTGCCGATCTGGATCACGTAGCGATTGCGCGCGCCAAGATAGACGCGGGTGCGCACCTTGCCCTCGATGACGCCCTCGCCCTTCGGCTTGATGGCCACATCTTCCTGACGCAGTGCGACGACGGCCGGACCTCGGCGCGTTTCGTCCTTGCCGACCGGCAGGGTCTGCCCGTCGGCAAGTGTTGCCACCGGCCCGCCAGCTTCTTCGGTAATGTTGGCCGACACGAGGTTGGCCGCACCAAGGAAGCTCGAAGCGTAGCCGGTGGCGGGTTGGGCGTAGATCTCGCGGGGAGCCCCCTCCTGTTCGATCTTGCCCTTGTTCAAAAGAATGATGCGGTCCGAAAGG
>MRWG01000834.1_pt1 | contig 25228 bp, 17 predicted proteins | sample 1013341 | NCBI WGS metagenome assembly MRWG01 (sample SAMN06117577, study PRJNA244670) | biofilm metagenome | biome: Water; feature: Cathode Biofilm; material: Biofilm; isolation source: microbial consortium enriched at the cathode of a solar microbial fuel cell | place: USA: District of Columbia ... | reverse complement strand
ATTAAAAAAGGTCACCCAGCGGGTGGCCTTTTTTAATTGGCAGATAGTCCGGACGCGTTCTTTGAAGCGCGGTTCGACAAATTTGCAGGGCTCCACACCATTAACGGGGGATGGCACTCATCAAACCCTGTTTATCATTCCGTCCCATCCGCAATGGGCCATCACCGCTTTCAAGCAACCCGATCGCGGAATAATGTCGATATTCCCGGGAAAGACCATTCTGAAATAAACCCTAACAAACCCTAACCCTAACAAACCGCTTGCAAAGCGATTGGCTTCGAGGTATAAGCGACAGGATCGGCTCGTAAACCGGTCTAAATAACCGTGTCCGGCTCTTAACCAGCCAACTCGCATGGCACAATAAATAATCATAACAAGGATGTTCTTACCTTGATTTTGGGAGAACATGATGAAATATCCAGAGAGCAAGAAACCTTTCCCGCTGCACCGTCAATTGTTGCTAGCCTGCCTGGTCGCGTCGCCGGGGCTGCTGCACGCGGCGGAACCCGCCCTCGAAGAAATTGTGGTTACGGCCCGGAAAACCCAGGAAAGTCTGCAGACCACGCCTGTGGCCGTGACGGCACTGAACGAGGAAATGCTGATCAAGAAACAGGTTGAGCAGATGGTTGATCTTCAGCGTACCGCGCCCAACCTCACGATCGGCACGGGCGGGACCGGTCCCGCGAGTATCGTCTATACATCGATACGAGGCCAGGCCCAGAACAGCCCTAACTCGGTGACGGATTCCGCTGTGGGAATCTACATTGACGGTGTTTACCTTGGCCGACCAATCGCCAGTAATCTGGGCTTCCTCGACGTTTCCCAGGTGGAAGTACTGCGTGGTCCCCAGGGAACCCTGTTCGGTCGCAACACTACCGGCGGTGCATTGAGCGTTTCAACCAACAAGCCGGTGGGCGAATTTGAAGGCTACGTTAAGGGAGAAGTCGGCAACTACGATTTTCGCCATGTGGAGGCGGTACTCAATGTGCCGCTGATGGGTGACGAGTTGGCCACACGGTTTGCCTACCGCTTCAACACTCGCGACGGCTATATCGACAACCCGGTCAGAGACATCGAGTACAAGGATGTGGATGAGAGTTACTCTGCCAGAGGCTCCATTCTTTACGAGCCCGACGACATCCCCATGAGAATCTTTTTCTCGGTGGATCACGAATATTACCAGGACAACGGCACGCCCACTGCGGTGATTGCCTATAATGATGATGGTCAGGCAGCTCCCGGTCTGCCCACCGTGGGTCAATTGTTTGCTTCCGTGGGCCTTAATCCCCGGGATTACGAAACGTCAAGCGGCGCGGATTTCTGGAAAACTTTTGGCGATGTGCGCACGGCGGTATTGGACGAGGAAATCCTCAACCCCTCCAATTACCACCGCGCAACCGGTACGACCCTGGACATCGAGATAGATTTCGGCGGGGCCACTCTCAAATCGATTACCGCCTACCGGGAATCCCTGAGTTCCAACCAGAACGACCTGGATGGCTCTCCTATCGATCTTATTTCCTTCTTCTCGCAATATCGGCAGCACCAGTTTAGCCAGGAATTGCAGCTTTCCGGCCAGATCGGCGATCTGAACCTGATCGGCGGCCTGTTTTACTTTGACGAGGCCGGTGACGAGTTTTCCAAGGCGCACCAGTTTGGGGTCTTCATTCAGCCCCTTATTGGGGTAATTCCCCTGGAAAGCGTGCCCTTTCCCTATCGCCTGACGTTGTCGGATTTCGGGGCCACCTCTGAGGCAGTATTCCTGCAGGCTAATTACGACTTCACCGAAAAGCTGCGCGTAACGGCAGGCTACCGCTATACCTGGGATGAGCGAGAGGTGGTGAAGCAGCCCCTGGGTAACTATATACCCCAGGCGGGTTTGCCCATCAGTTGTGGTTTGACGGCCGCGGAATTGGCACAGGTCGGCCCCCTGGGCGGTTGCCGATTGAAGGAAACTGCCTCGTTTAGTTACCCGGCTTATCTGATCAGCCTGGACTACCAGCTCACAGACAATATCTTCCTTTACGCAAAACACAGCCGCGCCTCCATGGCAGGCAGCCTCAACACCCGGGAAACACCCGCTCCATTTACCTCGGCGGTGGATCCTGAAAAAGTGGAGGATATCGAGTTCGGCATTAAAGCGGACTTATGGGATAACCGTCTGCGTACCAACCTGGCGGTATTCTATCTGGAAGGCGAGGACGTGCAGCGGATTATCAACGCTTTCTCGAGTTCCGGTAGCGGCCTGACCCAGTTCAACACCAACACCGGGGATACGGAAATCACCGGCGCGGAGTTGGAGCTAACGGCATTGCTCTGGGAGGGCTTCGAGCTCAATGCCTCCGTGGCCGTGATGGACGGAGAGTATGTTGACGGCTCCTTTACCGAAACGCGCGGCACTGTGGCCAACCCCATCGTCGTCGATCGCAGTGGTGAGGAACTGCCCCGGACTCCCGACCTGAACTACAGCATCGGGGCCACGCAGACCTTTAATCTGGATTTCGGCGAGCTGGTCGCCCACGTTGACTATTCCTACGTGGACGATCAGGCCATCGTTACCACCACGGCTACACCGGGTGCCGGACCCCAGGCAATCCAGGACGCGGCCATTATCAACGACCTTTCGAAGATCGATAGCTATGGCTTGCTCAATGCCCGGGTGTCATTGACCCTGAATAATCCCAATCTCGAGATTGCCCTCTGGGGTCGCAACCTGACGGAGGAGGAGTACGCCACCAATATTTTTCAGAGTTGGGATGTGCTCGGATTTATCCTGGAAAATCAGGGTAACCCGCGTACTTTCGGCGCTAGTCTGAAGTACCGTTTTTAGCGTTCACGCACGGCTGAACTTATGGTGCTGAAACGGCACCAAAACAAGATGCCGGCTGGCCAGTCAGAGGCCGTGTAACAATCCGTTGCACGGCATTGACGCAGCCGGTTTTTTTTGTTGTGCCGCTGCCGGCCGGCGGAGCATGGTTAAAGTCGTTTATTGGCGGGTCGGTAGATTATTCAATGGCATCCCGGTTTCCCAGTCATGGGATACGATTACTTCGTGGAAACCGAGCCGTTAAGATCGGAAAATAAAACAGAAAGAAAAAAGCAGTCAGTTTGTAAAAATTGTCTGTGACTCCTCCGGGGCATCGATAGGAGAAGAACGCCAGATATCGCCTGGACAGCGGAAGATGGTGTCGAGCGAAGGTTCAGGTGCCAACGGCTCCGGTCGATTTTTCCGGCAGTCAGTCCGCAGCAAAAAATAAACAGTGCTTGTTATGTTCAGTTGCCTGGCCACCCAGTCCTCTTTAGGTTCGGTCGGTCCTTGATTCACCAAAGACGCGGCTTCCTGTTTTTGTGGCTTTTGATAGTGCAATGTTATTGTCGGGTTGCCAGTTAAATCTGGCAGACGAAACTGTAGTGGACAGGCAAAAAAATGCAAGATGACGACAGTACCAAAACCCGTAAAACAGAGTCCCGTAGCGTGGCGTTATCGCTACTGGAAGCCCTGGAAGCCGGCGATATTCAGGCTATCGGCAGGTTGCTTGACCCGGAAGCCACCTGGTTTATTCCCGGTTTCGGGGAGTTCGACCGCGAGACCATTCTGGGAAAGCTGGCGAACACCATTACCGCTACCGATAGCCGGCAATTCGAGATACTCAATACCATCGCCGAAGACGGTGCCGTCGCAATTGAAGTCCGGGGACGGTTTCGCATGGCTGATGGCCGCGATTACCATAACAGCTACCACTACCTGTTCAGGGTGTCCGACGGCCTGATAACCCACTGTAGCGAATATATGGACACGCACCTGGCGCGTGCCATCTTTTCGCCGCCCGGGGGCGAAAAAGACTGATCGCGGAGCCCCGGCGGAAACGTCCCTTTTTCGCCGGGCGAGGTTCAGGTATCCCAGACCAGCGGCAGGCTGGTGGGCTGTATCACGCCACCGGCCAGGTTGCTGATGCGCGCGCCTGGCTTGATCCGGAAGGGCGGTATGGCGGCCAGGAATTCCTCCAGGGCGATGCGCAATTCCCGCTTGGCCAGGTGAATGCCCAGGCAGGCATGCGGGCCGGTACCGAAGCCCAGGTGCTGGCCGTGACGGTCCAGGCGGAACTCGTTGGGTGCTTCGAAGACCGTCTCGTCCCGGTTGGGCAGGGCGGTGATCATGGCAATCTTGTCGCCCGGTTTGATGGTAACGCCGCCCACTTGGGCCTCCTCAACACAGGTGCGGAAGATGGTCGCAGGGGCGTAGAGTCGCATCAGTTCGTTGACCGCCGCGGGTATTTTGTCGGGGTTTTTCCGGAGGTGTTCCTGTTGTTCCGGATGCGTTGCCAGGTGGCGGATGTGATTGCCGATGCTGGCGGATACCGTGTCCAGGCCGCCGATATAGAGGTTGAAGAAGTAGCCGATAAGGCGTTCGTCGCTCAGTTTTCGGCCGTCGATGTCCGCGGCCATGGCATGGCTGACCAGGTCGTCACCCGGGTGATGCTTACGTTCCTCGATCAGGCCGCGCAGGTAGTCGGTGACATTGCGGATGGCCGTTTTTACGCCGTCGAGATCGCCCATGTTCATCATCATATGCTCCCATTCCAGGAACTCCCCCATCCTGTCCTGGGGCAGGTCCAGCATGTCCAGCACCACGCTGACCGGGAAGGGAAAGGCGTACTCGTCCATCAGTTCGCACTCCCCGCGATCCCGGAAACTGTCCAGGGCGCGCCGGGCCGCCGTGCGGACATCGTCTTCTAGCCTGGCCATGGCCCGCGGGGAGAACTGGGGGTTGAGAAAGGCGCGGACCTGTGTGTGCTCGGGGGGGTCCAGTTCGGCGGGAACGAGATCCCAGGTTTCGCCGATAAAGTGGCTGAGGGCGCTGAAGGCTTTGTTGGAAAACCGTTCCGTGTCCATGAAGATGGTGCGCTGATCGGCGATACGGCGAAATATCCAGGCGGGCGCCCGTCCGGGGAAGATGTTGGTGGCGTAGATGACCTCCGGTCCGGCGCAGACCCCGGGCACCATTTCCTCCCACGGGTTTTGCTCGACAAAGCGGCCAAAGGCCAGCGGGAAGTCGTGGGTGACCAGGTGCTCTGGAACGTGGTCGGGAATTTCCGTGGTTGATGTATTCATGGCACCGCCTTGATGTTTGCAGGAAGGTTTGAGAGCTATTATTGTTCCTCCTGTTTTACAGAACTCGAAGAATTAAGGCAAGAGGATTAATCCGGCGCCAAGAATTATCTGGGTAACAAGAACGGGGGACTCGGGCCGTTCCCGGGACTGGTCGCGAACCGACCGAAGCCGATAATCACCGATTGACGTTTTAACGCCGGCGTTATGCCGCACCGGGACGGTATTCGCCGCAACAAAAATGACACCAAGAGGAACGGATATGTCAAAGACAACCATGTCGTTACAGGAAGTTGCCGATCGAATGGAAATCAACAATCTGTTGATCGACTACTGTGACGCGGTGGATCGCGACGAGATTGATCGTTTCGACGATATTTTTACCCCGGATGCCCTTATTGATTACAGTGTATTCGGTGGTCCCCGGGGCGGGCTCGAGGAAATCAAGGCGTTCCTCAAGGAGGTGCTGCCCCGGGTGCCGGTAAAGCAACATATGATTGCCAATAGCCGGGTTTGGCTGGACGGTGATACCGCCAGGTCCAGGACCCTTTGTTTCAATCCCATGTCTGTCCCGGTTGCCGGCGATCAACTGGAAATGACCTACTATGGCCTCTGGTATGTCGACACCCTGGTCCGCACGGAAGCGGGCTGGCGCATCAGCGAGCGTCTGGAAGAGAAAAGCTATATTTTCAAGGCGGCCGGCAGTCTGGAATAGCCCGAGAGTCTATAGCCGCTCCACCCGTGACAGGCGGTAATGTCTATACGTCGGGGTTCCCGCTTGGGAGGGTCTAGGGTTTTGTCAGCCGCATCTTCACGGCAGGGAGAATCCCGGCCAGGAATATGGCACCAAGCAGTAGGGCGGTCTGCTGATAGCTGAGCATGGCCGCTGTCGTGGTTTGCCCGGGGGTTATTGCTGCCGCCGCAGTGTTTGCCTGCAGGCGCCATTCATAAATCAGCATAAGTAGGGTGGGGCTCATTGCGCCGCCGAGTTGGCGCAGGAAGTTCATCATGGCCACGCCATCATTCATCATGGCCGCCGGCAGGCCCCGGGTTGCCGTGGCATCCAGGCCCGGGATCATGATGCCCAGTCCCAGGCCGCGGCTCAGGGTGATCAGCAGCGCGAAAATCATAAGGGACGTGGACTTCGGTGTGACACCGAGACTGAGAAAGGCGGCGGCGGAGAAGATCAGTCCCGCGGTGACAACGCGATAAGCCGGGTAGCGATCGATGAGCCGGCCGCCCAGCGGCAGCAGCAGGCACAACACCACCCCGGAGGGCAGCATCACCAGCCCCGTGGCCAGTGGTCCCAGGCCCACCCCCTCCTGAAGGTAAAGGGAAACCAGGTAGGCGGATCCCCACAGCCCCATACCGTAGAGAAACGAGACCAGGGCGGACGCGGTAAATACCCGGTATTTGAACAATGGCAGGGCGAGCAGGGGGTCATGGCGTCGGCTCTCGTATGCCACCAGTGAAACCAGCAGTATGGCCAGGCCGGCCGCGTAAGCTGTTAACCGGGCAATGGGCCAGCCATTCTGCTGGAGATAGCTGGCACCGCCGAACAAAAGCGCCAGGAAGGTTGTGGTCAGGAAAAAACCGCCCCAGTCGAACTGGCGTTTCGGCGCTCTGTTGCTGTCGGTTGTCGATGGCAATATCCGGTAGCCAAGCAGGAACGAGATCAGTGCCAGGGGCATGGGGACAAAGAATATCGAGCGCCATCCCCACCATTCGACGATAAACCCGGATACCGTCGGGCCGATGGTGGGGGCCAGGGCCATGCCCAGACCAAAGAGGGCGCCGGCACGGCCCCGCTTTTCGATGGGGAAGGCAGAGAACAGGGCGATCAGCGCAGTTACGCTGACAAAACCCATCACCGCACCCTGCACGGTTCGCGCGGCGATCAGCACGCCAAGCTGGGAGGCGAAACCGCCCACCAGGGATGCGACGAGAAAAACCAGCACATTGCCCAGGAACAACCGACGCAGGCCCAGGGTGTCGGTACACCAGCCGGCCATCAGCATGGTCAGGGTTGCCACGGTGACGAACCCGGTTATTATCCAGTGAGCCGTACTCTGGCCCACCGCGAAATCCGCCATGATGTGGGGCAGTGCGATATTGGCAAAAATGGCCGAAAAAGACGTGGATAGCACCCCCGTCATGACGGCGGCGGCCAGGGGGATGATTTCCCGGGTGGTCGGGGTCTTGACGGGCTCTCTGGGCATTGGTGGCCATTGTTGGCTGCAATCGGTGGCAATACCTTTCCGCGCCCCAGGGGTGCAGCGGCTCGTGGGGCGGCGATGGGAAGGGGCGATTCAGGCGGTTATCTTAGAAGCCGGCCCGGCCGAAAACAAGTTCGGACATGCCGAAACAGGGCCATGGCATTGACCGGCACGGTTTCCGGGGCTATTTTAGCCACAGGATTGACATCCAATACAATAATTTAATTCGCGCCCGGAGTCGGCAATCATGCAAGCAGATCGGACCACAAACATTCCCGCCCACGTGCCCCCGGAGCTGGTGAAATCTTTTCCCCTTCACCTGGGCGCCACCACCTATGAAAACCCGTTCGATCGCATTGTCCCCGAAATCCACGAGGGACCCCCGGTTTTCTACGCGCCCGATGGCTGGCAGGGGCTGGAGGCCGCCTGGGTATTTCGTCGCGCCGAGGATCTGCGTCGGATCTACATGGATACCGAGCATTTTTCCAGCAAGGATTTCGCGCCTTTCGCCACCCTGGTGGGTCAGGACTGGAATGTCCTGCCGGTGGAAGCCGACCCGCCCAGGCATCGGCTCTATCGCACCGTGATGAACCCGTTTTTTTCCAACAACCGGGTTGTCGAGCTCAACGATCAGGTCCGACAGCGGGCCCGGGATTATATCGGCCAGTTCCGCAATCGGGGTCAGTGCGAGTTTGTCGGGGATTTCGCCGCCCGCTTTCCCATCGCCGTTTTTCTGGAGTTGTTCGGCTTGCCCCTGGAGGACGTGGACCAGTTTCTCGCCTGGGAAGAAGACCTGCTCCACAACCCCGATGTCGACGACAAGACGGCTGCCGTCCTTGCCGTCAAGGGCTATATCGACAGGGTGGCGGAAGCGCGCCGCGAGCACCCGCGCGGCGACCTGATCAGCGATATCGTTCATGCGGAAGTGGACGGTTACCGCTTTTCCGACGATGAAATTTTTGGACTCTGCTTCAATCTCTACCTGGGCGGCCTGGATACGGTCACCACCAACCTGAGCTGGCAGTTCCGCCACCTGGCCACCCATCCCGACGACCAGGCCCGGCTTCGGGCCGAGCCGGCATTGATGCCGGATGCCATCGAAGAGTTGATGCGGGCCTATGCCGCGGTTACCACCGGCCGCACCTGTATCAAGCCGGTATCGGTGGGCGGGGTCGAGCTCGAGCCGGGCGACCGGGTGATGATGTCCACGACGCTGGGCAATACCGATCCCGAGGCTTTCGAGAATCCGTTCGCGGTGCGGTTCGACCGCAAACCCCGGCACCTGGCCTTTGGCACGGGCATCCATGCCTGCGTGGGTGCGCGGCTCGCCAGGCGTGAACTGCACCTGGCCATGGAAGAAATATTTGCCGCCATTCCGCCTTTCCGCCTGGCGCCGGATGCGAAGATCCGCTCAAACCTTGGCGGTGTCATGAATATCGACAACCTGCCGCTAATCTGGGATAGCTGATTAACGTCCCTGTCCGTAGCGACTGCGCAGGCGCTTTTTATCGAGCTTGCCGACGCTGGTTTTCTCCAGGGCTTCGACAAACCGGACGCTCTCCGGCACGGCATAGCCGGGTATAACGCCTTCGTCCACATAGGCCTGGATGTGGCTCTTGAGATCGGTTTCCGTTGGCGGCGAAGCCGTCCTGCCCGGCACCACCAGTGCCAGCGGCCGTTCGCCCCAGCGGTCGTCGGGAATGCCTATGACCGCGACTTCGGCAACGCCCGGATGCCGGGAAATCAGGCTTTCCAGTTCCAGTGAGGAAACCCACTCGCCGCCGGTCTTGATGACATCCTTGAGCCGGTCGGTGATTTGCAGGCTGCCGTCCGGGGAAAACACGCCGATATCCCCGGAGTGAAGCCAGCCACCACGCCACAGCTCCTCGGACTTGCCGGGATCTTCGTGATAACCCTGGGTCAGCCAGGGGGAGCGGAAAACCACTTCCCCGGCGGTTTTGCCGTCACGGGGCAGAAAATTCATCTGTGAATCCACGGTGCGCACATCGCAAAGGAAAACCGGCCGTCCGGTGCGGGTGCGCAGCCTTACCTGCTCGTCCAGGTCGGTATGCAGTTCCTTGCGGGTCAGGTGATTAATGGTCTGGACGGGGCCGGTTTCGGACATGCCGTAGCCGGTAAAAATATCAATACCCCGCTCCAGGGCCGCGCGCGCCAGGCCCTGGGGCAGCGGGCCGCCGCCGATCAGCATCTTCAGGTTGCCGAAATCGGTTATCTCGCTGTCCGGATGCTCCAGCAGCATTTGCAGGATGGTCGACACGCAGTGGCAGAAGGTGACCTGCTCTTCCCGGATCAGCCTCAGCAGAATCTCCGGTTCGTAGCGTCCGGGATAGACCTGCTTGACCCCCATCATGGTGGCCGCATAGGGCACACCCCAGGCGTGGGCGTGGAACAGGGGCGTGATGGGCATATAGATATCGTCCCGGTGGAAGCGTCCCTGGCTGGCGGCGCTACCGAGAATCGCGACGGTACCCAGGGTGTGCAACGTCATCTGGCGATGACTGTAATAAACTCCCTTGGGATGTCCGGTGGTGCCGGAAGTGAAGAACAGCGTCGCCAGGCGCTGTTCGTCGAAGTCGGGGAATTCGTAGTCCGCCGTTGCCCCGGCTATGAGTCTTTCAAATTCCCCGGCGATGGCAAGTGGTGTGTCAGGCGGGGTGCGCTCCTCGTCGATCAGCACGATGTGCTCGACGCTGCTCAGGTGGTCCCGAATCGCTTCGACAATGGCCAGGAAATCCCGGTGCACCACAAGCGTGTGAGCCCGGGCATGGTTGAGGGTGTAGGCGATCTGGTCAGGGGAGAGGCGGATATTAACGGTCTGGAGCACCCGGCCCGTCATGGGAATGGCAAAATAGCCTTCAAGGTAGCGATGGCTGTCCCAGTCCATGACCGCCACCGTGGCGTCGGCAGGCACGGCAAGATTGTCCAGTACATTGGCCAGTTTCCCTATCCTCTCGAACAGGGTACCGTAACCGTGGCGTACCCGGTCGCCATAAACGATCTCGCCATCGCCGGGGTTTGCCACGGGCGAAATCAGCAATTGCTTTATCAGCAGGGGGAAGTCGTAGGCGGAAGGCGTCTGGAAAATCGTCTGGTCGTTCACAGTGTCTCTCCGTGCCGCGGGAAAAAGTCGGGCGGTGCTGTCAGTTTAGATTGCTGGCATTTTAGATTAATGTCGAGCCCGCCCTTGCCGGCGGAACAATTATCGCCAAAAAGCCAAAATGTTGCCATTTGGCTATCGTCCATGCGGTTTTCTTCTTTGTCATGAATTTTTATTGACTCGACGAATGGTCGGTATTAGCTTTGTTACTGCATTTACTAAGTGGAATTCATCACGTAGTAAAACATTGTTGCTCATCCTCCGGAGGGATTCGAAGACTAAAAAGTATAATCGACCTGATTGCTTGAAAACTATTAAAACGAGCGGGCCGAAAGGCTCGGGGAGGAAAAATGAAATTAATAAGAATGGCATGCAATACCGCGTTCCTTTCGTTCTGTTGCCTGGCGATGATGGCGCCGGTCCATGCTCAGCGGGGTGATGGAGGGAGCAATCAATCGGGTGTTACCGGAATCGAAGAAATTGTCATTACCGCCCGGCGGCGTGAAGAATCCCTGCAGGAAGTGCCCATTTCCCTTGACGCCTTTTCGGGGCAGGACCTTGTCGAGGCCACCGCCTTCGACCTCGGCGATCTGACCACCCTGTCGCCCGGCCTGCGTTTCAGTTTCGAGGGTAGCAAGACCTCCACCAGTCTATCCATGCGGGGGTTGTCCAAGGTGCCCCTCGGTGTCGGCGTGCCCGCTGTGGTGGTCTACATGAACGAGGTGCCCCTGCCGGAAGAGGGCACCAACATGCCCATCTACGACCTGGAAAATATCCAGGTGCTGAAAGGTCCCCAGGGCACCCTCTTCGGGCGCAATACCCTGGCCGGCGCGGTGCTGATGACCACCCGCAAGCCCAGCCACGAATTCGAGGGATATCTCAAGGGCGGACTCGGTAGTTACGACCTGACCGAGGTGGAAGGCGCTGTGAATATCCCCATTATCCAGGACGTCCTTTCCGCCCGCATCGCCTTTCAGAAACGGCATCGCGACGGCACCACCGAGAACCTGAGCAAGTCCACCAACCGCTTCGGTGGCCACGACTTCGACGATATTAACCAGGAATCCGTGCGCCTGTCGGTGCTCTGGGAGCCCACGGATAGCCTTTCAAATACCCTGGTGGTGGATTACAACGAGATGTTCGAGCAGCCCGCGGCGGTGATTATCCGGGACTATCAACCCGCTGCCCTGGGGCCGATTGCGCCGCTCTGGGGACCGCCCATCGAGGAGTTTTACCTTGCCCAGCAGGCGGTGGGTCCGCACAAGGCCTTCTCCAACCTTTCGGATCCGGGCGCAAACCGTCGTACCACGGGCATTACCAATACCACGGAATTCCAGTTGACTGACGACCTGCTGCTGAAAAATATTTTCGGCTACCGGGAAATCCAGCTGGATACCCAGATTAATACTGCCGCCACCGGCCCGTTGTTCGTGCCCGTGCCCGGCACGGATTTCAATGGCGACGGGTTCCCCGACCTGGAGTCGGAACTGATCCTCTTTATTGCCTCCTCCCAGCAAAAGCGAACCTATCTCAGCAACGAAATCCAGCTACAGGGCACGTCCTTCGATGACAAACTGACCTGGATCGTCGGTGGTTACTATGCCCAGGAGGAACCGGATGGCCCCACGGGTAGCGAGTTCCAGATCTTCGACCTGTTGATCGACGGTCCCAACCGGGCCTTTTCGGGCACTTATGTGGAGAACGAGCATTATGCGTTTTTCGGCCAGTTCGAACTGGATATTTCCGAGTGGACAGTGGACGGCATGACCTTTGAGCTCGGGGGGCGCTGGAGCCGGGACGAAGTGGAAGCCTGTGCCGGCAGCCTGCCCGACCGTTTTCCCACCGAGAGCGAGTGTAATGCTGTCGCCGCCCTGGGACTGGCGGAGGGCACCGGCACGGTAAGCACCAGCGGCGAGGAGCCTACCTACACCATCGGCCTCAACTGGCAGGTCAACGACGACCTGTTCCTCTATATCACCCACCGGTACGGCTTTCGGGCGGGTAATGTCAATCTGCCCAAGTTCGAAACCCAGTTCACCACCGGCGGCACCGGCTGCAGCCTTGCCGGCCAGCCGGTTCAGTGTCCCGATCTGCGCAATTTCCAGACCGTGGACAAGGAAACCCTCGAGGATTATGAAATGGGCTTCAAGTGGCAGCTGGATGTCGGGGGTATGCCGGCTCTGCTGAATGCGTCTTACTTTCATTCCAAGTACGAGGACGGCGTGCAGTTCTTCAATGCCATCAACGAAGGCGGCGTACCGCCAAGCGCGCCCGATTCCCCCTCGCGCAGTTCCATTGCGGTCAATACCGGGGATTTCACCATTCAGGGGCTCGAGTTCAGCGCCAGCCTGACGCCAACCCCGGGGCTTACCTTTTCCGCCAACGGCTCCTTTATCGACCAGGAGATCGACGCACTGAGCGGTGCGCCCTTCGGTGTGCCCCGGCAGGAGGAGGATGTGACCCTGCCCACGCCGGAGTTTTCCGGGACGCTGGCGGTGAATTGGGAGCTGCCCTACCGGCCCCTGGACGGTAGTCTGATCTTCAACGCCGACTATTTCTACACCGACGAATGGGATGGCCAACTGGGTGTCGCCCTGCCCAGCTACGAGGTTACCAATGCCCGCCTGGACTGGCGTAATATTGGCAACAGCGGCCTCGACCTGGGTATCTGGGTACGCAATGCCTTCGATGAGGAGTATGAAACAGCCCCCCTCACACTGTCTGACCAGTTTCCGGTGGCCACCACCTACTGGGGTGCCCCGCGGACATGGGGGGTCCAGGTTCGCTATAGCTGGGGCGATTGACATCGCCATGGCAACCGGCTCGCTTCGCCATGCGGGGCGAGCCGGACAGCCACCGCTGCGGACTGGCCGGCAAGCAACCCCAAAATTCAGAGGAAGTTATGAACGACCTCCACGCCCGACTCGGGCAGTCACCCGAAGCTATCTACGACATCCGTTTTCACCAGTGCTTTGATCTCAGTGTTGACCAGATCCAGGATATTCACCTTGAGGGCGCCCGGCGGCGCTTCGAGACCCTGCGCGGTTCAGTCCGGGCACTGGAAAAACTCGCCGCGGAGCAGGGCGTCGAGCGTATCGATACCCTCGATGATGTGGTGCCGCTGTTGTTCAAGGACACTGTCTACAAGTCCTATCCCCTATCGTTCCTGGAGCGCGGGCGTTTCGATGCCCTGACCCGCTGGCTGGATGGCTTGACCAGCATTGACCTGAGCGGTGTCGACGTGGCTGGTATCGAACTTGTCGATGACTGGATCGATCGCCTGGACGAGGCCACCGAGCTTCGTATCGCCCATACCTCGGGGACGTCGGGCAAGCTTTCCATTATTCCCCGTACGCGCCAGCATTGGCTCGACCAGGTTCGGTTGACCGCGGGTTGCGTTCGCGACTGGCACGGCCCCGACAGCGGCCCGGACCTCTTTGCCGGCGCCACCCCCTATATCCGGCCTTCGGAGCGCTATGGCGCCAGTGCCCAGCACAGGGCCGCGGAAGCCATGGTGGAACTGGTGGCGGTCAGCGAGGAAAACACCCTGTTTCTGTATCCCGATGACCGTTTCAGCGCCGATATGGCATCACTGGCCGGGCGTATCCGCACCGCGGAATCCCGGGGCGAGGCGGGAAAACTGGAATTGTCCCCGGCGCTGTTGGCCCGGCGGGAAGAGTTCGCGAAAAGAAATGCCCGGCGCCCGGATGCCACCAGGCATTTTTTCGAGGAGGCCCGGCGCCGGTTTGGCGGTCGCGATGTGCTTCTTCACGCCATCTGGGTCACATTGCTGGATGCGGCGGAGGATGCGCAAAAACAGGGCATACACAACCTGTTCGGCCCCAACAGTGCGCTCACCACCGGCGGCGGTTTTAAGGGCCGCACGGTGCCGCCTGACTGGCGCGAGCAGATTGTCGACTTTATCGGTTTCGACAACGCCTACGAGTATTACGGCATGACCGAGATGATTTCCAACGCCCCCCGTTGTCGCGAGGGCAACTACCATGTCTCGCCGGTTACCGTGCCCTTCCTGCTGGATCCCGATAGCGGCAAAGCATTGCCCCGCAGGGGTACGCAGACCGGTCGCTTCGCCTTCCTGGACCTGCTCGCGGACAATTACTGGGGTGGGCTGGTCACCGGCGATCAGGTCACCATGGGCGGTTGGGACGACAGCTGCGCCTGTGGCCGGCCCGGTCCCTATGTGCACCCCGATATACGCCGCTTTAGCGAGATCGAGGGCGGCGACGATAAAATCGATTGTGCCGGCGCTCCCGAAGCCCACAACCGGGCCATGGAATACCTGGTGGAAAGCTCCGGCGGGGAATGACCATGAGCGAGCAGTGGCAGGTTCCGCTGATTATCCGCGGGCGGGTCATCGAGGACAGCGGCACGGTTTTCGGTGGCCGCGGCGGCGACCTGGAATTCCGTGGCCCGGATGTGTCGGCGCACCTGGATAAGCTGACCCTGTCGGCGCCGTCGCAGATGTCGGACCTCTACGGGCTGACATTCGACGATATCCTGGATTACCTGGAGGCGCTGGGCGAGCGCCTGCGATTGTCCGATAACCCCTACCTGCAGGAAGCCTTCCGCATGTCCTGCCGGACGTCGGGGCTCTCCGAGACCATTCTCCGCCATCACTACGAAGAAATTCCCGCCTATTTTAACCGGGATGTTGTCCGCAAGATGGCCGACGGCCTGGTGGGCATCGACTATCTGGAGGGCTGGGTCGAGGAGCCCAGCGCAACGCCCGGTGTCAGGGTTTCGGTGCGCGCGTTCGGGGCGCGGTGCGTGCACGTGATTGCCGGCAATGTACCGGCCATCGGGGTGATGACCATTGTCCGCAATGCTTTTACCCGTTCCGATGCCCTCATCAAGACGCCGTCCAACGACCCGCTGACCGCGTCGGCGGTGGCCCGCACCATGATCGATATGGCACCGGAGCATCCGCTTACCCGTCACCTGTCGGTGGCCTACTGGAAGGGTGGCGACGAACGGGTCGAAAATGCCGTTTACGATCCGGCCCGCATCGAGAAGATCATTGCCTGGGGCGGTTTCGCCAGTGTCCGTCATATCACCCGTTATCTCCAGCCGGGTATTGATCTCATCACACTCGATCCCAAGCAAAGCGCCACCATCATCGGGCGCGAGGCCTTTGCCGACGATGAGACCCTGGCCCGGGTCGCCATGCGTCTGGCTCTTGATATCGGGGTCATGAACCAGGAAGCCTGCATGAATGCCCGTGTGGTCTATGTGGATTCCGGCACCGACGACCAGGGACTGTCGCGCATCGATCGGCTCGGCGAGCTGACCTACCGGGCGTTGCAGGCCTTGCCCGACTATCTCAGCACGCCGCACAAACGCTTCCACGCCGACCTGCGCGACGAGCTGGATGCGCTGCAGTTTGTCGAGGAAGAGTACCGGTTGATCGGCGGCAAGGAGGACGAAGGGGCGGTGATTGTCTCCAGGCACGACATGCCTGTTGACTTCGCCAACCTCCTGGCCTGCCGGGTCGCCAACCTCGTGCCCCTGGACAGCGCGGGCCAGGCGACCCGCTATGTCAACGCCTATACCCAGACCATCGGCATCTGGCCGGATTCCCTGAAGGAGGCGTTGCGGGACGACCTCGCCTGGCAGGGGGCCCAGCGGCTTGTGTCCCTGGGGGGGACCTATTTGCTGGGCAGCCCGTCCACGCCCCAGGACGGCATTGAGCCGGTGCGGCGCATGTGCAAATGGATCGTCGACGAAAGCGGGGAGGCCCTTGATTGTGTCGAGGGCCTGCCGGATGCCGGGACGTTATTGTCAGGATGATAATAGCGGCGGGTCGCGACAATCCGCCGATGTTCCGGATCCGCTTTCTCTTCCTGGCGCCGCTTTTTCCCAATCCGAGCTGACCCTATGCCCCGAGAAAAGCTGTTCACGACGAGGCTGATGACCGCCCTGATGTGTGCGGAGGTGCTCTCGGCGTTCGAAATATCCATGCTCTACGCCGCAGTCCGCCAGTTGGTGGCCGATTTCGGCGATCCCGTGGTGGTGGGCTGGATTATCACTTCCTTTCTGCTGATGAGTGCGGTGGCCGCGGCCATCTGCGGGCGCCTCGGCGATATGTTCGGCCGCCAGCGACTATTGTTGTTTATCGTTTCCCTGAGCATTGTCGGCTCACTGATCGCCGGTTTTGCCGGGGGTGTGGCCGGCGTCATTCTCGGGCGGGTGGTGCAGGGTACCTCCGGCGCCATCTATCCCCTCTGCGTGGGCCTGATTCGGGAAAACACCGGCCCCAAATCCACCCCCATCCTGGTGGGGCTGCTGGCGGCATCCATGACGGTCAGCGGCGGTATCGGCATCGTTATCGGCGGTGTCCTCGTGGATTACCTGTCCTGGCGCTGGATTTTCTTCACCGGGGCCCTGGCCGGGATACTGGCGCTGGTGCTGGTCTATGCCTGGGTGCCGCGGTCGAAACCGGCGGGCCCGCCCAGGGGCACCAATTTCCTCGGCGGCGTGCTGTTCGCGCCGGCCATCGTGCTTTTCCTTCTGGCGATCCACGAAGTGCCCCGATGGGGTTTGCTGGATGCCCGCACACTGGGGACCCTGGGCGGTGCACTGGTGCTGTTGGCCGGCTGGGTGTACAGCGAATTGCACGCCCGGTCGCCCCTGATCAATGTCCGGCTGCTGGTCAATCGCCAGGCCTTTGCCGCCTACGCCGCTATCGGGATTGTCAGCCTGGGTGCCTTCCAGTTCCTGCTGATCTGGTCGCTGCTGCTGCAACAGCCGGACTGGACGGGAACCGGGCTCGGTCTTTCCGCCACTACCGCGTCGTTGCTTCTGGTGCCCGCCAACCTGGTGGGCCTGGTGGCCAGTCCCGGGGCGGGCTGGGGAATTACCCGCTTCGGCAGCCGGGCGGTGATGGCTTGCGGCGGACTGATACTCACCTTGACCTGGGCGATTCTCACCTGGAAGCACGATACGGTGCTTTTTGTGCTGGTGTTCCTGACGCTACAGGGGGTCGGCATGAACATGGTGCTCGCCGCGGTGCCGGTGATTCTCTGTCAGGCGGTGCCCGTTGATCGCACCAGCGAGGCGATCGGTATGCTGTCGGTGTTCCGCGCGGGTTTCATGGGGATCGGCGCCCAGGTGGTCGCCTTCCTGCTGGCGACCACCACCGTGCTTGACCCGGACAGCGGTGCCAGTTTTCCGGCACCGGCGGCTTATGACCTCACACTGGGTTATGTTACCGCCGGTTCCCTGCTGATCATTGTCGTTTCCGTTCTGCTCTCTGCGAAACGCACGGTGCCGGATACGGCTGCGCCCGAAGCAACGGAACCCGCAGTCTCGCCGGAGCGCCTTTAATCCGGGTTACCGGTTCGCTCGATAACGGGTGGGGGATATGCCGGTCGCTTTGTGAAACTGCCGTGAAAAGTACAGGGAATCCTCGTAGCCGACCTTGGCGGCAATGTCGCCGACACTGAGGTCGCTGGTTTCGAGCAGGTAGCGAGCGTATTCGATTTTCATGCGGATCAGGTGCTCGATCGGCGAGAAGCCGGTGGCCTGCTTGTACCTTTTGCTGAAGTGATATTTGGATAACCCGACTTTTTCCGCCAGCACCTGCAGGTTCAGCGGCCTGTCCAGGTTCTGGAGCATGAACGCCTGCACACCCGCCACATCGAACCCGCTCTTCTGCTCGCCGGATGCATCGCGGATAAGCAGCGCGATATAGGTGAGCAATTGCTTGAGCATATTCGAGGCGTGAATCAGTGCCGCCGTGTCATAACCCTTGCTGGCGGCCTGGAGCAGGGTCTGGAACTGGGCGATCAGGGCCGGGGACTGGCCGATGGCGGTAACCGGTTTATTGCCGGCGGTGCCCAGGTGGCGGATATACTCGTCGGCCAGTGAGCCCGAGAAGTGGCACCAGTAAATGGACCACGGGTCGCGATTGTCCGACCGGTAGTGATGGGCGGTGCCCGAAGGCATAATCATGACCTCGCCGGCGTTCACCTCCCCGTGCCAGTTATTTGTTTTCAGGTGGCCCTTGCCGGAGAAGCAGTAAATCAGGATGTTGTCGTCGTGGCGGCGCCGGGACATATTGTGTCGGTGGGCGGTCTCGTAGTAGCCAATGGCCAGGGGGTAGCAATCCCGGGCCAGCGGGTGCTTTTCCAGCCGTTTGCGGATCATCACCGGCGCGACCAGGCGGATACTGCTGTTGGCCAGGGGCCAGTCGGAAGTTCGGCTCATGGTCTTAGCCTCACGAAGAAAGCATGATGGAAGACAGGGCTGGATCGTCCAACTATACTAGTCAGGGAGCAACATAATCCATGTTATGACAAGATTTGGTATTACCAAAATCGGATCGAATTGGTACGGTTAACGGTCGGAGATGAGTATGCCGTGGGCGGTAGCGTATAATGGCGTCATGTCATTGCCGGGCTTTCCTGCGGGAAGGTTCCCGGATGCCGGGTGGATGACGATTCCGCCTCGCTTTGATCAACGAAGACACGGGAGTCCCGCAGCGCGGCCTTGCCGTGTCGTTCAGGTGATGATCGCGTCTTCATCGCTTTCTACAGGAGAAACGTTATGACCACTAGCGCGAAGATTGAAGAAGTTGCCGTCAGCGAGGCGGCACGGGAGATCCAGGAACTGATTGTCCGGGCTCGCAAAGCCCAGGCACAGATCGAGGATTACACCCAGGAGCAGGTGGACGAGCTGATCCGCGGCATGGTGTGGTCCTGCGCCCAGCCCGGCGTCGCCGAGGATCTGGCCAGGCACGCTCTGGAAGAGACCCGCCTGGGCGACTACAACGGCAAGTTTGCCAAGATGTTCACCAAGACCCGGGCCGCCCTCATGGATATCCTCCCCGACAAATCGGTGGGTATCATCGAGGAGGACAAAGAGCGCAATATTATCAAGATCGCCAAGCCCGCGGGGGTAATCGGTGCCCTGGCGCCGTCCACCAACCCGGAGGCAACGCCGGTGATCAAGGGCATCAACGCCGTCAAGGGGCGCAACGCCGTCATTATCGCACCCCATCCCCGGGCCAAGGCCACCAACAAGCTCATTGTCGACCGCATGCGCGCGGCCCTTGAGAAGATGGGCGCTCCCGCGGACCTGGTGATCGGTATCGAAGAGCCCACCATGGACAAGACCCAGGAATTGATGAAGCAGTGTGACCTGATTCTGGCCACGGGCGGCCCGGCCATGGTCAAGGCGGCCTACTCCAGCGGCACGCCGGCCTTTGGTGTGGGCGCCGGCAACGCGGTGATCACTGTCGACGAGACCGCGGACCTGAAGGAAGCCGCGGAAAAAATCCGCATCTCCAAGATCCTGGACCTGGCGGCGTCCTGCTCTTCCGACAACTCCGTGATCGGCGTCGAGGCCATCTATGACCAACTGCTGGAGGCGCTGATTGCCGAGGGCGGTTACCTGGCCTCCAGGGACGAGTACAGGAAAATCGCCGATGTGCTCTGGGAGGATGGCCACCTCAACACCGATGCCATCGTTCAGCCGCCCCAGGTGATCGGCAAGATGGCCGGCATCGATATCCCCGAGGATCGCAAGTTCATCATCATGCCGGAAGACGGCGTCGGCCCCGACCACCCGTACTCCGGTGAGAAACTGTCGCCGATCATGGCCTTCTACAAGGTCAAGGACATCGACGAGGCGGTGGCGCTGACCAACGAGATCCAGGAATACCAGGGCAAGGGGCATTCCTGCGGTATCTATTCCTACAGCGACGAGAACATTCTCAAGCTGGGCATGGGCACCAAAACCGCCCGGGTTATGGTCAATCAGCCCCAGGCGCCCTCCAACAGCGGCAACCTGTGGAACGGCATGCGCCAGACCTTCTCTTTGGGCTGCGGTACCTGGGGCAATAATTCCACCTGTGACAACATCAACTGGCGGCACCTGATCAATGTCACCTGGATATCCAAGCCCCTGGAGCAGCCCAAAGTGCTGCCGCCGGACGAGGAATTGTTCGGGGACGTGATCGGGAAGCTGAAATAGCGGCCCGCCCCGCACTATCGAACGGGAACAGCACCGTGCCGGCCCGCCGGCACGGTGCTGGCAGGGCCCGCGCAACCGGACCCGCCCGCTAATCTTTCCAACCAGAAACGATAAATGCCTATGAATTTTGAGCTTACCGACGATCAGCTCGCTTTTCAGGAAGCGGCCAGGAATTTCGCAAAGGGCGAACTGGAACCCAATGCCGCCAAGTGGGACGAGGAAAAGATCTTTCCCACCGACGTAATCCGCGCGGCTGGCGAACTGGGTTTTTGCGGTATCTACTCCCCGGAAAAATGGGGCGGCCTGGGCATGTCCCGCCTGGATACCACTATTATCCTGGAGGAACTGGCGGGCGGCTGCACCTCCACCGCCGCCTTTATCTCCATTCACAATATGTGCGCCTGGATGCTTTGTAACTGGGGAAGCGAGTCCCTGTGCGAGGAGTGGGGCGAACAGCTCACCAGCGGTCAGAAGCTGGCCTCCTACTGTCTCACCGAGCCCAATGCCGGCAGTGACGCCGCGTCCCTGCGGACCACCGCCCGCAAGGATGGCGACGATTACGTTATCAATGGCGGCAAAATGTTTATCAGCGGCGCCGGGGGCACCGACCTGCTGGTGGTGATGACCCGCACGGGGGCTTCGGACTCGGGAGCCAGGGGCATCACCGCCTTTGCCATCCCCGCCGACCTGCCGGGCATTTCCTACGGCAAGAACGAAGCCAAGCTGGGCTGGAACAGCCAGCCCACCCGGGCGGTAACCTTTGAGGACGTTCGGGTACCCGCCAACAACATGCTGGGCAAGGAGGGCGAGGGCTTCAAGATCGCCATGATGGGGCTCGACGGCGGCCGCATCAATATCGCCACCTGCTCCATCGGCGCCGCCCAGGCTTGCCTGTCCCTGGCCACCGACTATCTCAAGGACCGGACCCAGTTCGGTCAGCCCCTGAGCGAATTCCAGGCCCTTCAGTTCCGCCTGGCGGATATGGCCACGGAGCTGGTGGCCGCGCGGCAGATGATTCGCCTGGCGGCGGTGAAAATCGACACCGACCATCCCGACAAGATAACCTACTGCGCCATGGCCAAGCGCTTCGCCACCGACGTGGGCTTCGAGATCTGCAACCAGGCGCTGCAAATGCACGGCGGCTACGGCTATCTCAGGGAATATCCGGTGGAGCGCTACCTGCGCGACGTCCGGGTGCACCAGATTCTGGAAGGTACCAACGAAATCATGCGAGTCATTACCGCGCGGCGGATACTCGCCGAACACGGAACGGAGGATATACGATGAGCGAAGTCCTGAAACTGGAAAAACGCGGCAGTACCGCTCTGCTGACGTTGAACAATCCGCCGGCGCACACCTGGACGCCGGAAAGCCTCATGGAACTCATCGATATCGTCGGGGACCTGAATGCCGACACGGAAAACCGGGCCCTGGTTATTACCGGCGATGGCGAGAAGTTCTTCTCCGCCGGTGCCGACCTCACCCGTTTCAATCACGACGACAAGGGCAAGGCGTTTGAGTTCTCCCAGGCCTTCGGCCGCGCCTTTGAGGTGTTGACCAATTACCGGGGGGTGTCCATTGCCGCCATCAACGGTTTTGCCATGGGCGGCGGTCTGGAGCTGGCCCTGGCCTGCGATATCCGCATCGCCTCGGAAAACGCCCAGATGGCATTGCCCGAAGCCGCCGTGGGCCTGCTGCCCTGCGGCCTGGGTACCCAGCACCTGGGCTGGCTGGTGGGCGAGCAGTGGGCCAAGCGCATGATCCTGCTCAACGAGCGACTCAAGTCGGATAAGGCCCTGGAGATCGGTCTGGTCAGCGAAGTGGTGTCGGCGGGCTCGGTGGTGGACAAGGCCCTGGAGCTTGCCGCCAAGGCAGAGGGTACCAGCCCCACGGCTTCCGTTTACTGCAAGGAGCTGGTGATGGCCGCGCGCAACCAGCCGCTTGCCAGCCTCTTCGAGAAGGAGCGCGAACTTTTTGTCCGCCTCTGGAATGACGGTAACCAGAAAGAGGGCGTTTCCGCCTTCCTGGAAAAACGCAAACCGGAATGGAAGACTGTTTCATGAGCGACGAGAAACACGAACACCATGCACCGCCGGTGCTTTTTGATGAACTGCCCGCGGCCGGCGGCAGGAAAATCGGTCAGGTCACGCTGAATATCCCGTCGACCCTCAACTCCCTGAATCTGGAGATGGTCGACCTGATGCTCGAAAAGCTGGGCGAGTGGCGGGACGACGACAGCATTGCCTGTGTTTTTATCCGGGGCAGTGGCGAGAAGGCCTTCTGCGCCGGTGGCGATGTCCAGGCGCTGCGCGCCTCGGCCGTGGAAAACCCCGGCGGGCCCTGTCCCTATGCAGAGGATTTCTACCACCACGAGTACCGGCTCGATTACCTGATCCATACCTACCCCAAACCGGTGGTTTCCTGGGGGCACGGTATCGTCATGGGCGGGGGCCTTGGTGTTTTTGCCGGCAGCAGCCACCGGGTGGTGACGGAAAAATCGCGCTTCGCCATGCCCGAGGTGACCATTGCCCTGTTCCCGGACGTGGGCGGCAGTTACTTCCTGAACCGGATGCCGGACGGCGCCGGGCGTTTCCTGGGCCTGACCGCCGCGAACTTCAATGGCACGGACTGCCTGTTCCTGGGCCTGGCCGAGCATCTGGTCGAAAACGACCTGAGAGATCACGTGCTCGAGGACTTACAGAGCATCGAATGGCACGGTGATGCCGCCCAACAGGTGACCGAGGTGCTGGCGGGTTACGACAAACGCTCAGGGCACGCCCGCCCCGAGGGCAATGTCGAGAAACATATGGACAGTATCCACGAACTCTGCGGTGACAAGCCCATAGAGCAGGTGGTTGAGGCCATTACCGGGCTGGAAACCGACGATCCGTGGCTGGCCAAGGCCCGGGATGGACTGGCCAACGGATCGCCCCTCAGCGTGCTAATCACCGATCGCCAGTTGCGGGAAGCCGCAGGCAAGCCTCTCAGGGAAGTCTTCAAATCGGAGCTGGTCCTGGCGGTGAATATTGTCCGCTACCCGGAGTTCGCCGAGGGCGTGCGGGCCCTGCTGATCGACAAGGACAGGAACCCCCAGTGGCAGTACAAGACGATTCAGGATGTGCCTGCCGATGTCCTGGATTCCTTTTTCAGGCCGCCCTGGGACACCAACCCACTGGCGGATATCTAATCTGCAACAGCGAAACCTTATAAGGATTCACTATGGCGACGATTGCATTTATAGGTCTGGGCAATATGGGTGGTCCTATGGCCAGCAACCTGGTCAAGGCCGGACACAGTCTCAGCGTTTATGACCTGGTCCCGGAAGCCGTGGAAAAACTGGTCAACGAGGGTGCCCGGGCCGCCGACAATCCGGGCCAGGCTGTCGAGGGCGCGGACTTCGTGGTCACCATGCTGCCCGCCGGCAAGCATGTTGCGGGTATCTATCTTGGCGAGGACGGGTTGTTGCAATCCCTCGACCCAAAGACTGTGGTGATCGATTCCAGCACCATCGACGCCGAAACCTCCCGCAGCGTGGGCCAGGCCGCCCGGGAAATGGGCATCGGGATGATGGATTGCCCGGTTTCCGGTGGCGTCGCCGGTGCGGCTGCCGGCACCCTTTCCTTCATGTGCGGCGGCGCGGCGGAGACCTTCGAGAAGGCCAAACCCATCCTCGAGTGCATGGGCGCCAAAATCTTTCACGCCGGCGACCACGGTGCCGGTCAGATTGCCAAGATGTGCAACAACATGCTGCTCTCGGTGTTGATGGTGGGCACCTCCGAAGCACTGCGCCTGGGTCAGGACAACGGCCTGGACCCCAAGGTGTTGTCGGAGATCATGGGTGCGAGTTCCGGCAAGAACTGGACTCTGGAAGTCTACAATCCCTGCCCCGGAGTCATGGAAAATGTGCCCTCGAGCAATGACTACAAACCGGGTTTTATGGTCGACCTGATGTGCAAGGATCTCAACCTGGCTCTCGAGAACGCCCTGCAGAACGGCTCCTCCACGCCCATGGGCGCCCTGGCGCGCAGCCTTTACACCAGCCATGCCCGCAAGGGCAACGGCAAGCGGGATTTCTCCAGTATCTTTGAATTCCTGGGTTGACCGGCGGTCTCTGTCAGCGGCCTCTGGGCCTGCGCAAAAAGCCCCGCAAGGGGCTTTTTTTGTGACTGCGTCGAGCCGCTTCCGCGGGCAGTTTCCCTGTATTTCCCGGCCATAAAAAAACCGCCGCCCGAAGGCGGCGGTTTTCCGGTATGGTGCAGCTAAACGCAGGCCATACCGCTTGCTAAAACCCGGGAAGCTGCTATCAGCTCTCGGCTTCCTCGATCTTGATGGCGGCCTGGGGGCAGGCGTCGCAACCTTCCCGGGCGGCGTCTTCCAGCTCTTCGGGAACAAGACCATCACCTTCAACATAGGCGATGCCGTTTTCATCGAGCTTGTAGACTTCGGGACAAATTTCCGCACAGAGGCCATAAGCGCAACAGGCGGCGCGATCGACGACGGCTTTGATCCTTTTCTTTGACACGGTAAACCTCGTAGTTGATGAAGGTGGTCGGTTGACGACAATAGTATAGGTTACATGAACTTGGATTTGCCCGCCGCGGGTAAGTTTCCCGGCAGCACGGAATTCCACCGGGCGACAGTGTACAAAAACAGCCCTATATGTGCAATCGCGCCGCTCATCCCTGGTAACAGGCGGCTCTAGTTGTGATCTCTCTATAGGTTGTTCACTCGGGGCTTACCCGGAGAATTGGAGTTGCGACACAACCAACGACTCCGAGGGCCCCGAATGAAC
>MRWG01000831.1_pt1 | contig 25266 bp, 25 predicted proteins | sample 1013341 | NCBI WGS metagenome assembly MRWG01 (sample SAMN06117577, study PRJNA244670) | biofilm metagenome | biome: Water; feature: Cathode Biofilm; material: Biofilm; isolation source: microbial consortium enriched at the cathode of a solar microbial fuel cell | place: USA: District of Columbia ... | reverse complement strand
GAACCGCCGTCAGAACGGCCCAGACCCGGCTAAAGGTCTCGTTTGAACTCGACATCAACCTGATCGTCCTGCGCACCAGGCTTCGCGTGCCGCTCTATGTGGAAGTCGCCCATGCCGAGGCACGGCTTGCCGACATTCAGTGCAGCCCCTCCTCGCCCAACAGCGGCAGCGTCACCATCGACGCCATGCCCGGCGTTCTGGAAGTGGCGCTCGGCGAGGTGGACGACAGCGTTCTGTCGACATTCTCGGAGGAAGCGCGCGTGACCCCGGCCAAGATGATCGATGTCGACGGGCTGCTCTCCATCTCGCTCGAAGGCATGGCCCATATCGAGGGACAGAACCTGCGCCCGTCGCGGCTTCGGTTTTCCGATTCCGACATTCATCAGGCGCGTGTGAAGAGTGTGTCCACGCGCAACCTTCTGGGTTCGGTGACCGGTTCGCTGCTCGAAAACCTTCAACTGGAGGCAAAGGTTCTGGGCGGCTCGCTGCTGGGCGGCACGCTCCTGAACGGCCCTCTGGTGCAGGGAACCGTGAAAACGCTTCTGGCGGGCCTGACAGCCCCCATCGACGAACTTCTCTACAATGTGCTGGCGCTTGCCGGCGTGAAGATCGGCGAAGCCGATGTTCGGGTCACCGGTGTCAGCTGCGAACGGCCGGTCCTAGTTCAGTAATTACCCAAGCAGACCGTCCAAAACTGCCCCGCAACCAGCGTTGCGGGGCTTTTTTTATTGAGCTTCACGCTGGCTTGCGGAAGTGCCGCACCAATGCCATCTGGACGCCGACGGGCGCCGGTGCCACCTTCCAGACAATCGAGTGCAGTTTCGCAGAAAGAACAGACCATGAGCAGCGGCATCCATCACATCACGCTGATAACCCGCAAGGTGCAGGCCAATGTGGATTTCTATGCCGGTTTTCTGGGGCTGCGGCTGGTCAAGCAGACGGCGGGTTTCGAGGATGCCGAGCAGTTGCACCTGTTCTATGGCGACGCGGCCGGCACGCCGGGCTCGCTCGTTACCTTTCTTGTCTGGGAAGACGGTGCGCCGGGCCGCGCAGGCTATGGCCAGATCGGTGAGTTCGCACTCGCCATTCAACCGGAGAGCATCGGCTTCTGGCTGACGCGCGCGCTCGCCGCCGGCCTCAGGCCGGAGGGGCCGCGCAACGAGCTGGGCGAACCCGTGCTGCGGCTGAAGGATCCAGACGGGATCATCATCAAACTCGTGGGCGTTGCCGGACTGCGCCATGCAGCCCCCTGGGCGGCTGACGGCATTCCGCCGGAACATGCAGTCGGCAATCTGCGCAGCGCGACGCTCTTCACCGAGAAGCAGGATCTGACGCGCGCCTTCTTCACCGCGCATTTCGGCTATCGGCCCGGAATGAGCGACGGTGCCATCGAACGCCTTGTCTCCGAGACGGGCGACGCGCTTGATCTGCGCAATGTGCAGGGTTTCTGGTCAAGCGCGCCGGGTGCCGGCACGGTCGACCACATCGCCCTTCGCGCAACTTCCGAACAAGCGCTGGAAGCGACCGAGGCGAGCCTCAGGCGCAGCAATGCGACCCCCACCACGATCCATGATCGCAAATATTTCACCTCGCTTTATGCCCGCGAGCCAGGCGGCGTTCTCGTCGAGATGGCAACCGATGCGCCGGGAATGGGCGTGGATGAGCCGCAGGAGACGCTGGGAAGCACGCTTTTCATTCCGCAGGCCCCGGCCGGGGATGAAGATGCCTTCCGCGTGGTGCTGCCGCAATTCGCGATGCCCGGCGAACCGCGCGTGATCTATCGTGAGCTTCCATTCGTGCACCGTTTCCACACGCCAGAAACGCCCGATGGCGGGCACATCGTGCTTCTGCATGGGTCCGGCGGCACGGAGACCAGCCTGATGCCGCTTGCCGCACGCACGGCCCCGCACGCCACGCTTCTGGGGGTGCGCGGGCGGGCCACCGAGGAAGGTGCAGCGCGCTGGTTCCGCCGCCTGCCGCAGATGCGCTTCGATCAGGCCGACATTCGCTCCGAGGCGGAAGCCTTTGAAGCCTTCTGCGAAGGCGCTGCCGCCGCCTATGGGGTCAAAACCTCCAACACCGTGCATATGGGCTATTCCAACGGAGCGAATTTTCTGGCCGCCTTCATGCGGCTTCACCCGGGCTGGGTGCGCAAAGCGGTGCTCATCCGTCCGATGGATGTGCTGGAGGAATCACCAGAGGCCGATCTTACGGGCGTTGAGGTGTTGATGGTCGTCGGTGCGGAAGACCGCCTGACCCGGCAGCCGCAGGCCCTGTGCGACACGCTCAGCGCCGCCGGCGCGACGGTGACCGTGGAAACGGTGGCGGCAGGCCACTTCCTGACCGAGGCAGACGACCCGGTCGTGCAGTCCTGGCTGGAGACCCATACCCCATGACCGTTGAAACCGCAGACGCCCGAAACAGCCCCGGACCGGCCATTGCCACCATTTGCCTTGGCGTGCTTTGCCTTGTGTTCAACGACGCCATGGCGAAATGGCTTACCGCACATTATGGCCCGCTGCACATCGTGTTCTGGCGCAACATTCTGGCCGTGCCAATGATCGCCGCCTTCATCATCGCCACGCAGGGCCTGCCGGCGATCCGCACGCAGCATCTGGCCGTCCACGCGGCCCGTGGCTTCGTGATGGTGCTTGGAAGCTACGCTTTCTTTCGCGGTCTCGCCACGCTGCCGCTGGCCGAAGCCACATCGCTGGTCTTTGCCGCCCCGATCTTCATCACCGCGCTCTCTGTGCCGCTTCTGCGCGAGCATGTGGGCTGGCGGCGCTGGCTGGCCGTGTGTATCGGCTTTGCCGGTGTTCTGGTGATTGTGCGACCGGGGGCGGAAGCCTTCCAGCCAGCCTCGCTGTTTATCGTCGGCACGGCCTTCTGCTACGCGCTGTTCATGATCAGCGCGCGCTGGGTCGGACGCGAGGAGAATGTCTGGACGATGATGTTCTATGTGGCGCTGTTTCCGCTCATCTACGCCACGCCCGTGGTGGCGATGGAGTGGCAGCCGCTTGCGCTTGATCACCTGCCGCTTTTCCTCGGCATGGCGGTGTTCGGCTCCATCGGCATAACGCTGATCGGCCATGCGTTCCGCCTCGCCCCTGCCGCCATCGTCGCGCCCTTCGATTACACCGCGCTTCTTTGGGCAAGCCTGCTGGGCTGGCTGGTCTGGGGCGAACTGCCCGACGGCTGGACCTATGTGGGCGCGGCCATCATCATTGCCAGCGGCGTCTATATCGTTCTTCGCGAAACCCGTATGGCGCGCAAATAGGCGCGCCGGCGGGGCTTCTGTCAGATCGCCGTGGCGCGCAGGATGAGCGCCGGCATGTCGAACACCACAGAACCATCCGCCTGCCTGAAGGGTGCGAGCGCTGCCTCGCTCTCTTCAAGAAGCCGTTCGAACTGCTGGTCATCGAGCAGACCGCCAAGCGTCCACACACAGGCGCGTTCCGTTGAAACGAGCGCGCCGATGGATTTGAACCGGACCTGTGCGTTGTGGCGAACCACGGACGCGTCACGCAGACCCGCCTCGTGACACAGGGTTTCGAGCGCGTAATCGTCTCCGAGTGCGAATGGTGCGCGGAAAGCGTCTCCCGTCGCCTTTCCGAACAGACGGTCGAGCAAGCCGGCGAATGTGTCGTAAGCGGGCGAATGCGCCAGCGCATCGCAAACGGCGACAGCCATGCGCCCGCCGGGCCGGAGGACACGCCGCATTTCACGCAGGGCCGCTACCCTGTCATCGAAGAACATGAGACCGAACTGGCTCACCACCGCATCGAAGTCGGCATCCGAGAATGGCAGCGCCTCGGCACGGCCTTCCACCCAGACGATCGCCGTCTTCTTGCTGCGGGCCACCGCCAGCATTTCGGGATTGGCGTCGAGCCCGACCACCGCACCGGAAGGCCCCGTGCGGGACGCGGCAGCCAGCGTCAGCGCGCCCGTGCCGCAGGCGACATCAAGAACGCGGTCTCCGCCCTGAATGCCTGCCTCTCCGGCGACAATCGGCCCCCATTGGGCAAACAGAGCCGGCACAAACCGCTCATCATAGATCCGTGCGGGTGAGGTTTCCCGGTCTAGCAGGGTCATGGAGAGCCTCCTTTCAGGCGCTTCGCATCCAGCCATTTGGCCGATCAGCCTGTGCGAGGGTATTCTGGGCCCATGGCGCAAGCCCATGACCGCACGTCTGCAATGCTTGCCGGATCGTCCAGAACCGGGCGCCGGCAGGGAGAACTGCGCGCCGGTGTCGGGACACCGCTTCTCTGCACCCAAAGCGGAACCGACCCGCTCTCTGATGTTCTGCGCGCGGTGAGGCTGACGGGGGCAGTGTTTCACCGCGTGGAAGCGAGCTTTCCATGGGGCGTGGAGATACCCGACAGCACGCTCTACAGACCCATCATTCTGCCGCAGGCGCAGCACGTGATTTCCTACCACATCATTCTGGAGGGCGTCGGCTTTGTCTGCATGCCCGGCAGCGAACCGGTGCGGTTTGAGGCCGGGGACATTCTGCTTCTGGCCGGCGGAACCCGCTACGCGCTTCTGAGTACGCCCGGGCAGAAGCCGGAATATGACGAACCGGCCACGACGGCGTTTTTCAGGGAATGGATGAACGGGACACTGCCCTTTGTGACACGGGAGGGTGGCGGCGGCGAAGGCGGAACGGCCTATATATGCGGTTTTCTCGGCTGTGACACACGCCCGTTCAACCCGGTTCTGTGCGCCCTGCCCCCACTGACCAGAATCAAATGGGCCAGAATCAAATGGGCAGGACACGAAGGGGCCGGCCTGCTCGGCCAGTTGATCGAGCTCACACTGGCCGAAAGCGGCCTGCCCGGCCCGGGTGGCGAGGCGATACGCCTGCGCCTGTGCGAACTGATCTTCGTGGAAGTGATGCGCCTTTGCCTGCAGTCACTGCCGGCGCATGAAAAAGGCTGGCTGTCCGGCCTGCGCGATCCGTCGGTCGGCACGGTTCTGGCGCTGCTGCACGCGCAACCCGCAAAGCACTGGACGCTCGACACGCTGGCCGCAGAGGCAGGGATGTCGCGCGCTGCGCTGGCCGCGCGCTTTGCCCATCTCGTGGGTCACGGCCCAATGCACTATCTCGCCCTGTGGCGCATGCAGCTCGCCGCAAACCGTCTTTCAGACAGTTCCTTGAAGGTGGCCGCCATCGGGCGTGACGTTGGCTACGCATCGGAGGCCGCCTTCAGCCGCGCCTTCAAAAAAGCCACGGGACTTTCTCCATCCGCCTGGCGCAATCGATAGGGCCAGCATTGGAGCGAAGCGCTCAAGCGTGTATGATACAGGCTTCCCGCCACACGGCAGGCTATCAACACAAACACCGTGTGGCCAAGTGGAGGAGATCATGAAACGCCTTGCACTCATTGCCGCGCTCGCCCTTTTCATGCCGGCTAGCGCGCTCGCAAACTCATGCCCGATCCTGATGTCGGAAATCGATGAGGCGATGCAGGTCGCATCGCTGTCGGACGGCGACAGGGCGCGTGTGGAAGAACTGCGCGCACAGGGTCAGGTCCAGCACGAGGCCGGTGACCACGCGGCTTCCATGCAGAGCCTCGGAGAAGCGAAACGCATTCTCGGCCTCTGATGCATGTGACGCCTCTAATGTAAGTGACAACGTGATTGTGCGCCGGCTGGAAAGCCGGCCCGGCGCACCGAACGATGCAACACAGGGCGCGGGCCTGCTTCCAAACAACAAAAAAGCGGGCCTGAGCCCGCTTCCTTCGTTCCCGGGACTTTCGAGGGTGCCGGTACCTTCATGGTCACCACACGGTCTTCCGGGTCGAATACAGCAACCGGTCGGGGAACCTCACCACATATCTTGCAGGACGTCCCGCGCCGGCCCGGCTGCCGACCACGCTGATATGGGGAGGCAGCCTGAGCCTTTCAAGCCCGGAAAGAGAATGGCGTCAGCTATTGGGCTGCAATCACCTCTTCCTCGCCCTCTCCTTCAGCATCCGCCGGCTCGCCTTCAGCCTGTTCACCGTCCAGCTGTTCCTGCGCTTCAGCCTCAAGGCTTTCGCGCACCTCGTCGATCTTGCCTTCCGCCTCGCCAACGCCGAGCAGGTCTTTCGCCCAGCTCAGCATTTCGTCGTCGACATAGGCGTCAGCGCCATACTCTTCGACACGGTTGGGATTGGCCGCCGCCAGAAGCGCTTCGGTGAGCGCCTGATCGTCGGTCTCGCCTTCATAGGCGTCGGCCCTGGCCTGCGCTTCATCGAGATCGCCTTCCACCTCCACGAGCGAAGCATAGGCGTCGCTGGCAAGCGCATCCTCAAGTGCTGCGCGCTCGGCCTCGAGCAGTGCGGCGTCCTCCTCGGAAAGCGCTTCTGCATCGACGGCATCGAGTGCCTCAAGACGCGCCTCGAGGTCTTCGGTGCCGAGACCCTGATAATCGAACCCGTCATGGGCTTCGATGCCGGCGGTCATCGCCTGAACGGCCTCAGCGGCTGCGGCAGCCCTGGCTTCCAGTTCCTCGATATCGGCCCCGAGCATCTCGGCCTCCGCCGATGCAAGAACATAGGCCCGGATCGCCGTCATGCGCGGGTCACTGGCGTTCAGATAGGCATGATAGTTGCGGTTCAGCGAATTCAGCCCCGCGAGCTTGGCGTTGAAGTTGCGCGGACGTTCCGGCCGCGCCTGCGGCACCGGTGCGCTTGCCGGCAGAACCTGAGCGGGGCGGTAGGCGCGCGCCGTGCGGGTTTTCTGCTTGGAAGCAGGCCGCGCCGCGCGCTGCGCCTTGCCTGGCGCTTCTCGTTTGCCGCCAAGAGCGTTGCGCGCAGCACCGACGACATTGTCGATGAAACCGCCAATGCCTTTGTTGCCCTGACCGCGCGCGTTCTGGTTTGCGCGTTCCGATCCGCGCCGGACGCCGGAGCGCGCCGCGACATTGCCGCCGCCATGGGATTTGCCGGCCTGGCTCTTGCCGCTGCCGCCCCCATGCCCGCCGCCGTTTCCACCACCACTGCCGCCGCCGTTTCCGCCACCGTTGCCACCGCCATTTCCGCCGCCCTTGGCGAACGCATCGACCGAGAAGGCGGATGGCGACAGGTTGGAGCCGGACAGCATGACAGGCGCGGCCATGAGCGCGGAAGCACAGGCCAGAGTGATGGCTAAACGGGACAGCATGGCAATCTCCTCGACAGAATCTTCGCCCGGAGGTTAGCCGGCGTTCAGTAACCGCCGAAATAACGTTTTATGTGGGAATCAAAACAAACTCGAACATCCGGTCGCCAGACAGCCGAGCCTGCGCATTTCTCAGGCAGCATCCTCGTCGCGATGCAGCTGATGAACCTCGATGCGATTGCGCCCCAGATCCTTCGCCCGGTAGAGCGCACCGTCGGCCTTCTCCAGAAGGGTATCCAGATCCACGGATGCGCCTTCGCTCGCGGCAAGCCCGACGCTCAGCGTGACGGTCAGGGAGATCGTGTCGTCGTTGAGGGTCATGGTCTGGGCGAAGACGCTGCGAATTCGCTCGGCCACCTCCAGCGCCTCGCTGCGGCGGCATTTGGAAAGAAGAACCGCGAATTCCTCGCCGCCCACCCGGCCGACAATGTCGTTGCGGCGCAGGCAGGCATTGATGCGGGCAGCCGCGATGGCGATCACCTGATCCCCCGCTGCATGCCCGTATCTGTCATTGATCGCCTTGAAGTGGTCGATGTCGATCATCAGGGCCGCAAAGGGTTGGGAGAAGCGGTTGAGCGAGCGGATGGCTGTCGCCGCTTCTTCCTGAAACGCCCCGCGGTTGAAAACGCCGGACAGCGTGTCGTGGGTCGCAAGATGCGAGAGCTCGCCGATAAGCCGCTTCTGCTTCGCCATGGCGCTCGCCAGCATCATCGGCGCAAGCGCAATCAGGCTGACGCCGAGCCGCATGGAAATCAGCCCGCTCTCGGTCGTCACATCCACCACATTGGGGAAATAGCCGGCCGACAGCGCCAACAGGCTCCAGAAGCTGAAGATCGAAGTCAGAAGCACGGTGAGGAAGCGTGGATAGACGATGGCGCTCCAAAGCAGAGCCGGAACCGGGAACGCGATGGCGCCCGGCCCGCCGATCTGCACGCTGACCGCGCAGGATGCGACGAGCGCCAGCGCCGGAAGGGTCAGGCGCAGCAGATCCATGCGCGATGCGCTTTTGGGAAGCGACACCCGGCGGGCGGTCAGCATGACCGGGAGAATGGCCACGTAATTGGCGAATTCCGTGACGAACCAGAAGGACCAGCCGCCAAGCGAGGAGCCGCCGAACAGAACCGGATTGGCAACCGCGCCCACCAGGCCCGCAAGGAAAGCCCCGAATCCGATGGCCGCGACCATCAGAGGAATCGATTCCGGCGTTTTCAGGCGGATCGTGTCACGCGAATAGCGCCGCAGCAGAAAATAAGCGCCGCCAACACCGACAAGATTGGCGGCTGTGAGAATCAGCGTCTTGAACAGGGTCGAGCCGGTCAGAAGGTCTGCCGCGAGGAAGCCCAGCGCCGCCATGACCCAGCCAAACGGCTTCGCGGTCGCCGGAAAGCGCAACAGCATTCCCAGCATGATCGCATTCGCGGGCCAGACGGTCGCCAGAAAGTCGACGGGGCGCGTATAGATGCCGACAAGACAGGCGCACAAGACCACCGCGCCGATCAACAGCGCTGCCGGCACTTGCCCGAACCCCGGGACTGCCGTTTGCGCCCCACTGGCTTCCCGCCCAATCAGCACAGATACGAACTCCATCTACAATCGAAGATCAGGGTATCGGCCAAAACTCACCCTCCGGTTAAGAGGTCGGCTAACGAACTGACTGTGGCGATCTGTGGAGGTTATGGTTAATCGGCTTATGCAGATTCCATTAAATTTAGAGGCATAGGCTGGCGGATTATGAGACCGAGCCAACTAATAGCCTTTTTGTTTCGCGCTGCCCTGCTTCTGTCGCCGGCGACGATCGCGGTCCTTACCTTCATTTATCTGGTGCAGACCGCCGAACAGCGCGACATTCCGCCGAGTGTCGACAGAATCCACACGGCGACGATCCGCTGACGCCCCTGCCCTGACAGGACGACATGGAATCACGGATTGCCGGCTCGCGTGGCCGACCCGGGAGTGAATCGGCGTCAGATCAGAAAAATCAGAGAAAAGCGGCCCGCCCTTGCGTGGCTGCGAATCGCACATGGCGATTCGTACGCAGAGCAAGCGATTGGACCAAAAACCGATAACCGGCTCAATTGAGAGCGGTGCGATAATCTGCTTTGAAATCAGGAAGAAGAAGCCATTTGGCAGAGAGTGTATTTCACTCTTTAGCGCGGCCGCCACTTCTCCAGGGAGAGGAGAAGTGGCGCGAGTGACGGGGCTCGAACCCGCGACCTCCGGCGTGACAGGCCGGCACTCTAACCATCTGAGCTACACCCGCGCTTGAGGCGCTCTGCCGTGGCAGCAACGCGTCGATGAGCGCTGAATTAGGGGGTTCTTGCGGGAGTGTCAAGCGCCCCAAACCCACTTTGTGAAACTTTCTTGATCTTATTCGAATTCGCTCTGAAAAAGCTCTTTTCCACTTGCGATCCGATCGCGAAGCACCTAAAGGAAGCGGCTTGGAATGGGCGATTAGCTCAGTTGGTAGAGCGCTTCGTTTACACCGAAGATGTCGGGAGTTCGAGTCTCTCATCGCCCACCATTCCCTCCCTCACTTTTGCGCTTTTCCTGCCCCGCCATACGCGGACTTTCAGGCTATGAGTGCTGTTTTTCCCGCATGGAGCCGGTGTGGCTGAGATTCGCAAAGCCCGGAAAGACGATCTGGTCGATCTGATCGAGATCTGGCGGGGCTCGGTGCGTGCGACTCACGATTTTCTGGCCGAATCCGACTTCCGCGCCATCGAACGGGACGTCGCGGAAAAATATCTGCCCTGCGCGTCTCTCTGGGTTGCCGTTGATGAGCGCGATTCTCCACTGGCCTTCATGGGAATCGACAAATCGCACATCGACAGCCTGTTTGTGGCCCCTGAGGAGCGTGGCAAGGGGCTTGGCAGGCTTCTCATTACCCATGCCCGCCAAATCGCCGGGAATCGTCTCACGCTGGACGTGAACGAGCAGAACGGGCAGGCGCTCGCCTTTTACCGCAGAATGGGCTTTGCGGTGCATGCACGCTCGCCACGGGACGGTGGAGGCCGTCCTTACCCGCTCCTGCATATGACACTGCGCGCGGTCTGAGGCGCCCAACGCCCGAGCGGGCTGCCGGATCACTGCGAATCTTCCCTTTGAGCGAATTCAGGCGTTTCTCACCGCCCGCACAAGAATCGCAGCGCTACGCTGACGGGCTGAACGATTCTATCGGTATTTCTCGGTATCGGCGTCGGTCCACGGGCGGATGAGAATCGTCGCCGCATCATCGTCGCCCTCGACGCGATAGGCAGCCGGCTGCACTCCCGCCGCATCATCCTCAAGCCTGCAGAGAACCTTCTCGACAAAACGCGAAAAGTCACCGCTTTCCTCAACGAGTTCCGCCGTCAGCGCAAGCTGGCAGTCATGCCCCTTCTTCCTGATGTAGAAAGCGTATTCGGCAGCTTCATCAGGCCGCAGATCACGTGACATGGAAAATAGTACCGGCTCGAGTTCCCGGAATTCATCCGCCAGCGCCGGGCCTGACAGGATCGCGGCCGCCACAGCCACCAATATGCGCTTCATCATCGGCCCTCCCCGACCGCAAACAATGCGCTGCATAATGCAGATCGCCCATCCTGCGACAAGTCCCGGGCCAAGCGGGGCGACTGGGACCGGGCAGGATCGGGGGACGGAGGGGAAGGACAGGCCACACCAACGGCCAGGCGGGCAACTGAACAGCAGACAAAAGAAAAGCCGGGTCGAAACCCGGCTTTTCTTGTATTCCCAAAAGGGCGCAATCAGGCGTTGACTGCGTCCTTGAGGCCTTTGCCGGCCGAGAACTTCGGCACGTTGCGGGCCGGGATCTGAACTGCGGCACCGGTCTGCGGGTTGCGGCCGGTGGAAGCCTCACGCCGAGAAACGGAGAAGTTTCCGAAGCCGACGAGGCGCACGTCCCCACCCTTCTTGAGTTCGCCTTCGATAACGGCAAAAACCGCATCGACCGCGGACTGGGCGTCGCCCTTGGAGAGGTTGGCCTCTTCTGCGACTGCGGATACGAGCTCGTTCTTGTTCATGTAATTACCCCTTCCTGATAAGGACCAAGTGATGCGACTCACTCAGCTCGAGGCAGTCTAGGGAGAACAAGTGTCCCGACCAAGCAAGAAATGATCAAAAACTACTCGCAAACCCATGTTTTCCGGGGTTTTCGACAGAAAAGCCGGGCACGAAGCCCGGCTTTTGTCGATTTTAGCGAAATTACGGCCACAAAGTGGCGCAATCCCTTGTGCTGCACCGGCTCGACCGCTTTGCCGAACCGGTTCAGGGCAAGCCGTCAATGGGCGACGGCAGGCCCCTCATTTCCAACGCCAACCTTGCTGGCCGGCTCCGCAGGCTCGACCCATTCAATCGGCTCGGGCATCCGCACGAGAGCATGTTCCAGCACCTCGCCGACGCGGCTGACGGGCACGATCTCGAGACCGTTCTTCACGTTCTCGGGAATGTCAGCCAGATCCTTGGCGTTCTCTTCGGGGATCAGCACCTTCTTGATGCCACCGCGCAGCGCCGCCAGGAGCTTTTCCTTCAGACCGCCAATGGGAAGCACACGGCCACGCAGGGTGATCTCGCCGGTCATGGCGATATCCTTGCGCACCGGGATGCCGGTCATGATCGACACGATGGAGGTCGCCATGGCGACACCGGCCGACGGGCCATCCTTGGGCGTCGCGCCTTCCGGCACGTGCACGTGGATGTCCTTCTTGTCGAACACGGGCGGTTCGATACCGAAATCGACCGCGCGCGAGCGGACGTAAGACGCCGCTGCGGAAATCGATTCCTTCATCACGTCACGCAGATTGCCGGTGACGGTCATCTTGCCCTTGCCCGGCATCATGACGCCTTCGATGGTCAGAAGCTCGCCGCCAACCTCGGTCCAGGCCAGACCGGTGACCACACCGACCTGATCCTCGCCCTCGGCCTGACCGAAGCGATAACGCTGAACGCCCAGATAGTCGGCCAGATTTTCCTCGGTCACTTCGACCTTTTCCTTGCCGCCATCCTTCTTGGCGTTGCGCAGGATCTCCGTCACTGCCTTGCGGGCAAGCTTCATCAGCTCACGCTCAAGGTTACGCACGCCCGCTTCGCGGGTGTAGGTGCGGATGATCTCGCGCAGCGCGCCGTCGCTCACCGAGAACTCCTGCGGCTCAAGCGCATGTTCGCGCACGGCCTTGGGCAGAAGATGCCGCTTGGCGATCTCCACCTTCTCATCCTCGGTGTAACCGGCGATGCGGATGATCTCCATACGGTCCATCAGCGCCGGCGGAATGTTCAGCGTGTTGGCCGTGGTGACGAACATCACGCTCGACAGGTCGTACTCAACCTCGAGATAGTGATCCATGAAGGTCGAGTTCTGCTCGGGATCGAGAACCTCGAGCAGGGCCGAAGACGGATCGCCACGGAAATCCATGCCCATCTTGTCGATCTCGTCGAGCAGGAAGAGCGGGTTGGACTTCTGCGCCTTCTTCATCGACTGGATGACCTTGCCGGGCATCGAGCCGATATAGGTGCGGCGGTGACCACGGATCTCGGCCTCGTCACGCACGCCGCCGAGCGCCATGCGGACATATTCGCGTCCGGTGGCCTTGGCGATGGACTTGGCGAGCGAGGTCTTGCCGACGCCGGGCGGTCCGACGAGGCACAGGATCGGGCCCTTGAGCTTCTTCTGACGGCTCTGCACCGCCAGATACTCGACGATCCGCTCCTTGACTTTCTCGAGACCGAAATGGTCCGTGTCGAGCACGTTCTCGGAAAATTCGAGATCGTTCTTGATCTTGCTCGGCTTCTTCCACGGAATGGAGAGCAGCCAGTCGAGATAGTTGCGCACCACGGTGGCCTCTGCCGACATGGGCGACATGGTCTTGAGCTTCTTCAGCTCGGCCTCGGCCTTCTCGCGCGCTTCCTTGGAGAGCTTCGTCTTCTTGATCCGCTCTTCGAGCTCGGCAGCCTCGTTGCGGCCGTCCTCGCCCTCGCCGAGCTCCTTCTGAATGGCCTTCATCTGCTCATTCAGATAGTACTCGCGCTGGGTCTTCTCCATCTGCCGCTTCACGCGGCTGCGGATACGCTTTTCCACCTGCAGCACGGAAATCTCGGCTTCCATGAAGCCCATGGCCTTTTCAAGCCGCTCGCGCACGGAGAGCGTGGCCAGCATTTCCTGCTTTTCGGGGATCTTGATCGCCAGATGCGAGGCAACGGTATCGGCCAGCTTCGAGTAATCCTCGATCTGGTTCGCCGCACCGACCACTTCGGGCGAAATCTTCTTGTTCAGCTTGACGTAATTCTCGAAGTCCGAGACCACCGAACGCGCCAGCGCCTCGATCTCGACCTGGTCTTCTTCCGGCTCGGGAAGCAGATCGGCCGTTGCCTCGTGAAACTCTTCACGATCGCTGAACTGCGAAACACGCGCACGCGACGTGCCCTCGACCAGCACTTTCACCGTGCCGTCGGGCAGTTTCAGGAGCTGCAGAACGTTAGCCAGCGTACCGATATCATAGATGCCACTCGGCTCCGGATCGTCGTCCGCCGCGTTCATCTGCGTCGCCAGCAGGATCTGACGCTCGGCGCCCATCACCTCTTCCAGCGCCTTGATCGACTTGTCGCGGCCGACGAAGAGCGGAACAATCATATGCGGGAACACCACAATGTCGCGCAGGGGCAACACGGGATACAGAGCACCACCAGCGGTCTTGGGGGTATCAGTCATGTTTCAGCCTTTCAAACCGCAGCCGCTCAAGAGCCAGCCGCGGACTTCAGTCTATCCGGCCAGAGCGTTATCCACCAGAAGCACCCGCATTGTCGCGCGATGCGTGAATGGAAACCACCCCACCTTTGCTCCCCCCTTAGTTGGAGACATGGACCGAGAAGATCAAGGGCTTACGCATGATGCGTGGGCCGGACACACAGCAAGCGCCCTTCAGGCTTCTCGATCTGGGCAAACGGTGGACAAGAACAGTGCAGACAACACAACGTCACCGAAGCGGAGCCCCGGTGACGCTGAAACGCTTTGCACATCGAAACGCCGAACAATCGTCAGGCGCTCGCATTGCCTTTTTCCTGCTCGCGCTCCGCATAGATGTAGAGCGGGCGAGCATTGCCGGCGACCACCTCATCGGAGATCACCACTTCCTGGACGCCTTCCAGCGCCGGCAGTTCGAACATCGTGTCGAGCAGGATCGCTTCCATGATCGACCGCAGGCCACGGGCGCCGGTCTTGCGCTCGATTGCCTTGCGGGCAATCGCGGCAAGCGCGTTCTCGTGGAAGGTCAGCTCGACATTCTCCATGTCGAACAGACGCTGATACTGCTTCACCAGCGCATTCTTGGGCTCGCTGAGGATCTGCACCAGTGCAGCCTCGTCGAGGTCCTCAAGCGTCGCCAGAACCGGCAGACGGCCAACGAATTCGGGGATGAGACCGAATTTCAGAAGATCTTCCGGCTCGACCTGGCGGAACAGCTCGCCCGTCGGGCGATCTTCCGGAGAGGCCACCGTCGCGCCGAAGCCGATGGAGGTCTTGCGGCCACGGTCGGAAATGATCCTGTCGAGGCCGGCAAAAGCGCCGCCGCAGATGAACAGGATATTGGCCGTGTCCACCTGCAGGAACTCCTGCTGGGGATGCTTGCGACCGCCCTGCGGCGGTACGGAAGCGACCGTGCCTTCCATGATCTTCAGCAGCGCCTGCTGCACGCCCTCGCCCGAAACATCCCGCGTGATCGAAGGATTGTCGGACTTGCGCGAAATCTTGTCGATCTCGTCGATATAGACGATGCCGCGCTGCGCCCGCTCGACATTGTAGTCGGCCGACTGAAGCAGCTTGAGAATGATGTTCTCGACGTCCTCGCCCACATAACCGGCCTCGGTCAGCGTCGTCGCATCGGCCATGGTGAAGGGCACATCGATGATGCGCGCCAGCGTCTGGGCCAGAAGCGTCTTGCCGCAACCGGTCGGGCCGATCAGCAGAATGTTGGACTTGGCGAGTTCGACCTCGGCATTCTTGGATGCGTGGGCCAGGCGCTTGTAGTGATTGTGGACGGCCACAGACAGCACGCGCTTGGCATGCGCCTGACCGATCACATAATCGTCCAGCACCTCGATAATTTCCTGCGGTGTGGGCACGCCCTCGCGCGACTTCACCATCGAGGATTTGTTTTCCTCGCGGATGATGTCCATGCACAGTTCGACGCACTCGTCACAAATGAAGACAGTGGGTCCCGCAATAAGCTTGCGGACTTCGTGCTGGCTTTTGCCGCAGAAGGAGCAGTACAGCGTGTTCTTGGAGTCTCCGCTGCCGTTGCTGGCCTTGCTCATGTCTTACGTCCTTTCACTACCACCGGCAGGTCGACCCGCACTTGCCGGGCGGTCATGGTGCCTCGGAACACGATAGCCCCGGGCGGTCCACGCTCTGTCCTCGAAACGAAACACAAATCCGAAAACGCGGCAACCATACCGAGCCCCTGTCCAGACCTTGGATCTGGAAACTCAATATAGACTTAACGTAGGCGTTCACACACCGGCTGCAAACACAAAAATGTGACGGAAATGACGCAATCGGCGGCAAATGCCGGCCAAACCGCGCCATGCCCGGCACAAGGCCGGGCAGACCGATTGCAAAAGCCGCGTTCCGAATCAGGATTCGGCTGCTTTCTCGGGCGTGTCGCGGGAGCTGACAACCTTGTCGATCAGGCCAAACTCCTGCGCCTCGTCCGAGGTCATGAAATGATCGCGGTCAAGCGTGCGCTCGATCGTGTCGTAATCCTGCCCGGTGTGCTGGACATAGACCTCGTTCAGACGACGCTTCAGCTTGATGATGTCCTGCGCGTGGCGCTCGATATCGGACGCCTGGCCCTGGAAGCCGCCCGAAGGCTGATGCACCATGATGCGCGCGTTCGGCGTCGCAAAGCGCATGTCCTTGTGGCCGGCGCACAGAAGCAGCGAGCCCATCGACGCAGCCTGGCCGATGCACAGCGTGGAGACCGGCGGCTGGATGAACTGCATCGTGTCGTAGATGGCCATGCCCGACGTCACCACGCCACCCGGCGAGTTGATGTAGAGCGCGATCTCTTTCTTCGGGTTCTCTGCCTCGAGGAAGAGGAGCTGCGCACAGACCAGCGAGGCCATGCTATCCTCGATCGGGCCGGTGATGAAGATGATGCGCTCCTTGAGGAGGCGCGAGAAGATGTCGTAAGCCCGTTCACCCCGGTTCGTCTGCTCGACGACCATGGGCACCAGATTCATGGCGGTATCGACGGGATTCGGCATGAAAACACCTTTCGGTTTGAGGTCGCACGCCCGATTGGCTGGCGCACGCAAAAGCGGCAGAATCGTTTGGTTCAACGGGATAGATATGATGCCCCATTCCCCCGACGCAAGAGCAAGCCTTTATCTTGATGATCGCCGGCGTCCGATTCGCCGGTTCTGACAGGCCCATACCGCGCCCTGCGCGCGACGCAATGTACCCATCGGGGCCCCCTTGAGGCGCCCATCAAGCCGGACCGCACCATCATGCCCCAAAGACCAGCCCACCTCCTCTACGATCATGACCGCAAAGCCGTTCGGCTCGATCCGCACGATCCGGACTTCGTTCAGGATCCCTACCCGGCCTATGCCTATCTGCATGCCCATGCGCCCGCGTTTTTCTGGGACGACTTCGGCTTCTGGTGCCTGACCGACTATGAAAGCGTCAACCGCGCGCTGCGCGACCGGCGCCTTGGACGCGAGCAACCCGCCGACCAGAAGCCCGACCCGGCCACGCGCACGCATCTGAAGCATTTCGACGCCATCGAGGCCAACTCGATGCTTGAGATCGAGCCGCCCGTGCACACGCGGCTCAGGAAGCTCGTCAACCGCGCCTTCGTCTCACGCCAGGTCGAGCGGCTGCGCCCCCGCGTCGAGACGCTCTGCCACACGCTGATCGACGGTTTTGAGAAGACCGGCGAAGCGGAGCTGCTTGACGCCTATGCAACGCCCATTCCGCTGGTGATCATCACGGAGATGCTGGGCGTGCCCACGGATATGGGGCCGCAGCTCGTGGAATGGTCGCATCGCATGGTCGCCATGTATATGCACGGCTCTGACGAAGAGACGCAGCGCAGCGCCGATGAGGCCGCGCGCGACTTCGCCGCCTTCATCCGCGACTACGCCAGAAAGCGCAGCGCCACACCGGGCGATGATCTGCTGAGCCTGCTCATCGCCGCGCAGGAAGATGGCGAACGGCTGAGCGAGGATGAGCTTGTCTCTTCGGCCATTCTTCTTTTGAACGCAGGACATGAGGCAACCGTACACCAGCTGGGCAACGCCGTGTCGACCCTGCTGGCGCAGGGCGGCGATCCGCGGCGCTTCTTCGGCTCCGACGCGGAAGCGGCGGCAACGGTGGAGGAATGCCTGCGCTACGATCCGCCGCTGCACATGTTCACCCGCTATGCCTATGAGACGGTGGAGGTCGCTCCGGGCCTGACCCTGAAGCCCGGCGAGACGGTCGGCCTGCTCCTGGGCGCAGCCAACAACGACCTGACGGCTTTCGAGGAGCCGCGCAGTTTCCGCCCCGGTCGCCCCGACCAGAAGAATGTGTCGTTCGGCGCGGGCATTCATTTCTGTATCGGCGCGCCGCTTGCTCGGCTGGAAATGCAGGTGGGGCTGAAGGTTTTGTTCGAGCGCCTGCCCTCGCTCGCCCTGAAGACGCCGCCGGTCTATGGCGACACCTACCATTTTCACGGGCTGGAGCGGCTGGACTGCGTCTGGGACGCCTCCTAGCGCCCTCACCTCCCTGCAATAAGAAACGGCGCGGGCCTTTCAGCCCGCGCCGTTATTGCATTCGCGATCAGTCGCTTCGATCAGATCTTGGCGAGCGCCTGCTCCAGATCGGCGATGATGTCTGCCACGTCCTCAATGCCGATGGACAGGCGGATCACATCGACGCCGGCGCCAGCCGCTGCCTTCTGCTCGTCGGAGAGCTGGCGGTGGGTGGTGGAAGCCGGATGGATGATCAGCGACTTGGTGTCGCCGATATTGGCCAGATGCGAGAAGAGTTCGACGCTCTCCACCACCTTCACGCCCGCATCGAACCCGTCTTTCAGGCCGAAGGTGAAGACAGCGCCAGCGCCCTTGGGCGAGTACTTCTTCATGAGCGCGTGGTTGGGATCTTCCGGCAGGCCCGGATAGGAAACCCACGACACCTTGTCGTGCCCCTTGAGCCATTCGGCCACCTTCAGCGCATTGTCGCTGTGGCGCTGCATGCGAAGCGCCAGCGTCTCGATGCCGGTGAGGATCTGGAAGGCGTTGAAGGGCGAGATCGCCGGACCGAAATCGCGCAGGCCCAGAACACGGGCTGCGATCGCGAAGGCGAAATTGCCGAAGGTCTCGTGCAGAACCATGCCGCCATATTCAGGGCGCGGCTCGGAAAGCATCGGATACTTGCCGGACTTCGACCAGTCGAACGTGCCGCCATCGACCAGCGCGCCGCCCACGGAATTGCCGTGTCCGCCCATGAACTTGGTGAGCGAGTGCAGCACGATGTCAGCGCCATGCTCGATGGGACGCAGCAGGTAGGGCGACGCCATCGTGTTGTCGACGATCAGCGGCAGGCCGTGACGGCGCGCAATGTCGCCAATCTTTTCCAGATCCACGAAAGTGCCGCCCGGATTGGCCAGGCTCTCGACGAAGATCGCCTGCGTGTCGTCATCGATCTGGCTTTCGAAACTGTCGAAATTCTCCGGATCGGCCCAGCGGACATGCCAGTCGAAATTCTTGAAGGCATGGCCGAACTGATTGATGGAACCGCCGTAAAGCCTTTTGGCTGCGATGAAATTCGCGCCCGGCCGCATGAGATTGTGGAAGGTGAGCAACTGGGCCGCATGGCCGGAAGCCGTGGCCAGCGCCGCCGTGCCGCCCTCAAGGGCTGCAACGCGCTCTTCGAGCACGGCCTGGGTGGGATTCATGATGCGGGTGTAGATGTTGCCGAAGGCCTTGAGGCCGAACAGCGAAGCGGCATGGTCCGCATCGTCGAAGACATAGGAGGTGGTCTGGTAGATCGGCGTGGCGCGTGCGCCTGTCGCCGGATCGGGCTGGGCCCCTGCATGCACCGCCAGCGTGTCGAAACCGGGAGTACGCTCACTCATATGACAATCCCTCCATGTCAAAATCCCTCCATGTCAAAAATCAGGGTTGCGGGCATCAATACAGAGCCCTTGGTCGCAGGCAAAGGAGATTTATGCCCCGCCGACCGGCTGCACTGAAAAATCAGCGCTGGCGAATGCCGAAGCTCTGGAAACCTTTGCGCATGATCGGCTTTTTCGACGAAATCACGCGGCTGTTGACGCCGTTCCAGCCGATTTCGCGTGAAAGCCGCGCATATTCGATCTTCGGGCAGCGATCCATCACGACCTGAATGCCCTTCTCCTCAAGCCGTGTTGCAGATGCATCGTCACGCACAGTTAGCTGCATCCAGACCACTTTGGGGAGCGTCTCCATGGCGAGGATCTCGTCCGCCAGGCCCGGAATGGCGGAGGATGGGCGGAAGACATCGACCATGTCGACGGGCTCGGCGAGATCGGCAAGCGTTGCGGCGACGGGACGACCGGCGATCTCCTTGCCGGCCTGACCGGGATTGACGGGAAACACCGTGTATCCCTTGTCGATCAGATACTTCGTGACAAAGAAGCTGGGCCTGACCTCATTGGCCGAAGCACCCACAATGGCGACGCTCTTCACCGTGTTCAGAATGCCGGAAATATAGGCGTCGTCGTAACTGTCGTGGTTCATCGTCGCTCCCGAACCCTGCGGATGCCGCCTCAATCTCGGCAAAGCCGCAGGCTATGATATGATAATCGTTATTCGCTGCACCTGTTGCAGCCTGCTCAAAGCAAAGTGACCGATCATGTTGAGATACATCGCCCTGACCCTTGGAATGGTCGTTCTGGCCAGCCCTGCCGGAGCCATATCCCGCTACACGTCAACTGCCATGAGCTGTGCCGAGGCGCAAGCCAGGATCAATGCGGAGGGTGCTGCGATCATGCGCTACCAGTCGCGCAACAATCCGAGCCTGCCGCGCTATGACCGCTATGTGGCGAATGAGAATTTCTGCCCGGTGGCGCACATCGCCGTGCGCGATTACATCCCCACCGCAGACCGCGAATCCTGCCCGGTTCTGCGCTGCAAGGCGGAGATGCGGGAGCGGCTTTTCGACCGCCGGTGGATATTCCGGAACTGACGGGAACGGCCCACAGAAAGGTACTCCGGATGCGGTCTCCATGAGAACCGTCCGGCGTTATATTGCTATAAAAGAACATCTCAAAAATCATTGATTTATTTAACTTTATAGCCGCTTTTACCGGCAATTTTCCTGCTGCATAACGTCCCGGCGCGCCCCTGAAGCCACCAGCATTTCTGGCCGGCGAAACGCGTGTTTGAAAGTCAAAAATTTCAGAAAGGGAAGCTATGCGTAAGTCATTGATGTTAGCGGTTGCCTGCGTCCTCCTTTACCCCAACAGCAGCGCTCAGGCAGGTGGTCAGACCTGCAGGGAGCTTCAGGATTCCATCAGCGAAAACGGGGCGGTCATCCTGCGTTATCCGTCGAGCACCGCACAGGCTCCCCGGCGCTACGACCGGTTTGTCGCGGATCAGAGCGAATGCCCTGCGCATTATGAAACACTCAAAGTGCGGCTTTTACCGGCGCTCGATACCGATGCGTGCCCTGCCCATGTGTGCTGGAGCGACGACTAGATCGCCTGCTTCACGCCAGGCATTTGCGGAGGCGGCGCGTTTGTCGCCCCCGTAGATCGCTCAATCCGGCAGCGAGATCGCGCCGTCGTCGCTGATCGGAAAATCCGGATTGAACGCGACCTCCCAGAGGTTCCCCTCTGTGTCGGCAAAATACCCCTGAAACCCGCCCCATGAGGCATGAGCGGCAGGTTTCACGATCCGGCCACCCGCTTTGGCGGCGCGGTTGAGCACGACGATCACATCGTCCTCGCTGCGCGTGTTGTAGGCGAGCGCCACACCTGAATGCCCGGCCGCCGCCTCATGGGCTGCGCGATAATTCTCTTCGCCGACATCGGCCACAAGCTCCTCGCGCGGCCAGAGCGCCAGGATCATCCCGCCCATCTGGAAGAAGGCGACACCACCCGTCATCTTGCGATTACGCTCAAGCCCCATGGCCTCGTAAAACGCCACCGCGCGCTCCAGATCGTCTACGCCAAGCGTGATCAGCGAGATGCGCGGTTCCATGCCTACTTCCCTTTCCACTCGGGAGCGCGTTTTTCGATGAACGCGCCGATGCCCTCTTCGGCATCACGGGCGAGCATGTTCTCGACCATGACCCGCACCGTGTAATCATAGGCCTGTGACAGCTCCATCTCGGCCTGTGCATAGAACGCCTCCTTGCCGATCTTCAGCGTCAAAGGCGATTTGGAAGCAATGGTTTGCGCGAAATTCATCACGGTTTGATTCAACGCATCCTGCGGCACGACCCGGTTGACGAGACCGAAGGCATGCGCGCGCCCGGCATCGACCATCTCGCCCGTCAACAGCATCTCCATCGCGTGCTTGCGCGAGACATTGCGCGACAGGGCAACCATGGGCGTGGAACAGAACAGGCCGATATTCACGCCCGGCGTGGCAAAGCGCGCCGTCTCGCTCGCAACAGCCAGATCGCAGGAGGCGACAAGCTGGCAACCGGCAGCGGTGGCGATGCCGCTCACTTCGGCGATCACCGGCTTGGGATGACGCACGATGGTCTGCATGAGGCCCGAGCAGAGGAGCATGGTCTTTTCGAAGAACGCCCTGCCCCGGTCCGCATCGGCGCGGTGGGCCGTGAGTTCCTTCAGATCGTGACCGGCGCAGAACACCTTGCCCTCGGAACGCAGCACGATGACCCGGACCGCATCATCGTCGCGGGCGCGGTCGAGCGCTCCCTTCAGCGCCTCCATCATGGCGATCGAGAGGGCATTGGCCGGCGGGCTCGCGAGCGTGATCTGCACAATGCCGTCCGCCTCACTGACTGAAACCGGCGCCTGGACGCTCTCCTGCACTGCCGCCGCATTGGCCATGGTCTTCCTCCGTGTTCATGAACCGCCGTCACCATAGTGCCGCTTGTGTTGCAACGGCAATCCGGCAATTCTCTTCGCAGCCGGCCTTTTGCGACAAATCCAGCCGGCGTCGAACGGGAGGTCAGGATCATGGATATGAAGCGGGAAGGCACAAGGCCGGACAGCGCGCTCCAGCCGGTGATGGACGCTGAAGAGGTCAATCTCTATCTGCGCGATGTCTTTCCCCAGGCCTGCAGCGGGGAGACGCCCGATTATCGCGCGCTGGAAGTCTGGCCGGGGGGCTGTACGGTGCGTCTGGAAGCAGGCTTTCAGCATCTGCGCCCGGGCGACACGGTGGCCGGCCCCTCGCTCTTCGCCCTCGCCGATATCGGCGGCTATGTCTGCGCGCTCTCCCATGTCGGGCGCAAGGCGCTGGCCGTCACCACCAACCTGAACATCAACTTCATGCGCAAGGCCAATGCGGGCGTGGTGGATGGCCATTGCCGCATCCTGAAACTGGGCCGGCGGCTGATGGTCTTCGAGGCCGAGCTGGTGGCAGGCGACACGGGCGAAACCGTTGCCCACGCGACCGGAACCTACTCCATTCCACCCTCAAAATAGGCTTCTGCGCAGCTGAAGCGCGCCAAACGGGCGTCAATTCATACGGTATTATAATACCATATTTTTAAACAGTTGTTTTTATTTGTCTTTTCATCGCAACACTCAAAACATTGCGCTTGACGCCCCCCCGGTCCGTCTATAGGTAACCATCGCTGCACCTTAAATGTGGTGCTGCATTGGTTTGCGCTGGCGAAATCCGCACCGGAAGAGACAGCCGCGAACACAAGCAACAAGAAACGCCCTGCCTTCGGGCCGGGTCCAATAAAACGGAAAAGACCCATGAAAACCTTTTCGCAGAAGCCTGCGGAAGTGACGAAGAAGTGGATTCTGATCGACGCCGAAGGTCTCGTCGTCGGTCGTCTGGCCACCATCGTCGCAAACCGTCTCCGCGGCAAGCACAAGCCCACCTTCACCCCGCATGTGGACGACGGCGACAACGTCATCGTCATCAATGCCGACAAGGTGGTCTTCACCGGCAAGAAATACACCGACAAGAAATACTACTGGCACACGGGTCACCCCGGCGGCATCAAGGAGCGCACTGCGCGCCAGCTGCTCGAGGGCCGGTTCCCCGAGCGCGTGGTTGAGAAGGCCGTTGAGCGCATGGTTCCACGTGGCCCGCTTGGCCGTCGCCAGATGAAGAACCTGCGCATCTATGCAGGCGCCGAGCACCCGCATGTCGCCCAGAACCCGGAGACGCTCGACGTCGCCGCCATGAGCAAGAAGAATGTGAGGGCCCAGTAATGGCCGAAATCAACTCCCTCGAAGAGCTGGGTGCGGCAACCGCTGCGCAGAACGCCGAGCAGGAAGCTGCTCCGGTGCATGTGCAGAAGCTGGACGCACATGGCCGCGCTTACGCCACCGGCAAGCGCAAGAACGCAATTGCCCGCGTGTGGGTCAAGCCGGGCTCCGGCAAGATCACCGTCAACGGCAAAGAGTTCGCGGCTTACTTCGCACGCCCGGTTCTGCAGATGATCCTGCAGCAGCCGATCGTTGCTGCCGACCGCAACGGCCAGTACGACGTCGTCGCCACTGTCGTTGGCGGCGGCCTGTCCGGCCAGGCCGGTGCAGTTCGTCACGGCATCTCCAAGGCTCTGACCCATTACGAGCCGGAGCTGCGTGGCGTCCTCAAGAAGGGTGGCTTCCTGACCCGCGACAGCCGCGTGGTTGAGCGTAAGAAGTACGGCCGGGCAAAGGCTCGTCGTTCGTTCCAGTTCTCCAAGCGCTAAGCTTCACGAACTTCCAAGAACGAAAAGCGGGCCTTCGGGTCCGCTTTTTTCTTGCGCAGATTTTGCCTTCCCCCTACCCATTGGGCCGATGGAGCGGTTCACCGCCTCATGGCGTCGCAGCCGGGCTCTGTCTTTTTGTTTCACCGCATTCGTGCGGATGTCAGGCGGGTGGGCCTGACTGCGAAATGCTCTGAAGGAGGAGCGCCATGCCGTCGAATTCCATCGACAATGCCTTCACCGCCCGCGGCCTGACGGGCGCGGCCAGCGACCCGACCTATGCGGGAGCGCTCTCCTTCATGCGCCGCAAATTCACCAAATCGCTGAAGGGCGCCGACGCCGTCGTGTGGGGCATCCCCTTCGACGCCGCCGTTTCCAACCGGCCGGGCGCGCGTTTCGGCCCGCAGGCGATCCGCCGCGCCTCGGCGATCTTCGACAATGATCCGCAATATCCGTTCGACGCCGATCTGTTCGAGGCGCTGGCCGTCATCGATTATGGTGACTGCCTTCTGGATTACGGCAATCACCAGAAGACGCCGGCGACCATTGAGCGCGAAGCGGCAAAGATCCTCAAATCCGATGCGTTTCTGCTTTCGCTTGGCGGCGACCACTTCGTCACCTGGCCGCTTTTGAAAGCGCATGCAGCAAAGCACGGGCCCCTCGCCCTCGTGCAGTTCGATGCGCATCAGGACACCTGGTATGATGACGGCAAGCGCATCGACCACGGCTCCTTTGTCGGCCGCGCGGTGCGCGACGGCGTCATCGATCCGGCGGCGTCCATTCAGGTCGGCATTCGCACCCACGCGCCGGAGAATTGCGGCATCGCCATTCTCCACGGCCATGACGTGGAAGAGATGAAGGCCGGCGAGATCGCCGAGGCCATCATGGCCCGCGTCGGCGACCGGCCTGCCTACGTCACTTTCGATATCGACTGCCTCGACCCCGCTTATGCGCCCGGCACCGGAACACCGGTGGCCGGCGGCCCATCCAGCGCCCGGATGCTTTCCGTTCTGCGCCAGCTCGGCGCGCTCGACATCGTCGGCGCGGATGTGGTGGAGGTCGCTCCAGCCTATGACCATGCCGACATAACGGCCATCGCGGGGGCAACCATCGCCATGCACTATCTCGGCCTTCTCGCGGCGCGAAAGCGACGATAAGAGCTGAAGCAGCGATTCAAGCGCTTTGCGGATTGATTCCGCCGGCGCGCATAACCAGTTGAAATCCGACTCTTTTCCAGGACTGACACCATGACGGCGAAAATC
>MRWG01000830.1_pt1 | contig 25281 bp, 25 predicted proteins | sample 1013341 | NCBI WGS metagenome assembly MRWG01 (sample SAMN06117577, study PRJNA244670) | biofilm metagenome | biome: Water; feature: Cathode Biofilm; material: Biofilm; isolation source: microbial consortium enriched at the cathode of a solar microbial fuel cell | place: USA: District of Columbia ... | reverse complement strand
CGAAATCGGCGCGTTGACGCCCGAACTCACATCCGTTGACAGCCCATCGCCCACGCCCAGATATCGATAGCCCTCAAAGAAGGACTGAATCGGCGCGCTGCCGGTGCGATCGCCGCCCAGCAGGTGCAGCCCGTCGTACTCCGTATTCGCGATGCGCACGAGTTCGCTGATCAGCGACTCCACCACCGTCGCCTGACTGTTCCGCGTTCCGGCGTCCGAGCCCACGCCGACCTGGCTCGAAGCGATGGATTTCGCTTCCAGCGCAATGTTGGTCGCTTCATTCAACGCCTGGTCAATCGTCGCCAGCGCATTGCCCGCGTGATCCAGATTGCGGAGCGTTTGCTCGGATCGACCGAGCCGCTCATTCAGCACAGACACCAGCGACGACCCAATGGGATCATCGCTTCCGGTTTCAATGCGCTTGCCGGACGACAACTGTGTTTGCAGTCGAATCAAATCCACGTTGGTGCGCGTCAGGTTGGCCAGCGACACCTGTGAAGCCAGAAGGTTGGGCGCCCGCGACAGGTTGGATGGGACGGACGGCATGTCGTTTACACCAATGAAATCAGGGTTTGGGTGAGTTCATCGACCGTGGAAATGAACCGAGCCGCGGCCTGGTATTGACGTTGAAAGCTGAGCAGATTGATTGATTCCTCGTCGATGCTGACGCCGGAGATCGCCGCTCGCTGCGCTTCGAGACTGGCGCGCACCTGGGTTTCGGCGTCCGCGCGGGTCTGGGCGCTCCGGGAATTGACCGACGTTCGATCAACGATGCGCCGCCACGACTCGCTGATGGACGCGTTATCGAGCGCGCTGAGCGATTGGTTCTGAAGCTCAACGATCGCCAGCGCCGCTTCGTTCGAACCTTGCTCAGCGCCGGCGACCAGCAGGCTGGGGTTGTCGATGAGCTGCTGGCGAATCCCGACGGTCCGCGCATCCGTGCCGCTGAAGTACGTGTTGATGCCCAGCGTCGCGAGCGCGCCGGAGCTGTCGTCCGCAAAGCCAAATTCGAATCCCGCATTGGCGGAGATTGAGATGCGCCCATCCGGGCCAAGCGTTGCATTGAGGTTGGGCACAGCGTCCAGCGCCGCCTGAATATCCGCCAACGACGTGTCGTCGGCGAAGCCGGGCGCACCGGTGTTGTCGATGCCGTCCAGATCAATATCAATTGAGACGGTCTGCGTCTGGCCGGTCGCCTTGTCCGTGATCAACACCTTGAATGAGCCATTGCCCGCACTGAAGGGCAGCTCTGCAAAGGCGGTGTTCGCAGGATCGTTCAGCGCCAGCGTCTGGTCGGCGAGCGTCACCTTGCGTTCGCTGATGGTTGACGTCAGCCCGGGGAAGGATCGCCCCGACGAGTGAATGCGATTCACTTCAAAGATGAGCGACGACGTCACGCGATCGAGATCATCAATCGTCTGATCCACCAAACCGGCGCGCTGCTCGAGCAGTCCGCCGATGCGCCCGGAGTCAGGAAACACGCGCTCCTCGAGATCGCCGGGCACCACGACCTTGGCGACCACCTCGCCATTCTCTGTCTCAATTTTCAGATCAAGCCCGCGCGACGTCGCATTCTGCACCACCGGGGTCGAGCCGATGCGCACGTCCACGGCGCCATTCTGCTGCGGAATGACCGAAATATCGATCAATCCCGACAATTCCTCCAGCAACACATCGCGCTGATCGCGCAGGGCGACATTCTCCACCGAGCCCAGCTCCGTGGTGGCGATGGTCAGATTGAGCGAGGCGACCTCACTCAGCAGTTCATCTGCGCGCGACACGGCGCCGGACAATTGCTGATCCACCTGGTTTCGCAGATCAACAAGGTCCGATCGAAGCCCCTGCAGGTAGCTCGCAAGCGACACGCCCTGCTCCACGATCAGCGACTTCGTCTCGGCGCCGAGCGGATTGTTCGCCAGCTCGGAGAACGAGTTGTAGAACTCGTTGAGCTGCGCGCTCAGGCCGAAATCAGACAGATCATTCGTGATCGACTCCAGTTGCGCGAAGAGATCGCTCGACACGAGCGCGGCTTCCTGATCGGACACGCTCCCGCGCAGCCGCGTCAGGAGCGACTCATCCACACGCCGCGAAATATCAATCAGGCTGACGCCGCGACCCGCCGACACACCGGCGATGCCGCCCGCGCCGGGCGCTGCGGCCAGTCCCGCAGCCCGCCGCGAGAATCCGGGCGTTGACACATTGGCGAGGTTGTCGCCAGCGACCTGAATCGCCAGTTGACTCGCCGTCAGGGCGCTGCGGCCGATCTGAAATGATGAGGTCAATCCCATGCAATCACCTCAGGTCGTGCAATCCAGCGCGGTGACGACCGGCGCGCCGGTGCGCACCGCGCCGCTTCGTCCATACACACCCGCATGACTGTGCCAGCGCTCCGCGGCCTGGATCAGTCCCTGCATGTGGCGCGCGAGCTTGTCCGCGGCCAGTTGCCCCGCCGCGTTGACGCGCTGCACGCGCTCGATCAACACACGAAGACGCCGCGCTTCATCTGTCAGTTCCGATTGCCACGGTTCCGGAAGCTTGCTCGCCAGTTGTGTAATCGTCGTTGTTGCCGGATCGAGGCGCGATTCCTGCGCCACCAGGCGCACGATTGACGCTCGCTCCTCATCAAGCGCGGCGATCCGTTGCACAATCTGATTTTCCTGCTGAACGGATGCGCCCAGCGCGTTCAGATCAGCGCCGGACATCGCGCGCTGCCGCGATTCGGCGAGCGATTCCATCGCCGTGTAGGCGCGCGTCAGTTCAGCCAACAGCGCGCGCAGGCGCTCGGGGAGCCCCGCGGCGCTCACAATGTCGGGTTGAGGTGAAACGGATTCAGCCATGCGTGTCCAGTCCTTGCGCCGATGTCGGGATGCCCGAGGCTGCTTGCAATTGGCGCGCCACGGCGTCAACCAGTCCGTAGCGTTCTTTCGCGACGATCCGCCGCGCGATTTCCGCATCAAGGAGCGGGCCGAACGATTTCTCGGCGTCGGACGGGCCGAAGGGCGCTGCAGCGTGGTTGGATTCGCGAATCTGCGACAACACCGGCTCGACGAACGCGATCGCGACAAACTCCTCCGCAGCGTCGCGAGCGTGCTCCCTGGCATTGACTGAACCAAGCGCCCCGCCAAGCGTTGCGCCGAAGCGCGGGCGCTCGGCGGTCGGCGCCGATGTCCGGCTCGAAAGTCGAGTCAGTGCAGGGTCAGCGGGTTGGATTGCGGCGCTGTTCATCAGTTGACGATGAGCTCCGCGTGCAGTGCGCCCGTACGGTGAAGCTGCATGAGGATGGCGATCTGATCGTCCACCGACACGTCAAGCTGCTTGAACGCGCTCAGAAGGTCCTGCAACCTCGCAGATTCATTCTCTCGTCGCGACGTGCTGACCGCCGCCCAGCGCCCCTGCTCGATCAGCGGTGCGCCTTCCTCCGGCTGGGGCGGCGGCGTCACGCTGGTGATGATCAGATCGCCGTGCGTCAACGCCGTCGGACTGATCTCCACGTTCCCTGTCATCACGATGATGCCTTCGCGCTCATTCACCACCACGCGCGCCGGCAACTCCAGCAGCGACGGGTCAAACCGGATGCTCAGAATGTCGGCGATAAACCCTGCAGGATCAGCCAGGTCCGTGCTGGGAATCAGGACCCGCACCGAGCGGTCGTCCATCGCCTGTGCAATCGGGTCGCCGAGTTGATCCAGACCCAAGCGGTGCTGATTGATCGTGTCCGCGATGAGCTGCGCGGTTGTCCATGACGCCACATGCGGATGCACGATGAGTGAGATCGTGCCATCGCTTGAGATTGTGGGCATGAGGATGTCGCGCGTCACTCGCGCGCCGCCCCGCACCATGCCGCGCGTCGGGTTCACACCTTCAATGACAATCGGCCCCTGGGCAATCGCATACACATCGTGGGGCGGGAGCGGCGCTCGCAACGGCGCCAGGAAGAGTTCGCCGCCTTCGAGGCTCGCCGGGTTGTTGATTGCGCTGACGACGACGTCGAATTTGTCATCCAGCTTGGCGCCGGTGCGATCGATGGTGCAGGTGACCATGACCAGCGCGATGGATCGCGACTGCGCCAGTTCATCAAAGCCGCCGATCGGATTGCCTGACGTCTCGAGCAGTTTGGCGAGCGGTCGCGCAACGATCAGATCCTCGCCCGAATCACCCGTGCCGGGCAGACCAACCACGAGGCCGAGGCCCTGCAACACGGATTCGCCCTGCCCCTTCAGTCGAACGAGCTCCTGCACTCTGGTCGCCAGCGCGTGCGTTGTCGAAATCAGCGACAGCGCCGCGGCGAGCAACAGGGAGATCACAGGAATTCGCATGACAGATCGCCTCCGGCAATCGGGGATTCAAATCAGAAGTTGAAGAGCACTTCGATGGCCCGCGGGATCAGGCCCTTCTTCGTGGCGTGACGGACCTGACCTTCGTTCTGCACGTTCAAACTCAGGTCGAAGAGCTGCGTGGACAACACGGTGTTTTCACTCGTGATGTCGAGGCTGCGGCAGATGCCCGACAACGTGACGGTCTGAATCTCTTCATCCGTTTGCGTGACGGTGCGAGCCTCCAGCAGCAGCGTGCCGTTGGGCTTCACTTCGAGCACACGCGCGGTGACGCGCGAATCGATCTTGTCTTCGCGCTGGTATTCGCCTTCACCTTCGAAATCATTCTCATTCGAGGCGATGTCAAACTCGCCATTGGTCTGGCCGACGGCCACCGGAAGACTCAGCGTGAGGTATTTCTCGAGGAGGTCGTGATTGAACATGGAGAAGGAGTTTTCGTAGTCCTTCTCCTGCGTGACTTCCTGCGTGCGCGAGATGCGGTTGTTCTCGCGAACGATGATCGTGATGAGATCATTCTCGCGGAACACACGCGCCTGGGGCGGCTCAATCGCGAACATGCTCACGGTGTAGAGCGAGCTGGCGTAGTTGGGCACGTCATTGCCCGCCGGCGCCGCCGCGCCCTGCTGGAACAGGCTCTGGCCGCAGGCGCTGCCAGCGGCCGCCAGTGTGATGGCGAGAACGCATGTCGTTCGCTTGGTCATGGTGTCAGTTTCCAATCATCGCAGTGGAAGTGTCTTTGGCGGCGCGCACACCGTCGAGGTTCATGATGGCGCGGCCGCGCGCGACCACGCGGGCCACAAACGTCTTGCGCCGGCCATCCATCTGAAATTCGATCGTGTCGCCTTCGCGCGCATCGTCCTTGGCTCGCGCTCGCGTCTTGAGCACGATGCCGCCGCTGATGCAATGCACCGTGACGAGTTCGCCGCGGCGAACAACCACGGGTGATTCCAGGTGATCAGCGCGAAGCGTCGTGCCGGCGGTGAGTCGCTTCCGGGCCACAGCGCCGTCGATGGCGTCAACGGTCCTGATCGGCGTGGGGCCTGTTGGTTCGATCCACATCACTTCGGCGCGCACATCGGCGGTGCGAATGGCGTCGCCGCGCTGGATGTCGCGAGTCAGTAACAACACCGGCTGGCGCACCTGCAAGTCGATGCGAAGCGTGCGCGAATCCAGCACGCGTTCACCTTCATAGATCCAGACCACCACGGCGAAGCGCGATGCGGACGGCGTCGCGGCAGGCTGGACATCGATCCGACGTCCATACTCCGGCGTGCTGAGGAACGCCTCGTCGTCTTCATCAAACAACAGGCGAAGATCGGTCATGTCCACGCCGTAGAGGCGCGTCAGGAGCGACACGACGCGCGATCGCACCGTGGCCGGTCCATCCAGGCTGTACGTTTGCGCCGTGCGCTCCGCCGGCGCTTCACGCCGAACCGGCGCGGGCGCAACAGCGCCGCGCGTGCGAACGGTGCACACGCCGCCTTGCAGAGACAAGCGCCCCCAGTTCACGCCATGGTCGTCCAGCGCGGCTCGAATGTCGCTGATCGGCAGTTCAAACCACGGCTGACCCGCGGCGCGTTCAGCGACAGACGACACGATGACGACATCGCCCACGGCCTCCGCAAGTTCGCCTTCGAGCGTCGCCACATCGCGCAGCGTGATGGTCGCTGATGGCTCCACATCCGCCGATGGGCGCAGCGCGATGCGATCAGCGCGAGCCGCCGCGCTCAGGCACGCGAGCAGAACCAGAATGATGAGGCGAGTCTTCATCGGAGCCCTCCATGGCTCAATCAATCACCGGCGAAGCTGCGAAACGGATTGCAGCACTTCGTCCGCGGTGCGGATCGTCTGACTGTTCATTTCAAAGGCGCGCTGCGTGCGGATGAGTTCGATCAGCTCGCGCGTCGGATTGACGTTGGAGCCTTCGACGAAGCCTTGTCGCACCAATCCGAATCCATCCTCCGACGGATTCCCGGTGACCGGCGGGCCGGACGCCACACTCTCTCCAAAGAGGTTCTCGCCGATCTGTTTCAAACCGGTTGGATTGATGAATCGAGCGAGTTCTATCTGGCCAATTGTCCGGGACTGCGCATCGCCGGAGACGTTGACGGTCACTTCACCGCTCGAGCTGATCGAGATCGACTCAGCGCCTTCGGGGACAGTGATGCTCGGCTCCAGCCGCCGGCCCTGATCGTTGGCGAGCACGATTTCACCGTCTTCATTCAAAGTGAAGTTGCCGGCTCGTGTGTAGGCGATGCCGTTGGCGGCGCGATCATCTTCCACCTGCACCTGGAAGAACCCTTTGCCTTCGATCGCAATGTCGAGCTCCTGCTCGGTGTTGATCAGCGCGCCTTGCTCGAAGTTCACCTGCGTGCCCGAGACCTTGACGCCGAGGCCGACATACAGCCCCGTCGGGCGCTGGTCGCCGTTGGCGTTCTCCACGCCGGGCTGCTCCTTTTCGATGTAGAGCAGATCCTGAAAGTTCGCGCGGCTGGCCTTGAACCCATCCGTATTCACATTGGCCAGGTTGTTGGCGATCACATCCAGCTTGGTGGACAGCGCCGTCATGCCCGTGGCGGAAGTGTTCAGTGCGATGTTCGCCATGCGGCGTCTCCAATGCGAAAGAATGAATCAGGCGACGCGACCGAACGAATTGATCGCGCGGTCCATCAATTGATCGTGGATTTCCATGAGGCGAAGACTGTTGCGGGCGTCAGCGCCGGCGTCCGTCACGCTCTTGAGCGCCATGATCGGATCAACGCCTGATGATTCGAGTGAGCCGGGCTCGATGAACGAGCCGGTCGCGAAGCGTGTTTCAGCGACCTGAGGCGTGGCGTAGAAGAGATTCTCGCCGGACTTGGTCAGTTGTCGGCGGTCGGGCACGCTGACGATCTGGATGCGCCCGATGACGCGATCATCCTGAATGACCTCGCCTCGCGATGAGATCTCCACGTCGATTTCAGGATCAACGAAGATCGGACGGTCATTGGCGCCCAGCACCGGCAACCCGGTCGTGGCGGTTTGCAGACGTCCTCGCTCATCAAGGGTGAACCGACCATCGCGCGAGAGGTTCAGGCCTTCCTCGGCGCCGCCAAGCGCAAAGAAGCCCTCGCCGAGAATGGCGACATCAAGTGGATTGCCGGTGATCTCCGGCGCCGCGGGCGTGAAGTTCGTGATGGTGGGCGCGGACAAGGCCCCGCCGCCAAGCTGCTCCAGCAGCGTGTTCGAATCAATATGAAAGAGCCCGTCCTCGATGCGAGCCGCGTCGCGCTGGGCGCCGATGGCGATGTCCGGCTTGAACGCCGTGGTGCTCACATTGGCCAGGTTGTTGGCGGCGACATCCAGTCGATGCATCGCCGACAACGCGCCTGAGGCTGACAGATACAGGCCGTAGTTCATCGCGGATCCTCCGCGTTGGTGCGCTCGAATGGACGGGAGTCGCGTTGGAGACCCGCCTCGGTGGTCATCGCCATATGCATCGCGCACGCGCTTTCAGCCGCGGCAAGAATGCGCCGGCCAAGCCGAGCCGCATCACAGCCGAGCGAGCCGTTCGGCGTGATCGTGCGAGACACGTCAGATTGATGGCGCAACGTCTGCATGCGGGAATGCTCCACGTGCATTCACTCTCAAACGCTGTGCCATCCATATTCGGACGTTGAACCCGCGACTGGTCTCTCGCCGGTGAAGCACTCGATGTATGTGTGCGCAACTCATGCGCCGACGGTATCGCCCATGCGCATAAAGCGACGTGTGTTTCACGGCGCCGCAATCCGTGCGCGGCCCGATACTGTTCAATGCGACATGGGATACGCCTCGCTTCAATCCGCTCGTCAGGCATTCCTGACCTACATCCGCGTTGAGTGCGGCCTCGCGGACAACACCCTTGAGGCGTACGGACGCGATCTGCGCGACCTCGTTGGCGATCTCGACCATCGAAACGTGAGTGCACTGAGCGATGTGCATCCCCGCATGCTCGCCGAGCATCTCGCCTCCATGAAAACGGAGCGCGGGCAGGCGTCGTCCACCATCACGAGGCGGCTGGCCACGATTCGCACCTTCTTCAGGTGGCTCCACGCCGAAGGCGCCATCGAGGAGAACCCCGCCGACTGGCTCGAACGCCCGACGCGATGGAAACGTCTCCCCGACGTCCTTTCGCCCAATCAAATGCGGCGATTGCTCGATTCCCCTTCGCCTGAACAGGACCGCCCAACCGGACCGCCGCTCTGGCGCCGCGACAAAGCGATGCTGGAGCTGATGTACGCCTCCGGCCTCCGCGCCAGCGAAGTCGGCGCGATCGGTGTGGAGGATGTCCACCCCAAACTCGGCGTGGTTCGCGTGCTTGGGAAGGGGTCGAAAGAGCGATTGGTGCCTGTCGGTGTGCCGGCGCTTGAGGCGACCGACGCCTACCTCACGGATTGCCGACCAAAATTGATGCGCGAAGACGGCCGCGATCAAGGGCGTTTGCTGCTTTCAAAGACGGGCCGCCCGCTGGAGCGCGTCGCCGTCTGGCAGATCGTGAAAAAGCACGCCCTTCGAGCGGGGCTGCGCGATGTGCATCCGCACACGCTCCGCCATTCATTCGCGACGCACCTGCTCATGGGCGGCGCCGACTTGCGCCTCGTGCAGGAATTGCTCGGCCATTCCGACATTGCGACCACGCAGGTCTACACACACGTCGATCGATCACGCCTGAAAGACGTGCACCGCAAGTTTCATCCGAGGGGATAGGGAGAAGTCACCAGGAGCCAGTTGCCAGGCATCAGTTGCCTTTACTGGAGCCTGGTCCCTGATCCCTGTGGCCTGTACCCCAGTCCCCGAGGCCTGACCTCAAATCGGTCGCTTCAGTCCATCGCCCGATGTCGGCTCGGTGATGCGCCGCAACGGCGATTCACCCGCTGACGCCAGCGCCGGCTCCGGAGCGGGCGCGGACGCCCCTCCAACAGGCGCCGCTTCGCCGATGGCGCGATTCAACGCGCCGACGGATCGCGGCGCGCTTGTAGCACCGAGCTTGATCGATGACATCTCACGGTGGAGCTTCTCATCCAGCTCGCTCACATTGGTCGCGATCACGCCCTGCTCAACGCCGAGATGGAATCGCAGCACGAGCAGGCCGGTCACCGCGATGGCGATCATCGGAACGAGGAGCGCGGACCCGTAGAATTCGCCCCAACCCGGCCGAACCGGCGATCCTTCACGAATCGCCTCGCTTGACGCGGTCAGCCATTCATACGACGGCAACGCGCCCGCGAATGGCACGCCCGGCAACATCCCGGCGACCGGAAGGCACACGAGCGCCAACGCCAACGACCAGGATCCGGCCGTCACCACGCGTTCGACACCGGGCACACTGGCGCCGCCGGCGACGACAACCGCCTGGAACATGGCGATCGCCAGCACGATGACCGCAACCGAACCCACCGTCCGCGCCAGGTCGCTGGCGCCATGCATCCAGACATCATTTCGATTGAGAACGCGATTGACCTGCGCTGCCTGAGTCGGCGCCGCTTCGGCCTCCGCTTCGGGGGCTTTGTCCGCAACCTTGGAGCCGGCGCCGGAGAGCGACTTGGCGGTGTCTGTATTCGATCGCACCACGCGCAGTTCGCGCGTGTTCTGTTTGGGCGGCTCGAGCTCCGTCCAGCGCGCATCAGTGAAGTGCACGAACGCGAAGACCAGCAACTGGAGCACCAGCGCCAGCGACAACGCCGCGCCAGAAACGGTCACGCCGAATCGCAGGTGCCGAAGCGCCTTGGAAACATGCGGCTTGGGTGTATAGGGCACGTTCCGCCTCCGCCTGCTGAAGGTGGCCCGCCGACGAACGCACGCGGCGCGCACCCAGCGCTATCGGCCTGTCGATGGCCCCGGTGAAGCCCAGATCGCCAGAGCCGGCAATTCTGGACCACGGCCCCCGCCCCGATACACTTCGGACCCGCAGATCCACGTATCCGACCGGCCTCTGAAGGCCGGAAACGCCGCAGGAAGGCCCGCTCACGAATGCCCGGCGATTACAGCCCACCGCCAACCCGACCCGATCACGACGCCCTCGATCCCGGATTGCTCGCGGATGTCGCTTCCGGCGCCGCGCGGCTGACGGGTGAGCAGGCCCTCGACCTCTACACCAGGGCCCCTCTCTTTGATCTCGGACGTTCCGCCGACGCCCGCTGCCGCGCCCTGCACGGCGACCACCTGCGCACATACGTGATTGATCGCAACATCAATTACACGAACGTCTGCAGCGCGAAATGCACCTTCTGCGCCTTCCGTCGCGACGGCGATGAAGACGACGCCTACACACTCGAATACGAACAGCTCTATGAAAAGGTCGCCGAGCTTCAGGCCATCGGCGGCACGCAGATCCTCATGCAGGGCGGGATGAACCCCGAACTGCCGCTGGACTGGTATCTCGAATTGCTTCGTGGTTTGAAGGAGCGCTTCCCCGACATTCACGTGCACGGCTTCTCGCCGCCGGAGTTTGTTGAGTTCGTGCGCTTCTTCGATCCGCCCGGCGCGACGCTCGAAGACAAACTCCGCTGGGTGATGGTGCGTTTGCAGGAAGCTGGTCTCGATTCACTGCCCGGCGGCGGGGGTGAGATCTTCGCCTATCCCGTGCGCCGCAAGATCGGTCTTGGAAAGTGCACCGCCGAAGACTGGCTGACGACGATGTACGTCGCGCACACGCTCGGCATGTTCACCAGCGCGACGATGATGTTCGGCCACATCGAAGGCGTCGCCGACCGCGTGCATCACATGCTCCTCGTGCGCGAATGGCAGGACCGAATTCTCCGGGAGGCCGCGACGACAAGGGACAGTGCTGATCCGAACCGCGCCCGTAAGGAAGCGGCTCTCCCCTCTCCCCCTGGGAGAGGGTGGCCGAGCGAAGCGAGGTCGGGTGAGGGTTCCGTCTCCCCTCTCCCCGCGGGAGAGGGGCCGGGGGTGAGGGGTTCCGAGACCTCCCCCCTCGGCCACTACAAAGCCTTCATCTCCTGGCCATTCCAGCGCGAAAACACACCCCTCGGCCGCCTCAAGGAATGGGGCCAGCGCGAAGGCGAACTCGACCAGCCCTTCCCCGGCGACCTCGCTGCCTCCATCCGAGGCGACGGCGACCCCAAAGCCCACCCGGAATTCGGACGCCGCCTGCGCATGGCCGGCGCGACCGACTACCTGCGCACGCAGGCCCTCTCGCGCCTCGTCCTCGACAATGTCTATTCGATCGGCGCCTCATGGGTGACCATGGGCCCCCACATCGGCCAGACCGCGCTCTTCTTCGGCGCCAACGACATGGGCTCCGTGATGATGGAAGAAAACGTCGTCAGCAGCGCCGGCACGACGTATTGCCTCGACGAAGCCGTCCTCTGCCGCCTCATCCGCACCGCCGGCTTCACCCCGGCCCAGCGCGACAACGTCTACGACATCCTCCACGTGCATGACACCAACACCAGCCCCGACCTGAAAGTCAACGACTGGTCCGAGCACCGCACCAAGCGCCTGCACATCGAAAGCAAGGCGGAGGTTGAAGCAAAGGTCGCGCTGAGTGTGACGGCGGGAAAGTAAGACTCGCCGTCGATGAGTGGGGACGCGCGTGGCATGCGTGTGACGTGGCGTATGCGCTGGATGTTCAACGCCGCTCTCAAGCATCCCCCCGGGAGAGGCCTTGAGGGCGTCTTGCGGCGAATCTGGAATAGATCGCCCGCGCCGTGTGGTTGATCGCGTTGGCGGGTTAATACTCGATGTTGGCGAAGGAGTTTGGCTCTGAGAACGCGCCGAAGCCGAGCGAGATGATCGCGCCGTGGGCGGCGGCGGCGATGGCGTAGTTGGTGGTGTTGCCGCTGGCTGTGCAGCGGATGATGAGTGCGCCCGGGGAAGCGGAGAATCCGAAGGGGTTGTTGCGCGCGGTGCAGGAATCGATGGTGGATCCGGTCGCGGCGAGGAATCCGAAGCCGTTGCCCGAGAGTCCGTTGCCCTCCGCAGTGCAGTTTGTCGCACGTGAACCATCGCCGATGCTGAATCCGGAGCCGTTGTTTTGTGAGGATGTGGAGTTGGCGACCGTCGAGCCATCGCCGCTGGAGATGCCGGTGTTGTTCCCCCGCGCGACGCAGTTCATGATGGTCGATCCGGAGGAGCCGATGATGCCGTCGCTTCCGTTGTCGGTGGCGATGCAGCCATTGATGACCGAGGCCCCGCTGGCGACTATGCCGGATCCCGCGGAGTTGGATGCGGCGCACGAGTTGAGCGCCGAGTTGTTGACGAAGAACCCGGTGGTGTTGTTGTCGGCGAGGCAATTGGAGAGTGTGCTGTAGGCGACGTCGAATCCCTGCCCGTTGAGCTCGGCGATGCAATTGTCGTATGTCCCCTTGACGCCGGGACGATGAGTGAAGCCATCGCCGCCGCACGCTCGCGCGGAACTGTTTCGCACAATCACGCTCCCGAATGTGTCGATGCCGTCACCCCCGCACTCGATGACATGCACGCCTTCGACGACGAGCGCTCCGGTCGGATTCGGGTTGCTGTAGAAGACGCCATCGCTGAAAAAGTTACGGATGAAGCCGTTCTTGATGACGACGGGCGCATTGTTGAAGAAGGGCGGGACGACGGCGATGCCGTACTCGCTCGCGCCGGGGCTTGTTGCGCCGTTGTCGCCGGAAATGGTGAAGCCGTTGAGGTCGAGCGTGACACCGCCGGCGAGGATCTCGATGCCTTGATCGGCGGAGGTGAGGTTCTCGGTGAGGTAGTACGAGCCGGGCTGGTCGATGGTCTGCGGCGCACCGGTGTTCGAGATGGGCGTTCGCGGCTCGATTTCGCCGAGGTGTGGGCCCGTATCGGCGACGGGGCCCGCGGGCGGCGCGAGTTCGCCGAGTTGTCCGAATGCGAGGGATGCGAATACGACGGCTGCTGCTGCGGCGCACGGGATGATGTGCCTGGATTGCATGATCGGGTCTTCTCCTTCCATTGAACTTACAGCGCCACGGTCGAGCGATCACACGTGCGCACGGAATCAGTGAGTGACGGGCAAGGAAGCGTGACTGATGCTTGCGCTCAGTTGTTGCAGCCGAGATTGCTCACGACGAATGCAATGTCCGCCGTATCAGTCGCGCCGCTGCTGTTGGCGTCGCTGGGCTGCTCTCCAACAGAATACCGCCTGCCTCGCGAACACGGGAGCAAAATCTGACCGCGCGCCGGTGCAATCTGCGACACATACGACGGCGCCGGCCGCGAATGGACGATTCCACGGGCCCATACGGACTGCGAATGCAGAATCTCGCCGCGCCAATATCCCACGCCGCTCGCGCCTTCATTCCAACACATCACTCGTCGCCGCCACGCCCTCGCACAGCCGCGATGATGTCCGGCTCGTTCTTCGAAAATGTCAGTGTCCGATACGGATACGGGATCTCGATGCCCGCGTCGTCGAGCGCCTTCTTGACCTTCTCGATCACCTGGTCCCGACTCTTTCGGCGATCCAGCGGCGTGGCGCCCGTCCACCACGTGACCTCAAAATCAATCGACGATGAGCCAAAGGCATTCGCAAAGATCTCGACCGGTTCATCATTGCGCACCGTGTCGCATGACGTCACAGCTTCCGTAATGACGCGCCGGCTCTCAGCGACATCTTCGCCGTACGCCACGCCGCACATCACCGTGATGCGGCGGATCGGGCGATTCGTCAGCACGTGCACGACGTTTTTATAGATCGTGGCGTTCGGCACGAGAATCAACTCGCCATTGACGCACCGAATGAGCGTCATCCGAATCTGCACCTCTTCAACCTTGCCTTCAACATCAACGGATGGGATCTCAATGAAATCGCCTTCGTTGAAGGGAAATCGCCAGATGATGAGAACGCCGGCGAGGAAGTTTTCAAAGATGTCCTGAAACGCAAACCCGATGGCGATCGACGCCAGCCCGGCCGACGCAACCAGCTCGCCCATGCCAAGGCCGGGGAACACCACGCCCGCCGCCGCGATCAACCCGGCGAACCACGCCGCGATGTAGGCGAATTTGCTGAAGAGGTCCTGCAGATTCTCTTTCACGCGCAGCTTGCGCGTAATCCGCCGCACCCAGCGCGACGCAATGCTCGCCAGGATGGCCGTGAGAATCAGAAGAATCAGTGCAATGACGACCTGCGGCAGATGGCTGATGAACGCGTCAAGCAAGCCGCCGATTGATCGGGAGAGTGTGTCAACGGAGGAGTCCACAACGTGGACGCCCGAATCAGGGATGGCCGCATCGAGCGCGCTGGCCACCGGCCCATCGACCGCCTCCGCGGCGCCTTCTTCTTGCGGCAGATTCAATTGAATCGCATCGCTCTCACTTGGCGTCACCGTCACCGTCGGGTCTTCACCAGGCGCCGTTGTGTTGCCTTCCTGCTGTTGCATGGCCACGTGCGCCACCTTTCCGATGCTCGCGCGCGGACCGCTTTGCGCCGACGCGATTCAGGAGATGCGATGGCGATAGCGTACCATGACGAATCGATGGCTCGCATGAATTCGCTTTCACGTTGTGCGGAAGCGTCGCGCGATCAATGGGGCCGAGCAATACGAGTTCTGCGCAACAGTCGATTGCGACAACGTCGAATACATTCCCCGGGCGCTCGACACCAACGCCAGCGCCGATACGAAAATCACCGACTGGCCCAAGCGCGGCGCCAACCATCTGCGCATCAAGAGCAATCTGGAGGTTGAGGCGAAGGCGGCGCTAAGAGTGACGGCGGAGAGATCGTCGAAATGCCATTCTTCGATTCTTTATTGGCGAGGCGCCCAAGGTCCGGGCGGCGACCAAGACAATTCAAAAGCTTCATTCTGAACGAGTGCGTTGACCGGGGCTTCCAGGAACGCCACGATCTCGTCTCCGAGTTCCTTGAACTCTTGAGGCGCATCGATGGTTCCAAGCCGGCGACGAAACGCCTTCCACTGCGCGGCGTTCTGCGTATTGATGAACATCGCCTCGCTGAGCCCGATTGGGTTGGATTCGATCTGTGTCGCTCGACGTTCAAACGTATTCTTGATCGCCTCGCAAAGTGTCGCGCCGTCAAATGACATGGATTGCGCAAGCGTCCAAACGTCGAAGTAATCCTTCAGGCGGCTGTTGAGCAGTCCAAATCGAATCATGATTTGGAGTTTTTCCGCAATCACGGTTTCAGGTGGGTATGCGAGCAATCGTGGCCTTGGCATATCGAGCGTGGCGGGATACTCGATGAGTCTCGGATTCGGAGTGATCTGATCTCCAAACCCGATGTCGATTCGCACTGGGATCACAGCGTTTCCCAAGGACGCGTGAAAATCGATTCGTACGCCCTGATACGCGGCGTCATCGGTAATTGTGTTGACGAGAAGCGTGCCTGTTTCGAATACCAGGCCATCGTTGAGCTGAATGTCACAAACGCCTTGAATGATCTCTTTCAGGTCTTCGACGTCGTTGTCCGTGCGGCCGAGCAAATCAATATCTCGGGTTGGTCGAGCGCTGGAGAGGTCCCAGTGGCGAAGCAGGAGGGCGCCTTTGAGCACGAATCGTTTCCCATGCTTCGAAACGGACAGGCGATAAAGAATTCGTTCAAGCGCATAGTGCTGCAATACGTCATTGAATGTGCGTCCGGTTGTATGCGCGACGTTGTTGAGCCTTTGATGGATCGACGCTGGCAGGTTCTTGGGCGATCGAGAAGTCATGTCATGAACTCAAGGTAGGGCCGCATGACATTCGCAACCCGATCAATGTCCGCATACTCAAGAATCTTCGCGATGTTGGCGCGTCGTCGTTCTCGATAGAGGCGCAGCGCCTCGATCGCGATATCAAGACCGATCTTGTTTCGAAACTTGAAGCAATCGGCAAGCGTTTTTTCGGCACAGAAAACTTGAAGCTGGAATTGATCGAATGAGCGGCTTTCGATCCCTTCAGTCATCGATCGCCCGCTGAATCGAAAAATTCGGATCGGCGGATGTTTGAGATCAGGCGCCCAGGCGCCCGGCGGCAGGGCGATATCGACGGCGTGCGGAATCTGCGTCGTGATCTCATGAACGGCGAGCGCTGAGACGAGGCAGAGCACCCCCTGTGGAACGCGGGCGGCGACGGCGAGAAGGTCGGGATCCGCAATCGGCGCTGTGCTCGCCAGCCGGTAGACGCCTCGTGAAATGGTGTCGAGGAGGCCTTGATCGCGCATGGCGTAGAGCGTTCGAGGATGAATGCCCTGACGAATCGCATCGCCGGTGCGCAGTGTTCCGCCGTGCCTCCGAAAGACGTCCATTGCTCGTTGGACCTGATCGGGTTGATTCTGCTCTTGGCCCATGGGATGGATAAAATCCTCATTGTTTATCGGCAATGATAGAGGTTTCTATCCAGCGGTCTGGGGCCGAAAGTCGCAAAATCCTGGATTTCATTTGACCTCTAGGATCGCTTGGCAGATAATTCGATGAATGTCGAATAATCGAACCATCGACGAAGCCCGCATCGCTGACCTCTGCAAGGCCCTTTCCAGCCCTCACAGGGTCCGCATCCTCAGCACGCTCCTCTCGTGCTGCGGCTCCGCCTGCGCCACGGACGAGGAGTTCGCCGCGTGCGTGGGCGACATCGCACAGGGCCTCGGCGTCTCGCCTTCGACCGTGTCTCACCACGTCAAGGAGCTGCGCCTCGCTGGCCTCATTCAGTGCAATCGCAACGGCCAGCGCATCGAGTGCTGCGTGGACCCCGCCGTCCTCAACCTGCTTCACGAATTCACCACCCAACTTACGCAGCAGGCCGCGAACAGCCCGGTCTGCATCTGCAAGGAGCCATCGCCATGACCACCGCCCCCAACACCACCGAGCAAGACGCCGTCCGCAACGCCGTGCGCGACCGCTACGGCGCCATCGTCCGTGAAGAAGCCGAAAGCTGCTGCGGCCCCGGTTGCTGCTCCGGCGGTCACGTCTCCCCTGCCGCCGTCGGCGCAGAAACGCTCGGCTACACCGCCGACGACATCGCCGACCTCCCCGAAGGCGCCGACCTCGGCCTCGGGTGCGGCAACCCGACCGCCATCGCCGCGCTGATGCCCGGCGAAACCGTGCTGGATCTCGGCAGTGGCGCCGGCATCGATTGCTTCATTGCCGCCAAGCGCGTCGGCCCGACCGGCAAAGCCATCGGCATCGACATGACGCCCGACATGATCACGCAGTCACGCGCTCACGCCGCGAAAGCCGGCTTCGCAAACGTGGACTTCCGCCTCGGCGAAATCGAAGCGCTGCCCGTTGCGGATGGAACGGTCGATGTGATTCTTTCCAACTGTGTGATCAACTTGTCGCCGGATAAGCCGCGCGTGTTTGCGGAGTCCTTCCGCGCGCTCAAGCGCGGCGGGCGCCTCGCCATCTCCGACATCGTCGCGACGGACGAGATCCCCGAAGCAATCCGCAAGGAGCTTGAATTGCTCACCGGCTGCATCTCCGGCGCAGCGCGCGTTGAAGAGTTGCAGTCCATGTTGAAGGACGCAGGATTCACGGACATCGTTGTCGATGTGGACGAGAAGAGCCGCGAGTTCATCAAGGACTGGTCGCCCGAATCCGGCGCGCACAACTACGTCGCATCAGCCAAGATCAAAGCGACAAAGGCGTAACCCTTCTCCCCCTGGGAGAAGGTGGCATCGCGCAGCGATGACGGATGAGGCCTGCTATCGCCCCCCTCCCCCGCCCCGCGGGGGAGGACACAGGAGGGGGCTACCCCGCCTACCGCTTCTTCAATCCTCAAGAGTTCGAGGCGCATGGAGACGAGTAGACGGGAGGCCATGCGCAGTTCAGACCATCACCCGTGGCTCTCTCGCTCCGCGAGCGAACCACGCCACCCCTCTTCTCCCCTCCGTCTTCCTCCGCGTTCAATCAGCCTTCACTTTCCCTGCATCTCATCAAAGACCGACGCAAACGTCCGCTCCTTGATGCGCTCAAACCCGTACCCATCAAACGCGGGAATCTCCATCGCAATCGCATCAGCGCGGCTCACGCCATCGGCATGCGCCTTCACCATCGCATCGCGCAGAATCTTGAAGTACTCACGCTGCCCGGTGATCGCCGCTTTGCCGCCAATCTCGCCATGACCGGGAACAACCGTCGTTTCCGTGTCGCACAACTCCAGCATCGCATCGCATGATCGAATCCACCCCGCGCTGGTCGCGCCCGCCGTCATGTCGATGAACGGGTGCAACTTGTGAAAGCACAGGTCGCCCGTGTGCAGCACATTCAATTCCGGAATGAAGATGAACGCGTCGTTGTCCGTATGTCCGGCGCCGGCATGATGCAGGATGACCGTCAATTCACCGACCTTGATTTCATGATGGTCTTCAAAGGTCTCCGTTGGTGTGAATGCGGACGCTTCCATCGTTGGCAGCGCATCAAAGAACGCCGCCATATCGACCGTCGCCGTCTTGGCGCCGCCCTCGGACGCCGCCTGCTCGCGCATCTGGTTCATCATGCGCTCGTGCATCGCCTCGCCGCCGGGCTGGACGCGCTTGATCGTTCCCATCGCCCACGCGGTGATGCGCTCCTTCGCGTTGCGCTGCGAAATGAGCAGGATGTCGTTCGTGAACGCCTGGTTCCCGCCGATGTGGTCGCCGTGATGGTGCGTGTTGATGACGGTGGTGAGTTCCGCGCCGTGCGTCTTCGTCGCCTCGCGGCGGAGCGTGTTGCCGTACCCAAAGTTCTTGCAGTCAATCAGGACCGCTTCCTGGCCTGACTTCACCAGCAGCGCGTTGCCGCCGACGCCGATGGCCACCAGCGCGCCGTCGCCGATGGGCGCCCACTCAAAGAATGACCCCCACCGCCCCGTTTGCCCAAAGAGCGGTCGCGACATCGCGCCTGCCGCCGCCCCGATTGCCAGCCCCGTGAACTCTCGTCGCGTCAGTTTCATGCCGAAGATCTCCCTCGGAGTCGTGTTCGTTTCGGTGGCCGCCACCTGCTCCCGATGGACCTGGGCCGGATGAGGGTTTCGCGCCTTCATCGCCCGGAGCGCGGCGTCATTCCTCTATACCGCCAAACCCCTCCACGCGCGGCTACAATCCGCCCCTCTACAGCGAGAGAAGGACACCAGAACCGATGAAAGCCAACGATTTAAAGCCCGGAATGGCCGTGACGATGGATGGACAGCTCTTCGCCGTCATCAAGACGGATCACGTCAAGCCCGGCAAAGGACCGGCCTACGTGCAGGCCAAACTCAAGAACCTCATGACTGGCTCGCATGTCGAAAAGCGGCTCGGCTCCTCCGACACCGTCGATGGCGCCACGCTCGACCGGCGCGAGTGCGAGTACCTCTACGACGACGGCACAGACTCCGTCTTCATGGACTCAGAAACCTTTGACCAGTTCCAGCTGGACGAAGACACGCTTGGCGAGAACAAGCTCTACCTGGTGCCCAATCTCAAGATCAATATCCAGTTTCACGACAACAACCCGGTGAACATCGAGCTCCCAGGCTCCGTTGAAATGAAAGTGGTCGAGACGCCGCCGGGCATCAAGGGCGCTACGGTCACGAATCAGCTCAAGGAAGCCACGCTCGAGACCGGCCTCAAGACCCGCGTTCCGCCCTTCATTGAAGAAGGCGAGATCATCAAGGTGTCCACCACCACGGGCGAATACCAGTCCCGCGCGTAATCCGCGAACGGTTCACAACGAGGCGCCGCTATGGCAGACGTGGTCATCGACCGAATCGATCCGAACGACACGGGCACACTGGTGCATCTCAACAACCAGGTCTTTCGTCCGGAGCGCGACGCCGCGTTCTTCGAGCGGCGGCTCAAGAACCGCGTCAACCCACTGGTCATGGTCGCGCGCATCGAGTCTGACGCGGTTGGTTTCTTCGTCGGGATGGAGCTCAAGCCGTCAGTCTTCTTCGCGTGGCTCGTCGGCGTGCTGCCTGATTCCCGCCGCATGGGCATCGCCTCGCAACTCATGCGAGCCGCAGGCGACTGGGCAAAGGACCACGGCTATCGCTCGATCCGGTTCGAATGCACGAACCGCCACCGCGCGATGATGCATTTCGGCATCGCCGAGGAATACAACATCATCGGCATGCGATGGGACCCGGACCGTGGTGAGAACCTGCACATCTTTGAGCGGACGCTCGCCACGATCCTCGACGACTGATCTCAGTCGCCGCCGCCCGGCTGACCACAGCACTTCTTGAATTTCTTGCCCGAGCCGCACGGACACGGTTCATTCCGCCCGACCTTTGCTTCACCGTCGTCGCCCGTGGATGGCGCTGACGCCTTGGCGGCCTCCTGCTTGGGCTGAGCCGCCTGTTGTTGCGTCGGCGACGCCGGTCGCGGCGAATCGAGCCCCGGACCGGTGAACGATGTCGCGCCAGCCGCCTGCATCACCGATTGCGCCGCTGAGTGTCGCGGCGCCTGCGCCGGTGCGCTCGGGGCCGGTCGCTGCTGCGGCGATGGCGCTCCTTGGGCGGGAGCGCCGCCATTGGGCGCGCCTTGCGATTGCTGTTGCTGCTGCGGCGCGCCTGCCGGCGCCTGTTGCGGCGTCACACGCGGCGACAGCTTCAGCTTGAACAGGTAATCCGTCACGCGGTCGCGCAACTGGCGTTCGAACTGCTCGAACTGGCGTGAGCCTTCGCGCTTGTACTCGATGCGCGGGTCAAGCTGGCTGAATGATCGGAACCCGATCGAATCACGCAACTGATCCATCGCGTAGAGGTGATCCTTCCACGCCGGATCCAGCACTTCCAGCAGAATGAGCCGCTCGAGCTGCACCATCTCGCCGCGCAGCGCGCCTTCGACCACCGAGTGGATGGCGTCGAGACGATCTTGTCCCTTGAGGCGGCGAACGCGATCGGGAAGTTCGACATCGAACCGGTCGCGCACGTGCGCTTCCAGCCGATCCAGATCGTCCGCGAGCGCCTTGGCGTCGGCCACTTCCTGCTCAAATCGTCCGGACTCCACGAACTCGCGCGACGCCTTCATCAGCTCTTCGCGAATCTGTTGCGGCATCTTGGTGCGAATGATCGACTCATCCCAGCCCATGTCGAAGCGCCGGTTCGCCCATTGCACAAACTGACGCGCCGCAGCTTCAGGATTCTGGCGCATCGTCGCCATCGTCATCTCAAGCGCGAACGTTACCGGATGCTCAATCTCGCGTTCCTTGTACGCCTCGCGAGCCTTGTCGATGACCAGGTCGATGACGTCGTCCTGCTCTTCGGCGCCCTTGATCTCTTCGATCGTGATGTCCGCGTTGAACTTGTCCTTGACCCACTTGATGAGCTTGTTCGGGCCGTAATCCGGCACGAGGAATTCTTCGAGCGACGACAGGTCCGCCGCGTCGATGCGACGCTCCGCCGCTTCCAAAAGCATGTCAGCGATTTCGCGCTGCGACATCTCGCGAGCCTGGCTCGGCTTGATTTCGACCTCGAACTGCGACGACGCCCAATTGGAAAGATTCGTGACGTCGTAATCCTCCGGCTCGCCGTCGTCCGGCATGTACTCGCCGATGGTGACGTCGATCATCTGTCGCGCTTCTTCCTTGGCGATCTGGCGTACGCGCAACAGCGTGTCGTCACGATCGCGCCGTCGAATGCGCTCCACCGGGATAGACGTCTTCAGTTCTTCACTGGCGCGCTCGGCGATGCGCTCGGCCGCATGGTCCGGCGCGAGGAAGCGGCTGACCGCGTCAACGACTGACTCTTCGATGTGATCGAAGATGAGGCCCTTGATGTCGCGGCCTTCAAGCACGCGCTGGCGCTCGCCATAGAACGACTGACGCTGGTGCTCCATGATCTCGTCGTACTCGAGAATCTGCTTGCGCCACTGGAAGTTGCGCTCTTCGACCTTGCGCTGAGCGCGCTCGACGCTCTTGGTGAGCATCGGATGCTCAATGGCGTCGCCTTCCTTCATGCCGAGACGCGACAACACCTTCAGCGTCGTCTCGCCGGCGAACATCTTCATGAGATCGTCGTCGAGACTCACGAAGAATCGGGTCGAACCATTGTCGCCCTGGCGGCCGGCGCGACCGCGAAGCTGATTATCAATGCGTCGGGACTCGTGACGCTCCGTGCCGATCACATGCAGCCCGCCCATCTCTTCGACCGTCTCAAACCATCGAAGGCGGTGCAGTGAAAATCGACCCGTGGCGTCCAGTTCATTCCGCAATTCGTCCGCGCTCAGGCGGTCGATCTTCTTCTGATCCAGCCACGTGTGCTCGTACGCCCATTTGCGAAGCAGTTGCAACTCGACTTCGTCCGCGGACATCGCTTCGACATCGCCCTTGCTCAGGCCAAGCTCCTTCGTCGCGATCTTCCGATGAATCTTCTCGCGAAGCTCTTCGTCAGTCGCATCGACCGTCAGATCGCGCGGCGCCAATCCGCGACGCAGCCAGTGATCGAGCAACTGCTCGCGCGTCACCTTGGCGAGCTTGATGTCCGTACCGCGACCCGCCATGTTCGTCGCGATCATGACCGCGCCGAGCTGGCCGGCGTTCTCAATAATGTGCGCCTCGCGCTCGTGCTGCTTGGCGTTGAGCACTTCATGCTTGATGTTGTGCGCCTTGCCGAGCATCTGCGAGAGCGTCTCGCTCTTCTCGACGCTCGTCGTGCCGACCAGCACCGGCTGGCCGAGATCATTCATGTTCTTGATCTCTTCGACGATGGCGGTCCACTTGTCCTTGCCGGCCAGGTAGACGAGATCGTTGAAGTCGCCGCGCTGAATCGGCACGTTCGTCGGGATGACGACGACGTCGAGGCCGTAGATGTCGTGGAATTCCTGCGCCTCGGTGTCTGCGGTGCCCGTCATGCCCGCCAGACGCTTGTACATCTTGTAGAAGTTTTGAATCGTCACCGTCGCGACGGTCTGCGTCTCCTGCTTGATCGGGACGTTCTCTTTCGCTTCCACCGCCTGATGCAGGCCGTCGGACCACTGCCGCCCGACCTGCAATCGGCCGGTGAATGCGTCCACGATGACGACGCTCGGCTCTTTCTGACCGGTCTGCGGGTTGTCCATCGGGACGACGACATAATCCTTGTCGCGCTCGTACACCGTGTGCGCTCGAATCGCCTGCACCAGCAAGTGCGGCATGTCCACGTTCTCACCGACGTAAAACGACCCGAGCCCCGCTTCGCGCTGGGCTTCTTCAATGCCCGCGTGCGTCAGGTGCGCCTGCTTGCGATCAATCTCGCGCTCGTAGTACTGAATGAAGCGATCGCGATCCGCCTCGAGGCCCGGCAACTGCGCTCGCAGTTGGTCGAGCTCCTGCTTGAGTGCGGGAACGGATGCCTTGTCGCGCGCATTGCGAATGTCGCCCTCAAGGCCCTTGATCCGTTTCAGGCACGTCTGGACTTTTTCATCCTGCTCATTCCACGGCTCCTGCTTGGCGACCAGGTGTCGCGCCAGGCGATCGGCGAGGTCATACCGCGGTTGATCTTCATGAGCCGCGCCTGAAATAATCAGCGGCGTGCGGGCCTCATCAATCAGGATGGAGTCCACTTCGTCAACAACCGCGAACTCGCGCTGCTTCTGCACCTGCTGCTCGACGGAGCGCTTCATGTTGTCGCGCAGGTAATCAAACCCGAACTCGCTCGTCGTGCCGTACACGACGTCGCAGTGATACATGTTTCGCTTGACGGCTTCCGGCTGGCGGTGCGGCGAGTGAATCGCGCCCACCGTCATACCCATCGCGCGGAAAAACGGGAACACCCAGTCGCGGTCGCGCTGCACCAGGTATTCGTTCACCGTGACGACGTGGCAGGACATCCCTTCAAGCGCGGCGAGGTAGCACGCCAGGGGCGCCACGATCGTCTTGCCTTCACCCGTCTTCATTTCCGCGATCTTGCCCTGATGCAGCACCATCGCGCCGATGAGCTGCACATCAAACGGACGCGCCCGGAATGGCGGGCGGCTTTGCGGGAACGCCTCGCGGACGGCGTCGTAAATCTCGACCGGAATGTCGAGTTGCTGCCACCCTTCGATGGCTTCGCTGTTGCCGAGGTAATCGCCGGTGGGCTCCGCGGGGGGCGTCGCGTCCATCGCATCGCGCGTTTCTTCGTACATCGCGCGGACGTTCGCGGGCAGGACCGTCAGGTCGAACGAGTCCCGATGCTTCGGGTTGAAGATGTTGCGGATGCCGACGTTGCGATCCATCGCCTCTCTGGCGACGGCGAACGCCTCAATCAGAATGTCCGAAGAGGACTCGCCGGCTTCGATCCGCTCGCGAAACTCATCGGTCTTGGCGCGAAGTTCAGCGTCGGTCAGTCGGCGCATCGCAGGCTCATGAGAGCCGATGGCTTCTACGCGGGAGGTGTATCGCTTGACGAAGCGTTCGTTCCGCGTGCCGAACATGAGCCGCAGCATGGGGCCGACCAGCGGAATGTCGTGTGTCTTCTGCATGGGAAAAGGTCTTTCGATCAATCGAGTGGAGATCGACGCGTGATGTGCATCATGCGGCGAGACTCGCAACGTTCACGACATGAACGTCACGCACTCAGAAGGTGATGTTGAATGTGGGTGTGGCGCGATGAACATCGCGCAGCGCGGGCGTCGTGCGATCAGCAGCGCGCCGGCGGCGGCAGCGTTCGCAACCCGGCGAGGATGTCTTCACGCTCATGCCCGACCGGGCCGCTGACATCCGCGATCGCCTCAAACGGAATCGCCCCAACGGGTTGAGCGTCGTGCGCTTCATCGGAGACCGCCGCCGTAATCACCACCAGCTCGAAGCCGGCGAGGGCGTACGCCTCGGCCTGCATCGTGCGGAAAGTGCGGCTGGCGCGATCGCCGCCCCGGACGCCCTCGGCTGACGCCGGAAGGCTCGCCATCGCCGTCGCCAGGAGCAACGCGATCGTCACGCTGCTCACAGCGGAGCGAATCGGCCGCATCGCGGCGCCGGAATGGACTGGCGTGGATTCCATAGGTGCTTCGGGAGTATCGACCCCTCCGCCATGCGCGGCAAGCCCGGACCGGAAAAACGCCCGCCGAACGCGGGAAAAGCCCCCGCCATCCGAACGATTTCGTCAC
>MRWG01000829.1_pt1 | contig 25304 bp, 24 predicted proteins | sample 1013341 | NCBI WGS metagenome assembly MRWG01 (sample SAMN06117577, study PRJNA244670) | biofilm metagenome | biome: Water; feature: Cathode Biofilm; material: Biofilm; isolation source: microbial consortium enriched at the cathode of a solar microbial fuel cell | place: USA: District of Columbia ... | reverse complement strand
CGGACCTTGGCGAAGGCGACGCCCTCGGGCCCGCCGCAGGCACTGACGCCGGGCGCCAAGTCCGTGTCGCCGCCGCCGGGCGGGGTCACGGCGGAGGCGTCGAAGAAGGAAGAAGAGCAAGGCAGCTTCCTCGATGCGCTCAATCCGAACATGGATAGCAATGAGCGCCGTGCCGACGATGCCCGGCCGGACACGGAGGGCGTCGCCTTCGCCAAGGTCCGCTGGGGCCAGCCGTCGTTCCTGATCAAGCCGGTGACGGGGGCGCCCGGCAATGGCAACGAGGCACTGACCGCGGCGCTCAAATCCGCGTTGCGCGACAAGGACCTGACGATCTCCGAGGACCCGCGCCAGGCCGGTTTCATCATCCAGGGCACCGTCGATACCGGCGATCCGGTCAACGGGCGGCAGTACGTGCGCATCATCTGGCGCGTCAACACCGTGACCGGCGAGGAAGTGGGCAAGGCGGTTCAGGAGAACACCGTGGTCGCGGGGAGCCTCAACGGCGAGTGGGGCCAGGTCGCGGAAGCCGTGTCCTATGCCGCCGTGCGCGGCATCAGCGACCTGTTCAGCGACGCCGACGAACACCTGACCAGCCGCGAGCCCCTGCCGGATTTCCCGGACGTGCAGTTGCCGTCCGTGCCGGGCCGCGCACCGCCGCCGCCGGCCTCCTATTGATCCCGTATCGGGACCATTTTGCGGGCGTCATAAAGCGGTCATCAAAGCGTTTACAGTCCATCACCGGGTTGGTATGTTCCGCGCGCTTTTTCCGGGGCTCGGGTTAGTTTAATGAAAATCATTGCTTGTAACAGCAATCGACCGCTCGCCGAAGCGATCTCCGCGTACGTCAACCTGCCGCTGACCAAGGCCAGCGTGCGGCGGTTCTCGGACATGGAGGTTTTCGTCGAGATCGAGGAGAACATGCGCGGCGAGGATGTCTTCGTCGTGCAGTCGACGTCGTATCCGGCGAATGACAACCTCATGGAATTGCTGGTGACGCTCGATGCCCTCAGGCGCGCCTCGGCTCGGCGGATCACCGCCGTGATCCCGTACTTCGGTTATGCCCGCCAGGACCGCAAGTCTGGCCCGAGGACCCCGATCTCCGCCAAGCTGGTGGCCAATCTGATCACCGAGGCCGGCGCCGACCGGGTTCTGACCATGGACCTGCACGCCGGACAGATTCAGGGCTTTTTCGATATTCCGACCGACAACCTGTTTGCCGAGCCCGTGCTGAGCGAGCACATCGAAAACGAGATGAACGGCGAAACCGACAAGCTGGTCATCGTCTCGCCGGACGTCGGCGGCGTGGTCCGTGCGCGCGGCCTGGCCAAGCGCCTCAACGCCGATCTGGCGATCATCGACAAGCGCCGCGAGCGGGCCGGGGTCTCGGAAGTCATGAACATCATCGGCGAGGCCGAAGGCCGCCACTGCATTCTGGTCGACGACATCGTCGACAGCGCCGGGACGCTCTGCAACGCGGCCGTGGCGCTGATGGAAAAGGGCGCCACGTCGGTTTCCGCGGTCGTCACGCACGGTGTGCTTTCGGGCGGTGCCGTGGCGCGCGTGACGTCGTCGCCGCTGGAGAAACTGCTGATTACCGACAGCATTCAGGCGACCGAAGCGGTTCGCGTCGCCCAGAACATTCATCAACTGACGGTCGCGCCGCTGATTGGCGAGGCCATGCAACGGATCAGTCAGGAAAGCTCGGTATCGTCGCTTTTCGACTGACGACAAGGAATTCCGGTCCGACGGTCGGGCCGGTAACGTGGACGGACACCCCTGGAGGCCGTCTGCAAATTTTGAGCAAGGAGTAAGACAATGGCTCAAGCCCATCCACTGAATGCGGAGCTCCGCGAACGTGCCGGCAAGGGGGCCGCTCGTGCTGTGCGCCGCGAGGGACGTGTCCCTGGTGTTATTTACGGTAACAAGCAAGAACCCGTGCTGATTTCCCTCGATCCTGTCGATCTGATGAAGGAATACTCGAAGGCCGGTTTCTTCTCCCACGTGTATGAAATCAATGTCGGCGGCGAGAAATACAAGGTGCTGGCCCGCGATATGCAGACGCACCCGATCAACGACCTGCCGATCCATGTCGATTTCATGCGCTTCAGCGCCAAGACGCGCCTCGCGGTCAATGTCTACGTGGAGTTTGTCAACGAAGATCAGTCGCCGGGCCTCAAGGAAGGCGGCGTGCTGAACGTCGTCCGTCACGAGGTCGAATTGATCTGCTCGCCGGAACACATTCCGGAAAGCCTGATCGCGGACCTTAGCGGCTTTGAAATCGGCGACTCGCTGCACATCAGCTCCATTACGCTGCCGGAAGGCGTCGAACTGACGATCACCGACCGCGACTTCACGATCGCGACGATCGCCGCTCCGACCATCTACACCGAGCCGGAAGACGAAGAAGAAGGCGAAGGTGAAGAAGGCGAGGCCGCCGAAGGCAAAGAGGGCGAAGAGGCCGAAGGCGAAGACGCGGAAGAAGGCGGCGACGACGAAGAGAAATCCGAGGATTAATTCCGGGGCTCTCTCCCGGACGGAGGTTTCTCATGTTTCTCGTTGTCGGTCTCGGCAATCCCGGTCGGGCTTACGCCGACAACCGTCACAACATCGGTTTCATGGCGGTGGACGAAATCGTCCGCCGCCATGGTTTTTCGCCCTGGCGCGCCAAGTTCCAGGGCGAAATCGCCGATGGCATGGTTGCCGGTGAAAAGGCGCTGGTCCTCAAGCCGTTGACCTTCATGAACGAATCAGGCCGCGCCGTCCGTGAAGCGGCGACGTTCTACAAGATCCCGCCCGAAGACGTGATCGTGTTCCATGACGAAATCGATCTGGCGCCCGGCAAGTTGCGCATCAAGCGCGGAGGCGGTCATGCCGGGCATAATGGACTTCGTTCTCTTCACGCCGGGATCGGGTCCGACTATGCGCGCGTGCGTATGGGTGTCGGCCATCCGGGCGACAAGGACCGGGTGAAATCCTACGTGCTCAAGGATTTCGCGAAAGCCGATGACGAATGGCTGGATCCGATGCTGGACGGCTGCGCCGAGTTCCTGCCCGACCTGCTCAAGGGCGACGATCCGGGCTTCATGAGCAAGGTGGCGCATCGCATCAGCCCGAACCGGCCCAATGCGCCGAGGCCGGATTCCAACGGAACGGACACGGATACCGCGGACAAGGAAGAGAAGGCGTAAAAGATGGGTTTCAACTGCGGTATCGTCGGCCTGCCGAATGTCGGCAAATCGACACTGTTCAATGCACTGACGCAGACGGCGCAGGCGGAAGCCGCGAATTTTCCGTTCTGCACGATCGAGCCGAACACCGGCCGTGTGTCGGTCCCCGATGCGCGGCTCGACGCCATCGCGGCCATCGCGAAGCCCGAAAAAGTGATTCCGACGAGCCTCGAGTTCGTCGATATCGCGGGACTGGTGCGGGGCGCGTCCAAGGGCGAGGGGCTCGGTAATCAGTTCCTCGCCAATATCCGCGAGGTGCACGCGATCTGCCACGTACTGCGCTGTTTCGAGGACGAGAACGTGACCCACGTCGAAGGCAAGATCGATCCCATCGCCGATGCCGAGACGGTGGAAACCGAATTGATGCTGGCCGATATGGAAAGCCTCGAAAAGCGGGAAACGCCGCTGACCAAGCGGGTGCGCGGCGGCGACAAGGACGCGGCCAGGGAACTGGCGCTTTGCGAGCGGGCGCTGGCGCTGCTCCGTGACGGCAAGCCGGCGCGCATGCTCGATGTCGCCGACGACGAAAAAAAGGCGTTCCGGATGTTGCAGCTCCTGACCGCGAAGCCCGTCCTCTATATCTGCAACGTCGAGGAGGAGCACGCCGCCGACGGCAACAGCCAGTCGGCGCGGGTTTTCGAGAAGGCGGCCGCCGAAGGCGCGGAAGCGGTCGCGATCTCCGCCAAGATCGAGGAGGAGATCGCGCAGTTGGGAACGGTCGAGGAAAAAGGGGAATTTCTGGAAACGCTGGGACTCGAAGAAACCGGCCTCGCGCGGGTGATCGGCGCCGGTTATAAGCTCCTCGACCTGATCACGTTCTTCACGCAGGGGCCGAAGGAGGTCCGCGCCTGGACCGTACGCAAGGGTGCCAGGGCGCCGGAGGCAGCGGGTGCCATCCACACCGATTTTCAGCGCGGCTTCATCCGCGCCGAAACCATCGCCTACGACGATTTCATCTCGCTCGGCGGTGAGCAGGCCTGCAAGGATGCGGGCAAAATGCGTCAGGAGGGCAAGGAATACGTGACCAGGGACGGCGACATCATGCTGTTCAAATTCAACGTGTAGGCCGGGCGTACGCTGCTTCCCGCGGCCGAACCGAAGGAGAATGCCGATGTTCTGGCTATTCATGACCGGCGCGATCATGTTCGAGGTTGTGGGCACCATTTCCCTCAAACTTGCCGATGGCTTTTCCAGGCCGTTATTCGTCGCCGTGACGGTGGTCGGCTATCTGGCGAGTTTCGCCTGCCTCGGGCTGGCGCTGAAGGGACTGCCGGTCTCCACGGCTTATGCGATCTGGGCCGGCGTTGGTACGGCACTGGTCGCCGTTATCGGTATGGTGTTCCTGTCCGAACCCGCGAACCTGGTAAAGTACGCCTCCATCGCGCTTATCGTGATCGGTGTGGTTGGCCTGCACCTGGCCGAACGCATCGCCTAGCCGCCGGATTCCGGCGGGCGGCTTCGCCGCGTCACGATATAAAGCGCTGCGGGCAGCATGATCGCACCGACAATCGTCGGCAACTGCCAATCCTCGGCGACCCAGATTGCGACGTAAACGAAGCTCAACGTCATCACGATTACCGCCAGCACCTTGCCGCGGATCGGAATCACCTTGTGAAGGTGCCAGTTTCGCACTGGCGGCCCGAACGTCGGATGGGTCCAGAGCCACATCTGGAACCGGGTCGAACTGCGCGAGAACGCCCACAGCGCGGCGATCAGGAATACCGTGGTCGGCATCACCGGCACGAAGATGCCGACGATTCCGACAGCGATCATCAACCAGCCGAAACAGATCAGCGCCCAGCGCATCCACGCCGTTCCCATGATCGCGGGGGCGGGCATTTCGGGCGTTTCGGGAGCTTCGTCTTTGATCGGTTGCATGCGATGGAGCATACTCGGCGAACGCCCTGAACGCGAGAACGACAAGGTCCGGCAGACGACGCATGATTCCCGACTCTCTTCCTTTCGGCGCCGCCATCGGCGAGGACGGCGTCTGGCGGCAGGTGCTGACCCGTGTCACGGGTATGAACCCGCGCCCGGCCCTGTTTCTGGACCGGGACGGCGTGATCGTCGAGGAAGTGCACTATCTGCACCGGGTAAAGGACATGACGGTGATGCCGGGCGCCGCCGATGTGATCGGGCGCGCCAACCGTGCCGGCGTCCCGGTGATTGTCGTCACGAACCAGGCCGGAATCGGGCGCGGCACGTACGGCTGGACGGAATTCATCGCGGTCCAGGACGCGATGCTCGACGAACTGGCGTCAGGCGGCGCCTACGTCAACGCGGTTTTCGCGTGTCCGCATCATCGGGACGGCGTCGCGCCCTATAACGTCGCCGATCATCCGGCGCGCAAACCCAACCCGGGCATGCTGCTGGCCGCCGCCGAATTGCTGCCGATCGCGTTCGCGGGGTCGTGGCTCGTCGGCGACAGGGCTGGCGATATCGAGGCGGCGAAGCGCACCGGCTGTGCCGGCGGCGTTCATGTATGGTGCGGTCACGGCAGCGAACCCGGTGAACGGGACGCGGCCATGATGCTTCGGACGGACGGCTTCGAAGTCCGGGAAGCGGAGACCATCGCGGACGCAGGCGGCTTGATCCCGCTGCTGAACGACGAGACAGGAGAATAGGAAAGATGACCGAGACCGCCGATATCGTGATCGAGAATGCCGTCGTGATCGACGGCACGGGCACGCCCGGTGTGCAGGGCGGCGTCGCGGTTAGCGGCGACCGGATCACCGCGGTCGGCGATGTTTCCGGTATCAAGGCCGGACATCGGATCGATGCGGGCGGGCATGTCGTCGCGCCCGGATTCATCGATTGCCATACACACGACGACCGGATGCTGCTGGACGACCCGGCCATGGCCTGCAAGGTAACGCAGGGCGTGACCACCGTGGTCGCCGGCAACTGCGGCGTCAGCCTCGCGCCTTTCCTGCCGGCGGACGATTGGGAGATGCCGGTGCCGATGGCGTTGCTGGGCGAGAAGACGCAGTACCGGTTCCCGACCTTCGACGCCTATGCCAAGGCATTCGCCCAGGGGCCGGCGGCGGTGAACGCGGCGATGCTGTGCGGGCACAACACGCTCCGCGCCGAGGCCATGCAGGGCGACGTAAAACGGCCCGCGACGGACGCGGAAATCGCCCGCATGCGCGAGAAGGTGCGTGACACCATGCAAGCCGGCGCCATCGGCGTCAGTTCGGGCCTGATGTACCCGGCGGGATTTAACGCGCCGACGTCGGAGGTCGCGGCGTTGGCCGAGGAAGCGGGCAAGTTCGGCGGTCTTTATGCGACGCACCTGCGCGACGAGGCGGAGAAGCTGGTCGACTCCGTCGAGGAGGCGGCCGAGATCGGCCGCGCCGGGGGCGTTCCCGTTGTCCTGTCGCATCACAAGATCACCGGGCGTAACAACTGGGGCGGCACCAAACTGAGCCTCAAGCGGATCGAGCAACTGGCCGAAGGCCAGACCATCCATTTCGACGTCTATCCCTACGTCGCCAGCGCCACGGCCCTGATGGTCGACCGCATATCCGTCGCCGAGAAGGTGTTGATCGTCGCTTCCGACAAGCATCCGAGGACGGCGGGCTGGTACCTGCACGACATCGCCGAGGAATGGGGCATGTCCCAAACCGAGGCGGCGGAGGAACTGCTGCCGGCGCAGGCCATCTATTTCGCCATGGACGAGGACGACGTGCGCCGCGTGCTGGCGCATCCGCGTGCCATGGTCGGCTCCGACGGCATCCCCGGCACCGCCGCGCCGCATCCCAGACTCTGGGGCACGTTTCCACGTGTGCTCGGATACTATGCTCGCCAGGAACACCTGTTTCCGCTGGAAACGGCGGTGCACAAGATGACCGGCCACACGGCGTCCGTTTTCGGCTTCCGCGACCGGGGCGTGCTCAAGGCAGGCGCCATCGCCGATATTACGGTGTTCGATCCCGAAACGGTGCTCGACCGGGCCACCTTCGAAAAACCGACGACGCCCTCCGACGGGATCGCGCATGTCATCGTCGGTGGCGAGGTGGTGCTGGAAAGCGGCCGGCAGACACCGGCTCGTCCGGGACGTCTGGTGCGCCGCGAGGCCGATGCATAGGACACTATTAAAACCGGGTTTAAAGACACCAAGGGTTTGGTAAGCTGGGCCCAACAAGAACAATAAAAGAACCTAGTGCTCGGGAACTACATGGTGACGTCAGACAGCGAGAGCGACGCCGAGGGCAAGGACGTTCAGGCACTCCGCGACGAAAACGCGGAGCTGCGGCGCCGGCTTGAGCAATTGGAAGACGAAGCCGTGTTCGCCGAGGCTTTGGAGAACAGTTCCGAAGCGATCGTCATCTACGATGCCGACGGGCTGCTCGTCGCCTGTAACCGGAACTTCCGCGAACTATACGGCTATACCGAAGAGGAAGCGAAAAAAGGCGTTCACTTTGCCGAGCTTGGCCGGATCGATATCGAGCGTGGCAATGTTATCATCGGTGACGAGTACGGTGGCGGCGAGGAATACCTGGAGCGCAAGGCCGAGTATCGGCGCAAGCTGGAAGGTTCGTTCGTCGTCCATTTAAAGGACGGACGCTGGATCAAGACCACGGACCGCCGCATGCGGCGGGGCGGTTTCGTCAGCATCCAAATGGATGTCACCGATATCAAGAAGAGCGAACAGCACCTGCGCGCCGCGAAGGAAGCGGCGGAGAAGGCCGCCCAGTTCAAGTCCGAATTTCTGGCCAACATCAGTCACGATCTGCGCACGCCGTTGAACGCGATCATCGGATTTTCGGAAATGATCCTGTCGGAGTTCCGCGGACCGATCGGCCACGAGGACTACAGGGACTATGTCGTCGATATTAACGAGAGTGGGCAGCTTCTTCTGTCGATCGTGAACGATCTTCTCGATACGGCGAAGCTCGAAAGCGGCCGGTTGCGGCTGGAATGCGCGGATTTCGATCCCATCGCGTGCTCCCGGGAAGTCGTGAAACGGATCAGGTCGATCACGTCGAAGAAAGACCTGAGCATAGATATAGAGCAGGAAGAGGGATTCCCGGCCACCGTTCCGGGCGACCGCCGTGCCACGATCCAGGTGCTCAACAACCTCATCGCCAATGCCGCCAAACACAGCGACGACGGTGCCGCGATCGCCATCAAATGGGGAAGGCCGGATCCGGATCATATCGCCGTCAGTGTCGTCGACACCGGCTGCGGCATGTCTCCGGAGCTGCTCGAGAAGATCGGCGACCCGTTCCTTCACGACGGGTCATACGCCGTGCAGATGGGTGAGAAGGGCGCTGGGCTCGGGCTTTATATCTGTACAAAGCTGGTCGATGCCATGGGCGGGTGGATGGAAATCGAGAGCGAGATGGACGAGGGCACGTGCGTGACGATTATCCTGCCGAACGACTGTTCCGGTCCGGGGTACGCATAAAATTCGCTGGCCGGTCAGCGTTTCTCCAACTTCTCCACGAACGCCAGGATGTCCGTTACAGCCGCCGGTTCAAGCGGGATCGGCGCCGCGGAAGCCTTCGACCCGTACGAAAGACGGATGCGGGTTTCTCAGGAAGAAGGTCTGGAAGCGGTCGCGCCAGTCGTCGAGACTTTTGAGGACGTTAAAGGACGGCGTCGAACCGATGCCGCCGAACTTGTTGAAGTCGCCGATCACGTGACATCGCGAACAGTGCTGCTCGGCGAGGCGCTTGCCTTTCGCCGCATCGCCGGCGAACGCGGGCGGCGTCAGCGCCGCCAGCGCGATCAGGACCGCGAGAGTGCGGCCCCAAGTCATTCAAGCGTTTCCATCATGCGGATCATCAGACGGCACCGCTCCACGAGGCTCGAGTAATAGATGAACTCGTCGTTCGAGTGGGCACCGTGGCCGTCCGCGCCGAGACCGTCAAGCGTCGGGATGCCGAGTGCGCCGGTGAAGTTGCCGTCGGACCCGCCGCCGGTCTTGAGGTCCTGCAATTCGAAGCCGATCTCGGCGGCACAGGCCTTGGCGTGCTGGAACAGTTGCTCGATCCCCTCGAATTTCTCGTAAGGCGGACGGTCGATGCCGCCCTCGACGGTAATCTTGCAGTCCTTGTCCTCGGGCTCGAGGCCCTCGACATAGGCCATGACCTCGTCGGCGGCTTCCATGTCCGGGATGCGGATGTCGACGCTGATGGTGCAGTCCTCCGGCACCACGTTGGTCAGCGTGCCGCCGTTGATGATCCCGACCGAACACGTCTGGCCTTTCTCGTAGTCGGTGAGGGCTTCCAGCTTGAGAATGATGTGCGCCATTTCACGGATTGCCGAGCGGCCGTCCATGTGCCGGGCGCCGGCATGCGCGGGCACGCCCTTGACCGCGATTTCGTACTGCAGGCGGCCGTTCCGCGCGGTGACGATCTTGCCGCCTTCACGCGCCGGTTCGGTGACCAGCACGTATTTGTTCTTCTGGCCTTCCTCGGCGATCATCTTCTTCGACGTCGGCGAGCCGATTTCCTCTTCGGGAATGAACATGAAGGTAACCGGCAGCGGCGTTTCCTTGCCCTCGCGAATCAGGTGGCGCATGGCATGCAGGGCGATGTAGGCGCCGGCTTTCATGTCATAAATTCCGGGTCCGAAGACCTTGTCGTCTTCGCGGCGGATCGGGTTCTTGGTTTCCTTGATGCCGATGGGGTGCACGGTATCCAGGTGCGACAGCACGAGAATGCCGGGGCCGTCGCCGCCCCACGGCGTGCGGCACTTGAGGATATCGCCGAAGCCGTCGCGGCCGGGTGTGCGGTCGATGCCGAGCCCCATGGTCTGCGCTTCGGTTTCGACCTGGTCGACCATCTTGTTGACCGCTTTGCCGTCGTGGCTCGGGCTTTCGATTTCGACCCAGCTCAGCACGCCGGCCAGGATTTCCTCGGCGTCGAGTGCAGGCAGGTTCGATTTGGCGTTATCCATCTTTTCCCCCAGGAATGTGGTTGGTATTAAAAGGGGCGTCCGGGCGGACGCGGCATTACAGGATAATTCACGAACCCGGAGCGTCAAACATCATGTCGGTCATCGATACCCTGAAACTGCGCCAGGCCGTGGCCGGCGACGTCGCCGCCATCGTCCGGTTGCTGGCCGACGACCCGCTGGGCGCGAAGCGCGAGAAACCGGGCGACCCGGTCTACGACGAAGCCTTCCGGGCGATCGACGCCGATCCCAACAACGAGCTTTGGGTGATCGAGGGGCCGGACGGCCGCGTGCTCGGCATTCTGCAACTCACCTTCATTCCGGGGCTCTCGCACAGGGCCGGCTGGCGCGCGCAGATCGAGGGCGTGCGCGTCGCCGAGGAACTGACCGGGCAGGGCGTCGGCACCTGGTTCTTCGAGCAGATGATCGCGCGTGCCCGGGAAAAGGGGGTCCGCATGGTGCAGCTCACGTCCGACAAGACGCGCACCGACGCCATCCGGTTCTACGAAGCGCTCGGTTTCACCGCGACGCACGAAGGCTTCAAGCTGAAGTTCGAATAGCCTCCTCACCTGTCCACTCCTCCATGAATGGAGGAGAGGGACTCTCGGATCAAGGATTCGCTTTAATCCCTCTCCCCCTTGCAGGGGGAGAGGTTAGGCGAGGGGGTCAATCCGGCAGCTTCAGGTGATAGGACTTGGGCCGGGTCAGGCTGAGATAGCCAAGTGACGAGAGCGCGGCGCCGCGGCCGGTTTCCTTGCAGCCGGTCCAGCACAGCCCCGGGTCCAGGTAATCGGCGCGGTTCATGAACACGGTCCCGGTCTCGATCCGCCGGCCGATCCGTGCGGCGCGGTCCGCGTCCGCGGTCCACAGCGACGCGGTCAGGCCGAAGTCGCTGTCGTTCATCAGTTCGATGGCCTGATCGTCGTTGTCGACCTTCATGATCCCGACCACGGGGCCGAAGCTCTCGTCCCGCATCACCCGCATGTCGTGCGTCACGTTCGTCAGGATCTGCGGCATCAGGTACGCGCCGCCATCGTCTTCGGGGAACAGTTTGGCGTCGATCAGCGGCGTCGCACCGGCATCGATCGCTTCCCTGGTCTGTGCGCGAACCTCGTCGGCGAAGCGCACGTTGGCCATGGGGCCGATTGTGGTCGTCTCCTCCAGCGGGTTGCCGAGCTTGTAGCCGCTGACGATCTCGACCGCCTTCTCGACGAATGCGTCATAAAGGGACGCGGTGACGTAAATCCGCTCGATCCCGCAACAGCACTGGCCGGCATTGAACATGGCGCCGTCGATCAGGACGTCGGCCGCCGCCTGCAAATCCGCGTCCTCCATCACGTAGCCCGGATCCTTGCCGCCGAGTTCCAGCCCGACACCGGTGAACGTGCCCGCCGCGGCTGTCTCGATGGCGCGGCCGCCGCCGACGGAGCCCGTGAAATTGACGAACCCGAACGACTTGGCGGCGATCAACTCGGACGTGGTGCCGTGATCCAGGAACACATTCTGGAACACGTCGGCGGGCACGCCCGCTTCGGTGAAAGCACGGACCATGCGCTCGCCGACCAGCAGCGTCTGCGTCGCATGCTTCAGCAATACCGTGTTGCCGGCAATGAGTGCCGGCGCGACCGTGTTGATCGCGGTCATGTAGGGGTAGTTCCAGGGCGCGATGACGAGGACGACGCCGACGGGCTCGCGCTCGATCCGGCGCTGGAACGTGGCGCTGTCCTCGATCACCAGCGGTTTAAGCGCGTCCGCCGCGATGTCGGCCATGTAGGACGCGCGCTCCTCGGTGCCGCCGAACTCGCCGCCGTAGCGGATCGGGCGGCCCATCATGTGCGCGAGCTCGGGCACCACCTCGTCCGTCATCTCGCCCAGGCGCGCGACGCCGGCGCGGACGAGGCGGACGCGTTCTTCCAGCGGCACGTCCTGCCAGGATTTTTGCGCATCCCGGGCGCGGGCGACGGCGGCAAAGGCCTGCTCGCGGCCGAGGATCGGGCGCTCGGCGAAAACGCTGCCGTCGATGGGGGAAATGCATTTGAGGGTCGCGGTCATGGGTGTCCCCTGCGAAAGAATGAGGTCAAGTGCGTCTTCTTAGGACGCAGGCGGGTCAACGTAAATACCCCCGGCGCAACGCACCGGGGGTATTCGGGGCCTGATGCCGACGGTTTAGCTGTAGCGGTACGGGCGGCCCGCCTTCAGCATGTCGGCATTGTACTTCTTGAAGATGTCGACGACCTTTTTCTTGGTCTCGGATTCGGACGCGATCTCGTCCCAGAACTTGACCGCGGCCTGCTCGACCTTGTCCCATTCCTTGTCGGGGATGGTCGTCAGCTTGAGCTTCTCGCCGTTGACGCGGAGCGACGCCTCGCCGCCCCAGTACCACCACTGCCGGTAGTAGTGCGAGCTGTCGAAGGTGATCTTCAGCAGTTCCTTGAGGTTATCCGGCAGCTTGTTCCAGCTTTCCATGTTGGCGAAGAACGAGCCGGCCCAGGCGCCGGAGATGTTGTTGGTGAGGAAGTAGTTGGTCACGTCCGCCCAGCCCACCGTGTAATCCTCGGTGATGCCGGACCAGGCGATGCCGTCGAGCTCGCCGGTCTGCACCGCGACCTCGATATCCTCCCACGGCAGCGTCACCGGCACGACGCCGAACTGCGCCAGGAACCGGCCCGCCGTCGGGAACGTGAAGACGCGCTTGCCCTTCAGGTCTTCCAGGCTGTGGATCGGATCCTTGGTGGCGAAGTGGCACGGGTCCCACGCACCCGCCGAGATGTGCTTGACGCCGACCTTGGAATATTCCGCGTCCCAGATCTCGTTCAGGCCGTACTGGTTGAACAGCACCGGCACGTCCAGCGAATAGCGGCTGGCGAACGGGAAGTAGCCGCCGAACACCGTCACTTCCGTCGGCGAGGCCATGGAGTCGTCGTCCGATTGCACCGCATCGATGGTGCCCGCCTGCATGGCGCGGAACAGTTCGCCTGTCGGCACCAACTGGTCGGCGAAGAACAGTTCGATCTCCATCTGGCCTTCGGCGATCTTGTTGAAGCTGTCGATGGCCGGTTTGATCACGTGTTCGGCCAGCGCGGGGCCGGCATAGGTCTGCATCCGCCACTTGATGGCCGATTGCGAATGAACCGCGGGCGCGGCGATCGAAGCGGCGCCGGCAACACCCGCCGCGGCGCCGGCCTTGAGAAATTTGCGTCTCGTTGTCGTCATTGTTCTCTCCTGTGGTTTGCGGTTGTCCGTTTTCCTACCCCAAGCGATTCTACCCGTTGTTCGCTCCTTCGCGGAGTCCTCGTTATTTTGCGTAGACGTATTCCGGCAGCCAAAGCGCGATCTGCGGAAACGCGATGATCAGCGCGAGCGCCATCACCATGACCAGCACGAACGGCAGGACCGAGCCGTAGATGTCCCTGATGCCGATCTCGGGCGGCGCCATGGCGCGCATCAGGAACAGATTGTAGCCGAACGGCGGCGTCATGTAGGCGATCTGCGTGGTGATCGTGTAAAGGACGCCGTACCAGATCAGGTCGAAACCGAGGGCCGCGACCAGCGGCACGTAAAGCGGTGCGACGATGACCAGCATCGCCGTGTCGTCCAGGAACGTTCCCATCACCAGAAACGAGAGCTGCATCAGGATCAGGATCGTCAGCGGGCTCAGGTGCAACTGTTCGGTGAACAGATTGTCGATCGCCTTGACCGCGCCCAGGCCGTCGAACACCGCGCCGAAGCCGAGCGCGGCCAGGATGATCCACATGAACATGCACGAAATCGCCAGCGTCTGGCGGACCGAGACCTCGAACACCTCCCTGTTCATGCGGCGCTTGAGCACCGCGGCCATGAACGCCGTCAGGGCGCCGATGGCCGAGCTTTCGACGAGGCTGGTCCAGCCGTTGACGAACGGCACCATCATGGCGGCGAAGATCGCCACCGGCAGCAGGCCGGCGCGCAGCAGCCTGAGTTTCTCCGCCATCGGCACGTTGCGCTCTTCCTTCGGCAGCGCCGGGCCCAGATGCGGCTGCAGTTTGCAGCGGATATAGATGTAGAGGATGAAAAGCCCCGCCATCATCAGCCCCGGAACCACGCCGGCGAGCCAGAGCTGGCCGACCGGTTGGCGCGCGATCATGGCATAAAGCACCAGCACCACGGACGGCGGCACGAGGATGCCGAGCGACGATCCGGCCTGGATCACGCCGGTGACCATGCGCTTGTCGTAGTTACGTCTGAGCAGTTCCGGGAGCGCGATGGTGGCGCCGATGGCCATGCCGGCGACCGAGAGGCCGTTCATGGCCGAGATCAGCACCATCAGGCCGATGGTGCCGATGGCGAGCCCGCCGTTCACCGGGCCCATCCAGACATGAAACATGCGGTAGAGGTCGTCGGCGATCCGGGATTCCGAGAGCACGTAGCCCATGAAGATGAACATCGGCAGCGTCAGTAGCGGATACCATTTCATCAGCTTCATCGCCGACGCGAACGGGATCGTCGAGCCGCCCGTGCCCCAGAGCACCAGCGCGGCGATGGCGGCGACGCCGCCGATGGCCGCGAACACCCTTTGCCCCGTCATGAGCATCAGCATCATCGACGAGAACATGAGGATGGCGATCAGTTCGTAGGACACGGCCTAGATTTCCTCGCCCCGGATCCTGGCGATGTCCTTGCAGAGCTCGGCGGTGGCCTGCAGCAGCATCAGAAGGAAGCCGGCGCACATCAGCGTCTTGATCGGCCACAATACGGGGCGCCACGCGGTCGGGTTGCGCTCGCCGTACTGGAAGGCATACGCGGTGCTGTCGATGGCGCCGTAGAGCATCACGCCGAGATAGAACAGCAGCAGCAGGACGGTGATGGAATCGAACCACGCCTTCTTCTTCACGGACCAGTTGGCGTAGAGCAGGTCCATCCGCACGTTGGCGTTCAACTGGATCGAATACGGACCGCCCAGAATGTAATAGGCGACCATGGCGAACTGCGCCATTTCGAGCGTCCACAGCGAGGGCAGGAAAAACGTCTTGGAGATCGAGGACCAGAGCAGAATGGCGGCCATCACGAAAATGCCGTACATGGCGATGCGGCCGATGCGGTAGTTCACCGCCTCCACATACTTGACGTAAAGCCTGACCGCCTTCGGCATCCGCCCCCCTGAGTGCCTCTTATCCGCCGTGCTTTGCTGCACGTGCGAAACCGCAGGTTAGCTTACGTACAGTTGCGGTCAAGCGATGGAATCAAACCGCCAGCGCCATGCCGTCGCGGCCGGGGTCGGCGCCGCCGTCGATCTTGCCGTCGTCGGAAATGCGGATGGCGTGCACGCCGGCGAAGTGGAAGCCGAGCGGGTAACGGCGGAAGGTATAGCCGTCCTCTTCCAGTTCCGCCTGCACGAAGCGCGGGATGCGGTTGACGATCTCGATGATGTCGCTGGTCGCCGAGAACCGGGGCGCGGACACCGCCTGCTGCGCGTCCATGCCGAAGTCGATGCTGTTCAGGATGCCCTGCAGCACGCCCATGGCGATATAGGTGCCGCCGGGCGCGCCGATCAATAGTTTCGGCTTGCCGTCCTTGAAGACGATACTGGGCGCCATCGACGTGAAGCGCGATTTGCCGGGCGCCAGCGAGCCGGTCATGCCGGGCCGGGGATCGAACACGCCCATGCAGCCGTTGTAGACGAAGCCGAGACCTTCGGTGGTGACGCCCGACGGCATGCCCAGCGAATGGGTCATGGTGACGCAGTTGCCGGCGCCGTCGATGGTGCAGAGATGCGTGGTCTCTTTCTGATCCTCGCCTTTCTGGAAGCGCGGCACGTGGGTCTTCTCGCCGGACTTGATCCTGTCAGCCATCTTTTTCGCATAGTCCTTGGAGAGCAGCATATCGAGCGGGATGTCGACGAAACGCGGATCGCCGACGTGCTTGTCCTTGTCGACGGTGGCGATCTTCATCGCCTCGACCACGGTGCGGATGTATTCCGGGCTGTTGTGGCCCATGCCCGCGAGATCGAAGTTCTCGAGGATGTTGAGCATCTCGAGCACCATGACGCCGCCGCCGGGCGGCGGGCAGGACGCGACCTGGAGGCCGCGGTACTCGGTCCACAACAGCTCGGTGTCCTCGGGGCCGGCCTTTTTCAGGTCCTCGAGCGTGATCAGACCGCCGTTGGCCTCCATGTCGGCGGCGATCTTCGACGCGATCTCACCCTCGTAGAAGTCGTCGGCGCCGGCCTTGGCGATGCGTGTATACGTCTTCGCCATATCCGGGTTCTTGATGACCTCGCCCATGGGTTTCATGGAGCCGTCGTCGTTGAGATAGATTTTCGCGGTCGCCGGCGATGCGCGCAGGTACTCGATATGCTCGACCCGGCCGCCGGGCTCGACCTGTTCCCAGAAGCGGCGCACATGCGGGCGGATCATCCAGCCGTTCGCGGCATAATCGATGGCCGGCTGAATGACCTCCGCCAGTGCCTTGGTACCCCATTTCTTGAGCGCGGTGTCATAGGCGCGCAGGCTTTCCGGCGTGGCGATGGACTGGTAACCGATCTCGTTGACGCGGCCTTCGAGAATGAAGCCGAAGCCGTCCTCGCATTCGTGGAGGAGCTTGTCGAGCCACATGTCCTCCGTCACGCCCAGGGGCGCGCGGGCGTGAAAATCGAGACACTGATGCGTTTCGAAATCGGGAAGGTAGACGTGCATGGAACCGAATCCGGCGATGCCGCTCATGAACGGATCGACGACAGTCTGCACCAGCGCGGTCGCAATTGCCGCATCGACGGCATTGCCACCAGATTTCAGTACCAGCGCACCGGCTTCCACCGCTTCCGGTTGCGGCGCGCACACCATGCCTTTGGCCATCTCAGGCTCTCCTCCACGTCAGGTCGGGTTCAGGTCGTTATTCGGCGTAGCTCGGGTCGATGCGGTCGAGCATGCGTTTGAGGGCTTCCCACTGGATCGCCGCGCTTTCGCCGCGGGTGTAGGAGTCGTCGAACTGCTTGGCCGTTTTTTCGCAGACTTCCTTGGACGGGAAGCGCAACTCGCCGCCGCCGGATTGTGCCATCAACTGAAGCTGGCAGGCGTCGTTGAGGCGGCGATGCAGGATGAAGGCGCTGCCGACGGTATCGCCGACGGTCATCAGGCCATGGTTCCAGAGGATCATGGCGTTGAGGTCGCCGAGGTCGGCGGCGAGGCGGTCGCGTTCGTCCAGGTCGTCGGCGATGCCCTCGAAGTCGTGGTAGGCAACGCGGTTGTAGAACGCGAGCGATTTCTGGTTCAGCATCAGAAGGCCGTCCTTCTGCGCCGAGACGGCCATGCCTTCCATGGTGTGGGTGTGCATGACGCAGACCGCATCCTCGCGGCTCATGTGGATCGCGGAATGGATGGTGAAGCCGGCCTTGATGTAGCCGAACGGGCTTTCCATGATCTTGTTGCCGTCGCAGTCGATCTTGATCAGGCTGGATGCGGTGATTTCCTCGAACTTCAGGCCGAGCGGATTGATCAGGAAGTGATGATCCGAATTCGGCACCCGCGCCGAGTTGTGCGTGAACAGCAGGTCGTCCCAGCCGTAGTGGGCGACAAGCCTGTAGCACGCCGCCAGGTCGACCCGCATCTGCCATTCTTCTTCGGATACCCGGTCGCGCACCGAGGGCAACTCGAGGGTATGCACATTGCTCATTTCGATTTCTCCCACTAAGACTCTTGCATTAAGGTTCCATCATCGCGGGCTTTTCCGCAAGCCCCACCCAAAACAAACGGCTCTAGCCGGGGAGATCTGAAGTGCTTGACAACAAACCGGAGGCGGGCTGGAACGTCGCGCCGAGAGACTATGCGCGCGGCCTTGGTAAAGGGTACGAAGGCGAGCGGCTGAGTTCCGTCTACGTGCCGATGCGCGACGGCGTGCGCCTCGCGGTCGATATCCACCTTCCGGGCACCAAGGACGAGGACAAGACCTATCCGACGATCTGCATCTTCACGCCCTATTACCGCCGTTTTGCGCTTCGGGACGGGCACCGTGACGGTATCGACCCGTGCCCGACCATCGCCTTTTACCGCGATAACTTCGTCAAGCACGGTTACGCCCTGGTGTGCGTCGACGTGCGGGGTTCCGGCGCCAGCTTCGGCTGCCGGGACGGGTTCCGCTCGCCGGCGGAGCGCCTCGACCATCACGACACGGTCGACTGGGTCGCGCAGCAGTCCTGGTGCGACGGCAACATCGGCGCGACCGGGATTTCCTATCCGGGCGCGGCGTCCGATTTCCTGGCCTCCACGTGTCATCCGAACGTCAAGGCGGTGGCGCCGCTGTTCGCGGTCTGGGACACATGGTCGAACCATCTCTATCCGGGCGGCGTGCTGCTGACGTGCGTGACGCGGAATTACGGCCAGCTTGCCGATGCCCTCGATTTCGACCGCCGCGACCTGATCCCGGACTATGCCTACTTCAAGGACGACGATCTGGCCGGACCGGCACCGGTCGACGAGGATGCCGACGGCGCGCTCCTGAAAGCCGCGCTCAAGGATCATGCCGCCAATTTCAACATGCAGGACTTCGCGCAGCAGTTCCGTTTCCGGGACGACGCGCTGACCGACAACCCGGACTACCAGAGCCGGGTGATCTGCCCCTACAATTATGCGAGCCGCGATGCCGACAAGCAGACGGCGTACTACTCGATCTCCGGCTGGATGGACGGCGGCGGGTATTCCGTCGGCACGATCCAGCGCTACCTGTGGCTCAAGGAAAAGCACCACCGGCTGATGCTGGGGCCCTGGGATCACGGCGCGCGCGGCCACGTCAGCCCGTGGCGCGGCGACAAGCCGGCGGCACAGCAGCCTTTCGTCGCCGCCGAGGTTCTGCGGTTCTTCGATACGCACCTGAAAGGCCTGGATGCGGGGCTGGAGAACGAGGCGCGGGTCCATTACTTCACCATGGCCGCCGAGGAATGGCGGTCCGCCGAGAGCTGGCCGCCGGCAGCGCCGGACACCGTGCTCTATTTCGGCGCGGACGGTGCGCTCAACGCGGAGAAACCGGATGCCGGCGAGGGTGTCGACGACTATCAGGCGGACTATGACTGCCGCACCGGTTTCCACACCCGCTACGACCGGCTCTACATCGCCAACGTCGACACCTATTACGACGACTGGCACGGCCGCGACGAGAAGATGCTCAACTACACGTCCGAACCGTTCGAGGCGGATACCGAGATGACCGGCCATCCGGTCGTCGACCTACATTTCACGTGCTCCGAGAAGGACGGGTGTTTTTTCGTCTACATTTCCGAAATCACGCCGGAAGGTAAATCGGTCTATGTGACCGAGGGTGTGTTCCGCGCACTGCACCGCAAGGAAGGCCCGCTGCCGGCGGATATTCCGGCGACCGGCCCGACGCACTCGTTCAACCGTGCCGACGCAGTGCACCTGACGCCAGGCGAGGCGGCGAGCGTGTCGTTCGAGCTGTTGCCGACGTCGTATCTGTTCCGCGCCGGGCACCGGTTGCGCGTCTCGGTTGCGTCCGCCGACAGCGATCATTTCACGCGGATCCCCGACGGCCGCCCGCCCAAGTTCGTATTTTTCCGCACCGCGGAACAGCCGTCGGCGATCCGGCTGCCGATCGTCGGCTCATAAGGTCATTGAAAACCGAAAATCCCCTTCCGATATGCATTATTGTGAAGGGGGTAAAATGGCCAACGAGCTGATACCCGATATCGATCCAGCGTTGCAGCCGACGCTGGAGGATCTCAGCTTCGATCTCAAGGAAGCGCTCAGGTCGATCTACCTGATCCGAACCCGTGTGCCGGAGGACGGTTTCACGGCCCAGTCGCTGGGCAGCGAACGGGCCGGCCACGCGGTCCTGATCGACGAGCGGGGCATCCTGCTGACCATTGGCTACCTGGTGGTCGAGGCGGAAAGCGTATGGCTGGTCGACGCCGACGGCGCCGCCGTCGAGGGGCACGTCCTGGGCGCGGACACGGAAACCGGCTTCGGCCTGGTGCAGATGCTCGGTCGGCCGTCGAACAAGCCCCTTCAAGTCGGCACCGCCGAAGACCTCGAAGTGGGTGATCGCGCGATCGTCGCCGGATACGGCGGCTGCGGCCAGTCGGTCGAGGTCGACGTCGTCGACCGCCGCGAGTTCGCGGGCTACTGGGAATATCTTCTCGATAACGCGATCTTCACCTCGCCGCCGCATCCGTTCTGGGGCGGCGCGGCACTGATCGGCAGCGACGGGACGCTCAAGGGCATCGGTTCGCTGTTCGTCCAGGAAGGCGCGCACGACGGCGACGATGACGAAAGCGCGCGCGAGGGCAACATGATCGTGCCGATCGACCTCCTCGACGACATCAAGGACGACCTGTTGCAGCACGGCCAGCGGATGACCCCGCCCCGGCCGTGGCTCGGTATGTTCTCGGCAGAATCTTCCGGGAAAGTCGTCATCGCCGGCCTCTGGTCGGGCGGCCCGGCGGACACGGCCGGCCTCGAAGCCGGTGACCTGGTGCTTGAGGTCGGCGGCAATCCGGTGACCTGCATGGCCGCAATGTACAAGTCCATCTGGTCGATGGGCAGCGCCGGCGTGACCGTGCCGCTGACGATCTTCCGCGACAAGCGCATCATCGAGGTCGAGATCGAGAGCGCCAGCCGCATCGAGTTCTACAAGAAACCCGGCCTGCATTGATCATGGAAACGTTGTCGGGCACCAGGCTGGACATGCCGGGCGCCGACGCCGTCCTTTACGAGGATGCCTTCACCGATCCCGCCGCGCTGTTCCGGGCGGTCGAGGCGGAGGCCGACTGGCATTGCGAAGACATAACGATCTTCGGGCGAACGCATGCCATGCCGCGGCTGATTTGCTGGATGGGCGACATGCCGTACCGTTATTCCGGGCTTACGCACGCACCGGCGCCATTTTCACCAGCGGTTCAGGCGGCCCGTTCGGTCGCCGAGAAACTCAGCGAAGCACATTTCAACGGGGTGCTTTTGAACCTCTATCGTGACGACCGCGATTCCATGGGTTGGCACGCGGACGACGAAGCGTCGCTCGGGCTCGAACCGGTGATCGCGTCGGTGAGCCTGGGGGCGGTGCGGCGCATGCGCTTCAAACCGAAACCCCACGTCAACGGGGAAGCATTCGGGGTCGACCTGCCCGCGGGCAGTCTTCTGGTGATGAAAGGCGAAACGCAGGCCAACTGGCTGCATGCCGTGCCGAAAACGGCGAAACCGGTGGGGCCGCGCATCAATTTGACCTTCCGGAAAATCGTCGCCGGCGTGTGATCAGGCGGGCTCGGCCTCGGCGTCGAAGTCGTCTGCGATCATGGCGGCATATTCGTTCAGAAGCGGCACGTGCTTGACCGCATCGTCGACGCTCATCCGCGCCGCCGGCGCATGGATGGCGAGGCCGGCGATGACGTGCTCGGCATCGGAATAGACAGGGACCGCGACGGAGATGATGCCGTCGTGGTACTCCTCGTTGTTGACGGAATACCCGCGCTGACGCGTCCGGGCGCAATCCTCCTCGATCGCGTCCGCGCTGGTCAGGGTCCGCGACGTGAACGCCTTGAGATCGATCCGCTCGAGGATGCGCTTGCGGGTCCGGGCCGGCAGGTAAGCGAGAAACAGTTTGCCGAGACCCGTGCAATGCACGGGCACGCGGCTGCCCGGATGCAGTTCCGCACGTAGCGGGAAGTTGCTCTCGACCCGGTCCAGATAGAGCACGCTGTCGCCGTCGAGGATGCCGACGTTGCAGGTTTCCGCGACCTGATCGACGAGCCGGGACAGGACGGCATTGCGGGGTGCATAGCGGATGCACCAGCCGAACACGTCCTTGGAGATATCGAAAAGTTTGGGCCCGATCGCATAGCGGTCACGCAATGGCTCGCGATAGAGAAAACCGTGTTCCTCCAACTGGCGCGCGGTACGGTGGACTGTCTGTTTGGGGCGGCCGAGCGCTTCGGCGAGTTCCGGCAGTGACAGCGGGCGACGCGCGGCGAGGATGACCTCGATGACCGCGAACGCCTTGATGACGACCGGTTCGGCAGTATCGTTCATGTTTTACCCCCCAAACCCCGCAAATTTCCTACCACTTTGTTCACGGGGGTGAAAGGCCCTGAGCGAAGATTCACACGCCGAGGTGCCGGGCGGCGATGTCCGGGTCCGTGTCGAGACCGGCAAAACTGCCGCTGAAGACGATGCGCCCGGTCTCGATAATCACGAGATCTTCCGCGACCTGGCGGGCAAGACGCCGGTTCTGCTCTGAAATCAGGATGGCGATACCGTCGTCACGAAGTGCGCCCAGCGCTTCGCCGAGCCGGTTTACGACCACCGGTGCCAGGCCCTCCGACGGTTCGTCCAGCAACAGCAGTTCCGGGTTCCCCATCAGCGCGCGGCCGACGGCGAGCATCTGCCGTTCTCCGCCGGAAAGCGTGCCCGCCGCGGCATCGGCGCGCCGGGCGATTTCGGGAAACAGGTCGAAGACTCGCGCCGTTGTCCATGCGGTGCCATTTGCGCCCGGCTTCTCCCCCGCGAGCAGGTTCTCGGTTACGCTCAGGCTTTCGAAGATGCGGCGGTCTTCCGGGACGTAGCCGATGCCGGCGCGGGCGATCGTGTCTGCCGTCAGACCGGCGATCGGCCTTCCCTTGAAGTCGATGGCGCCGGACCAGGGTCGGATCAGGCCCGTCAAGGTTTTCAGCGTCGTTGTCTTGCCGGCGCCATTGCGGCCGAGGATGGCGAGGCTCTCTCCCCGTGCCACGCCGAAGGAAATCCCGTCGACGGCAAGCGCATTGCCGTAACCGCTCCGGAGATCGCGGACTTCAAGCATCTTCCGCACCTGTCTCGCCCAGATAGACTTCCTGCACGCGCGCATCGGCGCGCACGGCATCCGGCGTGCCGTCGGCGATCAGCCGCCCCTGGTCCATGGCGAGGACCCGGCCGGCGAATCCGAAGACGGCGTCCATGTCGTGCTCCGTGAACAGCACCGTGATGCCGCGGGCGCGGGCGAGTGCCGTGACCAGTTCCATGATGCGGCGGCGTTCGTCCGAAGCCATGCCGGCCGTCGGCTCGTCCAGCAGCAGCAACGACGGTCTCGCGGCGAGCGCCATTGTCAGTTCGACCCGCTTGACGTCGCCGTAGGCGAGTGCCGTGACTAGCCGGTCCGCGAATGCGTCGATACCGGTTTCCGCAAGCAGGTCTTCGGCGTTTTCGGGGCCGATGCCGGCGGCCATCAATGCCGTCCGTATGTTCTCGATCACGGTCATGGAACGGAAGGTGGCGGCGATCTGGAAGGTGCGGCCGATCCCGGCGCGGGCACGGGCGTGGGGCGGCCAGTGCGTGATATCGGAATTGCCGAAGTGGACGCGGCCGTCATCGACGGCAAGCGCGCCGCCCAGCAGATTGAAACACGTCGTCTTGCCGGCGCCGTTGGGGCCGATCAACGCTGCGATGTCGCCCTCAGTGAGGTTGAACGAGACATCGTCGACGGCTTTCAGGCCGCCGAAGCTCTTGCTGATCCTTTCGACGCTTAGTACCGCGCTCATGCCTCTCTCCCACGCCTGCGGCCGAACCCTGCCGCGAGTGCGCCACCGATGCCGCCCGGTGCGAACACGGCGATGGCGACGACAGTCGCACCCAGCAGCGCCCGCCAATAGGGAAGCCGGCTCAGGAAATCTTCCAGAAGCGCGAATACGCCCGCGCCGAGGATCGGGCCCGCCGGCGCATGCAGGCCGCCCAGCAGCACCATGACCAGGGCATCGACGGAATTCGGGATAGCGAGGGTGTCGGGGAACACGCTGCCCTTGGAGAACACGTAGACGCCGCCTGCCAGTCCGGCGGCCGTTCCGGCGACGACGATGGCTGCCCAGCGGCGCCGGTCGACGTCGATGCCGAGCGCCCGGGCGCGGTCGGGGGCGTCTCGCCCGGCCCTCAGCAAATGGCCGAAGCGTCCGTCCGCAAGCATCATGAGCGCGGCAATCCCGGCACCGCAAAGTGCCAGCGTCAGGTAATAATACGCCGTCGTGCCGCTCGCCCATGCGGACGGCCAGATTCCCAGAATGCCGTCGTCGCCGCCGGTCACGGTCTGCCATTGCACGCTCGCGGACCACAGGATCTGCGCCGCCGCGAGCGTCAGCATCGCCAGGTAGACGCCGCTGAGCCGTATCGCGAACCAGCCGACGACAGCGGCGCCGGCGGCGGCGGCGAGCGGCGCCAGGACCAGCACGATCTCCATCCCGAGCCCGGTGTCGCGCGTGAGCAATGCGGCGGCATACGCACCGAGCCCGAAGAATGCCGCATGGCCGAACGAGATCAGCCCACCGGTGCCCATCATGAAATGCAGACCCGCCGCGAACAGCGCGAAGATCATGATATCGCCCGTGAGCACGACGACGAAGCTGTCGGCGACCAGCGGCAGGACGAGCAAGATCGCGACGAGGGCCACGGCGGCGACCCGTCCCGGCCGGCCAAGTGCCTGCGGCGGCTGGATCTCGACCGCATGCGGCTGCGAGGTCGCCGGTTGGCCGAGCAGGCCATAGGGCCGGATCACCAGCACCACGGCCATGGCGGCAAAGGCGGCGACCAGTGTGATTTCCGGCAGGATCAGGATGCCGAAGGCGTTCAGTTCCGCGATCAGGAGTGCTGCCAGGAATGCGCCGACGACGCTGCCCATGCCGCCGATCACCACGACGACGAAGGCTTCGGCGATGATGTTGAGGTCCATCAGTAGGCTCGCCGGCTGGCGCGGCATTTCGAGCGCGCCGCCGAGTCCGGCCAACGCCGCGCCGATGAAGAACGTCGCCTGGAACAGACGCCCGGGGCGGACGCCCAGGGCCTGCAGCATTTCCCGGTCTTCCGTCGCGGCGCGGACAAGGATGCCGAAACGCGTGCGGGTGAACATCCACCAGATGCCGCCCAGCACCGAAAGGCCGACGGCGATCAGGAATAGATCGTATTCGGGGATCGGCTGATCGAAGATACGCACCACGCCGGTAAGGCCCGGCGCACGAGGACCCAGGAGTTCGGTCGGCCCCCATATCCAGAGCGCCGCGTCCTGCACGATCAGGACGAGGCCGAACGTGGCGACGAGTTGGAACAGTTCCGGTGCGCCGTAAAGCCGGCTCAGCACCGTCCGTTCCATCGCCCAGCCGACGACGCCGACGGCAAGGGCCGCCAGCGGCACGGCGAGCCAGAAGCCGAGCTTTTGCGAGATCGAATAGGCGATGAACGC
>MRWG01000828.1_pt1 | contig 25311 bp, 23 predicted proteins | sample 1013341 | NCBI WGS metagenome assembly MRWG01 (sample SAMN06117577, study PRJNA244670) | biofilm metagenome | biome: Water; feature: Cathode Biofilm; material: Biofilm; isolation source: microbial consortium enriched at the cathode of a solar microbial fuel cell | place: USA: District of Columbia ... | reverse complement strand
CGGGATCCTTGACGATATAGCTGATCGTGTTGGTGTCCTCGTCAAAGAACGCCTCGATCTGCGGTTTGACATCCATGTTCACGGGATAGTTTGCCATAATGGCGCCCCTTCTCATTTGTCCAGAACTCAGCGCTGGCAGGTGCGGATGCCAAAAATTCGGTACAGCGGACAGAATCGCACCCCCGCCGTCCCAAGCATCACGACGCCAACCGCCACCGCGATCCATTTCGGCGCACCCACGGCCAGTGCAGGCACGAACCCGCCGAACGCCATCGCCAGAAGCGCAAGACCGATGAGGGCGCGCAACACCCTGTCAACAGTTCCGATATTCGCAGTCATCAAGTCTCTCCGATTTGATTGAAATCACTAACCGAGTATATCTCTTGGTATTTCTTGTCCGTGACTTGGTCACATTGGCATTCTAAAATATGAATATGTTCGGCAGAAATACAATCTCCCCCGAAAAAGATCCTTCTCGCCGCAGCCACCGTTGCGGGCCTCGCAACCGGCGCGCAGGCCGCCGAGAAAAACCTCGTCACCGTTGTCACTTCGCCCGAGCCGCAGACACAGCTCATGTCGATGGTGCTGACCATGCAGGCGGTCCAGCAAGGCGCCCGCACGCGCATCCTGCTCTGCGGCCCGGCGGTGACATCGCGCTCAAGGATGCGCCCGCCACCGCACCGCAGCCGCCGCGCGACATGAGTCCGCAGGGCCTGATGCAAAAGATCATGGAGGCCGGAGCTACCGTCGAGGTCTGCGCGATCTACCTGCCGGGAGCGGGCGCGGCCCCCGAGGCGCTGACCGGCCTTTATCGCACGGCCCTTGATGGCGGCAAAGCCTGTGCCTTTGCGTATCCCTTTCGGCCAGCAAGAAAAGCTACCTGCAGGTGCTATCACACAGATCAGCCGGTTTCGCGCCATGATGATCAACTGGCTGGCCGGGGTCTTTGAACTGGGCAATGCCGATGGGTCGATCAAGGCCGTGCTTGGTACTGACGCGGAGGCGGCTGCCACGCTGCCGCTTCTTGAAGGCGCCCGACTCGCGGCGCGCGCGGAAGAATATCCCGCCCCTTACGACGACGCCATCCAGCTGCTTTTGGACCGTTGCGCTTGATCGAACGCAACAGTGGTGGTCTGTGCCGTCTCTCCCGTGCTTTGACGTGACAAATCCGGCAGCGCCCCCTGGGCAGCGCCCGGGGTATTCCATGCGACCAACACCCATTTGATCCGTGTTGCGAACCGGGGAGCCATATTTAATCGAGTTGCGCGCCATCACGGAACCCTCTATGCCGCGCCGCAGCGAACCTGGACCCGGGAAGAATCCCGGGTGGCTTTTCCGGCCGCCGATCCGCCGGACAACGACAATCAACTGTGCCCTTGCACTCCGGCTTTGCCCCTCATGCCTTGCCGGTATCGGATACCATGACATGATTTCACTCGACGCCTATCGCAGCCAGTGGCTGGGACACATTCGCGGCGATCTTCTGGCCGGTCTGGTCGTGGCGCTGGCGCTTATTCCCGAGGCTATTGCCTTTTCGATTATCGCCGGCGTCGATCCCAAGGTCGGGCTTTACGCCAGCTTCTCGATCGCCGTGATCGTCGCGATCACCGGCGGCAGGCCCGGCATGATTTCAGCCGCGACCGCGGCGACCGCCGTTCTGATGATCACCCTCGTGAAAGACCACGGCTTGCAATACCTCCTGGCGGCAACGGTCCTGGCGGGCCTGCTGCAGATTGCAGCCGGGGTTTTCAAGCTGGGTTTCATCATGCGGTATGTTTCGAAATCCGTCATGACGGGTTTCGTCAACGCCCTCGCCATCCTGATCTTCATGGCGCAACTGCCCGAACTCGACCCGCGCGACGTGACCTGGCTGACCTATGTGCTGGTCGCTGCCGGTCTCGCGATCCTCTACCTGTTTCCACTTCTGACGACGGCGATCCCGTCGCCGCTGGTCACCATCGTCGTCCTCACCGTCCTGGCATTCGCGCTCGGGCTCGACGTGCGCACGGTGGGTGATATGGGCGAGCTGCCCGACACGCTGCCGATCTTTCTCATCCCCCAGATCCCGCTCACCTTCGAGACGCTGATGATCATCCTGCCCTACTCGGTGGCGGTGGCCGTCGTGGGCCTGCTCGAAAGCCTGATGACACAGAACATCGTCGATGACCTGACCGACACGAAATCGAACCGCAGCCAGGAGATGGTCGGGCAGGGCATTGCCAATACCGCGACCGGCTTTATCGGCGGCATGGCGGGCTGCGCCATGATCGGACAGTCGATCATCAACGTCAAATCCGGCGGGCGCGGGCGGCTGTCGACCTTCACGGCGGGCGTCTGCCTGCTGTTCATGGTGGTCGTTCTCGGCGATCTGGTCAGCATCATTCCCATGGCCGCTCTGGTGGCGATCATGATCATGGTCTCGATCGGGACGTTCTCCTGGTCGTCGATCAAGGCGCTGCGCACCCATCCGCGGTCGTCCTCTGTCGTGATGATCGCCACGGTCGTGACCGTGGTCTACACGCATAACCTTGCCATTGGCGTTCTGGTGGGGGTGCTGCTGTCCGGAATTTTCTTTGCAGGCAAGATCGCGCAACTGTTCCGCGTCCACTCCGAGATCAGCGATGACGGACGTGTCCGCACCTACCACGTCGAGGGTCAGCTTTTTTACGGATCGGTCGAGGATTTCATGGATGCCTTCGATTTCAAGGAAGCCCCGGAGCACGTCGTGATCGACGTGAGCCGCGCACATATCTGGGACATCAGCTCTGTTCAGGCGCTTGACCTGGCGATACTCAAGTTCCGTCGTGACGGGGCCGAGGTCGAGGTCGTCGGCATGAATGACGCGACCGAAACCCTCGTCGATCGGCTGGCCATTCACGACAAGCCCGGCGCCATGAACACGTTGATGGATCATTGAGGGAGGGGACAACCATGAACAACAAGATCATCGCATTGGTGGACGGGTCGATTTATTCGGAAAGCGTCTGTCATCACGCGGCCTGGATCGCGAAGAGAACCGATGCGCCGGTGGAATTGATTCACGTTCTCGGGCGCCGTGGCGGCCCCGAGAAGCAGGATCTCTCGGGCTCGATCCGTCTCGGGGCGCGGACGAAACTGATGGAAGAGCTGGCCGAACTGGACGCGCAGCGCGCCAAGCTGGTCAGCCACCGCGGCCGCGCGGTCCTGGAGGATGCCCGCGCGATTGTCGATCAGGACGGCGTCACCGAAATCACCACGCGCCTGCGCCACGGTGACATCGTCGAGACGATCACCGAGATCGAAGAGAATGCCCGGGTCATCCTGATCGGCAAACGCGGCGAAGCGGCGGATTTTGCCAAGGGGCATCTGGGCTCGAACCTCGAGCGCATCGTGCGCGCGGCCCATCGGCCGGTTTTTGTCGCATCGCGCGCGTTCCAACCCATCCAGTCGGTGCTTGTCGCCTATGACGGCGGCAGCTCGTCGATGAAGGCGGTGGATCACATCGCGCGCAGCCCGCTTTTCGCCGATCTCAAGGTCACGGTCGTCACGGTCGGCAGCGAAACCCCCGACATCAACAAGGGGCTGGAAGATGCCAAGGCGCTGCTCAAGGCGGCGGGCATCGAGGCGGACACGCGTGTCATCGAGGGGCAACCGGAAACCGAGCTTGGCACGCTTGTCGAGGAAGAGAGCTTCAGCATGGTCGTGATGGGCGCCTATGGCCACAGCCGCATCCGCAGCCTGGTGATCGGCTCCACCACGACCGAGATGGTGCGTAGCTGCAAGGTGCCTGTCGTCCTCATGCGGTGATCGCCACGCCTGGGCCGTCTTCCTGGTCCCCCATCGGCTTTCCACGGCCCGCGCCGGTCGACAATTTCGGCCTTTTCAGTCCTGCCGGTGGCCAAGCCACGGCCCAGGTGGAGGCTATTCAGAGATAAACCGGCTTTTCATCTCGACCTCCTGCTGGCGCATCAGGGACCACGCGGTTTCCATGTGGTCGGACATGATGGCGCGGGCCTGATCGGCGTCGCCCTCGCGAAGCGCCACGACAAGCCGTTGCTGGTGGTCGCGCCCCTGTTTCCAAAGCTCGATATTGGGCGGCGAATAGAGGCGCCGATAGACCGTGAGGTCCGTCAGCAGGTTGACCATGAAGTCGATGATGAATCCAAGCAGCGGGTTCTTCGCCTGTTCCGCGAGGATGGCGTGAAAACGAAGCGAGGCAACATGCTGTTCGCGTTCCTCGTCGAGCGTCGTGGCCGGCTCGGAATATTCGGCAATGTTCTCTTCGAGAAGCTGCAGCACCTCCTCTGGCAATTGGCCAGCCAGTGTCGCGGCCAGTTCCGGCTCCAGCGTCAGGCGAAGCTGGTAGAGATTGCCAATGGTCAGGTCCTTGAAATAGAAATAATTGCCAAGAAGCGCCTTGGCGCGTTGGCGGCTGACCTCGTGAACAAAACTGCCGCCGCCGGGGCCGGTGCGCGTCTTGATCAGACCTTGCGCCTCGAGAATGCGCATAGCTTCACGGATCGTGCCCTTGGCCATGCCGAACCGCTCGATCAGCTCTGCCTCGCCGGGCAAGCGGTCACCGGCCTGCAATCCCTGCTCGACCACCCAATCCTTGATCGCCTCGGCAACCTGGACCGGTCTGCTGAGCTTCGGTTCAGTCTTCGATCGGGTGGTGGCAGGCGGCAAGCTGGTCCTCTCCCATTTCTCTGAGCTCCGGCACTTGCGTGCGGCACAGGTCGGTCGCGCGCGGGCACCGCCCGGCAAATGCACAGCCCGGGGGCGGGTTTAGCGGATCGGGCAGTTCAGACCCCTTCTGCTCGGGCGCGGTCAGCGGCCGGCCCACGACCGGCGCACTGTCCGCCAGCAGTTTTGTATAGGGGTGCCGGGGGTTTGCAAAGATGCTCTCGGCCTTGCCGATTTCGACCACTGAGCCAAAGTAGAGCACGACAATCCGGTTGCTGACCGCCTCGACCACCGCCAGGTCGTGGGTGATGAACAGATAGGTCAGGCCGAATTTTTCCTTCAGATCAGCCAGCAGGTTCAGCACTTGCGCCTGCACCGAGACATCCAGCGCCGAAACCGGCTCGTCCAGGATCATGATCCGCGGGCTGGCCGCCAGCGCCCGGGCGATGCCGATCCGCTGCGCCTGCCCGCCCGAAAATTCATGCGGATAGCGGTCGAGGAATTCCTCGCGCAGGTTGACCGAGGCAAAAATCTCCGAAATCCGCGCATCGCGCTCGGGCCGGGGCATGCGGTGCAGCCGTTTCAGCGGCGCCTCCATCACCTGCCGGATGGTCTTGCGCGGGTTGAGCGAGCTGTTGGGATCCTGGAACACGTACTGGATCAGCTTGCCGAACGCCGCCGGGTCGGCGGTGTCAAGCGCGCGCCCTTCGATCTCGATATGCCCTTCGGTCGGCTCCAGCAGCCCCACCAGCATCCGCGCCAGCGTCGATTTTCCGCAACCCGATTCCCCCACGACACCCAGCGTCTCGCCGGTCTCGACGTCAAAACTCACCGGCCTGACGGCACGCACCCCGGGCGCGGCAGCACCGAAAAGCGGCTTCTTCAACGGAAAGGTCTTGGCGAGGTTCTCGATCCTGAGCGCGGGCATCTAGACGGCCTCCTCGGGATAGAGGCAGCGCACGGCACGCGGGTGCGTACCCGCCAGCGGAATGTCACCGGCCCGGCAGCTTTCCCGCGCCTTGTCGCAACGCGGCGCAAAGGCACATCCCGGCGGCAGATCGTCCACCGCCGGTGGCAGGCCGGGGATAGCGGCCAGTGCGCGCCGCCCACCCCCCAGTTCCGGCACGCAGGCAATCAGCCGCCGGGTATAGGGATGGGCGGGGGCATCCAGCACGGCCCGGGTCGGCCCCTCTTCGACGATCCGGCCGGCATACATCACCGCCACCCGGTCACAGAGCTGCGCCACCACGCCGAAATCATGGGTGATGAAGATGATCGCCAGCCCGCGCTCGCGTCGCAAATCATCGAGCAGCGACAATATCTGTGCCTGGACGGTCACATCCAGTGCCGTTGTCGGCTCGTCGGCGATGATCACGTCCGGCTCATTGGCCAACGCCATGGCGATACCGACCCGTTGCCGCATCCCGCCAGACATCTCGTGCGGATAGTCGTCGATGCGGCTTTCGGCATTGGGAATCCGCACGTCCTTGAGCAGTTGAACGGCACGCGCACGCCCCTCGGCCTTGCCGAGCTTGTGATGCGATCGGATCGCCTCGGCCAGTTGCTCGCCGACGCGATAGAGCGGATGCAGCGTCGAGAGCGGATCCTGAAAGATATACGCCACCCTGTCGCCGCGCTTCCGGCGCAGGCTTTCATAAGGGGCACCGATCAGGTCCTCGCCCTGGAACCGCACCGCCCCGCCGGTGATCACGCCGGGGGGCGAGGCGACGAGGCCCATGACGCTGAGCGCGGTGACGGATTTGCCCGAGCCGGATTCGCCAATCACGCCGAGGCATTCGCCGGGCTTCACGGCCAGCGACACGCCCCCCACGGCGCGGTAGATGCGTTTGCCGACATGGAACTGGGTCTCCAGGTTCTGGATGGCAAGCAGGTCGTCGGTGGCAGCGGGGATATCGCCGGCGCGTTCGACCAGCGTGGTGGCGCGCGGCCGGCTGAGCGCGCCGGACCGCAGCCGCGGGTCAAGCGCGTCACGCACCCCGTCGCCCAGCAGGTTGATCGACATCACGATCAGGAAGATCATGATCCCCGGCACGATCGAGGTGTGCGGGTGCGAAATGAGCGCCGAGCGCGCCTCGCCCAGCATAGAGCCGAGATCGGCCTGCGGCGGCTGACTGCCAAGCCCGAGGAAGCTGAGCCCGGCGGTTTCGAGGATCATCCAGCCCACCGTGGTGGACATTGCGATGATGATCACCGGCAGCACATTGGGCAGCAACTCGGTCAGGATGATACGGGTATGGCCCATCCCCGCCAGCCGCGCCGCGTCGATGAACTCGCGGCCCGCGAGACCCACGGTGATGCCGCGGATATTCCGGGCAAAGAACGGCACGTTCACCGCCGCCACGGCGATGAGTGCGTTCATCAGCCCGGGGCCGAGGGCGGCAACGATGGCCAGCGCCAGCAGGATGTAGGGGAACGCCATCAACATATCGACGCCGCGCATGATGATGTTGTCGGTGCGCCCGCCGAAATAGCCGGCAACGATCCCGATGGCAGAGCCGATCGTCGCGGCAATCAGCGCCGCGACGACACCGACGGCCAGCGACAGTCTCGTGCCGTGCAGCAGGCGGCTGGCCAGGTCGCGACCGAGATGATCGGTGCCCAACAGGTAGCCCTCGGTAAAGGGCCGCTTGAAACGATCGGCGGTGGCGGTGGCGTCGGGGTTTTGCAGCGGCAGAACCGGCGTGATCAGCACCAGGATCAGGATGGCGGTCAGCACCACCGCACCCATCGCCGCCAGCCGGTTGCGAAAGAGAAGTTTCAGGAACGCGGTCATGTCTTGATCCTTGGATCAAGCAGGCCTTGCGCCACATCCACGGCGATATTGAACATCACGTAGCAGGCCGCAACGAATACGACGCCCCCCTGCACCAGCAACAGGTCGCGCGTCAGGATCGCGTCGACCAGCATCCGGCCCACGCCCGGCCATTGAAAGACAATCTCGATATAGACGGCACCCGACAGGACGAACCCGGCCTGAATCCCGAGCACCGGAATGATCGAAACCATCGCCGCGCGCAGGGCATGGCCCATGATCACGCGGCGCTCATGCACGCCCTTGGCGCGCGCGGTCCGGATGTAATCCTGCCTCAGCACTTCGAGCATGGCCGACCGCGACAGCCGCGCGATGACCCCGGTGGCCACGGCTGCCAGCGCCAGCGACGGCATGATCAGGTGGCGGATCAGGTCGGGCAGATCACCGCCACCATAGATAGCAAACATTCCGCTGACCGGAAGCCACCGCAGGTTCACCGCGAAGAGCAGGATCATCATCATGCCGAGAAAGAAGGACGGCACCGAAATGCCGATGAGCACCACGAAGGTGATCGCCTTGTCCGCGAAGCCATATTGGCGGGCAGCGGAAACCACCCCGGCAAGAATGCCGAGCACCGAGCACAGGACAAACGCCGTGCCCGCCAGGATCAGGGTGGCGTTGAACCGTTCCAGCACCTCGTCGATGACCGGGCGGTTCAATGAATAGGACCGCCCGAAATCGCCGGTCAGCATGTTGGAAAGCCAGATGAAATATCGCTGCACCAGCGGCTTGTCGAGACCCAGGTCGCGGTTGATCTTCGCCACGTTCTCTGGCGTGGCGTAGGATCCCAGGATCGCCGTCGCCGGATCGCCGGGAATGAGCGACATGATCAGGAAAACGATGATGGTGATCCCCAAAAGCACGGGGATGGCCGAGATCAGCCGTTTGAGGATATAGCCGCCCATGATCGCCCCTCCACGCGCCGTGCCGTTTTCTTCACAAGAAAACGCGCCGGGATCCTTTCAGGATTCCGGCTGCGCCCCGGGCACGCGTGGCGCCCGGGGCCGAAGGTATCAGTTTTTCACCACGTCTTGCAGATACAACAGGAACGAAGGCTCCAGACCGAAGTTTTCCACCCGGTCGCTGGTCACCGCGTTCTGTTTCCAGTTGGCGACAAAGACCCACGGCGCGTCTTCCTGCACGATGGCCTGCATCTCGCGGTAGAGCCGCGCGCGCTCGTCCTGATCGGTGGCCGTGCGGGCGGCGTTCAGCAACTCGTCCACCTTCTCATTGGCGTAGTAGCCCGAGTTGAACCCGCCCTTGTCGGGCCACGCCTCGGACCGCAGCGCCAGGTAAGGCAGCGTGTCGGGATCGTTGGTCATCCACGCCATCTCGGCCATGTCGGCCTTGCCTTCCAGCCCCGGGTTCACCTCGCCCAGAAACGTGTTCCACTCGTAGGTCTCGATCGTCACGTCGAAACCGACGGCCTCCAGATCGGCCTGGATCGCGGTGCCCATCGGCACCGGATCGAGCATGCCCGAGCCGCCCTCGGTCACGTAGAACGTGAGCTCCGCGCCCTCCGCCCCGGCCTCGGCGATCAGCGCCCTGGCTTTTTCCGGGTCATGCGGGTACGGATCCAGCGCGTCGTTATAGGCCCAGGCGAATGCGGGCGGCGTGGGGCCTGCGGCCACGGTAGCGGTGCCCTCCAGCACGTCATTCACGATCGCCTCCTTGTCGATCGCGTAATTGGCGGCCTGGCGCACCCTCTTGTCGGCAAACGGGCCTTCCTTGGCGTTCAGGATCAGGAACCAGACATGCGGTCCCGCCTGCTCTGAAACCTCGAACCCGTCGCCCTCGAACTGACCCAGCGATGTCGGCGGCACCTCGACCATCAGGTCGATACCGCCGGCCAGCATCTCGGCCACGCGGGTGTTGGCATCGGTGATCGGACGAAAGACAACCGCCTCGGTCCCGGCGGCGTCGCCCCAGTAGTCATCGTTTCGCTCGACAACCACGGCTTCGTTCGAGCGCCATTCGACGAACCGGAACGGGCCGGTGCCCACGGGGTTGCGGCCAAACTCTTCTTCATGCGCCTCGACAGCGGCGGGCGAGACGATCAGACCGGTCGGATAAGCCAGGTTCGACAGAAAGGGGGCATATGGCTCGCTGAGGGTGAATTTCACCGTCATGTCATCGACCACCTCGGTCGATTCCACCGATCCAAAGAAGAACGACAGCGGAAACGGGCCGGTATCGTGATAGGGATGGGTCTCATCCAGCATCCGGTCAAAGTTGAACTTCACCGCATCGGCATTGAACGGGGTGCCATCATGAAAGGTTACGCCCTCGCGCAAGGAAAAGGTATATTCCGTGCCGTCCTCGCTGATCGACCAGTCCGTGGCAAGCGACGGCTCGACCTCGAGCGTCCCGGACTTGTAGCGGGTCAAACCCTCGTAAACATTTACCAGTATCCGGAAATCATTCACCGCGGTCACGGCCGCGGGATCGAGCGATTTCGGTTCGGCGATCTGGCCGACGATCAACACGCCGGGCGGGGTTTGGGCGGTTGCAGAGGACGTGACGGCGCCGATGGCCAGCACCGCTCCCGTGGCGGCAGCCATCAGCCCCCGGCGGGTCCAGGTCATGAATGTCATCGTTGATCTCCCTGTTGGCATGATCCGGCTAATTTATCATGATAAATTGCTTCGGTCAATTTTTCATGATAAATTCCGGATTCTGTTGATAATGGACCGACATGACCTTTTCGATTCTCGCCCGCGACCCAGAAACCGGCTCCATCGGCGGCGCCGCCGCAACGGGCTCTCTGTGTGTCGGCGGCTGGGTCCTGCGCGGCGATCTGGCGGCCGGGATGTCGGCCAGCCAGGGCGCCGCCCCATCGACCCTGTGGGGGGAAGACGTGCTGCACATGATGCGCAACGGCACCGGAGCGGAACAGGCCGTGGACCGGGTCACGAGCGATGACAAAGGCCGCGATTACCGCCAGTTGGCAGCGCTGGACCTGTCCGGGCAGACCGGCGCCTTTACCGGCGCCTCGAACGAACCGGAAAAGGGCAGCCTGGGCTTCGCGGACGGGATCGTTTCCGGCAACATGCTGACCAGCACAGGTGTTCTTGACGCGATGGCGGATCGCTTCCTGCACACCCGAGGCGGGTTCGATCATCGCCTGTTGTCGGCGCTTCATGCGGCCGCACAGGAAGGTGGCGATTACCGCGGGCTTCTATCCGCCGCGCTACTGGTGCTGCATCCTGGCAAACCGCCTTTGACCTTGCGGATCGACTATCACCCGGACGACCCGATAGGCGCGCTCCGGGACCTGCATGTCAGGGCAACGACGGGGTCGTATGCGAAATGGACAGACCAGGTCCCGACCGCCAGGGACAGGCAGCGCACCCTCGACTGACCGGGGCGTGCGGGCCGCGTTGCGGCATAACTGGGGGAAAATCCGCGCCGGTCAAAGACAGAAGGAATCGGCGCACGGATACCAGCCGTCAAAGCTCCACCAACCGCTCCTCGATCGGTGAGGATTGCACGACAGACGAGTTCGTCGCGCCGAAGGGGACGATCCTGTCAATGACCGCCTCCATTTCCGCGACATCGCGCACATGCGCCCGCGCGACGAAACAATCGTCGCCCGACACCCGGTCACAGGCCACGATCTGCGGTGTCTCGCGGATCGCCTCGATCATGTTGTGCATCTCTCCCGGCAGCGGCCGCGCCCGGATCAGGATCGTCAGACCATAGCCGAGGCGTGCCGGGTCGATACGCGCGCCGTATCCGGTGATGATCCCGACATCCTCTAGCCGCCGCACCCGGTCCGCCACACTCGGTGCCGACAGGCCGACGCGCCGCGAAAGCTCGGCCCGCGGGATGCGCGCGTCAGCGGCCAACTCGCGAAGAATCGCTGCGTCGATGGCATCGAACCCGGCTTCTTTCAAACGAAGGCATTCACGCGCATTTACCTCCTTATTATTGGCATTTTCCGTGTTTGACATACTCGCTTTCCATATATTTGGCCAAAATTACCTTGCATCATGTCAGGATGAAAGATCAAGCACCGAACGCTCCCGGCGCGATGTCGCGCCTGTCGGACGCTGTCCCTCCGCACGCATGGTTCGGCGTCTCCGCGGTCTTCCACTATCTTGGACCGTCTTTCGCCGTGCTGCTGTTCCCGGTCGTCGGGGTTCTTGGCATCGCGTGGTTCCGCATCGCCTCGGCGGCGCTGATATTCGCCCCGGTCACGAGGCCCTGGCAAACGTTCCGGCGGTCAACGCACCGCGAGCGCGTGCTCCTGCTGGCGCTCGGCGCCTGCCTCGCCGTGATGAACAGCGCGTTCTACCTTGCCCTCGACCGGCTGCCGATCGCCCTTGTCGCGGCTATAGAGTTCATCGGGACGATCGGCATCGCGCTGTGGGGGTTACGGACCGGGCGCAACACGCTCGCCCTCGTTCTGGCGGTCGCGGGGGTCGCGCTCTTGATCGACATTCCCGCGCTTCTGGCGGCCGACGGCGCGGCAATGACATCCGATCTTCTGGGCCTGTTCTGGGCGATCCTGAACGGCGCCCTGTTCGTTCTCTACATCGTTCTCGGGCACAGGATTTCCGAAAGTGGCGCCTCGGGCGGGGTAGAGCGGCTCGGGGCAGCCATGGCGGCGGCGTTTCTCTTCGTCATGCCGATCGGGTTCATGCAAGCGCTCGCCGCCTTTGGTGCGCCCTTGCTGGTGCTGGCGGGGATCGGTGTCGGCATCTGCTCCTCGGTCATCCCCTATGTCTGCGATCAGCTCGCCATGGCGCGCCTGCCACGCGCCAGCTTTGCCTTGCTGCTGGCGCTGCTGCCGGCATCGGCGACGATCATCGGGGCCATCGTGCTGCGCCAGGTTCCGGGCGCGGTGGATATCCTCGGCGTCGTTCTGGTCATGATCGGGGTGGCGGTGCACCGGCCGGCGCCGCCGACCGTCCCCGGGCAGACCACCGCCTGAGTCCATGCCGCCGGTTACTGCAGAAAAACGGACCGGCGCGCATGGCGCCGGTCCGTTGGGGCAAGCTCACATCGCGGCGATCATCTCGGATTGCTTCACGATCACCTCGGCCTGCTTGATCGAGGCAATATCCACGAGACGGCCCTTGTAGGTCGTGGCGCCTTCGCCGCGGGCCTTGGCCTCTTCCATCGCCTTGAGGATCTCGCGCGCCTCCTGCACCGATTCCTCGGTGGGCGTGAAGATTTCGTTGGCCAGCGCCACCTGCTTGGGGTGGATCGCCCATTTGCCGACCATCCCCAGCGTGGCCGAGCGCCGCGCCTGCGCGCGGAACCCCTCGTCATCCGAGAAATCGCCGAACGGCCCGTCCACGGGCAAAAGGCCATGCGTGCGGCAGGCGGCGACGATATTCGCCTGCGCCCAGTGCCACGGGTCGGACCAGTATTTCTCGCCCTCGCGCAGCATGTAGTAATTCTCCTGCGTGCCGCCGATGCCGGTCGTGGACATGCCCATCGACGCCGCGAAATCCGCCGCCCCGAGGCTCAGCGCCTGCATCCGGGGAGAGGCCGCCGCGATCTCCTCGACATGGGAAATCCCCGCCGCCGTCTCGATGATCGCCTCGAAGCCGAGGCGCTTCTCGCGGCCCTTCGCCGCCTCGATCGAGGTCACCAGCGCATCGACCGCGTAAATGTCGGACGCACAACCCGCCTTGGGGATCATGATCTGGTCAAGCCGGTCGCCGCCCTGTTCCAGCAGGTCCACCACGTCGCGGTACCAAAAGGGCGAGTCGAGCCCGTTGATCCGCACCGAGAGCGTCTTGTTGCCCCAGTCCACCTCGTTGATGGCACGCACGGTATTGGCGCGCGCGGCGTCCTTGTCGGTTGGTGCGACCGAATCCTCCAGGTCGATATTGATGACATCCGCGGCGCTCGTAGCCATCTTCTCGAACAGCTTGTCGTTCGAGCCGGGGCCGAAAAGCTGACAGCGGTTGGGCCGTGCGGGCGGTTGGGGTTGCAGGCGAAAGCTCATTTCGGATCGCTCCCTTGGTTCGGAAATTGCGTGGATACTCCGGGTCGGGGGTATGAAATTGCGCGCACCTGCGCAAGCCGGTTTCGTACACCACGGGATGCAAACTGCACCGACACCCATGCGCAGAACCTTCGCGAAATCGTGCCGTAGGCCGAAGAATCCCCCAAAATTTCCGGCGCACCCATTGATTCCGGCAGAAAATGGCGCAGCATCCGGTGCAGTCTGCGCGCGAACGCGCACCGCGCCAAGGAGACCGCCATGATCGAGACACCGTACCTGCTGTTCCTGGGCGACGCGCCCGACATGCTTGCCGCCAAGGTCGCCATCGGCATCCGCGACTGGCGGCCCGAGAACGCGCTGGGGCAGATCCGCCTGCCCGGCTGCGGCGCCGACCTCGGACTGCCCGACATGACCCTGGCCGAGGCACGCGCGGCGGGCGCCAAGACCCTCGTCATCGGAGTGGCCAATCGCGGCGGCGTCATCAGCCCGGAATGGAAGAAGGTGCTGATCGAGGCGCTGGAAATGGATTACGACCTCGCATCGGGGCTGCACAACCTGCTTCGCGACGAAGGCGATATCGTGGCCGCGGCGCAGACGCATGGCGGCACGCTGCACGACGTGCGGGTGCCGACCGTGGGCTATCCTATCGCCAACGGTGTCAAGCGTACCGGCAAGCGCTGCCTTGCCGTCGGCACCGATTGCTCGGTCGGCAAGATGTATACCGCGATGGCAATGGAAGCCGAGATGGTGGCGCGCGGCATGAAGGCCACGTTCCGCGCCACCGGGCAGACCGGCATCCTCATCACCGGCCACGGCGTGCCGCTCGACGCGGTGATCGCCGACTTCATGGCCGGGTCGGTGGAATACCTCACGCCCCCGAACGACCCCGACCACTGGGATATGATCGAGGGACAGGGCAGCCTGTTTCACGTCTCCTATTCGGGGGTGACGCTAGCGCTCATCCACGGCGGGCAGCCCGACGCGCTGATCCTGTGCCACGAACCGACGCGGCCCCACATGCGGGGGCTTCCGGGTTATACGCTGCCGTCGCTCGAGACGCTGCGCGACACCGCCCTGCCGCTGGCGCGGGTGTCGAACCCGGCCTGCGTGGTGGCGGGCGTGTCGGTCAACACGCAACACATGGACGAGGCCGCGGCGCGCGCCTACCTTGAAAAGGTCGAGGCCGAGATGGACCTGCCGACCACCGATCCCTACCGTTTCGGCCCGGGCACGCTGGTGGACGCGCTGGCCGCGATCTGATCAGGCGGGGCCTCCGGCGGGAGTAGTTTTGGAAAGATGAAAGGGGGCCGCGTGGAGATTTCGGTAACGCGCGACATTTTCCGGCTGGCGCAGGTCTTTACCATCAGCCGGGGTTCACGGACCGAGGCACAGGTGCTGACGGTCCGGGTGCAAGACGGCGACGCGACCGGTTGGGGCGAATGCGTGCCTTACGCCCGCTATGGTGAGACGCTGGACAGCGTGGCGGCGCAGATCGCGGGCCTGCTTGGGGCGGTGACGCGCGAGACGCTTCCCGATCTGCTGCCCGCCGGCGCGGCGCGCAACGCGGTGGATTGCGCGCTGTGGGATCTCGAGGCCAAGCGTCGCGGTTGCCGCGTGTGGGATCTGGCCGGGCTACCCGCGCCGGGGCCCGAGATCACCGCCTACACGCTCTCGCTCGACAGCCCCGACGCGATGCAGGCGCAGGCGGCAAAACATGCGCACCGGCCCCTGCTCAAGATCAAGCTGGGCACGCCCGACGACATGCCCCGGCTAGAGGCGGTGCGGCGCGGCGCACCCGATTCGCGCATCATCGTCGACGCTAACGAGGGGTGGAGCGCCGATATCTACGCCGATCTCGCGCCGCACCTCGCACGGCTCGGCGTCGCGCTGGTGGAACAGCCGCTGCCAGCGGGGGATGACGGCGCGCTCATCGGGATGGATCGCCCCGTGCCGGTCTGCGCCGACGAATCCTGCCACGACCGTGCGAGCCTGCCCGCGCTCGCCGGGAAATACGACATGGTCAACATCAAGCTCGACAAGACCGGCGGGCTCACCGAGGCGCTCAGCTTGCGCGACGCCGCGCGTGCCGGGGGCTACGGCATCATGGTGGGCTGCATGGTGGGAAGCTCGCTCGCGATGGCACCCGCGACGCTGGTGGCGCAGGGGGCGGCGGTGACGGACCTTGACGGCCCGCTGCTTCTGGCCGAAGACCGGGAAAACGCCTTGATATTCGACGCCGCCGGGGTTCACCCGCCCGAGGCGGCCCTGTGGGGATGACGATATGCGCACTGTCTACGTGAACGGAGAGTACCTGCCCGAGACCGAGGCCACCATCTCGATCTTCGACCGCGGCTTCCTGATGGCCGACGGGGTCTACGAGGTGACGAGCGTCCTGGGAGGCAAGCTCATCGACTTCGGCGGCCACCTCGCGCGGCTGGAGCGCTCTCTGTCGGAACTGGACATGAAGAAGCCCGCCGCTTTCGACGACCTGCTCGACATCCACCGCGAACTGGTCCGCGTCAACGGCATCACCGACGGGCTGGTCTATCTTCAGGTCACGCGCGGCAGCGACGGCGACCGCGATTTCGTCTTTCCCGACCCCGAAACGACCGAACCGACGCTGGTGCTCTTCACCCAATCCAAGCCCGGCCTCGCCGACAACCCGGCGGCAAAGACCGGCATCAAGGTGATCGGCATCGAGGATATCCGCTGGGGCCGCCGCGACATCAAGACGGTGCAGTTGCTCTACCCCTCGATGGGCAAGATGATGGCAAAGAAGGCCGGCGCGGACGATGCCTGGATGATCGAGGACGGGCATGTGACCGAAGGCACGTCGAACAACGCCTATATCGTCAAGGGCAACACCATCGTCACCCGGCACCTGTCGACCGACATCCTCCACGGCATCACCCGCGCCGCCGTGCTGCGCTTCGCCCGCGAGGCACAGATGCACGTGGAAGAGCGCGCCTTCACCATGGACGAGGCCAAGGCCGCCGACGAGGCCTTCGTCACTTCGGCCTCGGCCTTCGTCATGCCGGTGGTCGAGATCGACGGCACGGCACTCGGCGACGGCACACCGGGCCCGGTGGCCAGACGCCTGCGCGAGATCTACCTCGAAGAAAGCCTGAAGTCGGCGGTTTGAGGGCGTCGTTCAACACACGCGCGCGACCCGGATCAACGATCGGTCAAGATTGACGATGGCAGTCGGGGCGCGTGGCGTCTCGGCGCGCACTCGGTTTCGTCCGGGCTTTCAAACACACCACACACCGTCAGGGGACGTCAGATCAGCGTGCGCCCCACGTATCGGACAGCCGGTAGCCCTCCGGCCAGGGGTCCGAAGGATCCAGCATGTGCTGGTGCATCCCGGTGATCCAGCCGCGACCGGAAATCTCGGGATGGATGGCCGGGCTGCCCCCGACCCTGGTTTCGCCGATGATCCGGCCCGAGAAGGTCGAGCCGATCACCGAGCGGGCGGTCAGCCGGTCGCCCTCCTTCATCGTGCCGCGGGCGTGCAGCACCGCCATGCGCGCCGAAAGCGCGGTGCCGGTGGGTGAGCGATCCACCTTGCCGGGTTGAATGGCGACGGCGGCGCCGGTCTCCATCCCCTCCGGCCCCTCGCGCAGCGGCCCGGCGAACAGGCAGAACGAGATGTGCCGCCAGTCCGGGTTCTCGGGGTGGGTGAATCCCAACTGCGCGTTGGCGGCATTGGTGATCCTGACGCCGAGCGTGGCAATGTCGTGCGCCTCGTCCTCCGTCAGGGAAAATCCCAGCGTTTCCGCGTCCACGATCACGAAACTGTCGCCGCCATAGGCGGTGTCCACGGTCAGCGTCTCCACCCCTTCCACCTCCAGGCGTGCGCCCAGCTTCTGCGCGAAGGAGGGGACGTTGCGCACGAAGATGCGTTCGGCCTTGCCATCGCGGCATTCCGCCCGCACCCGGACGAGCCCGCCCGGCGCTTCGAGCACCAGATGCGTCTCGGGCTCCTGCATCGGCACAAGACCCCCGTCTAGCAGCACGGTCGCGACGCAGATCGAGTTCGACCCGGACATCGGCGGCGTGTCCTCCGGCTCCATGATGATCCAGGCCGCCTGCGCCTCGGGGTGCTTGGGCGGCACCAGCAGGTTGACATGACGAAACACGCCCCCGCGCGGCTCGTTCAGGACGAAATTGCGCAGGCTCTGGTCGCGGGCGATCCAGCGGCTCTGCTCCCAGATCGTCTCGCCCGGCGGCGGCAGGACGCCGCCGACGATGACATCGCCCACCTCGCCCTCGGCATGGGCGGAAATGACGTGGATTGTCCTGGATGATCGCATGTCAGAGCACCTTGCAAAGCCGCAGCGCATCGTAGATCGCCGCGTGTGTGTTGCGCGCGGCGACCGCGTCGCCGATGCGAAAGAGCTGGTAGCTGCCGCGTTCATTGCGGGCCACCTCCTGCGAACGCCCCTCGACCAGCGCCTCGTAATCCACCTCGCCAAGATTGGTCGAGCCGGGGCGGAGATCGAAGTATATATCATCCAGCGGTCGCGTACCGTGGTTAACGACTACCTGATCGACGTGCCGTTCGCGGCTGACCCCACCATAATCGCTGCCAATCGTGGCGCGCAGAGCGTTGCCCTCGCGCCGCACCGCGTCGAGTTTCCACGTCACCGTGAAGGTCACGTCATGCTTTTGCAACTCGCGCATGGACGGTGTCAGCGACATGGCCATCACTTCCGGGGCAAAGCTGCGGTCGCGGGTCATGATCTCGACCCTGGCGCCGGTCGCCGCGATCTTCTCGGCAGCTTGCAGCGCCGCATAGTCGCCGGCGTCGTCGTAGATCAGCACGTTCGCGCCCGGCTGGGCATCGCCGGACAGAATGTCCCAGGCCGAAACGACAAGCGCATCGCCCTCATCGAGAACCTCGGTATGGGGCAGCCCGCCGGTGGCCACGATCACCGCTTCGGGATCATGGGCCAGCACGGTCGCCTCGTCGGCGAAGGAGTTGAAGTGGAAGGTCACACCCATCCGTTCGCACTCCTCGAAACGCCACTGGATGAGCTGGATCATCTCCTTCCGTCGATCGGTCTGCGCCGTCAGCCGGACCTGCCCGCCGGGATCGTCCGCCGCCTCGTGGACGATCACCTCGTGGCCCCGCTCCGCAACGACGCGCGCGGCCTCCAGCCCGGCAGGGCCAGCCCCGACGATCACCACGCGCCGCCTGGTCTCGGCCTCGGCGATCTCGTGCGGCTGCTCGATCTCCCGCCCCGTGGCCGGGTTGTGCAGGCACAGCGCCATACCCCCCTGGTAGATGCGGTCGAGGCAGTAATTCGCACCCACGCAGGGGCGGATGCGCTCTTCCTCGCCGCGCATGATCTTGGCCACGATATGCGGGTCGGCCATGTGCGCGCGGGTCATCCCGACCATGTCGAGCTTGCCCGACGCCACCGCGTGCCGCGCGGTCGCCACGTCCTGGATCTTGGCGGCGTGGAAGGTCGGAAATTGCGTTGCGGCGCGAATCTCGCCGGCGAAATCCAGGTGCGGCGCGCTACGCATACCCTGAACCGGGATCACGTCGGTCAGACCTGCATCGGTGTCGATATGCCCTTTGACGACATTGAGGAAATCGACCATCCCGCAATCCTTCAGCCGGTGCGAGATTTGCAACCCATCCTCCTTGGTGAGCCCGCCGGGCACATCTTCGTCGCCGGTGTAGCGCACGCCGACGATGAAATCGGGGCCGACGCGCTCGCGAATGGCGGTCAGCGTCTCGAAGGTAAAGCGCAGGCGGTTGTCCAGGCTGCCACCATAGTCACCGTCGAGATCGTTGGTCAGGGGTGACCAGAACTGGTCCATCAGGTGGCCGTAAGCCTGCAACTCGATCCCGTCGAGTCCCGCCGCCTTCATCCGCTCGGCGGCATCGGCGTAATCCTCGATGATGCGGGAAATATCCCAATCCTCGGCCTTTTTCGGGAACGCCCGGTGCGACGGCTCGCGCTCGTGGCTCGACGACACCACCGGCAGCCAGTCCGCCTTGTCCCAGCGGGTGCGGCGGCCGAGATGGGTCAGTTGGATCATCACCGCGCAATCGTGTTCGTGGCATTCGTCGGCAAGCTGCTTCATCCAGCCGACGACCTCGTCCTTCCACGCGAGGATATTGTTGAAGACCGGCGGGCTGTCGCGCGCGACCGAGGCCGAACCGGCGGTCATGGTGAGCGCCACACCCGCCCGCGCCCGTTCGGCATGGTAGGCGCGATAACGGTCCTTCGGCATTCCGTCCTCGGGATAGGCTGGCTCGTGGCTGGTGATCATCAGCCGGTTCTTCAGCGTCAGGTGCTTGAGCTGATAGGGCTGGAGAAGGGGATCGCTGGTCATGGGAACCTCCGTGAGTTCCGCGGACGATTCCACAAAATGTTCACTTATGTCAATATTGAGTTCATCGGTGTATATTTCTCTTGAATTGCGGGGATTTCAGCCGTAATCTCGGGCGCATGAGCAGGAAGCCCTCCACCACGGATGATCCCGACAAGAGCTCGGGTTGGCGCGGCTCACGCGAGATCTGGCTTGCGGCGGCCAAGCAGGCCTTCCTCGAAACCGGCCTCGATGCCGTGAAAATCCAGCCCTTGGCGACCCGGCTGAACATCTCCCGCACGAGCTTCTACTGGTTCTTCAAGGACCGGAACGCGCTGCTCGATGCCCTGCTCGAAGAATGGGACGCGAAAAATACCGGGGCCTTCGTCGATGCGACCGGCGCCTATGCCGAGACGATCGCCGAGGCGGTTCTCAATCTCATCGTGGTCTTCCACGACGAAGACCTGTTCGAGCCGCAACTCGATTTCGCGGTTCGGGGCTGGGCACACCAGTCCGACGACGTCATGGCCCGCGTCAATGCGGCGGACGAGCGGCGCCTGGATGCCATCCGTGCGATGTTCGAGCGCTTCGGATTTTCACCCGAAGACGCCGATGTCCGGGCACGCACCGTCTACCTGGTCCAGATCGGCTACATCTCGATGCAGGTGCGGGAAAGCCAGGCAGTGCGTATAGCCCGGGTTCCGGGTTACGTGGAAACCTTTTGTGGCGAAGCCCCGACAGAGAGCGAACTTGCCCGGTTCCACGCGCGGCTCGGGTTCCGAACACCCGGTCCCAACACCGCCGAAACAGAGGAGCCGAAGTAATGCGACCACACATCAACGAGCTGGACGAAACGGCATTCGACGTCGTCGTCATCGGGGCCGGCGCGGTCGGATGCGCGACGGCGCGCGAACTGGCAGGGCGCGGCTTCACGACATTGCTGGTCGAGCGTGGAGACATCGGCTCGGGCACCTCGTCCCGGTCCAGCCGGCTGCTCTATTCCGGGCTTGGCTACCTCGCCGTGCGATATCCGCTCTGGCAGATGATCTTCCGGCCGGTCGACATGATCCAGCGCCTTCTTTACACGCGCTCCGTCATGCAGTGCCGCGCCGAACTGGTGCGCCAGATGCCGGGCCACCTCCACAAGCACAGGTTTCACTACCCGTTCCGTCAGGGCGACCGTTACCCGCCCTGGCTCGTCGATACCGGCTTCCGGCTGGTAGAGGCGCTCGGCGGCTGGAAGGTGCCGCTGGACTACCGCCGCATCTCGCATGAACAGGCCGCGACAGAGAGCGCACTGGCAGCCGACCTCGGCGGCCCCCTGCGCGGCGTCGGCGTGTTCGAGGAATACATGTATTCGTGGCCCGAGCGTATCTGCGTCGATACCGCGCTCGATGCCGAGCGCCGTGGCGCCACCCTGCGCACCTACACGGCGGTGACCGGGCTGACGCGGCAGGGCAACGCCTGGACCGTCACGCTCGAAGAGCGCGCACCAGAAGCCGAGGGCCACGCGTCGGTCACCGCGCAAATGGTCGTGAACGCCACCGGCCCGTGGGTCGATCGGTTGCCCGGGTGCGGCGGTGCCGGGCCGAACCGCGTCGTCGGCCTGAAAGGCGTCAACGTGATGGTGCGCCTGCCCGAGCGTTACCGTGGCGAGGGCCTGGAAGCCTTTTCAAGCAAGGGCGAGCCCTTCTATGTCTTTCCCTGGCGCGACCATCACCTGATCGGACCGACCGAGACGGTCGTCAGGGATGACCCCGACGATGTCCGCGTGCAGGACCATGAAATCGATTACATCCTCGACGAGGCAAACCGGCTCTTTCCCGACCTCAAGCTGACCCGCGAGCATATTCTGCATTCGTGGTGCGGGGTTCGGCCGATGTCGACACTCGACGGCACCACGACCCGCAACGCCGTTCGGATCGTCGAGGACCCAACGCAGCCGGGTCTCGCGACGGTGACCGGATCGACCATCATGCTGCACCGCCATGCCGGGCGAAAGGCGGCGCGCGCCGTCGAACGGAGGCTCGGCAAGAGGGGCGAGGCGCCTACCGGACCGATCGACGCCCCGCACCACCTGCGTCCTGACGAGGAGATCGGTCAGGTGGCCGCGACCGAGCATGTCGTGCGCCTGACCGACCTGATCAGGCGGCGCCTGCCCGACGGGCTCGACACGGCACTCGGACGCGACCGCGCCGAACACCTGTCGCGCATCGCCGCCGCAAGCCTCGGCTGGACCGAAGCGCAGCGGCAGGACGAACTGGCGCATTTCGAGCGAGAGACGGCTTCGATTTATCAAGCCCCCTGACCGCCCCCCGGCGGCGTCCAACCGAAGGGCCCGAACGTATCGGTCCCGATGATCACGTATGAACAAGGCGTTTTCCGCACCGCCCGGCAGACGCCCGCAGACGCGTTGCGCGCGATTCACCTCGATGGAGAGTTTGACGGCAGCGGTTTGAGGAGGGCCGCGCCGTCCGCCCGCTGCGCACACCTTCTGCGCCCCCACGCGGAATTGCGCCCGGGGCGCGCAGGACGCACCTTTTCCCCAGGCCCAAGGAAAGGAGCCCCGCCATGACAAACCCCGTTCATCCCGCCACCCGCATCGGCCATGTCCATCTCAAGGTCGCCGATCTCGACCGCGCCATCGGCTTTTATTCCGGCGTGCTCGGCTTCGAGATCATGCAATACTATTCTGGCGGGCGGGCGGCTTTTCTCTCCGCCGGGGGCTATCACCACCATATCGGCCTCAACACATGGCAATCGCTGGGCGGCACGCCGCCGCCCCCGGGCCATACCGGGCTGTTCCACACCGCCTTTCTCTACCCCGACCGCGCGGCGCTGGGCGATGCGGTGCGGCGCGTTCTTGACGCGGGCATCCCGCTCGACGGCGCCGCCGACCACGGGGTGAGCGAGGCGGTCTATCTGCGCGACCCCGACGACAACGGGGTGGAACTCTACCGCGACAAGCCCGAATCCGACTGGCCGCGCGACGCCGAGGGCAACCTCTCGATGGTCAACAGCCCGCTCGACCTGGATGCCCTTCTGGCCGAGGCCCGCCCCGCGCGCTGATCCCTCTGGACGCCCCGGCGCGGGGGCCCTAACCTGCGCGCCGACAGGAGGGCAGCACATGGCGACAGGCACCAATATCCGCACCTATTTCGAGGGCCGCTGGCACGACGGCGACATCCCGGTGATGAAGGCCGCCGATCACGGCACGTGGCTCGGCTCCTCGGTCTTCGACGGGGCGCGCTACGTGGATGGCATCATCCCCGACCTCGACCGCCATTGCGCTCGGGTCAACGCCTCGGCCGAGGCGCTGATGGTTACGCCCACCGTTTCCGTCGATGATATGCAGGCGATCGTCTGGGAGGGGCTCAAGGCATACCCAAAGGACGCGGCCATCTACATCCGGCCTATGTACTGGGCTCTCGACGGCGGCCACCTCGCCGTGCTGCCCAAGCCGGACGCCACCGGCTTTGCCATCTGCCTCGAGGAGGTGCCGATGCCGCCGCCGGGCACCACCACCACGCTCTGCCGCACCCGCTTTCGCCGCCCGGTGCTTGAGGATGCGGTGGTCAACGCCAAGGCCGGCTGCCTCTACCCCAACAACGCGCGCATGCTCAAGGAGGCGCGCGACCACGGCTTCGGCAACGCGCTGGTGGCCGACGCGCTCGGCAACGTGGCGGAAACGGCCACCGCCAACGTCTTTGCGGTCAAGGATGGCGAGGTGTTCACCCCCATCGCCAACGGCACCTTCCTCGCCGGGATCACCCGCGCACGCCATATCGACAACATGCGCCGCAACGGCATGACCGTGCACGAGACGGTGATGAGCTTCGAGGATTTCGAGACGGCGGACGAGGTGTTCCTCTCGGGCAACCTGACGAAGGTGACGCCGGTCTCGGCCTTCGAGGACACGCCCTATCAGCCCGGCCCCGTGGCCGAGCGGGTGCGCGAGATGTACTGGGACTGGGCCTTTTCCGACGCGCGGTGATCCGTGCCGCGCGCCGGCGCGTATAACGGGATGACAGACAGGAGAGTCCCATGCGCCTGATCGCCGCCCTATTCGCCACGCTTCTCGCCCTGCCCGCCGCCGCGCTCGACCGCACGACCCCCTTCGACAGCATCGACGGCGGCGCGTTGCGCCTGTCAGATTGGACCGGGCAGCCCGTGCTCGTGGTCAACACCGCCTCGCGCTGCGGCTTCACGCCCCAGTATGACGGGCTCCAGGCGCTCTACGACCGCTACCGCGACCGTGGCCTCGTGGTGCTCGCCGTGCCGTCCGACGATTTCCGGCAGGAGTTGTCCAGCGAGGCAGAGGTCAAGGAATTCTGCGAGGTGAATTTCGGCCTCGATATCCCGATGACCACCATCACCCATGTGCGCGGGCCCGAGGCGCACCCGTTCTACGCCTCACTGGCCGCCGAAACGGGCTTCACGCCCGCGTGGAACTTCAACAAGGTGCTCGTCGCCCCCGACGGCCGCGTGGCGGGCACATGGGGATCGATGACACGGCCCCTCTCCGGCGCGATCACCCGGCAAATCGAGACGCTGCTGGCCGAGTGAGCCGGAACGCGGAAGACAGGTTTGGGCTTGAGGGGACATTGCCGTGAGCCGTGTCATCGTATGTCCACGGGCAGGCGATCTAACGGTTCTTCAGGGCACTTTATTTCTGATTTCCCGAAAAACATGCAATCAGCGCGCTAGCTTAGCCAAATCGCCTGTCCGGGGGGCGGACATGCGATGGCGCGGCGGCCTTCGGCCTTGAATCCGCGCCGGGACCAGATGGTCCAACGTCCGCTCACGGCCAGACCCTCCCCCTCACCAATCCATCACCACCTTGCCCGAATTGCCCGAGATCATCGCGGCGAACCCGGCCTCGAAATCGTCGATCCCGATGCGGTGCGTAATCAGCCCGCTCACGTCCAGCCCCGATTGCACCAGTGCGATCATCTTGTACCAGGTCTCGAACATCTCGCGGCCATAGATGCCCTTGATATGCAGCATCTTGAAGATCACCGCGTTCCAGTCCACCGCGAACTCGGTCGGCGCGATCCCCAGCAACGCGACCTTGCCGCCATTGTTCATCCGCGCGATCATCTGCTGCATCGCCGCCGAGGCCCCCGACATCTCCAGCCCCACGTCGAACCCCTCGGTCATGCCGATCCCGTCCATCACCTCGCACAATTGCTCGGCGGACACGTCGACCACATGCTGCACCCCCATGCGGCGCGCAAGATCAAGGCGGTAGGGGTTGATATCGGTGATCACCACCTTGCGCGCGCCCACCTTCTGCGCCACCAGCGCGCCCATGATCCCGATCGGCCCCGCGCCGGTCACCAGCACGTCCTCGCCCACCAGGTCAAAGCTCAGCGCGGTATGCACCGCGTTGCCGAACGGATCGAAGATCGCCGCGATCTCGTCGGGGATGTCCGCAGGAATAGGCACCACGTTCATCTCGGGGATACAGACATACTCGGCGAACGACCCGGGCCGGTTCACCCCCACCCCCTTGGTGTTGCGGCAC
>MRWG01000827.1_pt1 | contig 25342 bp, 20 predicted proteins | sample 1013341 | NCBI WGS metagenome assembly MRWG01 (sample SAMN06117577, study PRJNA244670) | biofilm metagenome | biome: Water; feature: Cathode Biofilm; material: Biofilm; isolation source: microbial consortium enriched at the cathode of a solar microbial fuel cell | place: USA: District of Columbia ... | reverse complement strand
AGCCGCCGGCTGGCAGGAGGGAACGCCCCTGCCGCGCCTCGCCGGGCAGGCGCTCATCTACCCCCTGACCGGCGGCGACCTCTCCGCCGGGTCCTGCCTGGAGATGGCTGAGGCGCCGGGCCTCACCACCAAGGACGTGCGCTACTACCGCGAGACCCTGGGCGCGCCGGAGGGCAACCCCTACGGCCACCCCCTGGCCGCCGCCGACTGGGCCGGCCTGCCGCCGGCCTTTGTCACCGCGGCCCACTTCGATCCGCTGCGCGACGACGGCCGCCAGACCGCCGCCCGCCTCGCCGCGGCCGGCGTCGACGTTACCTACCGGGAAGAGCCGCAGATGGTCCACGCCTGGCTGCGCGCCCGCCACCGCAGCCCCGGCGCCGGGGCCGGCTTCGCCGCGCTCTGCCGGGGGATCCGGGGCCTGCTGGAGACGTCCTGAGGCCGGCGGGTGCGGAGCGTGGCCCGGCACGTTAACCCCTGGTAAACACTTCCTGATTTAGGTTGCCGCCCGGCAGCCAGGCGGGTCTTGGCGCTGCCGTCCCGAGCTATGCTCTATGCATGGTTCAGGCATGAAGGCACCGCAGAGCGACAACCCTTGATTCCGGAAGCCCGCCGTGCCAAATCCCCAATCAAGCGAACGGACCCCGCTATACCGCCTTCGCTTTTACGAGATTGTGGCAGTGACCAACCGCAGGCCTAAGGGAGGGTGGAAGATGACCAAGGACGATTTGATCCGCGAATACAATCAGCGGGCCGGCTCCTGGCAGGTGCTTCTGGGCATCTATGTCACCCTTGTCGGCCTGCTGGTCGCGACGGCTTACGCCATCGTCTGACCCCCCGGCCTGACCTCCAGGACAGCAATCCCAGGACAACCTCCAGGCAACGGCCGGAGGATCTGCAGGCCTGCCGGCCGAGCGGGGGTATCCGGCTGATCGCCTCGCCCCCGCCCTGAACCGGCGCGGCCCGGGCTCAGGTGGTCGCCGATTCACCCACGTTGTCGACGCCCCGCTCCTCGAGCAGGGTCGTCAGCCAGTTGGGATCCATCTCCGGGACCGACGACAGCAAGAGGTCGGTGTAGGGATGGTGCGGCGGCGTGAACATCTCGTCCTTCGGCCCCTGCTCCACGACCCTGCCCCTCTGCATCACCACGACCTCGTCGGCGATCGAACGCACGGTCGCCAGGTCATGGGTGATGAACATGTAGGCGATGCCCAGTTCCTCCTGCAGCCGGTCGAGCAGCTTGAGAATCCCCTCCGCAACCAGCTGATCCAGGGCGCTGGTCACCTCGTCGCAGATGATGAAAGTCGGCTCCGCCGCCAGGGCCCGGGCAATGCCGATGCGCTGCTTCTGGCCGCCGGAGAGCTCCGGCGGATAGCGGGAATAAAACTGCGCCGGCTCCAGCTCGATCAGGTCGAGCAGCTCGTCGACCCGGTTCTTCAACGCCGTCCCCTTCAGCCCGCCGTAGAACTGAGCCGGCCGGCCGATGATCTCGCTGATCTTGACCTTGGGATTCAGCGCCGTGTCGGCCATCTGGTAGATCATTTGCGCCTGGCGCAGCTGGTCTTTCGTGCGGTCCTTGTAGCTCGCCGGCAGCGTCTCGCCTTTGAACTGGATGGTTCCCTTGGTGGGCGGCAGCAGACCGGTGATGCAGCGCGCCGTGGTCGACTTGCCGGAACCCGACTCGCCGACGACGGCAACCGTCATGCCCGCGTAGACGTCGAAGGAAACGTCCTCCAGCACCTTGGTGTCGCCGTAGGCGGCATCGATATCCTTAACCGACACCACCGGTACCGCATCGCCGCCCGGACGTGATTTCTGCTCCCGCTTGAAGCTGCGCACCGCCCAAAGACTCTTGGTGTAGTCCTCCTTGGGGTTCTGCAGCATCTGCTCGGTCGGCGCCTCTTCGACCTCGTCGCCCTTCAGCAGCACCTTGATGGTATCGGCCATCTGGGCCACCACGGCCAGGTCGTGCGTGATGTAGATCGCCGCCGTGTTGAACTGGTCGACGATGTCGCGGATCGCCGCCAGAACCTCGATCTGCGTCGTCACGTCCAGCGCCGTGGTCGGCTCGTCAAAGATGATGAGGTCGGGCCGGCAGGCCATGGCCATCGCCGTCATCGCGCGCTGCAGCTGGCCGCCGGAGACCTGGTGTGGATAGCGGAAGCCGATCTCCTTGGGGTTCGGAAGGCGCAGCCGCTCGTAGAGCTGCATCGCGTCTTCCTGCGCCTCCACCCGCTTCTGGATGCGGTAGTGGATGGGCGCCTCGGTGTGCTGGTCGATGATCTTGTGGGCCGGATTGAAGGAGGCGGCCGCCGACTGCGCGACATAGGCGATGCGGGACCCGCGCAGGGCGCGCAGGTCCGACTCCGGCGTCGTGGTCAGCTCCATGCCGTCGAATTCGACCGACCCGCCGGAGATGCGGCAGCCGTCGCGGGCGAAGCCCATGGCCGCAAGCCCGATGGTGGACTTGCCGGCTCCCGATTCGCCGATCAGCCCCATGACCTCGCCGCGGTGCAGGGTCAGGTCGACGCCGTGGACGATTTCAATCCACTTCTCGTCGGCATAACCCTCGATCCGGAGACCCTTGATTTTCAGCAGTACGCTCTTGTCTGGAGACATGGCTTTTACCCCTTCAGTCCGGATGACCGGTACAGCATCCAGTCGACGACGAAGTTGACGGCAACGGTCAGCAAGGCGATCGCGGCGGCGGGAATCAGCGGTGTGATCTCGCCGAACGAGATCAGCGTCGCGTTCTCGCGCACCATGGAGCCCCAGTCCGCCGTCGGCGGCTGGATGCCCAGGCCGAGGAACGACAGGCCCGAGATCAGCAGGAAGACGAAGCAGAACTCCAGGCCGAACTCCGCCACCAGGGGCGCGGTCGAGTTCGGCAGGATTTCCTTGCGGATCAGGTACCATGTGCCCTCGCCGCGCAGCTTTGCCGCCTCGATATAGTCCATCACCACCACGTTGCCGGCAACCGCCCGTGTCAGGCGGAAGACGCGCGGTGAGTAGATAATGGCGATGATGACCACGATGACCACCAGGTTGGTGCCGAAGATCGAGAGCATCAGCAGGGCGAAGATCAGCGAAGGGATCGACATGATGACGTCGGCGACGCGCCCCATCAGCTGGTCGAACCAGCCGCCCTTGGTCGCCGCCAGCAGCCCCATGAAGGCCCCCATGAGGAAGGCCAGTGACGTTGCGACGAGAGCAATGCCGACAGTGTTGCGCGCACCGAAGACGAGACGGCTGAACATGTCACGGCCCAACTGGTCGGCCCCGAGCAACATCTGCTCGTCCGGCGGCGCAAAGGCCGTCGAGATCACCTCGGCCTCGCCGAAAGGTGCGATCACCGGTGCGAAAATGCCCGCGACCGCATAGGTGAAGATCACGAAGAGCCCGAAGGCGGCGGTCAGCGGCGCGGTGCGCAGTTCTTTCGCTATTTCGCGCGGTGCGTTGGTCACCAGGAACTCGCGGAAGGCGTAGGATGTCCCCGCCGCCAGCGCCAGCAGGCCCGCGCATATGGTAACGGTCCAAAGCGCGCCGACGCCGCCGATGATGCCCATGACGAAGGAGACCAGCGTCAGGGAGAAGAGCAGCAGGAACACCTGCCGCTTCTGGTAGAAAGCGGCCAGGCAGGAGGCTCCGATGAGAAGGGCGTAATAGCCGATAACAAAATAGTTCATGACGCGCCCCTCACTTCGGATGCCGCAGACGCGGATTGGTCAGGATGGCCCCGACGTCGGCCGCGAGATTCAGCAGGATGAATGTCGCCGCGAAGATCAGGCAGCAGGCCTGCACGATCGGGAAGTCGCGTTTCGAAACCGCGTCGACCAGAAGCTGGCCGATGCCCGGGTAGACGAAAACCACCTCGACCAGCACCACGCCGGTCACCAGGTACGCAAGGTTTAGGGCGACAACGTTGATGATCGGCGCCCAGGCATTGGGCAGCGCGTGCTTGACGATCACCTTCCACGGCGGCGTGCCCTTGAGCTGCGCCATCTCGATGTAGGGCGACGAAAGCAGGTTGATGATCGCCGCCCGCGTCATGCGCATCATGTGCGCCATGACCACCAGCACCATGGTCAGCGCCGGCAGGAAGGTTCTCTGCAGCAGATCACCGAAACTCATGTCGGCGCCCAGGCTCGCAATCGCGGGGAAGGCCCCCCACTTCACCGCGAGGTAGAGGATGAGAATGTAGCCCAGGAAGAATTCAGGAGAGGAAATCGACGTCAGCGTGAGGACGTTGGCGACGCGGTCGAAGATCGAATTGCGCAGCAGCGCCACGATGACGCCCAGGACAATCGCCAAGGGCACGGCAATAACCGCGGCGTAGGACGCCAGGAAGAGAGTGTTCATGAAGCGCGGGCCGATGGCAGCGCTCACCCGTTCGCCGGAAACCAGCGAAACGCCGAAATCGGCCTGGACCGCGCCATAGAGCCATTCCAGGTAGCGCACCGGCGCCGGCCGGTCGAGCCCCAGTTGCTCTCGCATCGCCGCGACGTTTTCTTCCGTGGCCCCCTGCCCCAGCACGGCTTCGGCGATGTCACCGGGCAACAGCTCCACGGCGAAAAAAATCAGGATTGAGATCACCAGCAGGGTGATCACCCCGAGCCCGAGCCGTTTCAGCACGAGCATTAATACATCACTCATTCTTTGCCCCCCCGAGCTACCCGCTCTTGTTTTTCATTTCGGCATCAGCGTCGACTGGAATTGGCGTTGATCCAATACTAGCCCCGTCATTCTCCAGCCCAAATCACAATTGGCCGGCAACGGCTTCCTCCGGGAAAGCTGGCCTGCGGCTTCTTCTCGAAGCGGGTCAGGAGAAATCCGCATAGGAATAGCGTCCGCCGCCTCTTTCGTGCGGCGGCGGACGCTCATTCCCGTGACGCTGAATCAGCCTTCGAACCACCAGCGGCTCGGCGCACGGCCACCATCGCAGGCCCAGCTCGCGGCGAGGTCCGGTCCATGCTGCACCTTCTTGCTCCGCGCGAAAACGAAGTTGTTGAAGAACGGGATGATGGTCCCGCCGTCATCGCGCATCAGCTGGCACATCTCAGTGTACATCTCAGCGCGCCGCTCCTGATTGAGCTCGGCTTTGGCCTGCAGCAGCAATTCATTGAACCGCTCGTTCTGCCAATGGCTCTCGTTCCACGCCGCGTCGGACTTGTAAGCCAGAGTGAACATGACATCCGGCGTAGGTCGCGAGCCCCATGAAACGGCGGTAAACGGCTTCTTCAGCCAAACGTCGGAGTAGTAGCCGTCGTTCGGTTCGCGCACGACCTGGATGTTGATGCCGGCTTTCTTCGCCTGCTCGGCATAGAGGACGCACATGTCCACCGCGCCCGAGAACACGCTGTCCGCCGTGGAGAGGCTGATACTGAGATTCTCATGCCCGGCCTTCTTGAGCAGCGACTTGGCTTGGTCGGGGTCATATTCGCGCTGCGGGATGCTCTCCGGGAAATAAGGCTGCACCGGCGCCAGATGGAAGTCGTTGCCCATGGTGGCGGCACCGAAGGCGATCTTGTCGATGATCTCCTGCCGGTCTATCGAGAGCTTCAGCGCAGTGCGCACGTTCACATCGTCGAACGGAGCGGTGTCGCAGAACATCGGCATCGTGATCGCGGCGCCGGAAGGCACATTGTCCACAACAATGTTCGGCGAACGCTGCAGCAGGGAGAGCGTCTTCAACTCGACCAGCGACACGCTGTCCACGTCGCCGGTGACCAGCGCCGACTGCCGCGCGTTGGGGTCGTTGAGGACGATCATCTCAACCGCGTCGAAGTAGGCGCCCTCGCCGTGCCAGCCGTCGTGGCGGCTGAGCGACCAGCGCACACCGAACTCGCCGGAGTCGATCTTGTAAGGGCCACAGCCGTCGCCGGACTGCCAGTCGATAGTGCCGTTTTCCTTCGCGGGGCAGATGGCCAGGTGATAGTCGGTCATCAGCCAGGGCAGGTCGGCATTGCCGCGTCCCAGCTTGACCGTCACGGTATGGGCGTCGTCGGCAACCACCTCGGTGACGTCGGTCAGCAGCGCCTTGGCGGCCGAGGTCGTCTTGTCCCCGCGGTGGTGGTTGATCGACGCAACAACGTCTTCGGCGGTCACCTTCTTGCCGCTGTGGAAGGTGGCCTTCTCATTCAGCTTGAAGGTCCACTGCGCGGCATCCGGCGTCGCCTGCCACTCCGTCGCGAGATCCGGACCCAGCGAGTTGTCCGAATTGATCATCGTCAAGTAGCTTCGATACTGGTGGGCCAGAAAGATCATCTGACGCGTGACGTAGGTGCCGGGATCGTGGGTGTCGGACGTGTTTCCGTCGTGGATACCCCAGCGGAAGGTGCCGCCGCGCTGCGGCTCAGCCTTGGCCGACTTGGTCCACAGCCCCGTTGCGGTAGCTGTCGTGAGGCCGGCCGCGATGGAATAGGACATGAAGTCCCGGCGGGAAATCCTCCCGCGCCGGGCCTCTTCCGCAAGCCGGTCCAGAATGTTCGGCTCCGGTTTCCTGCTCATGAATACTCTCCCTGTTCTTGATTCATTTAGACTAGGTTTGCCGGTAACTCACCGGCCGAGTTGGATCGTTCGCCAACTCGATTGCCATGCATTAGTCACAGATCGATCTCAGGATCAGCCGATCCCTCGACATCTGATTGTCATTTCGCGACATCATAGCGTGAGAATACGAAGCCCCGCCCTTCGGTCTCGCGGCTCCTTTGCCCTCTCTTGGGGGCGGCCCTCTGTCTCCCAGACATTGTTCATCTTGCTGCTCTGCAGCCATAAACTTTGCCAGAGCAGATAGATAGCTTAACCAGTCAAGGCTCTCTGTGCAAATCGGCGGCCTGCTCTGCGGCCCCACAGACCGCTCAGACCCGCTGCGACAGCCAAAAAGCCAATCATCTTCGGCGAAAGTCGCAATTTGGCGATTTTCTTTCGATGAAAAGCGCCCCGCGCCGCCCGCCCGCCGAGTCGGGCGAAGTAATGCGCCCGCACTTCGATGCTGGACGGCAAATGAAGGCGAAAAAGAAAAGCGGGCACGGCCGATCTCTCGCCCGCACCCGCCTTTTCCTCATGGTGCCAGGTCCGCCCGGTCATCGCACCGAAGCGAGAACGTCAACGCGCCGTCAGGCGAGCCACCACCGCTCGGGCGCCCGGAAGCCGTCCATCGTCCAGTTGGCCGCGACGGTTTCGGGATGCCTCACCTTGTCCGTATGGGCCATGACGTAGCTGGCGAACATCGGAATCACCGTACCGCCCTGGGTCCGCAGGATGTCCTGCATCTCGTGGTACATCTGGGCGCGCTTGCCCTCATCCAGCTCCGAGCGGGCCTCAAGCAGCAACTCGTTGAAGCGCGCGTTGTCCCAGAAAGTATCGTTCCAGGCCGCGCCCTTGGCATAGGCCGTGGCGAACATCCAGTCCTCCGTCGGGCGCCCGCCCCAGTAAACCGCCGACCAGGGCTTCTTCATCCAGACGTCGGACCAGTAACCGTCGTTCGGCTCGCGCACCACCTTGATATTGATGCCGGCCGCCTTGGCGCGGGCGGAATAGAGCACGGCGGCATCGACGGCGCCGCCGAAGGCCGCATCCGCGGCTGAGAGCGAAACATCCAGGCTGTCGAGGCCGGCCTGCTTCAGGTAGTACTTCGCCTTGTCGGGGTCGTAGGAGTTCTGCTCCAGGTCCGCCGCATAGAAGCGTTGCGAACGGCCGATCGGGTGATCGTTGCCGACCTCGCCGTAACCGAAGAGGATCTTGTCGACCAGCTCCTGGCGGTCGATCGCGTGCTTCAGCGCAAGGCGCACGTTGTTGTCGTTGAAGGGCGCCGCCCGCGTGTCCATGGCGAAGGTGTAGTGCTGGGTACCCGTGGTCGCCAGAACGGTGACCCCTGGCGAGCGCTTGAACAGCGCGACGGTCTTCAGGTCGACCTGGTCGATGACGTCGACCTGCCCGGTCAGGAGGGCGCTTTGGCGCGCTGCCGGATCGACAACCGTCAGCATCTCCAGGGCATCGAGATGCGCCCGGTCGCTCTTCCAGTAGTTCGGGTTGCGCGTCATGGTCGCGCGCACGCCGGGCTCGTAGGACTTCACCACATAGCCGCCGCAGCCGTCCTTGCTGGTCTTGTCGATCTTGCCGTCCTTGGAAGGCAGGATCGCCAGGTGGTAGTCGGACATGATGAAGGGGAAGTCGGCGTTGCCGCTTTCCAGCGTGACAACCACATTCTGGCCATCCGCCTTGATGTCGGTGATCGGCGCCACGATCGGCTTGGCCGCCGAGGTGCTCTTGTCACCGCGGTGATAGTTGATCGAGGCGACCACGTCGTCGGCGGTGACCGTCTTGCCACTGTGGAATTCCACGCCCTGGCGCAGCTTCAGCGTCCAGACCGCGGCGTCCGGCGAAGCTTCCCAGCTTTCCGCCAGCTCGCCCACCAGCGAGCCGTCGGCAGCCACTTCGGTCAGATAGCCGTTGCGGGCTGTCGCGAAGACCTGCGCAAAGGCGTTGTTCCAGACCGCGGGATCGTAGTTGTCGTCGGTGTTGCCGTGCGCCATCGCGATCCGCAGGGTGCCGCCCTTCTTGGCCATCTGGGCCTTGGCGCCGGACAGCGGGAACGACGAGGCGGCGCCCAAGGCGCCCACCGCCGCCGCGCCGGCGAGGAATTCCCGGCGACCGATCTTCCGGGAAGCGTAGAGTCGTTTCAGTTCATCGAAAGTCATTTTAAGTATCTCCCTGCTGGTTGTTTTCGATCATGTTGTTTGTGGTTCCTCTAGAGGCTGATGCCGGGTGCCCGAGGGTACAGCCTCCTCGCCTGCCGCCAGCCAGTCCACCACCAGCTCGGCTTCGGGCGACAGCTTGCCGCGGCGGCGAAGCAGCCAATAGCCGCGCTCGCTGCTCAAGGTGCAGTCGCAGGCCCGGACCACGGCGCCCGTCGCCAGCAGGTCGTCCACCAGGCCGTACCAGCCCAGCGCCACGCCCTGCTCGGCCAGCACCGCCTGCATGACCAGGGTATAGGTGTTGAAACCCAGGGAATTGGCCCGGGGGTGGCCGGCGACGCCGGCCTGGCGGAGCCAGCTGTCCCAGGTAAACCATCTCTCGCTGTTCTCGCCCTCCAGGTGGACCAGGGGCACGTCGAGCAGTTGCTCGACCCGCTCGAAGGGGCCGAAGCGCTCGCGAAAGCCGGGGGCGCAGACGGCGGTGGCCCGCTCGGGCACCAAGAGGGTCATCTCGCCGTCGAACTGGGCGGCGAAGTCGCCGCGGTCGCCGAAGAGGACCGCCAGGTCGACGTCTTCCTCAATGCCCGGGGCCAGCGACTGGGTGGCGACGATGTGCACGTCGACGCCCGCGTTGGCGCGCCGGAAATCGGACACCCGGGGCATGAGGCGGAAGGCGGCGAAGGCGAAGTCGGTGGCCAGGCGGACCGTCGGCGTCCGCGTGCTCCGGCAGATCGACTGCACCGCCTCGTCAATGCGCTCCAGCCCCTGGCGCACCGCAAGCTGCAGGGCCTCACCCTCGGGCGTCAGCTCCAGGCCGCGCGGGCGGCGCCGGAACAGCGGCACGCCCAGCAGTTCCTCCATCTGCTTGATGCGGTAGGACAGGGCGGGCTGCGTCGTGCCCAGCGCCGCCGCGGCGCGCGACAGGTTGCCGTGGCGGGCGACGACGTCGAAGGGGCGCAGGCTGCCCATATCGAGTGGATTCTGAGACATAAATTTCTTTTATACCACCTATCAGCATGCCGCCTCTTTACACTAGTTCAAAACTCCCCATAGAGTCTCGCAGAAAACGGCCCCCGGCGTGATTTGAACAGATATCCAGGCGGTCCGTGTTATAAGTGCTGTGATTAGCTCGCGGAATCCCGGCAGGCTCCGCCGCCCGTCAGGGTAGGCCTGTGGTTGCCTGCGCGCTGACCGGCACTCAACGACAAGGGACCAGAGCACATGACCCGGCGGCCCAACTTCCTGATTTTGATGGTCGATCAGATGACGGGGACGCTCTGCCCCGACGGCCCCGCCGGCTTTTTGCAGACGCCGCACCTGGAATCCCTGGCCGAGGGCGCGCTGCGTTTTTCCAACTGCTACACGCCCAGCCCGCTGTGCCTGCCCTCGCGCGCCTCCTTCATGAGCGGCATGCTGCCCTCGCGCACCGGCGTCTACGACAACGCCGCCGAGGTAACGGCCGCCCTGCCGACCTTCGCGCACTACCTGCGCCGCGCCGGCTATCGCACGGTCCTCAGCGGCAAGATGCATTTCGTCGGCCCGGACCAGCTGCACGGCTTCGAGGAGCGTCTGACCACCGACATCTATCCCGCCGACTTCGGCTGGACGCCCGACTACCGCAAGCCCGGCGAGCGCATCGACTGGTGGTACCACAACCTCGGCGTGGTCAGCGGCGCCGGCGTCGCCGAGATCAGCAACCAGCTGGAGTTCGACGACGAGGTGGCCTTCCACGCCGAGGCCGAGCTTTACCGCCTGGCGCGCGGCGCCGAGGCGCAGCCCTGGTGCCTGACGGTCAGCTTCACCCACCCGCACGACCCCTATGTGGCGCGCCAGGAGTATTGGGACCGCTACGACGACTGTCCGGCGCTGCTGCCGGAGGTGGCGGCGATCCCCTACGAAAACCAGGACCCGCACAGCCAGCGCCTGATGGAGGCCGTGGACTTCCGCAACTTCGACATCACCGAGGCGCAGGTCCGCCGCGCGCGCCGCGCCTACTTCGCCAACATCTCCTACCTGGACGAAAAGATCGGCCGCCTGCTCGCCATCCTGCGGCGCTGCCGCCTGGAGGAGGACACCGTGGTGATCTTCTGCAGCGACCACGCGACATGCTGGGCGAGCGCGGCCTGTGGTTCAAGATGAGCTTCTTCGAAGGCTCGGCCCGCATCCCGATGATGGTGAAGGGGCCCGGCCTGGGCGAAGGCCGCGTCGCGACGCCGGTCTCGACCCTGGACCTGCTGCCCACCCTGACCGAGCTGGCGGGTATCCCCCTGGACAACGATGCGGGCGGGTTGGACGGCGAATCGATGCTGCCCCTGGCCGCGGGCAACCCGCGGCGCGCGCCGGTGCTGATGGAATACGCCGGCGAAGGCTCCTACGCGCCGCTGGTCTCAATCCGCGACGCGCGCTTCAAGTTCAATCACTGCGAGCTGGACGCGCCGCAGCTCTTCGACCTGGAAGCCGATCCGCAGGAGCTGAGCAACCTGGCCGAGGACCCGGCCCAGGCCGGGCGGGTCAAGGCCTATATGGCGCAGGTCCGCGAACGCTGGGACCTGACGCGCTTCGACGCCGAGGTGCGGCAGAGCCAGGCGCGGCGCTGGCTGGTCTACGACGCGCTGCGCCAGGGCCGCTTCGTTCCCTGGGACCACCAGCCGGAACTCCCTGCCTCCGAGCGCTACATGCGCAACCACATGGACCTCAACGTGGTCGAGGAAAAGGCGCGCTTCCCCCGCTGATCCGGATTAGGCGAAGCCGACGATCTGGCGGATCGCCGCGCCGCTGGCGAGGCGGTCCATGCCCTCGTTGATCTCGTCCAGCTTCAGGTGATGGGTGACCAGGCGGTCGACCGGCAGGCGGCCGCGCCCGTAGAGCCCGAGCAGCCGGGGCAGGTCGCGCGAGGGCACGCTGCTGCCGATGTAGCTGCCGCGCAGGGTCTTCTCCTCGGCCACCAGGCTGATCGCCGGAATGGAAAGCATGGCCGAGGGATGCGGCAGCCCCGCCGTCACGGCCGTGCCGCCGCGCCGGGCGATGGCGTAGGCCAGCTCCAGCGCCTTGGCCGAGCCGGCCATCTCGGCGGCCACGTCGACCCCGCCGGAGGTCGCCTCTTTCACCTTGGCCACCACCTCGGGGTCGTCGGCGCGGAAGGCGTCGGTCGCGCCCAGCTTCATGGCGAAGTCCAGCTTGTCCTGCTGCATGTCGACGGCGACGATCTGCTCGGCGCCCGAGGCGACGGCCGCCAGCAGCGCGGCCAGGCCGACGCCGCCCAGGCCGACCACGGCGGCGCGCTGGCCCGGCTTCACGGCGGCGGTGTTGATCACCGCGCCGGCCCCGGTCAGCACCGCGCAGCCGAAGACCGCGGCGATGTCGAGCGGGATCTCCCGGTCGATCTTCACCAGCGAGCGGCGCGAGACCGTGGTGTACTCGGCGAAGGCCGAGACGCCGACGTGGTGGTTGATCGGCTGTCCGTTCTTGGAGAAGGGGCGCTCGCCCGACAGCAGCTCGCCGGCGGTGTTGTGCAGCGCGCCCGGCTCACAGAGCGCCGGACGCCCCTCGCAGCAGGGACCGCAGTGGCCGCAGCTCGGCACGAAGACGAAGATCACGTGGTCGCCGGCCTCCAGGTCGTCGACGCCGGCGCCGGTCTCGACCACCACGCCGGCGGCCTCGTGGCCCAGCACCATGGGCGTCGGGCGCGGCCGGTCGCCGTTGATCACCGAGAGGTCGGAGTGGCAGATGCCGGCAGCCTCGATCTTCACCAGCACCTCGCCGCGGCCCGGGCCTTCCAGATCGACCTCCTGGACGACCAGGGGCTTGCTCACGCCGTAGGGCGCCGAGGCTTCCGTGTTCTCCAATACCGCTGCGCGTACCTTCACCTTGGCTTTCCTCTTCCCAGGGTTGTTCCTTCCGCCGCCGGGTTGCCCCCGGCCGGCGCCGCACAGCCTACAGGAAGATTTCCGCCCCTGCAGTGCGGCAGTTGCAGACCCGAAGGCGAAAGCCTCGCGTCATCCCTCTTCGCGCCGCGGCACCTTCACCATGGCCTCGCCTTCCAGGACCGTGGTCTCGCCGACCTTGCACTCGCAGCGCAGTTCGGCGCGCTGGCGCTCGGCGTTCAGTTTCGTGACTTCGACGATGGCATCCACCGTGTCGCCGATCTTCACCGGGGCAAGGAAGCGCAGGGTCTGCGAGATGTAGATGGCGCCGGGTCCGGGCAGGCGCGTGCCGATCACCGCCGAGATGAGGCCGGCCGTGTAGAGGCCATGGGCGATGCGGCCCTTGAAAGGGGTCCGCGCGGCGAAGTGCTCGGAAAGGTGGATCGGGTTGCGGTCGCCGGTAATCTCGGCGAAACCGACCACGTCCGAGGAGCTCACGGTTTTCGAATAGACCTCGGTCATCCCGACGCTCAGGTCTTCGAAGTAGAGAGTCTGAAAGGGCAGAATGGTCATATCGGGCTCCAGGTCGACACTTTAGGTTCCCCGCTGACAGCGGAGCAAGCCCCGGCGGACGCGGCGGGCGCCCTCCTGCCTCAGCGCCCGCCGGTCAGCAGGGCAAAGACCGGGACCAGGGCGGCGGCGGCCAGCAGGGTGAAGACCAGGTTCCAGCCCCAGGTGAGGTCGCGCGAGGAGATGCCGCTGACCCGGTTGATCAGCAGCACCACCGTGGCGAAGGGCGAGAAGGTCATGGACAGCGCCCAGCCGCAGGAGATCGACAGCGCGATCAGGGTCGGGTCCGCCGGCAGCACAGGCAGACCGCCGATCAGGCTGCCGAAGAAGACCGCCATCATGATGGGGCTGAGCGCCAGCAGGCTGAGCAGCGCGATGACGACGGGGAGCAGCGACAGGAAGACGAAGTCGGGCATGGCGTTGAGGCCCAGGAACTGGGCCCAGGCTTGCGCCGGGATCAGCGCCGCCGCCACCCGCCCGACGAAGCCCGAGCAGGCCAGGGTGACGGCGACCGGCGCGGCACCGGCCAGGTTGGTGAAGGCGATGACGTCGAGCCGCCGGGCGGTGGCGGCCAGGGCGCCCTGCGGCGCGCCGAGGTTCTGCACCAGCAGCCAGCCGACCAGCATCACCGGGCAGGAGACCATCAGGCCGAAGACCACGGTCTCGCCGGAGAGCCACATGACCAGCGCGCTCATACCGAACAGCCAGGCGCAGGCGAGCCCGAAGCGGAAGAAAGCGGCGCGCGGCAAGACCGGCGCCTGGCGGCGGGTCTGCGGCTTGTAAACGCGGAACATGATCTGGTCCTCCAGGGCGCCCAGCACCAGCAGGCCGAGGAAGATGCAGGCGCCGATGAGAATCCAGAGCTCCCGGTTGGTGCCGGGGATCAGCTCCATCAGCGCCAGGGGCGCGATGGCCGTCGGCGACCAGATCACGCACCAGGCGAAGCCGCGCAGCATGGCGCTGAGTTGGCGGCGCTCGCGGATGGGGTTCAGGGCGTCGCCCGGCGTCGCGCTCTCGATGCCGCGCTGGATCAGCGGCACCAGGAAGCTCACCACCCCGACGTTGAAGAGCACCGCCATGACTGCGCTGCCGGCATTGAGGGCGTAGTAGCGCCGCCCCGGCGGCTGCTTGGTCAGATAATCGCCGCAACGCGCCACCGAGGGGGAGGTGGAGGCCGCCTCGTGCAGCAGGTTCAAGAGCAGCAGGAAAGCCATGAGGAAGCTCGCCTGGTCGAGCCCTGACAGCAACACCGCCGCAGGCTCGGGATGCAGCCAGGCGGCCATCAGCGTCAGCACGGCGCAGAGCGAGAGCAGGTATTTCTCCCGCAGGCCGTAATCGCGCACTGCGGCAACGGCGCAGAGGACGACCGCGCCGTTCGCGCCCAACTGGATCAGCCCGCTGCCGCTCAGCCGCGCGGCCAGATCCAGCGCCATGACCGCCAGCAGACAGACCGCAACGGCCAGACGGCCGCGGGCGGATTGCGCCGGCGCCCCCGCAGTGGTGCGAAGAGACTCAGACATACCTTGGTCGCACAGCCCTTTCGGGATCGAAAGAGAACGAACGATCGGGATTCACCGCGCGGCGACCGCCGCCGGCAACGGGAGCAAGACTAACCCTTCTTGAACTCAGCCGCCAGTCGATCGACGCCGCGCATCAGGATCGCCAGGTCGGCGCCGACGGCGGTGAAGAGGGAGCCGAGCTCCATGCAGCGCCGCGCGAAGTCGATGTCGTAGGTAAGGACGCCCGCCGGCTTGCCGGCCGCGGCCACCCGGGAAATGGCGCCTTCCACCGCCGCCACCACTTCCGGATGGAACAGCTCGCCGGGGTGACCGAGGCTGGCCGAGAGATCGCCCGGGCCGATGAAGATGCCGTCCACACCGTCAACCGCGGCGATGGCCTCGATGGCGTCGAGCGACTGGCGGGTCTCGACCTGCACCAGCAGGCAGATCTCCTCTTCCGCCTTCTGCGCATACCCTGGCACCCGGCCGAAGCGGCTGGCCCGGGTCAGGCCGGCGACGCCGCGGATGCCGTCAGGCGGGTAGCGCACCGCGGCCACCGCCGCCTCGGCCTCTTCCACCGTCTGCACATAGGGCACCAGCAGGCTCTGGGCCCCGCTGTCCAGCATCCGCTTGATCAACACCGGGTCGTTGGAGGCCGGACGCACCACCGTGGAGATGTCGTAGGCCGCCGCCGCCTGAAGCTGGGGCAGCACCGTCAGCGGGTCCGCGGGGGAGTGCTCTGTGTCGAGCAGCAGCCAGTCGAAGCCGGCCCCGGCCAAGGCTTCCGTCACGAAGCTGCCGGGCAGCATGCACCACAGGCCGACCTGCTGTTTGCCGGAGAGGATCGCGCGCTTGAAGGCATTTTCGGGAAGGTTCATCGTTTCCTCGGTCTCTCAATTGTCTCCGGAAGGATCGGAGCTGCATCAGCATCCAGCGGGCGTCTCGAAGCACGCATGACAGTTTTCCAGCATCTCACGCCACCACGCCGATGGGCCAGGGCACGAATTCGTCCTCGCCGACGCCCAGCGCCTCGCTCTTGGACTTCTCGCCGGAGGCGACCTCCAGCATCTTGCGGAAGATGTCCGCGCCCATCTCGTCCAGGCTCTTGTCGCCGTCGATCACGGCGCCGCAGTTCACGTCCATGTCGCCGGCCATGCGCTGGTACATCGGCGTGTTGGTCGCCAGCTTGATGGTCGGTGCCGGGAAGGAGCCGAAGCAGGAGCCGCGCCCGGTGGTGAAGCAGATCAGGTTGGCGCCGCCGGCGATCTGGCCGGTGGCCGAGACCGGGTCGTAGCCCGGCGTGTCCATGATGACCAGGCCGTGCTCGGTGACCGGCTCGGCATAGCGGTAGACCTCGTTGATGCCCGTCGAGCCGCCCTTCTTGGAGCCGCCCAGGGCCTTCTCGATGATGTTGGCGAGCCCGCCGGCGTTGTTGCCGGGGGAAACCCTTCCGTTGATCTGGGTGTCGCGGCCCTTGCTGTAGTCCAGCCACCACTCGATGCGCTCGACGAACTTGCGGCCGACCTCCGGCGTCTTCGCCCTTGCGGTCAGGGTGTGCTCGACGCCGTAGAGCTCCGAGGTTTCGGAGAGGATCGCCGTACCGCCGTGGCGCACCAGGATGTCGACCGCCTTGCCCAGAGCGGGATTGGCCGAGAGTCCGGAGAAGCCGTCGGAGCCGCCGCACTGCAGGCCGACCTTGATGTGCTCCACCGGACAGGGCGTGCGGACCACCTGGTCGGCCTCGGCCAGCATCTCGCGGACCAGCGCCTTGCCTTCCTCGATGGCCGCCGCCGTGCCGCCGGCCTGCTGCATGGTCACTGTCTTCAGCGTCTTGCCGGTCGCCAGGCTCTGCTCCTCGAAGAAGCGGCCGAGGTTGTTGCGCTCGCAACCCAGCGAGCAGACCAGGGCGCCGGCCAGGTTGGGATGGCGGATGTAGCCGGCCAGGGTCCGGCGCAGCAGGTCCATGGGCTCGCCGGTCATCTCCATGCCGCAGCCCTGCTCGTGCACGAAGGGCACCACGCCGTCGACGTTGGGGAAGTCGGCCAGGCGCTCCGCGTCGAAGTAGTTGGCGATGCGCCGGGCCACCGTGGCCGAGCAGTTCACGGTGATGAAGACGCCGATGTAGTTGCGCGTGCCGATGCGGCCGCCGGCGCGGCGGATGCCCTGGAAGGTGGCGCGCTGCTCCGGCGGCAGCAGTTCCGTCGGCCGGTAATCCTCGCTGAAGCGGTAGTCCTTTTGGAAGTCGTCCATCAGCACGTTGTGGCTGTGCATCCAGGACCCGGGCTCGATGTCCTCCCCGGCGAAGCCGATGATGGTGTTGTATTTCAGGACAGGCTCGCCCTTGGCGATCGGCCGGGTGGCGATCTTGTGGCCCAGCGGCACGTCGTGCAGCGTGGTCACGCCCTCGCTGGCGATGACCTCGCCCTTGGCAATCTCCACGCGGGCAACGACCACGTTGTCGGCGGCGTCGAGACGGATGACGCGCGACTTTGCGGCGGCCGATCCCTCGGCTGATGATTGTGCAGGAGCGGACAACGGCTCAGCGCCCCCTTTCCTTGCGCCAGGCGGCGAACTTTTCCAGGTTCTCTTCCTTGGTCGCGGGGTAGAGGCCGATGATGGTCTCGCCCGCCTTCACCTGCTCGGAGACGAAATCCTCGTAGGCGGTCATCTCGTGGGCTTCCGCGGCCACCTCGTCGGCCAGATGCGCCGGGATGACGATGACGCTGTCGTCGTCGCCGACCACGATGTCGCCGGGAAAAACGGGCACATCGCCGCAGCCGATGGGCACGTTGAGGTCCAGGGCCTCGTGGCGGGTCAGGTTGGTCGGCGAGGAGGGCCGGTTATGGTAGGCCGGAATCTCCAGCTCGGCGATCTTCATGGCGTCGCGGAAGCCGCCGTCGGTGACGATGCCGGCGACGCCGCGCAGCTGCAGGCGGGTCACCAGGATGTCGCCGGCCGAGGCGGCGCGCGGGTCCTTGCGGCTGTCGATCACCATGACGGCGCCCGGCGGGCATTCCTCCACGCCCTTGCGCTGCGGGTGCTCGGGATCGCGGAACACGTCAATGGCGTTGCGGTCCTCGCGCGCCGGGATGTAGCGCAGGGTATAGGCAGGACCGACCATGTTGCGGCCTTTAGCCTTCAGCGGACGCACGTCCTGGATCGTCTGATTGCGGAAGCCGCGCTTGAACAGCGCCGTCGCCAGGGTGGCGACGGAGACCTGCAGCAGCTTGTCGCGGGTGTCCGGCTTCAACTCGGTCATCGTCAGGGTATCCATATCAAGTGATCTTGGGCTTAATTGATTTCCGGCTCGCCGACCGGCGGGCCGAACTCGGTTCGCAGGAAGTCGAAGTCGCAGCCCTCGTTGGCCTGCTGGATGTGCTTGGCGAACATCCAGCCGTAGCCGCGGCCGTAGCGTGGCTCCGGCGCGGTCCACGCGGCACGGCGGCGGGTCAGCTCCTCCTCGGAAACCCGCATGTTGAGGCTGCGGCCGGGAACGTCGATCTCGACGATGTCGCCGTTTTGCAGCAGGGCCAGCGGGCCGCCGACATAGGCCTCCGGCGCCACGTGCAGGACGCAGGCCCCGTAGGAGGTGCCGGACATGCGCGCGTCGGAGAGCCGCAGCATGTCGCGGCAGCCCTTCTTCAGCAGCGACTTGGGCATGGGGATCATGCCCCACTCCGGCATGCCGGGGCCGCCTTGCGGCCCTGCGTTGCGCAGCACCAGCACGGTGTCGGGATCCAGGTCCAGGTCCTCGTCGTCGATGATCTGCTTCAGCTCGGCGTAGTTGTCGGCGACCAGCGCCGGGCCGGCGTGCTGGTAGAACTTGGGGTCGCAGGCGGCCGGCTTGATGACCGCGCCGTCGGGGGCCAGGTTGCCGCGCAGCACCGCCAGGGAGCCTTCGTGGTAGACCGGCCTGTCGAGCGGGCGAATGACGTCGTCGTTGTAGACCTCGGCCCCTTCCAGTTCCTCGCCCAGAGTGCGGCCGCTGACCGTGAGCACGCCGGTGTCGAGCCTGTCGCCCAGGGTCTTCATCAGCCCGCGCAGGCCGCCGGCGTAGAAGAAGTCCTCCATCAGGTAATCCTGGCCCGCCGGGCGCACGTTGGCGATGACCGGTGTGGCGTGGCCGATGCGGTCCAGGTCGTCCAGCTCCAGCGCCACCCCGGCGCGCCGCGCCATGGCGATCAGGTGGATGATGGCGTTGGTCGAGCAGCCCATGGCCATGGCCACGGTGACGGCGTTCTTCACCGCGGCCTCGGTCACCACCTGGTCGGGCGTCAGGCCGGTCCAGGCCATCTCGACGATGCGCCGCCCGGCGGCCGCGCACATGCGCTGGTGGTTGGCGTCGGCGGCGGGGATCGAGCTGGCGCCGGAAAGCGTCAGGCCCAGGGCCTCGGCGATGGCGGTCATGGTCGAGGCCGTGCCCATGGTCATGCAGTGGCCGTAGGAGCGCGCGATGCCGCCCTCGACACCGGCCCATTCCTCCTTGGAGATGTTGCCGGCGCGGCGCTCGTCCCAGTACTTGAAGCCGTCGGTCCCCGAGCCCAGCACCCGGCCCTTGTAGTTGCCGCGCAGCATCGGCCCTGCCGTCACGTAGACGAAGGGAATGCCCATGGAGAGCGCGCCCATGACCAGGCCCGGCGTGGTCTTGTCGCAGCCGCCCATCAGGATGGCGCCGTCGACGGGGTGGGAGCGCAGCAGCTCCTCGGTCTCCATGGCCAGCATGTTGCGGTAGAGCATGGTCGTCGGCTTGACGAAGTTCTCCGACAGCGACAGCGCGGGCAGTTCCATGGGAAAGCCGCCGGCCTGGAAGACGCCACGCTTGATGTCCGCGACCCGGTGCTTGAAGTGCATGTGGCAGGGCTGGGCGTCGGACCAGGTGTTGATGACCGCGATGATCGGCTTGCCTTCCCAGTCCTCCGGCGCATAACCCATCTGCATGGTGCGCGAGCGGTGGCCGAAGGAGCGGAAGTCGTCCGGCGCCATCCAGCGCGCGCTGCGCAGCTCTTCGTAGTTCTTTTTCTTCGTTGTCACGCCAGGAATCCTACGCTTCGGTTCAGGCAAAGCCGCCAGTTTCAGGCAAAGCCTCTGGCCAGGGCGAACATTATCGAGATCAGCACCGCGGCCAGGATCACGCCGCAGATCCAGGGCCAGATACCATAGGCGTTCAGGTCCGCCTTGCTGTCGCGTCCGATCATCTCGCTCTCCTTTCCGCTCAGCCGCCCAGGGTCTCGGGCAGCCACAGCGCGATCTGCGGGAACATCATCACCAGGACCAGGCCGATCACCTGCAACACAATGAAGGGCAGCACGGAGACGAAGATCTCCTGCAGGCTGACGTCCTTGGGCGCCACCGACTTCAGCCAGAAGCAGGCCGGGCCGAAGGGCGGCGAGAGGAAGTAGATCTGGATGTTCATCACGAAGAGGATGCCGAACCAGATCTTGGCCTGGTCCTCGGTAAGGCCCAGCTCCGGCGCCAGGGTCATCACCACCGGGGCGAAGACCGGCACGGTGATGAAGACGATGGCGATCCACTCCATGAAGGTGCCGAGGACCACCAGGATCGCCATCATCATGAGCACCACGCCCATGGCCGGCAGGCCGAGGCCGAGGAACAGTGAGCGCATGAAATCACCTCCGCCGACCAGGTTGAAGATACCGACGAAGGAGACCGCGCCTAGGATCAGCCAGATGATGGTGCCCACGGTGGTCATGGAGCCCAGCAGCGCCGCCTGCAGCACCGGCCACTTCATCTGGTGGCGCACCGCGGCCACGCCGATAGCGCCGATGCAGCCCACCGCCGCGGCCTCGGTCACCGAGGCGACGCCGCCGTAGATCGAGCCCATGACCGCGGCGATGAGGGTGATGCAGAGCAGCACCGCGTTCATGCGCGCCCGTGACAGCTTGTTGCTGCGCCCGGTCATGGCCTCCACCTCCTTGGCGGTGGGGGCGAGCTTGGGATTGATGTTCACGCGCGCCAGCACGTAGAGGGCATAGAAGACCGCCAGCATGACGCCCGGCACGGCGCCGGCCATGAAGAGGTCGCCGATGCCGACCTCCGCCGAAAGGCCGTAGACGATCATGATGATCGACGGCGGGATCAGGGTGGCGAGCGCGCCGGAGGCGCAGATCAGGCCGATGGTCAGCTTGCGGTCATAGCCCAGGCGGAACATCTGCGGCAGCGCCACCAGGCCCAGCATGACGATCTCGCCGCCCATGACGCCGGACATGGCCGCCAGGATCACCGCCACCACCACGGTCTGCACCGCGACGCCGCCGCGCAGGTTGCCGGCGAAGATCGACATGGCGTCGAAGAGGTCCTCGGCGATGCCCGCGCGCTCCAGGATCGAGGCCATGAGCACGAAGAAGGGAATGGCGACCAGGGTGTAGTGGTCCAGCAGGCCCGCGGCGTTGGTCGAGACCAGGTAGAGCCCGCGCGGCCCGAAGAAGGCCACCGCCATGAGCACCGAGACGATGAGGGTGACGATGCCCAGCGGCATGCCGGTCATCATCAGGGCGACCAGCAGCACCACCATGATCAGCGAGACGGTGCCCAGGTCGTAGGCCCGCATGTCGACCGCCTGGCGCGGATCGAGCGCCTCGCCGATGCCGGCGAAGAAGCCCTGCACGGTCGCGAAGAGGCTGTCGTCCCCGCTGTAGTGCGCCACCAGGGCGACCAGGAAGTAGAAGACCATGAGGCCGCCGACCGCCTTCACGACGCCGCGCCAGGCCACGGCCTCGAAGTGCCGGTGCAGGTTGACGGTCAGCTGGGCCAGGTAGAGGAAGCCGCCGACCATCAGCAGCACTTTCAGGACCATCGGCATGGGCGAGTTGAAGGCGCTGCCGGTGCGCTCCACGTGATCGATGGCGGTGTAGGCCCTGATCGCCGCGTCGGTCAGCAGCAGGAAGAGCGCCAGGATGCCGACCACCATGGCGAAGAGGTCGAGCCACCAGCGCACCCGCGGCGAGGCCATGACGTGGAAGACGGTAATGCCGATGTGGCGCTGCTTCAGCGTCACGTAACCGGAGGAGATCATCCAGGAGGCGGCGCAGAGCACCATCACCACTTCGAAAGCCCACTGGGTGGGGGCATTGAAGACGTAGCGCGCCACCACTTCCCAGAGGGTCGCGCCGGCGGCCACCAGGTAGAGCACGGAAATGGCGACGCCGGAGAAGTGACTGATGTGGTCGACGAAGCCGTAGCGGTCGAAGGCCAGGCTTTCTTCCTCGTGCAGAGGATCGTCGGCCGCGATTTCGATGTCGGTTTGGCCGAGCGCTTCGGTCGTGTTGCTCATCTGGAGGGCGCCCCCTGGCGTGCCTAAAGCGTCCGCATCGCAGCGCGGCACGTGAACGGACAGCCTAGCGGCGCCGAGGTCGGGCGGCCACAGGCGAAGTCTGGAAGTAAGGGTAAGGAAGGCGCGCCCCGCCTCCAAGGGCAGGGCGCGACCTCAAGCCATCAGAAGTCGGCGCTGAGCAGGCCGATCTTCTTCATGAAGGCGATGTGCGAAGCGTAGACCTCCTGCGCCATCTCGGAGGAACCGGCATAGTCCTTCCAGGCGCCGACCGCGATCTCGCGGAACTTGTCGCGCTCGCCCTGAGGCCAGTCGATGACCGTCAGGTCGCCGGCCGCCTTGTCGCGCGCCACCAGCTTGCGGTCCTCCATGTCGACGATGCGGCGCATGTCGTTGTAGGCCGCCAGGTACCAGGTCTCCAGCGTCGCCCGCTCGGCCGGGGTCATCTTGTCCCAGGCGCTCTGCGACACGGTGAACTGCAGGATCGGGGTGGAGTGAATGCCCGGGAAGATCGGGAACTTGGCGATCTTGTGCAGGCCGTTGGCGTCGTTGTTGGCGTAGGCCGAGTTGTCGGCGGCGTCGATGACGCCCTTCTCCAGCGCGGTGTAGACCTCAGAGCCCGGCAGCGAGACCGGCGAGGCGCCGGCGCGCTTGAAGACCTCGGCGGCCAGGCCTTCCGGCGAACGCACCTTCACGCCCTTGAAGTCGGCGACGCTGTTGATCGGCACCTTGGAGACGAAGGCCTCGCGGGCATAGGCGCCGCAGCCGACGACGTGCACGCCCGGCTGGAACTTGTCGTACAGCTTCTGCAGCATTTCCTTGCCGCCGCCGTCGGCGCAGTAGGTCTGGATCTGGTCGGCGCTGTCGTAGCCGGCGATGAGATCGCCCATCAGCGCGAAGGCCGGGTCGCGCCCGGCGAAGTAGTTGATCGAGGTGAGGTCGCCGTCGAGGATGCCCATGGAGACCGCTTCCGGCGTCTCGCGGTGCGGCACCACGGCCTTGATCGGCAGCAGCTCGATCTCCAGGGAGCCGCCGGTCATTTCCTTGAGCTTCGGCACCCACTTGTCGTTGAGGAAAGCCAGCGTGAAGTGACTGGCAGTTGAAGAGGTCTGGACCTTCAGGGTCCGCGCTTCGGCGGCGGCGCCCAGGCCAATGCCCAGCGCCGTCGCCAGCGCCAGGGCTTTCGAGAACACACCCAGCTTATTGAGTTCCATTGTTTCCTCCCCTTGGGGGTTCGTTGATTGGCGGCCGCCGGGGCGACAGCGATTTCTTACAGGGACCAACTAATATATTAGTAGACTAGTTGAATCAACGGGGTTTCTGCGCTATCTAGATTCCACGCGTTATCGAGGGGTTTTTCCGGGAGGCGAGCAGAGTTCATCCATGGCCATGTCGACGCCAGAAGACCGCCTTGCCCCGGCCGGGATTTTCCTGTCGAACCGGGCGGAAACGGTCCCCGCGGCCCAGCGCATCTACGACGTGCTGCGCGAACGCATCGTCAGCATGGAGCTGCCGCCGGGCACCACGCTGTCACGGGTGGAACTGGCCAAGCAGTTCGACGTCAGCCTGACGCCGATCCGCGAGGCCATGCAGCGCCTGGAGCAGGACGGCCTGATCCGCATCATCCCGCAGTCCAAGACGGAAGTGACCAGGATCGACGTCGCCCAGCTCTACGAGGCGCACTTCCTGCGCGTCGCGGTGGAGGCGGAGGTGGCGCGGCGGCTGGCCGAGGCGCCGGACCCGGCGGTGCTGAAAAAGGCGCGCGCCATCCTGACCATGCAGGACACCCTGGTGGACAACCTGGATGAGATCGACCTCTTCAACCAGCTCGACGAGGCCTTTCACCAGACGCTTTTCGCCGGCGTCGGCCAGCTGAACCTCCACGCCATGCTGAAGGCCAAGGCCGGGCACCTGACGCGGGTGCGCCGCCTGGACCTGCCCGCCGAGGGCAAGATCCGCCGGATCATGAAGGGCCACTGGGCGGTGCTGGAAGCGATCGAGTCGGGCAATCCGCAGGCCGCGCACGAGGCCATGCGCGACCACCTGGCCGGCACGGTCAAACGCATCCCGGAACTGCAGCAGGAATATCCCGGCTATTTCAAGCCGGCCGAGTAGTCGTGGTTTCTCGCTAAAGTCGGGAATCAAGCAGCGGGCGCAGGCGTTCGCGGCAGGCCAGGAGCTGCGGCAGGTAGCGCTCGATCATCTGCGGCAGGGCACTCCTTACTGAATTGGCGCCGATGTTCATGGCGGCCACCACCCGGCCCTCGCTGTCCAGCAGCGGCACGGAGAGGGAGCAGAGCCCCAGCTCCAGTTCCTGGTCGATGCCGGCGTAGCCCTGCTCGGCCACCTGGGCCAGGATCTCCATGATCGCCTCGACATCGGTCACCGTGTGCGGCGTGTGGGCGCGGCGGTCGGAGCGCTCCAGGATCGCGCGCGCCTCGGCCGCCGGCAGCGCCGCCAGCAGCACCCGCCCCATGGAGGAGCAATAGGCCGGCAGCCGGCTGCCCGGCGTCAGGTTGATCGCCATGACCCGCTTCTGCGAGGCGCGGGCCACGTAGATGACTTCCGTCGCGTCCAGCAGAGAGACCGAGGCGCTCTCCCTCGTCGTCTGGGAGAGCTCTTCCAGGAAGGGCTGCACCGTGGCCGGCAGAGAAGCCGAACGGTAGTAGGCGTGGCCCAGGCGCAGGGTGCGCGGGGCGAGGCGGAAGTACTTGCCGTCGTAGTCGGCATAGCCCAGGGCGTTGAGGGTCAGCAGGCAGCGCCGCGCCGTCGCCCGGTCCAGCCCCGTGCGCTCGGCCGCGTCGGACACCGAAAGCCCGACGGCGCCTTCCTGGAAGGCCTCGATCACGGCCAGGCCCTTGGCCAGGCCCTGCATGACATCGGTCGGCCGCCGGTCCGCCAGCCAGCTCTTCTTCACGCCTTTTCGCCTCCGTCCGGGTCTTGGGGAGTCGCATTATGTGCGTTATTTGAACAAATATCAATAATCGCACAAATGACCTTGAGGGCGGCCCGCCGATCTGGGATTTGTAGGAAAACGTGAGGAGGATGCCCCCTTGCCCGTCTCTCAATCATCCGTCTTTCAATCGCTTCCCCAGGCGATCAGCGAGAACCTCCACGCCGGCGACAGCGTGGCCTTCGAGGGCTTCACCCACCTGATCCCCCACGCCGCCGCCCACGAGGTGATCCGGCAGGGCATCGGCGGGCTGACGCTGATCCGCATGACCCCCGACGTGATCTACGACCAGTTGATCGGCATGGGCCTGGTCAGGAAGCTGATCTTCTCCTACGCCGGAAACCCGGGCGTCGGCCTGCTGCGCCGCCTGCGCGACGCGGTGGAGAACGACTGGCCGCAGCCGCTTGAACTCGAGGAGCATTCCCACGCCGCCATGGCCAACGCCTACGAGGCCGGGGCCGCCGGCCTCGTAGGCG
>MRWG01000825.1_pt1 | contig 25441 bp, 22 predicted proteins | sample 1013341 | NCBI WGS metagenome assembly MRWG01 (sample SAMN06117577, study PRJNA244670) | biofilm metagenome | biome: Water; feature: Cathode Biofilm; material: Biofilm; isolation source: microbial consortium enriched at the cathode of a solar microbial fuel cell | place: USA: District of Columbia ... | reverse complement strand
TGAACCTTCAGTTTTCGCACCGGGTTGGAACTGCATTTTGCGGCGCCGTGCGTTACGGGATCTGGCCGCACCCACGGGGGCGGGCACCGAGAGGAATTCGGCAAGGTTGAACTGTGGCTTCATGGAAAACATGGTCATCGAGTGATGCCTTTCTTGGGCGGAGACTATCACACCCGTTGAACCGATATGGGGACGCGGGCCCGATTTTGCGACTTGTGTCTGGACAAGCGTTGTTGGCTCAGCACCTCGAACGTATTGCAGGACTTGTGAAGCCACAATTTCAGCGCGTATCATATCGCGTGGAGTAAATCTGCATCGATACGGACTTTGTGCCTTATCAACGGATATGGACCACGCGTCTGCTTTCGCCTGAACAAGGAGACCAACCGTGAAACGGATAACGCCCGTGGTATTTCTCGCCCTGCTCGCTGGCCCTGCATTCTCCGAGACATGGACGTGCCTGGTTCCATACGATGAGGTCAACGGAGGGGGCAATGTCACCATAGAGGACGAACGTCTGGTCTTCGTGTCCGACTGGCCGCATCGCGAACCCGAGATCCTGAGATGCATCAGGAGCGGCCTCACAAGCGAATGCATGTCGGCGGATCTGTCCGTGACCGGCGGTGGCGGCGCATCCGTTTTTGCAAAACTCTATTCCATCGTCTGGCAACGCGATGGCGTTCCGGCGACGATCACGACAAGGCAGCCCTCTGCCATCTTCGAGGAACACGAGGATGGTTACGCATTGGCTGAGGTGTTTCCTGCCATTGGTTACACATTTCCCGTGACCGATTGTGAAGTGAACTGAGCGGACGAAGCCTGCTGAATACGTCATCGAACCATAAAGCACGACTTGTCACGCAGCGCCGCAGACGCGAGAGCGGAGCATCGAGGGCGTCATCAAGCTCTCGCATCAGCAGAAGGCCACCGTCCGAACTGAGCTGCGTGCCGCGAAACTCCAGTCGCACGCTCCAGGTCGTGCCCTATGGGACGTTTGGGTCATGGGATGTCGGTGGCACCAGAACGCATCCCCATGGCACGATCTCGACATTCCTAGGACTTCGTATGCGCGCCGGGATCCGGCGGGCTGTGTGTTCCTAAAAAGCGAGCCATTTCTATCCCCGGCGGACACGTGGCCCGTCTCTCGGCATGTAAGAGGTATTCAATCTCACCGGCAGCTGCGGGCCATCGATCGTCGATCTGCTCAAGGAAGGCATACTTGGCGCGACGTCTGCCTCAGAACGCGGGAATGCCGCGCATGCCGCTGCTGGCCTCGATGAAGAGCCAGTGATCCGGTGGTAGGAAGGTGAAGAGGCTGTAGGCCAGTATCTGAAGAGCCAGAAGCCCAAAACCGGCGGGCAGGATCACTCCGCGTCGAGACACTGCCTGCGTCAGCAAAACGGCGGACAGGAGCTGTCCGATAAGGATGGCAGCAATGAATGTGCCGATATCGAGGGCAAGGAGGTTGTGGCCGAGGATCGTGACATAGGTCGTAAAGACCATGACGATCAGCACCGCCGTGACAAGCAATCCAGGGCCCTTCACCGCCAGAATCTCGCGGCGTCGCAGCCCCGCCGGGAGCGGCGCGATGGCGGCCCAGAACAGCCCTGGCCAGAAGGCGAGCTTGAGATGCTCCCAGATTGACTCGTTGACCGCAGCAACCAATGCAAGCGGCGCCCATCCCCCGGCAAGCTCGAAGAGGAAGTGCAACGCCGAGCCGACCACGACCATGAACACGGCACCACCAAGCTCGAAGAGGAAGATGCTACGGGTCCTGCCGCTCACGTGTTGGTCCCTGTCCCACTAACCGCGACGGGTGAAATCACTGACCGCATCCTGTGTGCCGTGACCGGCTATCCGCCATCGGCCGGCTTGACTGGTGCAGTGTCACGCCGCAGCGTAGCTGGTGAACACCTCGGTGCTGCCGTCTCGCAGGATGAGAAAAACGTCATAGGCCTCGCGACGGCTCTCAGATCCCATGCCCGGAGAGCCGTAGGGCATATCCGGCACGGCGAGACCGACGGCCTCGGGTCGCTCGGCCAGCAGGCGGTGGATATCGGCGGGGGGCACGTGACCCTCGACCATGTAGCCGTCGATCTCGGCCGTGTGGCAGGACATCATGGCCTGCGGAATCCCGGCCTCCATCTTGTGACGGATCAGGGCGGCTCCGAGGCTGTTCTCGGTCGTCACGTTGAACCCGTCGTCGCGCAGGATACGCACCCAAGCCTCGCAGCAGCCGCAATTCGGGTCCTTGAGGACATGGATCGCGGGGAGCGTGCGCGCCGAGGCGAGGTGCGGGGCGGCAAGCGACACGCTGGCAAGCCCGAGAAGCAGGTTACGACGATTAAGATGGGACATGGCGGTCTCCTTGCTTGGCGGAAAGAGTATTGGCGCGGCGCTCGCCGCATGCAAGTGGCGGCCCGCTCAGGTGCGGCGATATGCCGGGACGGGCCGGGTGCCGCAGAGTCTAAGGGAGAAGCTTGCGATCGCTGTATTGCAGCTCTGACGGCGTGCTTGAGCGTGGCTCTCCCGGGACGGACTTTTCCCATAGTGCTTCCTTCCATGCCTGCGAAAGGGTCACAATATCAAACCTTGGGGTTGGACACGTAGCGCGGCAGCGGACCGTTTCTTTCAAGCTGTGTCGAAAGGCAAAAATGCAACCTCGTCACCGGCTTCGAAATGCGCCACGTCGGCGGGCAGGATGGCCAGACCGTCCGCCTGCGCCAGCCCTGCTACCCGCGCCGAGAAATCGCGCGGCCCCAGTTCCAGCATCGGACGGCCGGAAATGTCATGTCCGACAAGGCGCGCAGGTCGGTATTCGCGGCGGCCCGGCGCGCGCGCCAGGGCGCGGTCGAGCGTGGCGAAACAGGAGCGTTGCGCGACGGGCGTGGCCCCCGCGAGGTGGCGCGCGAGCGGCAGGGCGATCATCTGCCATGCGACGAAGGCCGCGACCGGGTTGCCTGGCAGGCCCAGAACGATGGAGCGCCCAATCCGGCCCAGCACCAGTGGTTTTCCGGGTTTCATCGCCAGCCTCAGGCTTTCGGCCGTGCCGCCGGCCGCCGCAATGGCGCGCGCCACGAGGTCGGTGTCGCCACCGCAGGCCCCGCCGCTGGCAAGGATAAGGTGCGTATGGGTTGCCGCCTCGCGTAGAGCCTCGACCATGGGCGCGAGCCGGTCCACAACGGTCATGGGTGGCGCGAGGTCGCTCCAGCGCTGGTCGGAAAGGCTCGCCAGCATCGGCAGGTTAACGTTCCAGATCTGGCCGGGGGCGAGCGGCGCGGCGGGGTCTTGCAGTTCCGAGCCGGTGGCGATCAGGGCCATCGGCAGCCGGGTGCGCACCGCCAGCGCGCCTTGACCGCAGGCCGCCGCTGCGGCGATGTCGCGCGGGGTGAGAATGCGCCCGGACGGCAGGATCGTCGCACCTGCCTGCATGTCGCAGCCTTGCGCGCGGATATTCTGGCCGGGCCTGGGGCGCCTGGAGAACCGGATACCGTCCGAGACCCGTGTCACCTCCTCCTGCATGATCACCGCGTCGGCCCCGTGCGGCAGGGCGGCGCCGGTCAGCACCCGGACCGCCGCGCCGGGACACAGCGAAGCGGGTGCATCGCCCGCCGCCACATTGCCTGAGACGGGCAAGGTCCACGGGCCAGCACCGGCGAGCGCCGTCGTGGTCACCGCATAACCGTCCATCGCGCAGGCATCGAAGGGCGGGCCATCGGCGGCGGCCAGCACCGGAGCTGCCAGAATCATGCCGCGTGCGGTCATGAGGGGCACTTGTGTAACCGGCAGTCCCTCTGCCTTGAGCCGGATGGCGCGCGCGAGCGCTGTTTCGGGCGGCATCAGCCCCGCGCCGCCTGCGCAGCAATCCTTTTCGATGAGGCGATGCGCGGTCATGACTGAGCTCCTCAGGCGGCGTGTCGGCGCAGATGCGGGGTGATCCAGCCCAGCACGGCGCGTGGGCTGTCGGGAAGTTTCACGGCCAGCCCCGCCGCGAAACTTTCGAATGCGGGGCGGTTGAGGTCATTTACGCCCACGAGCACTGGCACGCCGCGCTCTAGCGCCGAGACGATCACGGGGTGAAAGCCGTGGCCCGTCGCCTCCTGCTTGCCGAAGCGGTTGAGGATGAACAGGTCGGCGGGCGCGGCGGCAAGGCCCCCCGCCACCACCATCGCCGCCGTCTCGATGGCCGCGCCGTCGAGGCGGCATCCGGTGGCGTGCCGTCCGAGTTTCTGGCTGATATGCAACCGGGCACCCGTGGCGAGGTCGATCAGATCCATGTCGCAGGCGTGGCGGTCCGGGCCGGTGCAGGGTTCGGGCAGAACCCCGGCGAGGTGGCGGCCCCGCGCACGCAAGGTGGCGGCGACGCTGCGCAGGGTGTCGTCGGCGGCCCCGCGCGATCTCGCATGAATGAAGGCGATCTGCATGGTGTGTTCCTTGTGGAATGACCCTGCCGCCGGGCGCGCCCCGGCGGCAGGCAGGACGCTCAGGCGATGGGACGCGGCTTGAGCGACATTTCGAGGAAGTTGTGCTTGTAGGCGCTCTCGCCCACCTTGCGCAGGACGCCCCGGCCCAGCTTGTAGCGGTAGTTTCCGGTGACGGGATCAGGCACCGCGTGGCAGACCGAGTTGGCCATCGAGCCGGGATAGTTGAACGCCGCCTTGGCCACGCCGGGGCGCATCTCGTCAGAGACGATGGCGACGGCGACGAACTGCCCGGTGGTGGTCTTGATATGACCGTTCTCCATCAGGCTGGTGAAGCTCAGATCGTCCTCCTTGACGCCGATGGGCTCACCCGACTGGACATAGACGGTGTCGTTGAACCCTTCGACCAGATCGCCGGACTCGATGCCATGTGGCGCGGCATCATCCGGGTGGATCACGATATGCGGCCAGGGCCAGCGCTTGGCCAGATAGGGCTTGCGCAGATCGTCGAAGCCCGATTGCCAGACCTCGTTGACGCGGCCGTTGGTGATCCAGATCTCTCCCTGCTCGGCGCGGGGCTTGATCGCCTCGTAGAAATCCGACCAGCTGTCGTTCACCCACGGCGTCTTGAGGATGTTGGCCTTGCCGGTATGGGTGCCGAAGGCATAGAGCCATTTCTGGTCCTTGGTATCGCCCTCGACCTCGCCCCAGTCATTCTCGGGATTGTGCAGCCGCCCGGTGCCGATCATCTGCCCGTCCACCATGCGGATGGGCGTCTGAATGCCGGTCGTGCCCAGTTCGCGCAGCTTCTCGTGGCCCTTCTTGCCCTCTTTCTTGGCCTCCTTCACGAGCACGTTGTAGCTCAGCACGCCGTTGCGCGAGAACCGCGCGGCCTCCTCGAAGACATCGTTGCTCTCGGTCCAGTCGAACCCCTCGAGCCCCATCTTCTGCGCGAATTGGCCGATCGCCCACCAGTCCGGCTTTGCTTCGCCCGGTGCGTCGTTGAACTTGGCGTAGAGCCGCAGGCGACGTTCGGCATTGCAGCGGGCAAAATCCACCTCGCCCCAGCCGGCGGCGGGCAGCACGATATCGGCGTATTGCGTGTTGAGCGGCTCGACCGGGTAGATATTGCTGTCCACCAGCACCATGCCGCCACTTTCCACACGCGCCTTGAACACCTCGACCAGGTGATCGCGATCGACCGAGCGCGGCTGATTGGGATTGCGCAGGGTAAGGTCTGCCACGCGGCTGGCAAGCTCCTGGCTCGCCAGCATCGCCGGGAACCAGGTGATGCCCATGGTCCACATGAACCGCACCTTGCCGTCCATCACCCAGCGATCGACATTGAGCGGCTTCTTGCGGCGTCCGGGGTGTTTTTCGGGGCTGAGCCAGCCCTTGCCGGGACCCGCGCCCATGCCACCGCGTTGGTGACCGCCGCCACGGCTGATCACCTGGCCGGGGCGGTTGCCCGCGCCGCAGATGAGGCCGAGCGTCGAAAGCGAGGCGGTGTTCATGTAGTTGTTGGACCAGTAATTGCCTTTCTCCAGCATGAACGAGGTCCTGGGCCGGCTGCCATCCTCGCGCGGCTTGGCGATCATCTCGGCGGCGCGCATGATATCCTCGGCCGGCAGGCCGGTAATGCGCGCGGCCTCTTCGAGTTGCGCGGCGGGCTCGTTGGCGATGAACTTCTGGAAATCCTCCCAATCGGACTGCCAGCGGCCCCATGTGGTGCGCCATTGCCAACCGGTGTTGCGGGTGCCGCGACCATAGCCCGATTCAAGCTCCCAGCGGTTGTTCACCCAGGTGTCAATGAACTCCTGATCCTGCCAGCCGTTGTCGATGATGATCTTGGCGATTGCCAGATGCAACGCGGTGTCGGTTCCGGGGATGACCGGCAGCCAAAGGCCACCATTCCTGATCCCGTATTCCACGCCCATGGTGCGATGCGGAGTGACGAAGATCATCTTCTTGGCCGGGTTCTCGCCGCCCATCATCCATTCGGTGAAGAGCACGGTCTTGGTCTCGTAGGGGTCGACGCCAGACAGGAACGCCACGTCGCACTTGCCCCAATCTTCGTAGGTGGCGGCGAAGGAGTTGATCCCGGCATCGTCGAGGCCGGTGGCATCGGGCCCGCGCATCGGCTTGTCGTGCCAGGCATGGACGGGCGTGCCGATGGCGCGATCCACCAGCTTGCGGATGGCATAGGTATTCTCGAAATATTCATACGAGAACGTCTTCATCCCCCAGGCGTGCTCGCCGTATTTCGACAGCACGTGCTGCGAGACCTCGGCCATCACGTCGGTCACCAGGTCCCAGCTGACGGGCGTCATCACGCCGCCAATGCGCACCATCGGGTATTTCAGCCGGTCCTTGGTGGGTGTGTCGGGGTTGTATATCTTCTGCGCCAGCGTGCCGCCGCGCACCGAATAGTTGCCGCCGGGGTTGACCGCCTCGGCGTCGGCATCGGCGACGACGACGAAGTGATGCGGCGTGCCTTCGTGCATGCCGATATTGTGCTGGCTGCGAGCGACCCACGGCGCGCCATAGGTGGGGAAATCGACACCGAATGCGTTCTGGTCGGCCTGCGTGCCGCCCTCGCGGCCCACCGGCCAGCGGTAGACCTTGTAGGAACACGCAACGATGCAATAGCTGCACGCGGTGGTCAGAATCTCCGCATCGGGCGGCGGAAGCGGGACGAATTCGCGGTTCTTGACGATGGACTCTGCCATTTCTCTATCCTTTCTCACGCGCCGGTCGGGTTCTGGCTGTAGCCGTAGAACAGCCCCATCACCCCGGTCGCGACAATCTCGTCGCCGTCGATCTCGAGCACGATCTGCGGCAGGCTTTCGACAGCATGACCCGAGACGAGCATGCCGTGCTTGGTCAGATCAAAAGTCGACAGGTGAAGCGGGCAGGGGCCGAGCACCGAATGGGGCCGCTTGAAATCCGCCGCCCCCATGTAACCGCCCTGGTGCGGGCAGATGGTGTTGAAGGCGACGATGTTGCGCCCCTCGCCCACGCCGCCACCGGCCTCCTCGTCGAGCATGACGAGGACGTTCTCGATGTCGTCGTTCGGGTAATAGAAGCTCGTCGCCAAGCCCTGCTCCAGATCAGAGACGCGACCGACCACCTTGCGAACGTAAGAAGAGGAGACAAGCTCCTGCGCTTCCGCCCCCACGCCATAGGTGGCCAGCACGGTGACCGACGCGCCGCCCAGGATCAGGAAGTTGCGGCGGCTGAACGAGCTGCAGGCATGGCCCGCGCCCTTCGCTTTGGTTGCCTGTGTCATTTCAGAAACTCCGACCATGTTGCGGTTTCGGGAAGGTCTGGCGCCTCGGCCAGCATCGGCTCTTCCATCGAGAGCGCTTCGAGGAAGGCCACGAGATCGGCCTTTTCCCCGTCGCCGAGACCCAGCGGTTGCAGCCCCGCGGTCTGTCCCTCGCCACCCCCCGCGTCGTAGAAATCCACGACATCGGCCAGCGACCAGAGCGCGCCATTGTGCATGTAAGGCTCGGTCCAGCGCAGCTCGCGCAGGGACGGCGTGCGGAACTTGCCCTTGTCATCGGGCCGCTTGGTGACGTGGTAGAGGCCGAGATCGTCATCGCCCTTGCGATAGAGCTCCTCGGTCACGCCCTTCTGATAAAGCTCCCAGCGCAGCGTGATCTGGTAGAGCGGATCGACCTCGAACTCCTCGGCGGCGGGCACGCCGATATCGTAGAATTTCTGGTCAGAGGCCAGCGCCCCGTTGTGGCACGAAATACAGCCCGCCTTGCCATTGAAGAGCTCCATGCCGCGCTTGGCGGCGTCGCTCATGGCATCGGTGTCGCCCGCGAGGTAGCGGTCAAAGGGCACCTTGGTGGCATCCGTGACGATGGTGCGCTCATACGCGGCGATGGCGTCCCAGGCATGCGCGACCTGTGGCCATTCGGTGCCGAAGACGTCCTTGAACGCCGCGACGTATTCCGGGACAAAGCGCAGCCGCATCTCCATCATCGACCCGTCGCCATTGCCCGCGACAGCCCCGCCTGCGGCCCCTTTGGCCTGTGATTCGAGCGAGGTGGCGCTGCCCTCCCAGAAGAGCTTGTTATAATAGGCCGAGTTGAGGATCGTCTGGCTGTTGCGCCAGTGCTGGGTGCCGGGATAGCCAAAGCTGATCGCGCCCCCGGTGCCCCAGCCAAGATCCGGAAGGTGGCAGGCCGAGCAGGGCATCGAACCATTGCCCGAAAGGCGACCGTCCCAGAAGAGCTTTTCGCCCAGCTCCACTTTCTCCTCGCTCATCGGGTTGTCGGCGGGAACCGGTGGTGGCGGCAGGGTCGCAAGAGGCGGCGCGCTGTCCGCCAGGGCCGGAAGAGCAAGGAGCGCCGAGAGCGCCGTGCTGCCCAGGATGCGGGTGATGTGACGTGTCATTGTCTCGAACCTCCTCAGTTCTCGCCGACGGTGCGCAGGTCGTATTCCGGCAACTCGGGCGGGGTGATGGCGGGCGCGTCGCCGGTCAGGCTGTTCAGGAAAGCAACGAGGTCGGATTCCTCGGCGGGGTTCAGGCCCATTGGTTCTGATTGCGCGGTTCCGGCGTTATAAAAGCGCACAACCTCGGCCAGCGTGTCGAAGACGCCCGAATGCATGTAGGGCGCAGTCTGGCCCACATCCCAAAGCGACGGCGTGGTGAACTTGCCGATATCGGCCTCGTCCTTGGTCACGACATACTGGCCCACATCCTCGCGCAGATTCATGTAGTTGGGCGTGCCGAGCGTGGCGTAGAACCGCAGCATCGTGATCTGGCGTTGTGCCGTCTCGTCGCGCGTGTCGGGATCGAGGCCCAGCAGGTCAGGGTGATCCGGCACGCCCGTCGCGTGCAACCCGCCATCCGAGAGCATTTCCCCGGAGTGGCAGGAGGCACAGCCCGCCTTGCCTTCGAAGAGCGCGAGACCGCGCTTGGCGGCGTTCGAAATCGCGTCGTCATTACCTCGCAGGTAGGCGTCAAAGGGCGCGTTCTCGGTGCGGATGGTCTTCAGGAATTCGCCGATCGCGCCATACATGCGCCCGCCATAGGGCTCCTTGCCGTAGGCGGCGTCGAACATCTCCATATATTGCGGCACCTGTTTCAGGCGCTCCTGCGCAAGGCGGCTGTCCATGTGCATGGTGTGCGATTCCGTGAGCATGTCGCGCACCACGGTGCCCAGGTCCGCCCCGTCGAGCCGTCCGTCCCACATGAAGTAATTGCGGTTGGCCACGTTGAAGAGGCCCGGCGCGTTGCGGAAATACAGCAGATCGCCATAGCCGTCCGACAGCGCCTCGCCGTCGCCCCAGCCCTGTTCTGGGTCATGGCAGGACGCGCAGGACAGCGCGGTATTGCCCGACATGCGGGTGTCGAAAAAGAGCATCCTGCCCAGGTCTGCGCGCGCTTCGTTGACCTCTTTCGGCTCCGGCAGGGGCGCGAGCGGTGCGGTCTCGTCTGCGGCCGCACCGGGCGCGGCAAGGGACAGGGCCACGGCGGAAATCCCGGCCGCAAGGGCCGCGCGCCGCGATGGTCTGGCTGATCGTTTCATCGAATCCTCCGTTCTGGAAAAGGCAGGGCGGGCCGGATCACTTGCGTGTTCCGTCCGCGGCGTAGCTGGCTAGAAAGGCGATCACGTTGGTGGTCTCCTCGTCCTTGCGCAGGCCGGGAAAGGCCATCTTGTTGCCCGGCACGGTGGCCCTGGGATCGGCGAGGAACGTGGCCAGGGCGGCCTCGTCCCAGACCAGGCCGCTCTCGCTCATCGCATCCGAGTAACGAAAGCCCTCGGCGGTGCCCGCCGCGCGCCCGACGACCCCGTTCAGCACCGGACCGACGCGGTTCTTGGCCTTTTCGCCGACCTGATGGCAGGCCTTGCACTTGTTAAAGACCTTTTCCCCGGCGGCGGCATCGCCCGCCATCGCCGGGGCCGCGCCAAACGAGAGCGTGGCGAGAAGAAGAGTGGTCGTGATGGGCAGTCTGGTCATGGCGCCTCCGGTCCTTTTGTTCTGCCGGGGCGCGCGGCTGACCGCTCGGATGGGACAGCCCCGCTCCTGGCTTTGATCAGAGCCTAGCTGCGCGCAACCGCACGGTTGTTGCGGGCGCTGTGACGGAATGCGAAAAGTTGTGACGAAGTTTGACGGACGTCTCTGAGGTGCTCAGGCGGCGCGGCGCGCGTCGAGCATGCGGCGCACATGGCGCGCCAGTTCCACCGGGTCGAGCGGCTTGGCCAGCACCTCGGTCGGCCCTCCGGGAAGGGCGACCCCGGTGGGGTTGAACCCGGTGCACAGGATCACCGGGAGATCGGGGCGCGTTTCGCGCATGGTGCGGGCCATTTCGATCCCGTTCATTTCCGGCATGACCACGTCCGAAATCAGCAGGCTGTGACGCAGCGGGGCCATGCCGAACCGCTCCAGCGCGATACGCGGCGAGGTATAGGCCTCGACCTGATAACCCATCCGCATGAGGCCCCGGCGCAGGGTCGCCGCCACCTCGGTTTGATCGTCGACGATCATCAGGCTCTCGTGGCCGCGCTCCGGCGCGGGGGCGCCGGTCTCTCGTGCAGTCCCCACCGCTGCACCCGGTAACAGAAGCCGAAACAGTGTGCCGCGGCCCGGCGCAGTCTCGACCGAGATCCGCCCACCCATATCCTGCACCAGCCCCTGGACAACTGACAGGCCTAGCCCGGTGCCCTTACCAAGCGGCTTGGTGGTGTAAAAGGCATCAAAGATGCGCGCGGCGGTGTCCTCGGACATGCCAGGCCCGTCGTCCTCGACGACCAGTTCCACCCAGCCTTCGGCGCGGGCGGACAGACCTTCAGGTATGTCATCAAGGGCGCGCGCGGAAATTTGTATCTGCCCTTTGGCATCGCCGATGGCCTCGGCGGCATTGGCAGTCAGGTTCATCAGGATCTGGTGCAGGTGTGTTGGGTCGGCCAGCACGGTGACGGGCGTGCAATCGCGCACACCCTCGATGCGGATCGTCGGCGGGATGGCGGCGCGCATCAGGCGATTGACCTCGGAAATCGCGGTGCAAAGGTCGGTCGGCTCTGGCGTGCCCGGCTCGCGCCGAGCGAACCCCAGAAGCTGACGCACCAGCGTCTGCGCGCGTCGCGCGGCGATGTCGATCTGCTCCACCTCCTCGGCCAGGTCGCTGCCCGGCGCGGCATCGAGTGACGCCAGATGCGCCGAGCCGAGGATGGATGTCAGGATATTGTTGAAATCATGCGCGATCCCGCCCGCCAGAAGGCCGACCGCCTCGATTTTCTGCGCGCGCGCCACCTGCTCGCGTGCCTGCCGCTTCTCGGTGATGTCCTCGCCGATGCCCAGGTAGCTGTGAATGGTGCCATCCTCGGCACGCAGCGGCAGGATCGTGCTGTCGATCCAGTGGCTGCCGCCCTCGCGGTCGAGATTGCGCAACACCCCGCGCCAGACGGCACCCCTCTCCAGCGTGGCGCGCAGATCGGCGTAGGTCTCATCGGACATTTCGCCCGATTGCAGGAACTTCGGCGTGTGACCGATGACCTTGTCACGCGACCAGCCAGACAACTCCTCGAATCGCCGGTTGGCATACTGAATTCGGCCAAGCGTATCCGTGATGAGGATCGTCGCAGGGCTCTGCTCCACCGCCTGCGCCAGCCGCTGCTCGGAACGCTGCAGGGCGCGGCGCCGCTCCAGCTCCTCGGTCAGCCGGGCATTCGCGCCGCGCATGTCACGGATCAAGAGCCCGATCAGGAACGCGATGCTCAGCGCCGCCGCCACCAGCAGGACCATCGCCAGAAAGCCGTAGCCGATCAGCGTCTCGCCCCGCATCACGGCCGCGATAATGCGTTCGGTGCTGTGTGCGCGGCTGTCCATCCAGAGCATTTCGAGGTTGCGCAGCGCCAGGATCGCCTCGGTATCGTCGACCTTGACCAGACGGTCGGTGCGTTCGGCCGGCCAATTGCCCGCCATCGCGCGATCCGCGATTTCGATTTTCCCGCGATATTCTTCGATGGTTTCCTTTATGGTTTCCAGCGCGCGGCGCTCGGCCTCGGGCAGCGGCTCGGACAGGTAACTGGCAATAACCGCGTCGAACTGCGTCAACTGATCCATCATCCGCGTGCGATAGCTCTCGTTCTTGCGGATGACGTAGTTCTTGAAATTGTGGATGATCCCGCCATAGCCGAGATAGCCGCGCAGCGAGCTGATCCAGACCCCTTTTTTCTCCGGGTCCTCGGCGTAATCCTTCCAGCTCTCCGCGATATCGTCGAATTGTGCGCGGGTCTGCGCGCCGAGGTATAGGCCGGTCGCGACGGTCACCAGCACCAGGAGCGCGGCGGCCATGGTGAGCTTGTAGGTGCGTTTGATCGAGGTCATGTCGGCCCTTTCAGACTCCCGCTACAATCGCGCTATTGCCATGCCGTGGCAAGATTTTGTGCGGGGATGCACCTGAGATGACCGAGCGGATACTTGTCGTGGATGACGACCGTCAGATGACGGGTTTCCTGGATCGATTCCTGACGAAGCAGGGCTTTGACGTGCATTGCGTCGGGTCAGCCACACGCATGGGGCTTGCCATGGAGCACGCTGAGTATGATCTCGTCCTCCTCGACGTGGGCCTGCCCGATATCGACGGGTTCGAGGTGACGCGCGAATTGCGCCGCTCATCACGCCTGCCGATCATCCTGCTCACCGCGCGCGAGGACGTGTTCGACAAGATCATCGGTCTGGAGCTGGGCGCGGATGACTATGTCTCCAAGCCATTCGAGCCGCGTGAACTTCTGGCGCGCGTTCGCTCCGTGCTGCGCCGCTCCAAGGCCATGGGGGCCACTCATGAGGCACTACCTGAGGTGCGAATGTTACGGTTTCTGGGCTTCGTGCTCGATTTGCCGAAACGGCAACTTTCTGGGCCTGACGCACGCGAGGTAGCGTTGACGGGGATGGAGTTCAATCTGCTTAAGGTGCTGGCCGAGAATGCTGGCGACGTGGTCAGCCGCGACAAGATCATGCAGACGATCTACGGCCACGCCATCACCGTGACCGACCGCGCGATAGACGCCCATATCGCCCGGCTACGCAAGAAGATCCTTTGCCCTGCCAGCGGGAACACACCGATCCGCACCGTGCATGGCGCAGGCTATAGTCTTGCCGCGCAGGTTTGTGCTGAGTGACCTGGCAACGCATCCATGAAGTAACTGGATGCGTCTTTGCACCAATGCCAAGCAGGACGCACGGGAGTTCATCGGCATTGACCGAAAGCGCGAGCTTGGGGAGCTTTGTTGTCGGCCTGCGGCACAGACAAGACCGTGGCACAGGTTCAAAACTCCCATCGCCACAACGATCGAAATCAAGAAAATGGCGTCGTTGAAGCTCGATTTTTAAATCCACTGACTGTCGTTCTGGTGCCCTTGTGGCTCTCGATGTATAAGCCCGTTACAGGTAAAAATTGCGCATTTACGATGCTTGAAAAGGTTAAGTCACTGATTTGATTATGTATGGATGTTTACATATGTAAACGTAGTCGTCTCAAAATTTGGCTGATGTAAAGGTTTTGGGCGGTATTTTTTGCTTCAAACCTTTACATATGTAAACGTCTTTGGGGCCGAATGTTTCCATATGTAAACGTCTGTGCGCGGCTATGTAAACATTCTCGCCGGACGTGCCCCCGGATCGCAGGACGACCTGGTTGCGACAGGTCTGCGCCAGATCGTGCCATATGGGAGGTTTGGGTCATCGGATAGCGGTGGCACCAGACAGCATCCCCGTCGCACGTTTCTTGTTTCCCTAGGACTTCGTCTTGTGACGGGGATCCGGCGAGATGGCTATGCTCGGACGGCCAGCCATTCCCAACCCCCGGGAAACTGATCGCATCGACCACTGAGACGGAAAAGTTCAGATAGAAATTGCGCCGCAATTAATCTTCATGGCACGGGCGACGCTTAGTGCGGCCAAGGACGATGTCTTGGGGTGCCCGGGCAATGAGCGGCCTTCGACTTCCATCAGCATGTTACCAAAATCCCCCTGCACCTCCAGCCTATGGATGTTCCTGCTGACGGCGGGGTCCGCAATCAGGACCGTGCGAGTTTTCTCGAACCCGACGCCGGCAAGCGCAATGGCCGCGGTGGAATTCGCATTGCTGGGAAACCGGGACGCGGCATTGTGCGCCGGGCCATCATAGATGACCGTTGCATCTTCTATCGTTTCGATATCGAAGGCATCTTCGGCCGCCGTGCCGCGCCAGGAGATCGGTGGCTTGGTGATCGTGTGAACAACCCGCTCAAGACCGGCAAGCCGCGCCGCCGCAAGCGCCTCTATGCCCGGGATCGCACCAGCGAGGATCGAAAGCTGCGCACCCTGCGCCGCGGCGGTCTGCTTCAGATTGTCCAGCAAGGCGGTATCCGTCAACGCCCCGATGGATATCAGCGACAGGTCGGTGCCCGCCGCGAGCACCGCCTGAGCATGTATTCTCACCGCGTCGTGACTCGCGCATTCGAATATGCCGCAAGGAGCGAGATCAACGAGATCCTGGACATCATGAACCACCCTGCAACCCGGCGGAAGCGGACCCGTCGGATCACGCCCCCGCCGAAGCAGAACGGCCGTAAATTCGATATCGGCGCAATCGGGATCGTTTCGAACTGCAGCGGTCGCGGCCTGCGCAATGGCCCCGAACCCGATCATGCCAATCCTGCGACGTTGCATCAGCCCTCCAGGAACCTCGGATCGAACAATGTGTCGATGTCGAAAGGTTCATCCAGAGCATCGTTGAGCATCAAGACCTTCTGCGTGTGATCGAGCGTTGCCTGATCGAAAACGCGGCTTCGTGACACGGCCGCCTTGACCTTGTCGACGCCGATTGCCAGGACGTCCTCTCCGAGCGCACCGAACGTGTTTGTGAGCGCCGCAGACACGTCCTCGACACTCTCGTCAAGCACGAATTCGGAGGCGCGCGACAAGGCGCGGATCATGGCATGGCAGGTGTTCGGGTTCTCTGCCACGAACTCCGGCCTCGCCCAGAGCCCTTCCATCATGAACCTCGGCAGGTTCGGATCTTCTCCGTTTGCGTTGTCGATCAGCGTAATGGCCTTTCCTGAATGAACGACCCGTTCGCCAAGCGGAACAGAGATGTAGATCGCGTCGACATCACCGTTTTCGAGACCCGCGGCCACGGCTGGCCCGCCCCCGAGCCCGACGATCGTTGCTCCGGTTTCAGGGTCAAGGCCAGCGGTCTTGAGATTGAAGCGCGCCAGTTGCCACGTCAGTGAACCGGGGCGCGTGATCCCGATATTCAAACCTGCGAGCGCGGTCAGCTTGTCCTCGATCGGACTTTCGGGACCGACCGAAAGACGCTCTGCGGTCTCCTTGAGCATCGAGACGTTGATGATGTTTCGATCGAGGGTAGCCATCAGACAGGTCAGATTCTGGCCTTTGGCGACCGCTGGCAAAATCTGGGCACCGTCATTTACCGTGAATGCCGCATCACCAGCGAGAACCGCCTGAACATCAGGGCCACCTCCCCGGGTAACCACGATCTCCACCTCAAGCCCTTCATCGGAAAAAAATCCCAGTTCGGCGGCGATATAGTTCTGGATAAAGGCCAGCGATGTTACCGCCTGAGTCATGACCAACCGGCTCACCTCGGGGGCGGCGCGTGCCAATCCGGGAAAGCCGAGGTTGCTTGTCGCGAACGCGGCCGCACCAAGACTGGCAGTGGTGCCACCGATGAAACGCCGGCGTGTCAGGTCTCTTTCGTCTTCCATGTCTTGCACTCCCTGTTTGCTGTTTGAGGCTGGATTGCCCGGCTCGGGCTGGACTGGAGCGAACGCGTGATGCTTATAGTGCCTGGCCGCCACCTCCGTTGCGCGATGGCGGTCGCCATCGCAGTGCGCGGCGTTCGAACGCTCCGATGATGCCGTTCAGGACCACAACGATAAACATAAGGACGATGATGCCGGCCATCGTGCCCGTCGTGTTGTAGAGACTTGTTTCTACTTGGATCTTGTAGCCCAGACCGCGGCTCGATGCGATAAACTCGCCGATAATCGCCCCGATCACGGCATAGGGGATCGAAAGCTTCAACCCCAGCAGGATATAGGGCATCGCTGCGGGAAAGATCACCTTCGCGAACAGATCGGATGACCGCGCACCCATCACCCAGGCTAGATCGATATAGCGTCTTTCTACCGAGCGCACGCCCGCATAGGCGTTGTAGAACACGACGAAGAAAACCAGCGTGAAGACGAGGATCACCTTGGGCAGGATTCCGATGCCGAACCAGATGACAAACAACGGTGCAAGCGCCACGCGCGGGATTCCGTTGAGCGCCAGAAGAAAGGGGTCGAGCACTTTCGCCGTCGTCTCGGACCGGCCCAATGGCAGGCCCAGGAGCAGGCCCAGCACCGCGCCGACCGCGTATCCGATGATTATGGCCGTCATCGTTGCGTTGAAATGACGAAAGAAATCACCGTTCACGATCCAGTCGTAGAGATATGCAAGGATTTCTCTGGGCGTCGAAACCCAGAAAGAGTCGAACGCCCAGCCAGACAACCCTTCCCAGCCGCCGAGCAGCGTCACGAGAAGAGCGATGCGCATGATGGAAATCTTGTTGAGATGCCACAGCCCTGCCAATCCGGAGCCTCCGGCCGCCGAATCCGTGCGCTCGGAGATGATTCTCTTGCCCATGTCAGGCTTGCTCCATGCGGGCGGCGGAACTGACCTCTTCAGCGAGCGCGTCCCAGAGTTCACTAAGAAGCGACCTGAACGCCGGGTTCTCATGCAGATGATGCAGATCGCGGGGGCGCGGTATGTCTACGTCGTGGATTGCCTTGATGCGCCCCGGGCGCGCCGTCATGACCACGACCCGATCACCCAGCGCGATGGCTTCCTGCAAGTCGTGAGTGATGAAAATCACCGTCTTGCGTTCTTCTGCCCAGAGGTCAAGCAGTTGTTCCTGAAGCAAGATCCGCGTCTGGGCGTCGAGCGGTCCGAACGGCTCGTCCATGAGAATGACACGAGGTCCGAAAGACAGCGCGCGAACGATGTTTCCACGCTGCCGCATCCCGCCGGAAAGTTGATGGGCATATCGGTCCTTGAAATCTCGGAGACCAACTCGCGCAAGAAGCTCATTGCTCCTTCGTTCGCGTGCCTTGGCGTCGAGACCGCGTATTTCCAGTGGAAATTCAATGTTCTGCCGCAGGGTGCGCCACGGGAAAAGATTGTCTTCCTGCGTGACATAGCCGATCTCGAGCCTGTGCGCCCATGCCGGCGATCCATCCAACCGAATGGCCCCGCCGGTCGGATGGTCGAGACCCACAAGTAGGTTCAGGAGGGTCGATTTCCCGCAGCCAGACGGCCCGACGATGGTAAGGAATTCACCCTCGGCGACACGCAGCGAGAAGTCGTCGAGCGCGAAGACCGGCGCTCCGTCGGGTCCGTCGAACGTTTTCGACAGACAGTCGAACTCAAGATGCTGATCGGATGTCAATGCGCGCAACTCCACGTCTATCGACAGAAAGGTTTCCAGAGTTTAGGCTTGCCTGCAATGATGTAAAATCGAACAATCCGTTGCCGAAACGGCAAGACTCAATCACAGGATACCGCGTGCCCAAACAGCCGACCCCGCACGAAGCCGATGACGTCACCGGCGGCTTGACGTTTCCCCGACCGCGCGATGCTCAGCACGTTTCCGCACTTCGCTACTTTTACGAGGTCGCGCGCGGCGGCTCCATCCGGGCAGCCAGCGAAGGTCTGAACATTGCCCCGTCCGCCATCAGCCGACAGATAGGCAAGCTCGAGGAGGAAGTCGGAGAGGCCCTGTTCGAGCGTCGCGCGCGCGGCATGGTTCTTACTCCTGCGGGGCAGGTTTATCAGGTCTACGTTCTCGACGCACTCATGTCGCTGCGGCGGCTTCACTCCGAGATATCCGAGCTGCGCGGCCTGAAGCGAGGACAGGTGCGGGTGGCGACCATTGAGGGGTTGGTCACATCGTTTCTGTCACGCGCCGTGTCAGATTTTCGGAAAGAGCTTCCTGGCATCACGTTCGAGGTTACAATCACGAGCGCTGACGACGTGATCACGCGCATTCAGTCAGGAGCGGCGGACATCGGGTTGGCCTTCAACGCACCGGCAACCAGCGCGATCGATTACACGCGGCGGATTCCCGATCCCGTGGCCGCAATCATGGCACCTTCATATTCGCTCGCGGATAAGTCCCACCTTTCGTTGAGGGACGTATTGCAGCATCCGATCGCAATTCCGGTGCAAACTTTCGGCATACGGAACCTGCTGGACCACGCCTGCCGAGAGGCAAGGCTCGCTCTCTCTCCGGCGCTGGAAACAAATTCCATCGAAGCGCTTCGATCCTTTGCGCGTCATGGCGACGGGATCGCATTCCTGCACTCTTATGCCGTAGAGAATGACCTGCGGAGCGGGGCTTTGATCGCCGTCGACCTACGCGTTCCCTCTTTGCGGATCGGCACGATAGACCTCTGTGTGCTGTCCGAGCGTCGCCTGCCGGTTGCCGCTCGGGAATTCCTCGATTTTCTCGAAAGGCGCCTGCCGCAGACATGACCCGTGACTCCCATCCCGGCGGTTCCCTGGCTACAGCACTCATGCCGCTAACCGGCAATGGCTGCCTTGTCGCCTATGTCGTGACCAAATAGCAGTGAGCGCGTTTCGTCGCGATCAACGATGACATCCAGAACAGCAGGCCCCCGCTGGTCGAAAAGCCAGCCGACCGACGCGGTAATGTCGCCGCCATGTGACACGCGACGTCCCACCGCGCCGTATACAGCGGCAAGTTCTGCGAAATCGGGATTGGAATATTCCGTGCCGTAACTGGTGGCCTGGCGTGCAAGCATCGCGCCGTAGGCGAAATCGTTCAGGATCACGATCTTGACATTCGCACGCTCGCGAATCGCTGTCTCGAGCTCCTGTGAATGCATCATGAAATCACCATCACCCAAGATACACAGGACTGTTCGATGGGGATGCTCGATCGCGACGCCAATGGCTGCCGACAGCGCAAAGCCGACAGTGCCGGAGTTCGCGGCATAGAAGAACCCAAGGGGATCACGCACCAGCCATTCCCCGGCGAACTGCTGGAAACGCCCACCACCCATCACAACAGTTGTGTCAGGCGGCGCAGCGCCCTCAAGATGCCGCATGACGGCTTGCGGCTTGACCCTGAGCGGATCGTCAATCGCAAGAAAGGCGGCGCGCTCGGCAGTGCGCTCTGCAAAGCGCTCATCGAGAGACCAGAAACCCGGTCGGGGTCCGTCACCAATGGCATCTGCCGCCGCCTCGGCGAAGGCCGCGACGTCTGAGACGAGGCTGATATCCGTGGGCCAGTTCTGACCGATCACATGCGCATCCGGATCCACTTGGATGACCCGTTGACCGTCATTGAGCAGGTGCCAGTCATGTGTGGTGAGGTCGTCCAGCCGACAACCGAGCACGAGCAGCGTATCGGCCTCTAGCAGGGTCTTGCTTGCCTGGCGCTGTCCGAAACGACCGGCGTGGCCCATACAAAGCGGATGCGCTTCATCCAATACACCTCGCCCGTTCGGTGATGTGACCAGTGGCAGGGACCAAGTCTCGCACAGCCGGGCAACCGCATCCGGGCACGCCCCACGTCGCGCCCTCGCACCGGCCACGACCACAGGGCGCGATGCCTGGCGCAAGAGCGCGAGACTGTTCGACAGCGCATTGCGATCCGGTGCCGGTGCAGCGGTTGGCGTGAACGCCGCGCGGGGTGCACCGACCGGCTCGGACCACAGATTCTTGGGAACACTCAGAAACGCCGGACCGGGACGGGCCGTCGTGGCAGCCTGAATCGCCTGCCGCAGGTATCGCGGGAATGCCTCGGCGCTCGGCACGGCACCGCAATACCGGGTGACTGGGCCAAACACCTCTGTATCGGGCATCTCGTGCCAGACCTCCCGCCCTATCAGCGTCTGATGTTCATTGCCTGCGATGACCAGAAGGGGCACGGAATCACGTCCGGCAGCAAGGATGGCCGTGAGTGCATTGGCAAGACCGGGACCGAGATCGACCAGCAGCACGCCGAGATTCGCACCCATCCGCGCGCTGGCGTCCGCCATATGGCCGGCACACTGTTCATGGCGCGTCACCACGAACCGTGTGGCATCCGACAGGCGGAGCGCCTCGATCACCGGAAGGTTCGTGATACCCGGCAAACCGAACACCGTCCGGACCTCAATATCCGCAAGCACGGCGCAAAGGTGGCTCGCAACAGTCTCGTGGACCTGATCGGTTGTCATACGTGCTCCCCGGTTATCGCGCATTCACGATGAAACACACACTTGACAGGCGGCCAGATCAGGCTGCCGCATTCGGCCTCTCCTAACCAGTGCAAACTTTCGCTCCAGGCCTTGCTGCTTTGCGAATGACCTTGGCGATCGCGCCCTGACCCTCGAACTGGCGCTCGAATTTCGCAGAGGCACAGCTGCTTCCGTCACTCGACACCAATGGGTGGACCCCACCGAAGACAGGCAATCTCTCGCGACGCCGAGCAGCACGGGAGCTTTGGGGCATGGGATAGCAGTGGCACCAGAAGACATCCCCGTGCGAGGATTTCGATTTCCCTAGGACTTCGCGTGCGTATAGGGATCCGCCGCGACGCGTCTTGATAAAAAGCGAGCCATTCCTAACCCTGGCGGGCACGTGGTTCATCCCTTAGCATTATAGAGGTATTCGATCTCACCGGCAGCCACAGGCCAAGGATCGTCGATCTGCTCAAGGAAGGCAGACTGACGGTAAATTCAGGTGGCATACTTGGCGCGACGTAGAAATGGCGACCGGACTTCGGCATTGTCGGTGACCACAGGCCAGTTTCGCGCAGACGCGTCTCGTGATCGAAAGAGGCGTCCCAAACGCCATAAGGGAGGAAACTCGCCTTTCTTGGTCGATTATCCGGGCCCACGAATTCCCCACGCCTGAAATTCCAGCTATCTCAGATTCATGGATATCGTTCTCGTCACCACGGTCATCGCATCCCTGTTCCTCGTAATCGGCGCGGCGGAGCCGCTGGCTGCTCGCCTTCGTCTGCCCTACAGCGTGATCCTTGCGGTGCTTGGCGTGCTGATCGGCGCAGGCGCGATTTTCTTCCTGCGGACGGAGTTGACCGACGCGCTGAACCCGGTGGCGGAGGCGATCCTTGGGCTGCCGATCCGGTCCAACGTCTTCCTTTACGTCTTTCTGCCGACGTTGCTGTTCCAGGCGACGCTGGGGATGAACCTGCGCCGAATGCTGGACGACTGGGTGCCGATCGTCGTGCTCGCCGTCGTGGCAGTGGTCGTTGCGACGCTCAGCGTGGGATACGCCCTCTCGTGGGCGAGCGCGCTGCCGCTCGCGGCCTGCCTTCTCGTTGGCGCGATCGTTTCCACGACCGACCCATCCGCGGTGGTTACCATCTTCCGCTCGATCTCGGCGCCGCGCCGTCTCGCGCGGCTCATCGAGGGCGAGAGCCTCTTGAACGACGCCGCGGCCATTGCTCTCTTCGGCCTGTTCATGGGCTTCGTGATGCTGGGGATGCCCGATCCCGACCTCGGCGAGGCGCTGGCGCGGTTTCCAATCCTGATCGCCGGTGGCGCACTCACGGGCTGGCTGGCGGCGCGGGTGGCGGTCTGGGTCATGGCGCTCTTCTCGCGCCACGAGCTGGCGCAGATCTCGATCTCGGTCGCGCTGCCTTACCTCGCCTATGTCGGGGCGGAGCAGAGCGTTGGCGCATCGGGTGTCATCGCCGTGGTGGCCGCCGGGTTGACGCTGAACCTGACCGGGCCGGGGCGTCTGCCGCCGCAGGCCTGGGCAAACCTTCGCGACCTCTGGGACGTGCTGGCGCACTGGGCCGGGGCGCTGATCTTCATCCTCGCGGCACTGCTGATCCCGCGGCTGCTGGAGGAGGTGCGCATCGAGGATTTCGCGCTGGTCGGCGTGTTGATTCTCGCCGCCGTCGCTGCGCGGGCGGTGATCCTGTTTGGGCTCCTGCCGCTGCTGACCGCAATGAAGCTCTCGCCGGCCGTGGAGAGGCCCTACCGTGTCGCGATCCTCTGGGGCGGGCTTCGGGGCGCGGTGACTTTGGCGCTGGCTCTCGCGGTGACCGAAAGCTTCCGCGTGCCGGACGGCATCCAGCGTGTGGTGGGTATCCTCGCCACAGGTTTCACTCTCTTCACCCTGATCGTGCAGGGCACGACGCTCAGGTGGGTCATCGGTCGGCTCGGGCTCGACCGGCTCTCGCCCATCGACGAGGCGCTGTCGCGGCAGGTGGTCGCCGTCGCACTGCAGACCGTGCGCGAGGACGTGGCGCGCACCACCGAGAACTATGAACTGAGCCATGACACCGTGCGCTCGGAGGCCAAGCTCGCCGGTCAGCGGCTGGACGCGGCAGTGAAGGCGGCCGAGGAGAGCGCCGACATCCTCGACCGCGACCGGGTCACGCTGGGCCTGATCGCACTGGCGGGCCACGAACGCGACAGGATCCTTGCCCGCGTGCGGGAGCGGACGATCTCGGCGCGGATGGCCGAACAGGTGTTATCGAATGCAGACCGGCTGATCGAGGGCGCACGCAGCCAGGGACGCAGCGGCTATAACCGCGCGGCGCGTCGCAGCATCGCCTATGGCCGAACCTTCCGGGCCGCCGTGCTGCTGAATGGCCGGTTGGGTCTGTCCAAACCCTTGGCACGCATGACCGCCGACCGGTTCGAGCTCTTGCTGTCACAGCGGCTGATCCTGCGCGATCTCGGCGCCTTCATCGACGGACGCATCCGGCGCATCCACGGAAAGCGCGTGGCGGAGCTGCTGCACGAGCTTCTCGTCCGGCGGGTTGAGATCGTGGAAACTGCGCTGAAGGGGCTGCGCCTGCAGTATCCGGGCTACGCCGAGAAACTCGAACGTCGCTTCATCCGGCGCACGGCCCTGCGGCTGGAGGAACGGGAATACACGACGATGCGCGAGGACGGACTGATCGGCGCCGAGGTCTACACCGCGCTCATGCAAGATCTCGACGCCCGTCGGGCAGCTGCCGAGGAACGTCCGCGCCTCGACATCGCACTGCAGCGTGTCGAGCTTGTAAGGCAGTTCCCGCTCTTTACGGACCTGGACGACGCGCGGATCAAGCGTCTCGGCCGCGCTCTCAAGACCCGTTACGTCAACGCAGGCGACGTGATCATGCGCAAGGATAGCGAAGCAAAGAACGTGTTCTTCATAGCCTCCGGCGCAGTAGAACTGGAAGCCGCAGGCCAGACTTGGCGACTCGGGCGCGGCGAGATGTTCGGGCAGATGGCGATCCTTATGAAGAAGGCGCGGCGCGCGGCGGTGCGCGCCATTACCCCCACGACGCTCCTCGTGCTCGACGAGGAGCGGTTCCGCCGGCTGCTAGACCGCAGTGCGGCCCTGCAGGACGCCGTGCGCGCGAGCGCCGAGAAGCGGGGGATCGCGCCGGAAGCCCTGTTCGAAGACAGGGGCGTCGAGCGCCCGAAAAAGGACCGCGCTTAGGCGCGACCTCAGTCCAGCGTCGCGTCGAACTCGATGACGTTACGCCACGTTGTTGCCTATGGAGGCTCGGCTGCGGCTTATAGAGACGCGCAACGTTGTTTCCCGGGGGCCGCGGCACCTGTGAGCGCAGACGCTCTCCACGAGTCTCTCAGCGGCTGTGGCGAGCATGGCAGCGTCGGCCACGCCGCTCGGTTGCATGAGGTGGGCACGATGGCGATCCCGGATACGCATACCCGACATGCCCGTTTCGCGCGTGGAGGAACTTCTGCCCTGCCACCCGTCGCTGCGCCATGTGAAGCGAAAAGATCGACGTGCGCATGATCTCTGATTACCAATGACATCCGGCCACCCTCGCCTTAGCCTGGCCTCATGAATTCGGGGGATTGGTCAGATCTCGAGAACGACGCCGTCGTCGCGTCCTACTTCGCGATGCTCGGCGATGAGCTGTCTGGGCGCCGTTACAACAAGGCGGCACAGAACAGGGCCCTACAGGAGCAGGTCGGGCGCAGCCGTGGTTCGATCGAGTTCAAGTTGTGCAACGTGTCGGCAGTCTTTGTCAGCCTCGGCCTACCGGTCATCAAGGGCTACCAGCCAAGGTTCAATTTCCAGATGTCTCTCGCCGAAGCCGCGTGCCGGTGGCTCGCGCAGCACCCGGAATGGGAACTCGCCCTGCATCGCAGGCAACATCGACAGATGGCGGAACCAGGCGCTCTCTTCGTCGGGGTCGCACCAACTCTGCGCAATGCACCGCCGCCGGACGAGGTCGAGCAAATGCATCGTGTCGCGCGACATTTCGACGTGGCAGGACGGGATGAGCGCAACCGTGCCCTTGGTCATGCAGGCGAGGAGCGTGTTTTTCACCACGAGTGCCATATCCTCCGGCAGAATGATCGGTGTGATCTGGCACGGCGTGTTCGCTGGGTGTCAAAGGAGGATGGCGATGGAGCGGGATACGATATCTTGAGCTTCACAAACGAGGGCCGGGAGCGCCTGATCGAGGTGAAGACGACCAACGGGTGGGAGCGAACACCCTTTCACATATCCCGCAACGAGCTTGAGGTTGCGCATGAGCGACGCGACGACTGGTATCTGTTCCGGCTCTACGAATTTGCGCGCGAGCCCAAAGCCTTCGAGCTGCGCCCGCCTCTCGACGCGCATGTATCGCTTGCGGCCACGAGCTTTCAGGCGAGCTTCCAGTGACAGAGACATCGCGCATGTTCCGTCGGACCATCGGCATCGACTATTCCGGCGCCTAGACCGCAGAGGCGAGCCTCAAGGGATTGCGTGTCTACCAGGTCATCGACGATGACGAACCAAGGGAGGTTCTTCCGCCTGTCGGCCCCAAGAAATACTGGACCAGGCGCGTCAGCGTCCGAATTCCGGAGGGGGTAGCTCAGAGTGACGCGGAAAACTGCACTTTCAAGTGATCCGCTTTCCGGTAGGCCGAGCATCATCCATACGACTCCGGTCTCGAACGGATGAAAGGTCAGTGGCAGGTCATGGCACCTTGGCGTTCATACGAAGTGGTGACAGTG
>MRWG01000823.1_pt1 | contig 25491 bp, 26 predicted proteins | sample 1013341 | NCBI WGS metagenome assembly MRWG01 (sample SAMN06117577, study PRJNA244670) | biofilm metagenome | biome: Water; feature: Cathode Biofilm; material: Biofilm; isolation source: microbial consortium enriched at the cathode of a solar microbial fuel cell | place: USA: District of Columbia ... | reverse complement strand
TGCGGTCGTGGCGGAATTGGTAGACGCGCAGCGTTGAGGTCGCTGTGGGCGAGAGCCCGTGGAAGTTCGAGTCTTCTCGACCGCACCATTCTTCGAAGAAGGCCCGCCGGTTCGGCGGGCTTTTTCTTTGCGGGCCACCGACCAATCCGTTCTGGTCCCGAATGCGCGAAGCGTTACAATGCAACCGGGATGGGAAAGCGAACGGCGCTGGGGCACCACCGAGGGTAGGGCGACATGACCACCGTTCTCGTCATCGACGACGATCCGAAGATCCGCGAGCTCGTCGGCACGCTGCTGGAAACGCAGGGCTTTTTCGTCGGCACGGCTGAGGATGGCGAGGCGGGGATCGAACGCGCGCTCGCCGATGGACCCGATCTCGTCATCACCGACCTCAACATGAAGGGCGTGGACGGGTGGGAGATCATCCGCCGCCTGAAGCAGGATGCGGCCGGCCGGAAGATCAAGGTGGTGGCCCTTTCCGCCTTCACCTCCTCGGCCGACCGGGACGAGGCCTACGCCGCCGGCTGCGACGCTTACATCAACAAGCCGGTCGACCCGGCCGATTTCTTCGCCAAGATCGGCTCCCTGGTCTAGGCTCGCCGGTCCAGGAATGCCCCCGGTTTCTGCCATCCCGACACTTTCGCTTTCGCCGGCCCCCCTATAGCTTAGGCGGCAACCATAAGAATGCGTTGCTGAGCCCAGGGGAGGCCCGGTCATGGCCGAGAATTTCGACGACGAAGCGCTGAAGTACCACCGCATGCCGCCGGCGGGGAAACTCTCCGTCACCGCGACCAAGCCGATGGCGAACCAGCGCGACCTCAGCCTTGCCTATTCGCCCGGCGTGGCGGCCGCCTGCCGCGCGATCGTCGAGGACGAGGCCGAGGCCGCCACCGTCACCGCGCGCGGCAATCTGGTGGCCGTCATCTCCAACGGCACGGCGGTCCTCGGGCTGGGCGCGATCGGGCCGCTCGCCTCCAAGCCGGTGATGGAGGGCAAGGCCGTTCTGTTCAAGAAGTTCGCCGGCATCGACGTCTTCGATATCGAGGTCGACGAGCGCGAGGTCGACAAGCTCTGCGACATCATAGCATCGCTGGAGCCCACCTTCGGCGGCGTCAATCTGGAGGACATCAAGGCGCCGGAATGCTTCGAGGTCGAGCGGCGTCTGAAGGAACGGATGAACATCCCCGTCTTCCACGACGACCAGCACGGCACCGCCATCATCGTCTCGGCCGCCGCCTTCAACGCGATGGAACTGGTCGAGAAGAAGTTCGAGGACGTGAAGATCGTCTGTTCCGGCGCCGGGGCGGCCGCGCTCGCCTGCCTCGACATGCTGGTGAACATGGGCGCCAAGCGCGAGAACATCACGGTCTGCGACATCGCCGGTGTCGTCTATGAGGGGCGGGTCGACGAGATGGACCCCTACAAGGCCCGCTACGCCCAGAAGACCGACGCCCGGTCGCTGGGCGAGGTGATCGAAGGCGCGGACGTCTTCCTCGGCCTCAGCGCGCCCGGCGTCCTCAAGCCCGAGATGGTCGAGAAGATGGCGGAGAACCCGGTCATCTTCGCGCTCGCCAACCCGACGCCGGAGATCTGGCCGGAGGATGCGACGGCCGTGCGCCCGGATGCGATCCTGGCGACGGGGCGCTCGGACTATCCGAACCAGGTCAACAACGTGCTGTGCTTCCCGTTCCTGTTCCGCGGCGCGCTCGACGTCGGCGCCACCGCGATCAACGAGGAGATGAAGGTCGCCTGCGCCAAGGCGATCGCCAGCCTGGCGCGCAAGGAGGTGACGGAGGTCGTCGCCAAGGCCTATGGCGAGATCGGCGGCTTCGGCAAGGAGCATCTGATTCCCAAGCCCTTCGATCTGCGCCTGATCCTGGAGGTGGCGCCCGCGGTCGCCAAGGCGGCGATGGACTCCGGCGTCGCCAAGCGGCCGATCGAGGATTTCGAGGCCTACTGCCAGAAGTTGTCGGAGTTCGTCTACCGCTCCGGCACGGTGATGAAGCCGGTCTTCGACCGCGCCATGCAGGCGCCGAAGCGCGTCGTCTTCGCGGAAGGGGAGGAGGCACGCGTGCTGCGCGCCGTGCAGGTCGTGGTCGACGACAAGATCGCCAAGCCCATCCTGATCGCCCGGCGCAACGTGGTGCAGCAGCGGATCGAGCGGCTCGGCCTGCGGCTTCGCATCGACGAGGATTTCGAGCTCTGCGATCCGGAGAGCGACCCGCGCTACAAGACCTACTGGACGACCTACCAGTCGATCATGGGGCGCAAGGGCGTCTCGCCGGAATATGCGCGCGAGGTGGTGCGCACGCGGACCACCGTGATCGGCGCGCTGATGGTGCATCTCGGCGAGGCGGACGCGCTGATCTGCGGCACGGTCGGGCAGTTCTCGAACCACTTCAAGCATGTCTCGAACATCGTCGGCCGGCGCGAGGGCGTGCGCGACATGTCGACCCTCAACATGCTGATCCTGAACAAGGGCATCTACTTCATCGCCGACACCCAGGTCTCCTATGAGCCGGGGCCGGAGGAGCTGGCGGAACTGGCCGAGCTGGCGGCCGAGGAGGTCAGTCGCTTCGGCATCACGCCGAAGATCGCGATGCTCTCGCATTCCAACTTCGGCGTCTCCGACAAGCCCTCGGCCCGGCGCATGCGCGAGGCGGTGGCGCTCCTGCAGCAGCGCCGGCCCGATCTGGAGGTCGAGGGCGAGATGCATGCGGACGCGGCGCTCGACCCCGAACTACGGGCCACGATCTTCCCGGATTCGAAGCTGCAGGGGCCCGCGAATCTGCTCATCATGCCGACGCTCGATGCGGCGAACATCGCGTACAATACGATCAAGATGCTGGGTGACGGGCTTTCGGTCGGGCCGATACTGGTCGGAGCGGCGAAGCCGGCCCATGTTCTGACTCCATCGGTGACCGCGCGCGGCATCGTCAACATGACGGCACTCGCGGTCGTCGACGCGCAGATTCAAGAGGAGCGCGCGGGCGGCTGAGCCGGCCGCCGGCGCGCCCGAGATCGGTAGTCACGGGCCGTAGCAGAAACGGCCCCGGTTGGGAGCGCCAGATATGGCGGAGGTGAAGCAGGACGAGCGCCCGCCCGAAGAGGAGGCGCCCGAGGAGACGACGCAGGACGCGTTCGACGAGCTCTACGGGCTCGACGACGAGACCGTCGACGCCTGCGCGACCGCCGTCGACCAGGAGCAACCGGCCGACGTGCTGCGCGGCCTGGTCGACGAACTGCACGCCGCCGACTTCGCCGACCTCCTGGAGCGGCTGACCCACGACCAGCGCGTCGGCCTCGTCCGCGCGATGGGCGAGGATCTCGACTACGAGGTCTTCTCCTATCTCGACTATTCGGTGCGCGACGATCTGGTCGACGTGCTGACGGTAAAGCAGCTGGCCGCGATCGTCGCCGACCTGGAATCGGATGACGCGGTCGACCTGCTGGAGGATCTGCCGGAGGAGCGCCAGCAGGCCGTGCTGCGCGCCGTGCCGGCCGCCGACCGCGCCTTCTACGAGCGCAGCCTGAGCTATCCCGAGGAATCCGCCGGCCGCCTGATGCGGCACGAGGTGGTGACGATCCCGAACTTCTGGACCGTCGGTCAGACCATCGACTACATGCGCGACGAGGAGATCGAGCTTCCCGACGATTTCTACAACATCGTCATCGTCAGCCCGGCCTATCGGCCGGTGGGGATGCTGCAGCTCTCGAAGCTCTTGCGCGCGCGGCGCATGGTCGCCGTCTCCTCGATCATGGAGGCGGAGCCGAAACTGATCCCCGGCGACATGGACCAGGAGGACGTGGCCTTCCTGTTCCGCCAGTACGGCCTGGTCGAGGCGCCCGTGGTGGAGGAGAGCGGACGGCTGATCGGCGTACTGACCGTCGACGACGTGGTCGACGTGATGGACGAGGAGGCCGAGGAGGACATGCTGAAGCTGGCCGGCGTGTCGGAGGACGACTTCTTCTCCGACATCTTCTCGACCACCCGGCTGCGCTTCTCCTGGCTCTTGGTCAATCTGGGCACCGCGATCGCGGCATCGCTCGTCATCGCGCTGTTCGAGGACGCGCTCACCAAGGCCGTCGCGCTGGCCGTGCTGATGCCGATCGTCGCCTCGATGGGCGGCAATGCCGGGACCCAGACGCTGACCGTCGCGGTGCGCGCGCTGGCGGTCAACGAACTCACCCCGGCGAACGCCATGAAGATCATCTGGAAGGAGGTGATCGTCGGCGGCATCAACGGCTTCGCCTTCGCCATCATCATGGGGCTCGTCGCCTGGGCCTGGTTCGCGGACCCGCTCTTGGGCGCGGTGATCGCCGGGGCGATGGTGACAAACCTGCTGATCGCGGGCCTGGCCGGCACGCTGGTGCCGCTCGGCATCGAACGGATGGGCCAGGACCCGGCCGTAGCCTCGACCGTGTTCCTGACGACGATCACCGACGTGGTCGGCTTCTTCGTCTTCCTGGGCCTGGCGACGCTGGTGCTGATCTAGGGGCGATGGCGGACCCTACCCTCTACGGCGCGCCCTACAGCGTCTATGTCCGCGCCGCGCGCATGACGCTCGCCGAGAAGGGCGTCGCCTATCGGCTCGAGCCGGTCGACATCTTCGCCGACGGCGGCCCGCCCGCCGCGCACCTGGCGCGCCATCCCTTCGGCAAGATTCCGGCCTTCGCGCAGGACGACCTCTCGCTCTACGAGACGGTGGCGATCCTGCGCTATGTCGACGAGGCCTTCGACGGGCCTGCGCTGCAGCCGGCCGAGCCGGGCGCCCGCGCGCGCATGACGCAGATCCAGTCGATCCTCGACAGCTACGCCTACCGCTGCTGGGTCTGGGACCTCTATGTCGAACGGTGCGAGCGCGATGCGCCGGACGAAGCGCGCATCGCCGCCGCCCTGCCGCGCGCCGCGACCTGCCTCGACGCCATCGCGGCGATCGCAGAGGCGGGCGGGCCGCATTTCTTCGGCGCGTCGCCGACGCTCGCCGACCTGCAGGCGGCGCCGATGCTGGCGCTGCTCCTCAGCACGGCGGAAGGCCGAGCGCTGATCGAAGAGCGCCCGCGCTGGCAGGAATGGTGGGCCGCGATGGGCGCGCGGGCCAGCTTCGCCGAAACCGAGCCGTCACGCGGCTAGAACCGTTCCTGTCCGCGCTCGCGATGCGAATCCGGGAAGTCGCGGTAGAGGGCGAAGAAGACCTTGTCGACGCAGGCGTTGACGCAATGATGCAACGCCTCGTGCTCGCCCGCGCGGGATGAGACGACGCGGAACGCCTCGTCCAGCTGGGCGAGGCCGTCGGTTTCCACGAAGAACTGGAACTCGGGCAGGAAATCGGGGCCGAGCCCCAGCTTGCGCCGCATCAATCGCCAACCCCGGATCGCGCCATCGGCCTGCAGCCGGTTCATATAGGCGGCGAAATGGTCGGCGAAATCGGTGTCGCGCACGCCGTCCTTCAGCGTGAACCACCCCTGATAGATATCCATGGGCCGGGTCCTCGTTTCCTTGGTGCAGTTGGGGCGCAGTTGGGGCGCAGTGGGGGCGCGGACGGGCGCGAGACTGCCGCGCCGGATCGGCGCGCGCAAGCGGCATGGGCGTTGCATCTCGACGGGCGATAGGACGAGGAGCATGGCACGCATGGCCGACGAAAGCGCCACTTCGATCTTCCGCTCCGCGACCGCGCTGGAGGCGATGCGCCGCGCGCGTGCCGTCGCGCCGGACACGGCGCCGGACGTGGCGGAAGCGGGCCGCGCGCGGTTCTATGACGCGCTGGCCGGGCGCTACGGGCTGCCCGGCGCGGCGCTGGAGCCGGCATCGCTCACGGCCGACCCCCGCGATCTCGACGTGGCGGGCGTGCGGGCGCTGGCCGATGGCCTGTCCGCCGACGGCCGGCTCGATCGGGAAGGGGCGGGCCTGCTCGGCCTCGACCTCGCCGGGCTCGGCTTTGCGGGCGACCCGGTCTTCGGCGCCTCGCCGCTTTCCCTTTTCGCCAATGCCTGGGGACAAGAGGAACGCTCGGGCCCCTGGGACTGGATCGCCCAGCACACAAGGCAGCACCGCTATCTCGTCGCCGAAGGGGGCGATCCGCGCGCGGTTCGCGCGTCCGAACGGGTGCTGGAGGCGCTGCACGCGCTGGCGGCCGACCGCGCGTTCTACGCCACCATGGACCGCGCCCGCGACGCGCGCGAAGGGCGCAGCGCTGGGCCGCTCGCCAACCCCTTCGCGAGCCTCACCCTGCCGCCGCAGGCGCTGGCGCTGTTGGCCGACCCGCGGGCGGCGGACCCGACGCGCGGCGCCTGATCGGTCCTCAACGCGAGCCAGTTCCGACTGCCGCCAATTCACGTCCTCATGCGGAAAGGGAGCATCATCCGATTGACGTTTACGTAAACGTCAATTACGCTCGCGGCCATGAACGAGCTGCTGGCCGATCGGGGAACAGGCGTCTGGACGATCGCGGAACTCGCGCGGGAGTTCGGCATCACCACGCGCACCATCCGCTTCTACGAGGCGGAGGGGATGATCGAGCCCGAGCGCCAGGGAGCCCAGCGCCTCTACCATCCGCGCGACCGGGTGCGGCTCAAGCTGATCCTGCGCGGCAAGCGGCTCGGCTTCACGCTGGCCGAGATCCGCGAGATCATCGATCTCTACGACCGCGAGCCGGGGGAGGCCGGGCAGCTTCACCATTTCCTCGACAAGATCGAAGAGCGCCGCGCGGAGCTCGAACAGAAGCGGCGCGACATCGCGCTGACGCTCGACGAGCTCGGCGAGGTGGAGAACAACTGCCGCCAGCGGCTCGCCGAGCTCGGCGACGGCAAGGGAGGCTGAGGCGCCATGGTGCAGGCGAACGGGCACGAACCCGGCTGGATCATCGGCTATCGCGGCACCTGCTATCCGGCGGATTGCGATCATATGGGCCATATGAACGTGGCGGCCTATGTGAAGAAGTTCGACGAGGGGACCTGGCTGCTGTGGGACGCGGTGGGGTTGAGCGCGCATCGGATGGCCGAGACGCGCCACGGCCTGGCCGCGCTGAAGAGCGAGGTTGCCTACGCCCGCGAAGTCTTCCTGGGCGAGTCGCTGACCGTCCGCTCCGCCATCGTGGATGTGGGGAACAAGACCGCCCGCTTCCGGCACGTCATGTCGGTCGCCAAGCCGGAGGGTCCGGTAGAGGCGGCGCGCTGCGACTACCTCGTCTGCTTTCTTGACCGCGAAGGCCACAAGGGCGCGCCCTGGCCGGAGGATCTGCGGGCGAGCCTGACGCGCTGGATGGAGCAGGCCCACGACGAGGCGGAGGGCGCATCATGAGCGAAGCCCCGACCTTCCAGGCGCGCAACCCGGACTACGAGGCCCGCGTGCGCGACAGCTTCGCCCGCCAGACCTTCATGCGCACGATCGGCGCGACTTTGGAAACGGTCGCGCCGGGGCGCGTCGAGATGGCGCTGCCCTATCGCGAGGATCTGTGTCAGCAGCACGGCTATTTCCACGGCGGGGTGATCGGCACGCTGGCCGACAATGCCGGCGGCTACGCCGCCTTCTCGCTGATGGCGGCCGAGGACAGCGTGCTGACGGTGGAGTACAAGATGAACATCGTCTCCCCCGGCGCGGGTGCGCGGCTCGTCGCGGTGGGGGAGGTGATCCGCCCCGGCCGCTCGATCACGGTGAGCGACGTGAAGGTCTATGCCGAGCATGCGGACGGCACCCGGAAGCTCTGCGCCACCGCGCTCTGCACCCTGATGACGATGGCCGGCATGTCCGATGAAAAGCAGGCGCACGATCCCAATGTAGGGTGAGGGCGCGCACTCTCAGAAGAACCGCACCGATAAGCGCGAAGAGGCGAGGAACCGATGACCATCTCCAACCAGTATCCGACGCTCAATTTCGATCTCGGCGAGACCGCCGACATGCTGCGCGACAGCGTGCAGAGCTTCGCCTCGGACGAGATCGCGCCGCGCGCGGCCGAGATCGACGCGACCGACCAGTTCCCGATGGATCTGTGGAGGAAGATGGGCGATCTCGGCCTGCTGGGCATCACGGTCGAGGAGGAGTATGGCGGCTCGGGCCTCGGCTATCTCGAGCATATCGTGGCGATGGAGGAGATCAGCCGGGCCTCGGCCTCGGTGGGCCTCAGCTACGGCGCGCACTCCAACCTCTGCGTCAACCAGATTCGCCGCAACGGCACGGAAGCGCAGAAACAGAAGTACCTGCCGAAGCTGATCTCGGGCGAGCATGTCGGCGCGCTCGCCATGTCGGAGCCGGGCGCCGGCTCGGATGTCGTCTCGATGCGTCTCAAGGCCGAGAAGAAGGGCGACCGCTACGTGCTCAACGGCTCCAAGATGTGGATCACCAACGGGCCGGACGCGGATACCCTCGTCGTCTACGCCAAGACCGATCCGGACGCCGGGCCGAAGGGCATCACCGCCTTCCTGATCGAGAAGGGGATGAAGGGCTTCTCCGTCGCGCAGAAGCTCGACAAGCTCGGCATGCGCGGCAGCCATACGGGCGAACTGGTCTTCGAGGATTGCGAGGTGCCGGAGGAGAACATCCTGGGCGCCGTCGGCAAGGGCGTGAACGTGCTGATGAGCGGCCTCGACTACGAGCGCGCGGTGCTCTCGGGCGGGCCGACCGGCATCATGCAGGCCTGCATGGACGTGGTCGTGCCCTACGTGCATGAGCGCAAGCAGTTCGGCCAGCCGATCGGCGAGTTCCAGCTGATGCAGGGCAAGCTCGCCGACATGTACACCATCATGAACGCGGCCAAGGCCTACGTTTACACCGTCGGCAAGTCCTGCGACCGGGGCGAGACGACGCGCAAGGACGCCGCCGGCGCGATCCTCTATTCCGCGGAGAAGGCGACCTGGATGGCGCTGGAGGCGATCCAGGTGCTGGGCGGCAACGGATACATCAACGAATACCCGACCGGCCGCCTGCTACGCGACGCCAAGCTCTACGAGATCGGCGCGGGCACCAGCGAGATCCGCCGCATGCTGATCGGCCGCGAACTGTTCAAGGAAAGCGCCTGATCTACTCTTGTGACAGGGAGTTTTGCTTCATGTTCGTTTCTACTTTCCCGCTCCAAAGCTTTTCTTCAAAGCTTTGTGCACGGGAGTACATATTCCGCGCAGTAGAAATCATTTCGTCGAATTTCGCATCTATCTCTGCTTCGCGAAATGGGAAGTCCTTTTTTGTTTTCTCTAGAATCCTGATTAAGCGCTCAATTCTATCTGACATCCTCATGTGGAACCGGAACTCTCTAGAAATCATGAGAAGTAAGATTGTGCATAGCAGAAAAATGAACCCTGACATTATGAAGTCGAAAGGGGTTGGAGCTAGAGCAAAAGTTGTGGCTCCAACCGAAAAGAGAATTAGTACCTTTGAGAAAAGACGTGCCGCGTATGCAATAAATAGGCTGGGAAATTCTATGAAAGTCATGAAGTTATCAAGGCTTTTATTGGTATCTTTGAATTCTATTTGTGCGCGGAGCAGCATCATTTTTGCAGAGTGTCGAGCTATGGCGAAACCAAATCTTCGTCCGAGCCATTTTAAAACTTGCGACAGAATCGCAAATACTGCCGAAGTTATTGCGATGACTCCGCCAATTACACCTAGCCATTCTGGCAAAGTCCATTGCGATGCGCTCGCAACCAAGTCGACCATGCTTACTTCCACGACAAAGCCAATCCAAAAATTTTTAACTAGAAAGCATCGACTGATTCGATGGGATCGCAAAGGAATGGACAGGACGTTTGAGTTTTACGTCTTGCCTATGTTTGAGACCGTTTGACGGAGGGCGCGAAACAATGAGCACCGACCCCCAAAACAGCAACAATGCCGGAAACCCGGGTGATCCGATCGTCATCGTCGGCGCGGCGCGCACGCCGATGGGCGGGCTGATGGGCGACCTCAAGGACGCGACGGCGGCCGAGCTCGGCGCGGCGGCGATCAAGGCCGCGCTGGAGCGCGCGGGCGTTCCGGCGGACGACGTGCAGGAAGTCATCATGGGCAACGTCCTGCCCGCCGGCCAGGGCCAGGCGCCGGCGCGCCAGGCGAGCCTGGGCGCGGGCCTGCCGCTCGGCACCGGCTGCACGACGATCAACAAGATGTGCGGCTCGGGCATGAAGGCGGCGATGCTGGCGCACGATCTGATCAAGGCGGACACCAACCAGATCATGGTCGCCGGCGGCATGGAGAGCATGACCAACGCCCCCTACCTGCTGCCCAAGGCGCGGGCCGGCATGCGCCTCGGCCACGGCCAGGTGATCGACCATATGTTCATGGACGGGCTGGAGGACGCCTACGACAAGGGGCGCCTGATGGGCACCTTCGCCGAGGATTGCGCCGAGCATTACCAGTTCACCCGCGAGGCGCAGGACGACTTCGCCATCAGCTCGCTGAATCGCGCCTTGAAGGCGATGGAGTCCGGCGCATTCGCTGACGAGATCACGCCGGTCACGATCAAGGGCCGGAAGGGCGATACAGAGGTCGTCGAGGACGAGCAGCCGAAGAGCGCGCGGCCCGACAAGATCCCGACGCTGAAGCCCGCCTTCCGCAAGGACGGCACGGTGACGCCGGCCAATTCCAGCTCGATCTCCGACGGCGGCGCGGCGCTCGTCCTGATGCGGATGAGCGAGGCGGAGAAGCGCGGCCTCACCCCGCTCGCCGCGATCCGGGCGCACGCGACCAACGCGCAGGAGCCGAAATGGTTCACCACCGCCCCCATCGGCGCGATGGAGCGTGCGCTGGAGCGGGCCGGCTGGAAGGTCGCCGACGTCGACCTCTACGAGGTGAACGAGGCCTTCACCGTCGTCACGATGGCGGCGATGAAGGAGCTGTCGCTACCGCATGACATCGTCAATGTGAATGGCGGCGCCTGTGCGCTTGGCCATCCGATCGGGGCTTCGGGCGCGCGCATCCTGGTGACGCTTCTGAACGCGATGAAGCGCGCGGGCGCCAAGCGCGGCATGGCGTCCCTCTGCATCGGCGGCGGCGAGGCGACGGCGCTCGCGCTCGAGACGCTGCACTGATCCGGAGCGAGGGGAGAAGACCATGCCGAGCCTTCTGGTGACGGGCGCCAATCGCGGCATCGGCCGCGAGATCGTGCGCCAGTGCGCGGCCGACGGCTGGGACGTGATCGGCGCCTGCCGGAATCCGGCCGAAGCCGGCCTCGACTGCGAGACGATGGCGCTCGACGTCGCCGACGCGGGCTCGGTCGAGACGCTGGCCGAGACCCTCGGCGACCGGCCGATCGACCTCTTGTGGAACAATGCCGGCATCTATCCGGACAAGGGGCTGGGCCTCGATCAGCTCGACTATGGCGACTGGCTCGCGGCGATGAACGTCAACGTGCTGGCGCCGATCCGCCTGGCGTCCCGGCTGCGGCAGAACGTGGCCGCGTCGGACAAGAAGCTGATGGCCTTCACGAGCTCCGTCATGGCCTCGATCGGCCGCGATCCGAGCGGCGCCTACGCCTATCGCTCCTCCAAGGCCGCACTCAACATGGCGGTCACCTGCCTGAAGCACGATGTCCGGCCGCTCGGCATCGCCTGCGCGTTGATCCATCCGGGCTGGGTGCGCACCGACATGGGCGGCGGCGAGGCCGATATCGACGTGGAGGACAGCGTCGCCGGCATGAGGCGCGTGCTCAATGGCTTCACGATGGATCAGTCCGGGCAGTTCCTCAGCTACGACGGATCGACCTTCCCCTGGTAAGGAAGGGGGGCGGCGCCGCGGCGTCAAAGAACGAGGAGTTCGAGGCGATGAGCTTTCAGTTGGCGCAGGTGAATGTCGGCCGCGCGGTGGACGATCTGGAGAGCCCGCAGCTGCAGGAATTCATGGACAATCTGGACCGCATCAACGCGCTGGCCGAGGAAAGCCCAGGCTTCGTCTGGCGCCTCCAGAGCGAGAGCGGCAACGCCACCGACATCAAGCCGACCGACGATCCGCGCTTCATCCTGAACCTGTCCGTCTGGGCGGATGCGGAGAGCCTGTTCGATTTCGTCTACCGCTCGGCGCATACCCCGATCATGGCGAAGCGCCGGCAGTGGTTCGAGAAGCCGACGCTCGCCCATCAGGTGCTCTGGTGGGTCCCGGCCGGCCATCGACCGACGCCGGAGGAGGCGCTCGCCAAGCTCGCCGTGCTCGACCGGCTGGGGCCGAGCCCGGACGCCTTCACCTTCAAGCAGCGCTATCCGGCGCCCGACCGTCCGGACGCGCAGCCCGACGACATGAAACCCGAGCCGCATTGCGTCGGCTGGGCCTGAGGGAGCCTCGAAGCGATGATCCTGAGCGAAGAACAGACGATGATCCGCGACATGGCGCGCGACTTCGCGCGAGAACAGCTCGCGCCGAATGCCGCCGACTGGGACCGGGAGAGCCGCTTCCCGAAGGAGGCGCTCGACCAGATGGGCCCGCTCGGCCTGATGGGCATCCAGGTGCCCGCCGACTGGGACGGCGCCGGCGCCGACAGCGTCTCCGCCGCGCTTGCGGTCGAGGAGATCGCCGCCGGCGATGCCAGCACCTCGACCATCATGGCGGTGCACAATTCCGTCGCCTGCATGCCGATCCTGAAGTTCGGCACGGAGGATCAGAAGGAACGCTTCCTGCGCCCGCTGGCCAAGGGCGAGATGCTGGGCTGCTTCTGCCTGACGGAACCGCATGCGGGATCGGACGCGTCGGCGATCCGGACCAAAGCGGTCCGGGACGGCAACAAGTGGCGGCTTTCGGGGGCGAAACAGTTCATCACGTCGGGTTCGAACGCCGACGTCGCGATCGTCTTCGCCGTGACCGATCCGGAGGCCGGCAAGAAGGGCATCAGCGCCTTCGTCGTGCCGACCGACCTGAAGGGCTACGAGGTGGCGAGCGTCGAGAAGAAGCTCGGCCAGAAGGCGTCCGACACCTGCCAGATCCGCTTCGACGATGTGGAGCTGACGCCCGATCTGATGCTGGGCGAGGAGGGGCAGGGCTACCGCATCGCGCTCAGCAATCTCGAAGGCGGGCGCATCGGTATCGCCGCCCAGGCGATCGGCATGGCGCGCGCGGCGCTCGACTGCGCCGTCGACTACGCCAAGGAGCGCACCAGCATGGGTCAGCCGATCGCGGCGCATCAGGCGGTCGCCTTCCGGCTTGCCGAGATGGCGACCAAGGTCGAGGTGGCGCGCCAGATGACGCTGCACGCGGCGAGCCTGCGCGACCAGGGCGTGCCCTGCCTCAAGGAAGCCTCGATGGCGAAGCTCTACGCCTCCGAGATGGCGGAGGAGGTGGTCTCCGACGCGATCCAGACGCTGGGCGGCTACGGCTACGTCAACGACTATCCGGTCGAGCGCATCTATCGCGACGTGCGGGTGTGCAAGATCTACGAGGGGACGAGCGACATCCAGAAGCTCGTGATTGCGCGCCAGCTTCTGGCGGCGTAAGCCGAAGGCCCCAGTCGCATACCAGGGGAAGGGAGCATCGGCGGTGGCCAACCTTGCCGAGAAGAACATCCTGGTGACCTCGGTCGAGGAATTCGTGGGTCGGCCCGTCGCGGAGACGCTGGCCCTGCAGGGCGCCCGCGTGCTGGCGAGCGACCCCGGTTTCAAGGACCCGGCCGTGCGCGCCGCCTTCGAGGGCGAGAACGCTTCCTTCTGGGCCGCTGAATCGACCGAGCCCGAGGATCTCGCCGCCGAGGCGCTGGAGCGCTTCGACGGGCGCATCGACGTCCTCGTCAGCAATGACGGATTCCCGGCGATCCGCGCGCCCGTCGACCAGGCCGCCGCGCAGGACATGCGCGACGGGTTGGAAGCGCTTGTGGTGCGTCCCTTCGCGCTCGCCGGCAGGCTCGTGCCCGCGATGAAGGAGACGGGTGGCGGCAAGCTGCTGTTCGTGACCTCCGCTGCGCCGCTCGTCGGGTTGCCGAACTACGGCATGTACGCGACCGCGCGCGGCGCTCAGAACGCGATGGTGAAGAGCCTCGCGCGGGAACTTGCCCGCGACGGAATCCTGGTCAACGCCATCGCCCCCAACTTCGTCGAGAGCCCGACCTACTTCCCCGAGGAGCTGATGGCGGACGAGGCGGCGCGGGCCAAGATCCTGAAGAACATCCCGCTCGGCCGCCTCGGCACGCCGCAGGAGGTGGCCGAGCTCGTTGCCTTCTTCGCCTCCGACAAGTGCGGCTTCGTCACCGGCCACGTGCTGCCGATCGCGGGGGGATGGGCATGAGCGTGGCGTCGGTCCCGATCGGAGCCTCCCCCCTTGAGGGGGGGAGGTTGGAGGGGGGTGAGCGATGCGTCCGCATCGCGTCGGCGCGGCGCGCCGACAGGGTTCGGTCTTGCGCGCCTGACGGCGCGCGCACCCCCACCCCGGCCCTCCCCCCTCATGGGGGAGGCGGAGAAAGGGAGTGTCGCCCATGACCGCCCCCATCACCTTCTATTACGAATACAGTTCCCCCTACGCCTATCTCGCCTCCGAGCGGATCGAGGCGATCGCCGAGAAACATGGGCGGCCGATCGATTGGAAACCCTTCCTGCTCGGCGTTGTCTTCAAGCGCACCGGCGCCGGGCCGCTGACCCAGATTCCACTGAAGGGGGCCTATGCGACGCACGACCTGCCGCGCGAGGCGCGGCGCTACGGCATCCCCTTCACCATGCCCGCCCGCTTCCCCTTCCTGTCGGTCAACGCGGCACGCCTCACCTGGTGGGTGGACGAGGACCGCCGGGCCGATCTGACGCACGCCTTCTTCCGCGCCTCGTTCCGGGACGGGCGGATCCTGCATGAGACCGGCGTCACGCTGGACGTGGCGGAGGAGGCGGGCCTGGACCGCGCCGAGGCGGAGGCGGCGATCCGCGATCCCGCGATGAAGAAGCGGCTTTCCGAGGAGACCGAGGCCGCGATCGAGACGGGCGTCTGCGGCGCCCCCTTCTTCCTGGTGGATGGCGAGCCCTTCTGGGGGAACGACCGGCTCTCGGACATCGATGCCTGGCTGGAGAGCGGCGGATGGTAGAAGGCGCGCTTCAAGAGACGCCGGGCGTCAGCTTCGTCGTGCCGGTCTACAACAAGGCCGATTGGCTGGAGGACGTGCTGGGCCGAATCAAGGCGCAGCGCGGGCCGTTCGAGCGCCAGTTCGTCTTCGTCGACGACGGTTCGACCGATGGCTCGCTCGAGATCCTGAAGCGGGTCACCGCCGACTGGCCGGACACCGTGATCGAGAGCCAGCGCAATGCCGGATCGGCCGCCGCCACCAACCGGGGCATCGCGCTGGCGGATCGGGAGTTCGTGAAGTTCGTCGATGCCGACGATCTGCTGCACGAGGACGCGACCCAGGTGCTGCTGGAGGCGCTGACGGCCGATCCGGAGGCCTGCCTCGCCTTCGGCCGGGCGGAAAGCTTCACCGACCGCGAGGCGCTCGACCTCGCGGCGCCGATCGAGAATCCGCCGGCCCGGCGGCTCGACAAGGCGCTCAAGCGCGCGATGGCGAATTCCCTCTTCAACCCGACCCAGTTCATGGCCCGGCGCAAGGCGCTGGTCGAGGTGGCGGGCTGCGACGAGCGCATCGTCTTCAGCCAGGAATACGCGCTCACCATGCGGCTTGCCCGGCGCTGGCCGCTGGTCGAGGTCGACGCGACCGTCGCCTACCTGCCCGACGCGGTCGCCGGCCGGCTCAGCAACAACGAAGGGCGGCAGCTGCAGCGGGTGACGCGATCGCTCGCCTACTTCCTGCGCGACTATCCGGACACGCCCTGGGCCTTGAAGCAGTTCGCAGCGAAGCGCATGGCCTACCGCGCCTGGAAATACCTGCACCGGACGGAGCGGCCGTTCTGGCTCTTCCATCCGGTGTTCTGGCGCCAGGCGCGCTGCTGGCTGCCGATCCTCTCGGGCCATGCGGATTTCATCGAACGCTGCGGCCAGATCTTCGAGACGGCGGAGCCCAAAGCGGTCGGCCAGCCGGCACGGGAGGGGCGGCGATGAGCGGCTACGATCATCAGTTCTACGCCGACCTGGAGGAGACGGCACTGCCGTCCGCCCGGCGTATCGTGCCGATGCTGCGGGATTGGATATCGATCGACAGCGTCGTCGATGTCGGCTGCGGCGACGGCTCCTGGCTCTCGGTCTTCAAGGAGGAGGGTGTCTCGACGGTCTTGGGGCTGGATGGCCCCTGGGTCGATCTCGGGCAACTGAAGATCCCGGCCGAGTGCTTCGAACGCCGGGCGCTCGACGAGACGCTGGATCTCGGCGCGCGGCGCTTCGACCTCGCCATGACGCTGGAGGTGGCGGAGCATCTGCCGCCCGCGCGTGCCGCCGGCCTGGTGGAGGAACTGACCGCGGCCGCGCCGGTCGTCTTCTTCTCCGCCGCGACTCCCGATCAGGGCGGCGCGCATCATGTGAACGAGCAATGGCCAAGCTATTGGGCCGAGCTGTTCGCGGCCCGCGGCTACCGTGCGATCGACGCGATCCGCCTCGCGGTGTGGGAGGATCCGCAGGTCTGCTGGTGGTACAAGCAGAACTGCCTGCTGTTCGCGTCCGACCAGGCGCTCAAGGACAATCCGACGCTGAAGGCGCTGGCCGACGGGGCGCCGGGAACCCCGCCGGCCCTGATCCACCCGGAGCTTTACGCCCAGCAGGTGCGGCTCGCGAATCCGTCCCTCGGCCGGTGGCTGAAGCAGGGGCGCCGGGCGATCGCCCGCAGCCTCGCCAAGCGCAAGGCCAAGGCCGTGGGCGGGCGGGGCTAGGCGCCATGTGCGGGATCGCCGGATACCTGGACCGCAAGCGCGCGCGCGGCGACGAGCAGCTCGCCGCCGAGGCCCGGCGCATGGCGGACCGGCTGACCCATCGCGGGCCGGACGATTCCGGCAGCTGGACGGATGCGGCGGCGGGCTTGGCGCTCGGCTTCCGACGGCTCGCCATCCAGGATCTGAGCCCCGAGGGCGCGCAGCCGATGACCGGCGGAGGCGGGCGCTTCACGGTCGTCTTCAATGGCGAGATCTACAATTTCCAGGAACTGCGCCGCCAGTTGCAGCAGGAAGGCGTGGGCGGCTGGCATGGTCGTTCGGACACCGAGGTGCTGCTGGCCGCGGTCGCGACCTGGGGACTGGCGCGCGCGCTCGATTCCTTCGACGGCATGTTCGCGCTGGCGCTGTGGGACCGGGAGGAGCGCACGCTGACGCTCGCCCGCGACGCGATGGGGGAAAAGCCGCTCTATTACGGCTGGCAGGGCGATCTGTTTCTGTTTGCGAGCGAGCTGAAGGCGATTGTCGCGCATCCCGATTTCGAGCCCGCGATCGAGCGCGAGGCGGTCGCCGGCTTCATGCGCTACAGCTACGTGCCGGCGCCGCACTCGATCTATCGCGGCATCTTCAAGCTGGAGCCCGGCGCGACGCTGACCGTCGCCGCGGACGGCGAGGCCGGCAACGCGACACCCGGCCGCTTCTGGGACGCCATCGCGGAAGCGGAAGGGGCGGAACCCTTCCAGGGCGACGAGACGGCGGCCGTCGACCGGCTGGAGCAGCTGATGCAGCGCTCGATCCGCCGGCGTATGGTGGCGGACGTGCCGCTGGGCGCCTTCCTGTCGGGCGGCATCGACAGCTCCGCCGTCACCGCCTTGATGCAGGAGATGTCGGGGACGCCGGTCCGCAGCTTCTCGATCGGCTTTACCGAGAAGCGTTTCGACGAGGCGCCCTACGCCAAGGCGGTCGCCCAGCATCTTGGGACGGAGCATACCGAGCTCTATGTCGATCCGCAGGCCGCACTCAAGCTCGTCCCCAAGCTGCCGGAGGTCTACGACGAGCCCTTCGCGGACGCGAGCGCGCTGCCGACCATGATGCTTTCCGCGCTGACGCGAAAGCACGTCACCACGGCCTTGAGCGGCGACGGCGGGGACGAGCTTTTCTGCGGCTATCCGCGCTATCCCGAGACGGTGGATCGCTGGCGCGGCGACAGCCCGCTGTCCGCCAACATGCTCAAGATCGTGCCATTCGGGCCACTCAATGTGATCTCCTCCGGTTTCGGCAAGCCCGGACGCTTCGGCGACAAGCTGTGGCGTCGGATGAGCGACCGCGCCGCGCCTTCGCTGGAGAAGCTCTATGAGGGGCGGATGAGCCGCTGGCGCATCTGGGACCGCCCGGCGGCCGAGCCCGCGACAGGCTATTTCGCGCGCGGCGCGCGGCGCGCCGACCTCGACGACGATCTGCAGCGCCTGATGGTCGCGGATGCGCTAACCTATCTGCCGGACCAGCTCTTGGTGAAGATCGACCGGGCGAGCATGGCCGCCTCGCTGGAAGCGCGGGCGCCGCTCCTCGACCGGGAGATCGTGCGGTTCGCCTGGGGATTGCCGAGCCGGTTCAAATTGAAGGACCGCGTCAGCAAATGGGTGTTGCGGGAAGTCTTGTACCGGCGCGTGCCGAGGCGCTTGATCGACCGGCCGAAGGCCGGGTTCGAGCCGCCGCTCGCCGACTGGCTGCGCGGGCCGTTGCGCGACTGGGCGCAGGCGCTGATCGCCAGCGACCGGCTGGAAGCCGACGGGCTGATCGACCCGGAGCCGGTGCGCGCCGTGTGGGAAGAACATCTGAAAGGCCAAAGGAACTGGCACTTCGAGCTCTGGACCGTGCTGATGCTGCAAAGCTGGCGCGAGCGCTGGGGCCTATGATGCGGGAGGAACGCTGAGCCGATGAGCCAACTGACGACGCAATATGACGCCCGCTCGGACGAGGTGGCCGCCAATCGCGAGGCGATGACGGCGCTGGTCGAGGATCTGGGCGAGACGGTGCGCCGGATCAAGCTCGGCGGCGGGGAACGCGCCCGCCAGCGCCATGTCGATCGCGGCAAGTTGCTGCCGCGCGAACGGGTGCGCACGTTGCTCGACCCGGGCTCGCCCTTCCTGGAGCTGAACCAGCTCGCCGCCTATGGCGTCTATGACGACGACATCCCGGCGGCCGGCATCATCACCGGCGTCGGGCGCGTCAGCGGCACCGAATGCGTGATCGTCGTCAACGACGCGACGGTGAAGGGCGGCACCTACTATCCGCTGACCGTGAAGAAGCATCTGCGCGCGCAGGAAGTGGCGGAGCAGAACAACCTGCCCTGCCTCTATCTGGTCGACAGCGGGGGCGCCAACCTGCCGAACCAGGACGAGGTCTTCCCGGATCGGGATCATTTCGGCCGCATCTTCTTCAACCAGGCCAACATGTCGGCCAAGGGCATTCCGCAGATCGCGATCGTGATGGGCTCCTGCACCGCCGGCGGCGCCTATGTCCCCGCCATGTCGGACCAGAGCGTCATCGTGAAGGAGCAGGGGACGATCTTCCTCGGCGGCCCGCCGCTGGTGAAGGCGGCGACGGGCGAGGAGGTCTCGGCCGAGGATCTCGGCGGCGCGGACGTGCACAGCCGCACCTCGGGCGTCACCGACTACTATGCGCAGGACGATTTCCACGCGATTTCGATCGCCCGGAAGATCGTCGCGGGCTTGAACCGTCGCAAGACGCCGTCGGTCGACGTCGTCGAGCCTCGCGCGCCCGCCTACGACCCGGAGGAACTCTACGGCGTCGTGCCGACCGATCTGAAGAAGCCCTATGACGTGCGCGAGGTGATCGCGCGGGTCGTCGACGGCTCCGAGTTCGACGAGTTCAAGCAGCTCTACGGCACGACGCTTGTCTGCGGCTTCGCGCGGCTGTGGGGCTATCCGGTCGGCATCGTCGCCAACAACGGCATCCTGTTCTCCGAATCCGCGCTGAAGGGCGCGCATTTCGTGGAACTCTGCTCCCAGCGCGGCATCCCGCTCGTCTTCCTGCAGAACATCACCGGCTTCATGGTCGGCTCGAAGTACGAATCCGGCGGCATCGCCAAGGACGGCGCCAAGCTGGTCACCGCCGTCGCCACCACCAACGTTCCGAAATTCACCGTCATCCTCGGCGGCAGTTTCGGGGCCGGGAACTACGGCATGTGCGGGCGCGGCTACAGCCCGCGCTTCCTGTGGATGTGGCCGAACGCGCGGATTTCCGTGATGGGCGGCGAGCAGGCGGCGAACGTGCTCGCCACCGTGCGCGAGGACGGCATGAAGGCGAAGGGCGAGAGCTGGAGCGAGGCCGAGAAGAAGGCCTTCATGGACCCGATCCGCCAGCAATATGAGGACCAGGGCCATCCCTACTATGCCAGCGCGCGGCTGTGGGACGACGGCGTGATCGACCCGAAGGATACCCGCATGGTCCTCGGCCTCGGCCTCTCGGCCGCCATGAACAAACCGATCGAGCCGACCCGCTTCGGCCTGTTCCGGATGTGAGGGGGGAGCGATGAGCGAGGACAGGAAATACCGCGTGATTCATGACGGGCCGGTGGCCCGCGTGCGGCTCACCAATCCGGACAAGCACAACGCCTTCGATGACGAGTTGATCCGCGGGCTGACCGGCGCCTTCCTGCTGCTCGGCGGCTCGGACGAGGTGCGCGCCGTCGTGCTGGAAAGCGAGGGGAAGAGCTTCTCCGCCGGCGCTGACCTCAACTGGATGAAGCGCATGGCGGGCTATGACGATGCGGAGAACAAGGCGGACGCGATGGCGCTCGCCAAGCTCCTCAACGTCATGAACTACCTGCCGAAGCCGACGATCGCGCTGGTCCAGGGGGCGGCCTTCGGCGGCGGCGTCGGGCTCGTCTCCTGCTGCGACATCGCGATCGGAACGCAGCGCGCCGCCTTCTCGCTCTCGGAAGTGAAGCTCGGCCTGATCCCGGCGGTGATCAGCCCCTATGTGGTGGCGGCGATGGGTCAGCGCGCCGCGCGGCGCTACTTCCAGACGGGCGAGCGATTCTCGGCCGACGAGGCGCTGCGCCTCGGCCTGCTGCACGAGGTGGTGGCCGACGAGACGGCGCTGGCCGAGGCCGGGCAGAAGGCGGTCGGCGCCGTCCTCGGCGTCGGGCCGATGGCCGCGGCGGAGGCGAAGGATCTGGTCTTCGCCGTCGACCGGCCGCTCACCGAAGAGGTCATCGAGGACACGGCCGAGCGCATCGCGCGCGTGCGCGCCTCCGACGAGGGCAAGGAAGGCGTCACCGCCTTCCTGGAGAAGAGGAAGCCGGCATGGCTGAGCTGAGCGAAGCGACGATCCGCAGCTTCTATCCGAACGGTGCGAACGGCGACGACCGCACCTTCGTCGAGCGGGCGGTCTTCACGCACGGCCTGCCCAAGCTGTTCTACGGCAGCCTGCGGGACGAGCGCGTGTTCGAGACCGTGATCGGCCGGCCGATGGCGCGCTGCGCGATCGAGCGGGTGACCGTCGTCGACCACAAGCTCGGCCGGATCATGACGGCCGCCGGCTATCCTGGGATCTTCGCGGAAGCGGGCGGCGAGGTGACCTGCCTGCTGGTGCACGATCTGGACGGCTGGGAGCACGCCAAGGTCGCCTGGTACGAATGGGACGAATACCGGCTGGAGCATTTCCCGCTGGCCGACGGGCGCACGGCGGAAGCCTTCGTGCCCGACGTGGAAAGGATTCGGCAGATCTACGGCATGGTGGACATGGAACCCTGGAGTTTCGAGAACTGGCGCGACCGGCATTTCGAGCATGCGCTCCTCGACATGAAGGCCTGGATGGCCTTGATGCCCGATTTGCCGACGGACGACCCGCGGCTGGGCGAATCCGGCGCCGTCGAGCTCAAGGAGGCGCGCCGCCATGTTCGATAAGATCCTGATCGCCAACCGCGGCGAGATCGCCTGCCGCGTGATCCGCACCGCGCGTCGCATGGGCGTGGCCACGGTCGCCGTCTTCTCCGACGCGGACGCGGAAGCCCAGCACGTCAAGCTGGCGGACGAGGCGGTGCGCCTCGGTCCCGCCCCGGCGCGGGAGAGCTACCTGAAGGCCGAGCGCATCATCGAAGCCTGCCGGGAAACCGGGGCCCAGGCGGTCCACCCCGGCTACGGCTTCCTCTCCGAGAATGCCGGTTTCGCCGATGCGCTGGCCGCGGCGGGGGTCACCTTCATCGGCCCGCCGGCGGACGCGATCCGCGCGATGGGCTCGAAGTCGGAAGCGAAAGCCTTGATGGAAAAGGCGGGCGTGCCGTTGGTGCCGGGCTATCACGGCCGGGAGCAGGATCCGGACTTCCTCGCCGAGGAGGCGGACCGGATCGGCTATCCGCTCCTGATCAAGGCGTCGGCCGGCGGCGGCGGCAAGGGCATGCGCCTCGTCGAGACGGCGGCCGATTTCAAGGACGCGCTCGCCGGCTGCAAGCGCGAGGCCGCGGCCAGCTTCGGCGACGAGCATGTGCTGGTCGAGCGCTTCGTCACCAACCCCCGGCATATCGAGATGCAGATCTTCGCCGACGCCGAGGGCAATGCCGTGCACCTCTTCGAGCGCGACTGCTCCGTCCAGCGCCGACACCAGAAGGTGATCGAGGAGGCGCCGGCCCCCTTCATGCCCGAAGCGCTTCGCGCCGAGATGGGCAAGGCCGCGACGGATGCCGCCCAGGCGATCGGCTATCGCGGCGCCGGCACGGTCGAGTTCATCGCCGAGACCGGAGAGGACGGCGTGCCCAAGGCCTTCTTCTTCATGGAGATGAACACGCGCCTGCAGGTCGAGCATCCGGTGACCGAATGCGTGACCGGCCAGGACTTGGTCGAATGGCAGCTCCGCGTCGCGGCCGGCGAACCCCTGCCGCTCGCGCAGGAGGAGATCGCGCTCGACGGCCATGCGGTGGAGGCCCGTCTCTATGCGGAGGATGCGGACAACGGCTTCCTGCCGGCGACCGGGCGGCTCGCGCGCCTCGCCCTGCCGGAAGGGGCGGACGGGGTGCGGATCGACGCCGGCGTCGTCGAAGGCGATGAGGTCACGGTCCACTACGACCCGATGATCGCCAAGGTGATCGCCCACGGGCCGGACCGGGAGATCGCGCTCTCCCGCCTCGCCCGCGCGCTGGAGCAGGTGGAGGTGGTCGGCGTCACCACCAACCGCGACTTCCTGATCCGGCTCGCCCGCAACACGGCCTTCCGGGCGGCCCGGCTCAATACCGGCTTCATCGAGACGCACCGCGCCGATCTGATCCGGCCGGGGGACCGTCCGGCGCCCGACCGGGTGCTGGCGCTCGCCGCGCTGGGCGAGGTGCTGGGCCGTGCGGAGGCGGCCGAGGCGAAGGCGCGGGCGAGCCACGATCCCTGGTCGCCCTGGGCGCTCTCGACCGGATGGCGGCTCAACGACACGAGCTTCAACGACCTCTATTTCGAGCGCGGCGGCGAGGAGGTGCATGTCCGCTGCGCCTATCTGGCCGACGGCGGGTTCGGGCTCGACCTGCCGGGCGGGCGCGTGCGCGCCGAGGCGGCGCGGCTCGGCGACGGACGCATCGCGGTCGATCTCGACGGGCACAAGGGGCGCGTCGCCGTCTCGGTCGGGATGGAGGCGACGACCGTCGTCGACGGCGCGGAGACCTGGCGCATCCGCCGCATCGACCGCTTGGCGGCGGCCGGGTTCGCCGACGAGGATACGGGCAAGCTGGTCGCCCCGATGCCGGGCAAGGTGACGGCCGTCCATGTCGAGGCGGGCGCCGCCGTCGCCAAGGGCGAAGCGCTGATCGTGCTGGAGGCGATGAAGATGGAGCATACCGTGCGCGCGCCCAAGGACGGGACGATCGCCGCCGTGCGCTTCGCCGTCGGCGATCCGGTCGGCGAGGGCGAGGCGCTGATCACCTTCGAGGACGAGTGAGCGACGATTTGAACGCAGAGGAGTAGGGACCATGGCACGACCGACCCGGGTGCGCATCGTCGAGGTGGGCCCGCGCGACGGGCTGCAGAACGAGGCGGTCGAGGTCTCGACCGACACCAAGGTCGCGCTCATAGACAAGCTGAGCGCGGCCGGCTGCTCGGCGGTCGAGGCGGGCAGCTTCGTCTCGCCGAAATGGGTGCCGCAGATGGCCGATTCGGCGGAGGTCTTCCGGCGCATCGAGCGCCGGTCGGGCACGGCCTATCCGGTGCTGACGCCCAACATGAAGGGCTTCGAGAACGCGATGGAAGTCGGCGCGGAGGAGGTGGCGATCTTCGGCGCCGCCTCGGAGAGCTTCTCGCAGAAGAACATCAACTGCTCGATCGCCGAATCGCTCGAGCGCTTCCGGCCGGTCTGCGAGGCGGCCGCCGCGCGCGGCGTGCGCGTGCGCGGCTACATCTCCTGCGTCCTCGGCTGCCCCTATGAGGGGGCCGTCGCGCCCGAGGCGGTCGCGCGGGTCGCGGCCGCGCTGCGCGCGATGGGCTGCTACGAGATTTCGCTCGGCGACACGATCGGCGTCGGCACCCCGCGCGAGACCGAGGCGCTGATCGACGCGGTCGCGGCCGAGGTGCCGGTCGCCGAGCTGGCCGGCCATTTCCACGACACCTACGGCCAGGCGCTCGCCAACATCTGGGCGGCGCTGGAGAAGGGGGTCGCGGTCTTCGACGCGTCGGTCGCGGGGCTCGGCGGCTGCCCCTACGCCAAGGGGGCGAGCGGAAACGTGGCGAGCGAAGACGTGGTCTATAGTCTGGCCCATTCCGGCATCGACACCGGCGTCGATCTCGACCGGCTGATGGCGGCCTCCGACTTCATCTCCGAGGCGCTGGGACGCAAGCCCGTCTCGCGGGTGGCGAACGCGCTGGCCGCCAAGGCGGCCTGAAGGCCCGCGCGACGCCGGGCGCCGGAGCGGCGTGCCGTCGCCGGCCAACGGCGGGCTGGAGCGCGCCGCCGCGACGCGGTAGGAACGGTGGATGACCCTGCATTTGCGGAAACTCTGCGTCGGCGTCGACAAGCTGGACGAGCTCCAGCGCTGGCAGGCCCATCGGCTGACGCAGCAGGAGGGACGCATCTGGCACGCCACGCGCAACTGGCCGCGCCGGCAGCAGGAGATTCTGGAGGGCGAGGGCTCGCTCTACTGGATCATCCGCGGTCAGATGGCGGCGCGCCAGCGCATCCTCGGCTTCGAGCCCGCGCCGCGCAAGGACCCGGAGGATCCGGACGAGAAGCCCTTCTGCCGCATCCTGCTGGACCCCGCCCTGGTTCCGACGGAGCCCTGGCCGCATCGCCCGTTCCAGGGCTGGCGCTATCTGAAGCCGGGGGAGGCGCCGCCCGACCTCGATGCCAGCGCCAAGGCCGCGGGCCTGCCGCCCGAATTGACGGCGGAGTTGAAGGCGCTCGGCCTCTGGTGAGCGGCTCTTCTGCCCCGGAAGCGAAAAAAATCCGGCCGGGGTTCGAAAATTACCCTTGCTTCCCCCGGGCGCGGGGCTTATATCCCCGCTCACGACGGCGGGACGCACCGGGCACGCGCTTCGGACCGCTCCGCCGCCAGGCCGCTCTCGAGCCCAAGCGCTTGAAGCGGTACCTTCATGAGAGTAAGATCATCTCTTGCGCCGGTTCCGAATCGGTTCGGCGTAGGGGCCTTTCGGTCTCTCTTTCATGAAGGCGGGTCGGTAACAGGCGGATCCCTCGGGGTGCGCCGGGATTGCTCGGCCCGCGTTATCGGACAAGTGAAGGATCGGAAGGGATATGCGGGCGGCGGTGCCGTTCGATGTCCGCATGGGATCGGTTGACGGTTTATGC
>MRWG01000822.1_pt1 | contig 25493 bp, 22 predicted proteins | sample 1013341 | NCBI WGS metagenome assembly MRWG01 (sample SAMN06117577, study PRJNA244670) | biofilm metagenome | biome: Water; feature: Cathode Biofilm; material: Biofilm; isolation source: microbial consortium enriched at the cathode of a solar microbial fuel cell | place: USA: District of Columbia ... | reverse complement strand
CGCCCGCCCCACAGCCGCTGACACCATGAAGGCCGACCGGCTCATGCCGGCGCGGGTGGCGGCCTGGTCGATCAGGGCGAGCTGGCCGGTGTCGATGGAGAGGTTGATGCGGGTGGTGCGGCCGCTGGTGATGGCGGGCGCGATCAGCGGGGTGAGGACGGCATCCCGCCGGTCCTCCAGAAACTCCGGATCCGCAAGCAGCGCCCCGATCGCCCGCGGAGCGGGGACGGCCTCGCCATCCTGTTTCATCCCCTCCAGATGCAGGGCGAGGGCGGTGCGCGCCTCCTCGAGGGCGGCCTCGACGGTCTCTCCCGCCGACACGCATCCCGGCAGGTCCGGAAAGGACACGCTGAAATCCGACTGGGGGTCCTTGTGGACCAGGGCGACATACATGATCCGCGTCTCCTGTCCGGGGGCTCGCATTCCGGCTCGGCGGCAATATACACACTGAGTGTGTATTTCTCAATCGGCGGGCATTGCGGCTGGTGACGATCACGGCCGATGGGAGATTACAGCTTGTCCCATCCCGCCTGACGGCAGATCGACTTCAGCGTTCCCGCGGCAAGCGTGCGGCGGGGATGAGGCACGGTGACACGTCCGGGGCGGTCGGGATGCTTCCATTGGGTATGGCTGCCCTTCTGGGCAATCTTCACCCATCCCGCCTTCTCAAGGCGCCGGATAATGTCCCTGCTGCTGACCGGCATGCGGTTTCCGTGTGCTGGTGACAACATACAATCAAAAGTGGTTGTTGTCACGCCCGCGACCCCCCTTTCCCCTCTCGCCGCGTATTTCCGCCATCAACTTATCCACTGCCCTGCAGCCCGTGCGATAATGGGGGATCGGGTTAGGCTGGCGCCGGTTGGCAGAGCTGGCAGCAGAGCCGGCAGGAGGCGGATGCAATGGACGGAACGGGTCCGGATTTGACGGTGCAGACGGTATCCCTGCCGGACGGGACGGTGTCGCTGCGGGTCTGGTCCAATCCCGGCAAGCCGCGCCTGGCTTTCCTGCACGCCAATGGTTTTTGTGCTTCGGCCTATCGCCAGGTGTTCGAGAAACTGGCCGGAGACTACGAGATTTACGCCCCGGATCTGCGCGGTCATGGCGCTACAACGCTACCGGCCGACGCAGACATGCACCGCTCATGGGGCACTTATGTTACCGATATGATGGCCTTGTGGGGGCAATTGGGCTTCGTTCCGGATGCCATGGCGGGCCATTCCATGGGCGCCACCACGGCCCTGATGACCGCAGCCCGCCTGGCTCGCGAGGGCGAGCCTGTCCCCGTTCTGGCGCTGATCGAACCGGTAATCCTGCCGCGACCGGTCTACTGGCTTGCCCGCTCGCCGCTCTTCGCGCTCAACCGCAATCGCATGCCGATCGCCCGCCAGGCGCGCCGCCGCCGCAATGGCTGGCCCGACCGCGAGGCGGCCCGGCAGCGCTATGCCAAACACCCCGGCTTTGCCCGCTGGGCGCCGGGTGTTCTGGAGGATTATCTCGAGGGCGGTCTGCGGGACGCCGGGAGTGGGGCCGGGGACGGGGAGAAAAAAGTAATCCTCGCCTGCGACCCGGCCTGGGAAGCAGCAAATTACGAGGCCCAGCAGCACGATCCCGACGCTGCCGCCCGGCTGGTTGCCGGGCGTGCGCACGTGCTGCAGGCGGGGCATGGCTCGACCCTGATGCGTCCGCGCGCGCTGACCCGCTACGGGGCCAGGCTGACGCGCATGGACGATCTGGGCCATCTCGCCCCGATGCAGGCACCGGACCCGGTTGCCGACTGGCTGTCCGGTGCCCTGCGGGGCGATGACTGAGGCGATGACCAGGGCGTGGCGATCAGCGCTGGCTGGGCGTGTCGTCGTCCGCCGCGGCCTCTTCCGCCGCATTGCGGCGCTGGACGAGGGCGCGGGCCGTCTCGACACTGTCGATCTCCTCGACCGTGTGGATCGAGCAGCGCATTTGCGGCTGGCCGACATGGATGTATTCCACCAGCGGCGGGTCGAGCGTGGCCGTGTCGCCGAAACTCGTGCCGATCTGTATGCCCGAGCGCAGCTCCGGACACGGATGGCGAAGCGTGACGAGGTAGTGGCGGCGCGCGCCGCCATTGAGCACCAGGTGCTCGCGGTCGATCACCGAATAGCCGTTGATATTGATCACGCGGATCCGGTCGGTGGCCGGTTCCAGCGGGTAGGCTTCGGCGGCCGCAACGGCCTCCGGATCGAGATCCTGGGCGGTCGCGGCTGGCGCGGCCATCAGGGCCAGCGCTCCGGCCGCAGCCAGAAGCGGCGCGGCGGTGGCGGCAAATTTCTCGCATGTCATGGCGTATCCTTTATGCATCCGTTCAAAGGATCCCTCGCTCCCACAAGGATATCGGTGCTCTGCGGGGTGCCGTCAACCGTCCTCCCGGCGGCACGGCGCCGCATCGTTAACGCCGGATTAGCCATGAGGCGCGAGTCTGGACGTCGATTCGCAGCAACCGATTCTCCGGAGACCGCCTTGGTCAGCCCCGTCGACGCCAACAACCAGGACTTCATGACCCGCACCCTGCGCCAGGCCGCGCAGGAGACCGGCACGGATTTCAACTTCCTGCTGCGCACCGCTGCGCGGGAAAGCAATTTCGATGTGCGGGCCGAGGCCTCGACCTCGTCGGCCTCCGGCCTGTTCCAGTTCATCGAGCAGACCTGGCTGGGCGTGATGCAGCGCCGCGGCGCCGAACACGGCTATGAAGACGCCGCCGCCGCGATCAGCCGCGATGCCAACGGCCGCTATGTCGTCGAGGACCCGGTGCAGCGCCAGCGCATTCTCGACCTGCGTTTCGACGCCGAAGCCTCCGCCCGCATGGCCGGCGAACTGGCCGCGGAGAATGCCGCCGTGATCCAGACGCGGATTGGCCGGCCGGCCTCCGGCGGCGAACTCTATGCGGCCCACTTCCTGGGCGCCCAGGGGGCGGCCAGCCTGATCGAGGCCGCCGAGAACAATCCGCAGGGCCGCGCCGACCAGCTCTTCCCGGCGGCTGCCCGCGCCAACCGCGCCATCTTCTACGAGAGCGGCCGTGCCCGCTCGACAAGCGAAGTGCTGGCCTCGCTGACGGGCGACCGTCCGGCACCGCAGATCCCGGCATCCGCGAACCGCGCTGCTGCGGCCTCGCCCGATCTCAATGACAGCGGCAATATCCGCCTCGCCGGCAGCTACACCCCGGCCCGCAATACCTCGCCCGTCGCGCCGGGCAGTCACCGGGTCGGCAATGGCGAGCTGTCGCCGGCACTGGTGGAGATCCTGGCCTCGCTGGACGCCCCGCGCTCGGCCGGCCGCACCCGCAATTCGTAAACCGGCGAAACGGGTTGCAAGCTTTCGTTAAGCATACCGGGCCTAGAAATAGGGCCGATACATTCAACATGATGGACCTGCCATGAGCGTCGTCGCGCTGCGCAATCGACTGACCCAGGACGATATCCGCCGTCTGGTAAAGGGCGAGAACGAGGAAGTCCGCGCCTCGGCCGCGCAGAAGATCTGCCGCCGCATGGATGCGGCCAATCTGACCGATGCTGAACGCAGCGCAGCCCGTGACATCCTCGACCTGATCACCCGCGATGCCGCCGAACTCGTGCGCCGGGCGATGGCCGTCACGCTCAAGCAATCCCGCAACCTGCCGCGCGATGTCGCCGTGAAACTGGCGATGGACGTCGATGCGGTCGCTCTGCCGGTGCTGGAAAACTCCCCGGTCCTGGAAGACGAGGACCTGCTGCGCGTGCTCGAGCATGCCGGCAGCGACAAGCGCTGTGCCATTGCCGGCCGGCCGCATGTCGCGCCGATCATCGTGCACGAACTGCTCGACAGCCGCGACGAGCGCGCCGTGTCGATCGCTGCTGCCAATGACGGCGCGCGGTTTGACGACGCGGCCTATCAGCGCGCCTTTGCCGAATTCTGCGAGAACCCGGTGGTGATGGACAGTTTCGTCGCCCGCTCGCAATTGCCGCTGGATGTCACCGAGCGCCTGATCTCGCACATTTCCGACATCGCGCTGCAGCGCCTGGTCTCGCACCACGCCCTGCCGCCGCAGGTCGCCGTGGAGATCGCCGAGGGCGCCCGCGAGCGCGCGACGCTGGATCTGGTCGACCAGGCCGGCCTGGCGCACGATCCCAAGCATTTCGTCCAGCAGCTGCGCCTCAATGCGCGCCTGACACCGTCGCTGATCCTGCGCGCCCTGCTGCGCGGACACGTTGCCTTCGTCGAACACGCCTTTGCCGAACTGGCCGGTATCACCCATGCCAAGGCCTGGCTGCTGGTGCACGATGCCGGGCCGCTGGGTCTGCGCGCGGTCTATGACCGCACCGGCATGCCCTCGCGCCTCTATCCGGCGATCCGGGCGTGTTTCGACGTGCTGCACTCGATGGAAGTCCCGCACGACACGGCAGGCCGCGAACGCTTCCGCCGCGCGCTGGCCGAGCGGGCCATCACGCGTTTCCAGGGCATCCCCGAGGACGATCTCGACTATATCCTGTCCCGCTTCGAGGACGACGAACAGCTGGCCCGGGCCGGCTGACCGCCGGCATTTCGGACGCCGAGAACAGGGCTGCCCGGTCGGGCAGCCCTTTTTTGTTGCGTCCGGGCAGCTGTCACGCCCGTTTTTATATTTAACGTTTGCGTTAATTAACAGATGTGTTTATCGAGATGATATGACACCTGAACAGCTCGACACAGCTTTCTCGGCACTCGCGCATCCGGTCAGGCGGGCCATCCTGGCCCGGCTTGCCGAGGGCGATGCCACGGTCAACGAACTGGCGGCGCCCTTCGAGATGAGCCTTCCCGCCGTGTCCCGGCATATCAAGGTGCTGGAACGCGCGGGTCTCGTCGCGCAGGGGCAAACGGCACAGTTCCGGCCCTGCTCGCTCAACGCGGCCCCCTTGCGGGAGATTGTCTCCTGGGCGGAGCAATACCGGCCGATCTGGGAAGCGCGTTTCGACAAAATGGAATCGCATCTGAAACAGCTCACGGAGACGCGGGATGACGAACGAGATTGAATGGGTTCGCATCGAGCGGCGCATCGCGGCGCCGATCGAGAAGGTCTGGGCGATGTGGACCGATCCGGACCTGTTCCGGACATGGTACGGGCCGAACGGCATGACGGTGCCCGTTGCGGAAATGGATGTTGCAGTGGGCGGCCGGCGGAAAATCTGCATGCAGATGGAAAGCCCGGAACGGACGATGACGATGTGGTTCGTCGGCGAGTACAAGGAAGTCGAGGCTCCCAAGCGCCTCGTCTACACGGAGAGCATGGCCGACGAGGCCGGCAATATCCTGTCGCCTCAGAGCATGGGCATGCCGGACGGGCATCCGGAAACCACCGAAGTAATTGTCGAATTGTCTAAAGCAGACGGAAAAACGCTGATGAAGATAACCCATATCGGCGTGCCCGCGGATTCCGGCGGCGCCGGCGGCTGGGCACAGGCAATCGACAAGCTCGAAGCGCTTTTTGCGAACGGCGGGGCGTGAAAGGAATGCCTCGCTTGAGGCCGGGGGCACAGCCCCGGATCGCGCCCGCGAAAACGATTGGGGGATGAAATGGATTATCAGATCAGTGTGTTCTTCGCGGGGGGCTTCGCGCTATTGCAGTTGCCCATCACCATGGCCGTCGGCATCCGGCGCAGCACGACCGGTATCATGTTCCTGCATGATGGCGACGACGTCTTGCTTCGGCGTAACCGGGCCCATGCAAACTACACCGAAACGGTCCCGATCACTTTGATTGCAATGGCAGCGGCAGAGTTCGGCGGTGCGCCGGATGCGCTTCTGTGGAGCGGCGGCGCGTTCCTGCTGGCGGGGCGGACCCTGCACTATTACGTCATCGTGTTCACCGCCGCGCGCGGATGGCCCCGGGCGTCAGCCATGCTGCTGACTTTCGCGGCCATGACCGGTCTTGGCGGATATGCGCTGTATGCCGGTTTTGCGGGCTAGTGCCGGGAGGTTCGGCTGTCAGAGTTCTCGCCGGAAGGCGAGGCCTCTGACGGCTTAGCGGTCCTAGTCCTTCCAGGGCTCGGCAAAGGCGGCAGACTGCCGTTCCAGCTCGCCGGCGAGTTCGGACGCCACGGCATCCTCGTCATTGCGGATATTCTGCGACAGGGCGGCGCGGATCGCGCCGACATGGGCGAGGGCGAGGGCCAGCGGGGCCTTGTCGCGCTTCTCCTGCATGTCGATCATCTTGGTCAGCGAGCCGGCCAGGCGCGTGACGATCGGGAATTCATAGGTCGAACCGAGGCCGCGCAGGTCGTGGGCCCGCACGAAGAGTTCTTCGCCTTCCGGACCGGCCAGACCGGCCGTCTTGACCACCTTGGCAGCGGCTTCCAGCTTGCCGACTTCCTCTTCCAGCCACTGGCCGAAATCGGCGCGCAGATCCTTCAGGGCCTCTTCGGCCTTCTCGATCATGTGCATGTCGGCCTGGCTGATCGGACCGCCCACCTTGGCCTGCAGCAGGTTGGGCACCGAAATCACTTCAGCATCATTGGGTTTGGCCATGGTCTTATCCCTCTCAGTTCGCGGGGGAATGGGCGGCATGGCCAGTATCGGCATGCCCGGAAAAACGGCTCAGGGTCTCGCTCAGCGCGCCGGCCAGGGAGGCCGCGGTGAAGGGCTTGACCAGGAAGGTGTCGACGCCGGCGGCGGTGGCCTCGGCGATGCGCTGGCGATCGGAGTAACCGCTCAGCATGATGACCGGGATGAAGGCCGTCGGGCTGGCGGGCTTGCGGCGCAGGGTGCGCACGAAATCCAGCCCGTCGCGCGGCTGCATCTTCCAGTCGGTAATGATGAGATCGACCGGACGGCTGGCCAGCACATCAAGCGCGCGGTCGACCGTATCGGCCTCGATGACCTGGGCACAGCCGAACGCATTCAGGGACACCCGCAGCGCGCCGCGCAGGGCAGCGTTGTCATCGACCAGCAGCACGCGCAGGCGGCTCAGATCGGTGGGCAATTCGGGTGCAGTCATGGCGTCGGCGAATCCGGTTCGGGTCAATTCGACTCGAATACTAGCCGACCTTGCTTAACGTCAGCCTAAACCGGTCAGCTTTCGAACTGCTCGATCAGGATGCGTTCGGCCAGGTCGCGCCCCTTATCGTACAGCAGGGTGAGGGTGACGTCATTTGCCTCGACAATATCCACGCGCGCGACCTCGCGGAATTCGCGATTATCGGCCACGGCCGAGACCGGGCGCAGGCGCGGTTCGACGATCTCGAAACCCACCCGCACAGTGTGCGGTAAAAGCGCCCCGCGCCAGCGGCGCGGGCGGAAGGCGCTGATCGGGGTGAGGGCGAGGACCTTGGAATTGAGCGGCAGGATCGGGCCATGGGCCGACAGGTTGTAGGCGGTGGATCCGGCCGGTGTGGCGACCAGAACGCCATCGGCCTGCAGCTCGCCCATCCGGTCGCGGCCGTCGATCGTGATCTTGATCTTGGCGGTCTGCCGGGTTTCGCGCAGCAGGGAGACCTCGTTGATCGCCAGGGCCTCGAAGGGCTGGCAGTTCACATCCTCGCCCCAGGCCCGCAGCGGGTGGATCCGGACATGTTCTGCCGTCGCGATACGTTCGCGCAGACCGTCCGGCCGGAACTCGTTCATCAGGAAACCGACCGAGCCGAAATTCATGCCGTAGACACGGGCCCCGGTCTTGATCGAGGTGTGCAGGGCGTCGAGCATGAGACCGTCGCCGCCCAGGGCAATGATCGTGTCGGCCTCGTTCAGCGGGACGCAGCCATACAGCTCTTCAAGGCGTGCTTTGGCAGCCTTGGCTTCAGGCCTGGGACTGGCCAGGAAGGCAAATGAATCGGAGATCGCGGGGCTCTGGGAAAAAGACGTTACCGAACACGTCTTTATTCAACCCCTGGAACCCATCTGACGCAAGACCTTGGCCGCTTTCTCCGGGCCGTACATGCGGAACACGTTGGCCGCGGCCGACATGGCGTCGCCTTCCAGCGCCTGGTGCATGCGGCCGGAACGCTGCAGCGCCTTGTGGATCACCGGATAGGCGGTGCGTTCCAGATTGGCGGCCTGGCAGGCCATCGCCGCGGCGCGCACGCCGCCCATGGCGAGAGCGATCCGCCACTGGGACACCTTGATGCCGCACAGATGGGCGATGGCGTGATCGAACACGGCTTCCTCACCGCGCACCAGCGCGTCCAGCGCATACTTGCCGTCCAGCTTGCCGTCCTTGGCCGCGTCATTGACGCGCCGGGCGGCGTCCTTGTCGACATCTTCCGGGGTCGCGGAGAGGGCCGTTTCGACAGCGAGCGCCTCGACCTTGTCCTTGTCCAGACCGAAGCGGCGATAGAGTTCCTCGCGCCAGTTCTCCGGCAGCATGATGCAAAGCTGTGTGGCGAAATCGGTCGTCAGATCGTGGCGGCGGGCCAGGGCTTCGCGCAGTTTGGGATTATCCCGGGCGACCGTCAGGCAGATATCCAGCGTGTTCTCGGAAATCTCGGCCGTCGAGTTGTTGGCCAGCGCGCGCAGCACGATGGCTTCGCCGGGGCGGGCGAGCGTGTCGCTGACGGCGAGGCAGAGATTGGCGCGCATGGCGAGCACTTTGCGATGCTCGGTCGTGCCGGCCTCCGCCAGCTCGATCATGTCCTTCTGCGTCAGTTTCGAACTTTTCTCGATGATCACCGCCGAGACTTCGATCGGCTCGAAGGCCAGGAAGCGGATGATGTCGTGCGGGGCCCAGTCACACGGGGCGAGCTTGGCAGCAATTTCCGCCTTGGTCGCTGTGTCGCTTCTGGCCGAAAGTGTAACGAGCAGCTCCCCCGCGACCGGATCGGCGGTCGGGCTGAGGGGCTGTGCCAGGCACAGATCCACGACACCCATGGCCAGTTCCCGGCGCTTGCCGGGGTCTTTCATCTTGGCCAGGACATTGAGAGTTTCCGCGGTATTGGCAGGCATGGAGACGCAGCTTCTTGATTGTCGTTGCCTGTTATTAAGCCAGAAACGCCTTGAAAACTTGTTAATCGGCGCTGTCAACAATTTGCGCGCGATTTCAAGGACTTGATTAACCCTGTATTGGGTGCCCTCTACTGGTAGATGTTGAGTAAAAAGCAAGCATAGGGTGTGTTGTCATGTGCGGCGTTTTTGGGCGCTTTTGCCTTGTCGCGGAAGGGTTTGACGGCGCCGGGGCAAGAGCCAATACTTGACAGGTTGGCGATAAAGAAAACCCCGGGGAGTTCAAAAATGGACGATCAAGCGAACCTGTCGGTGAAAGACCAGGTCTCCGAGGAAGAATGGAAGGCGCGCTGCGATCTGGCGGCGCTGTACCGGCTGGTGCGCATGCACGGCTGGGACGATCTCTTCTTCACTCACATCTCGATGCGTGTGCCCGGACCGGACGAGCATTTCCTGCTCAACCCGTTCGGCCTGCTTTATGAAGACGTCACGGCGTCGAACATGGTCAAGGTGGATCTGGACGGCAATGTACTGCCGCCCTCGCGCTACGGCATCAATCCGGCCGGCTTCACGATCCACTCGGCGATTCACGCGGCGCGGCCGGATGTGAAAGTCGCCCTGCACCTGCATTCCGACGACGGTGTTGCTGTGGCTGCGCAGAAGCGTGGCCTGCTGCCGATCTCGCAGCTGGCGATGAATGTCTACAATGATGTCAGCTATCACGAGTACGAGGGCATCGCTCTGGAGCACGAGGAGCGCGAGCGCCTCGTCGCCGATCTGGGCGAGAAGAACCTGATGATCTTGCGCAATCACGGTACGCTGTCAGTCGGCGATCATCCGTTCTCGGCCTATGTGCGGATCTATCTCCTGGAAAAGGCCTGCCGCATCCAGATCAAGGCGCAAGCCGGCGGGGAGCTGATCGAGTGGGATGAGAAGATGCAGGATCGCGTCTTCGGCCAGTCCTCCGAGATCGCCTCGAACGAGTTCTTCAAGGAAATCGCCTGGGCGGCGGTTCTGGACCGGGTCCGTCGCGAAAGCCCCGGCTTCGACAGCTGATCCTGCTGCACGGAACCCGGCGGATGGAAAGCCGCCGGGCGCCAGCCGGCACTGCTCTGTGAAATGCAATCATTAGTCGTGTAAAATTGCATATACCCTCAATGCGCGTATAATCGCCATCCCGATCCGGACGTGCCGCTGCGTGGCTGCCCGGCCAAGCGGGAGGGACGCCCGATGGGATGGCGAAAGAGAACTGGTCACCGGCCGGCATCGCTGGGAGTGCCGGTGGGCGTGTCCGCCGGCCTGCTGGCAATCCTGTCGATCCCGCTCGCGGCCGGACCGGCCGAGGCGGGCGCCTGGTTGCAGCGCAAGGGCGAGGGGCTGGCGATTGTCACGACGCTGGCCGACCGCGCTGACCGGCGTTTCGATGCCGGCGGCGACAGGATCGAAGACGGCTATTTCTACAAGGACGAGACGGCGCTCTATGCCGAATACGGCATCACGGCGCGGCTGACAGCGGTGGCCCGGCTCGCCTGGCAGTCCGTCGAGCGGCGGCAGGGCGCGATCCATGATGCAGCCCGGGGGCTTTCCGCGAGCGAGCTCGGACTGCGCGCCGGTGTCTGGCAGGATGCGGGCCGTATTGCCACGCTGCAGGTGACGGCGCTCCTGCCCGGTGCCGGCGAGAATGTGTCAAACCAGCCGCTCGGGGCCGGTGGCGAGGCATGGGAAGTGCGCGCGCTGTGGGGCCAGTCGTTCGGAAACGACCGGTTTGCCGATATCCAGCTTGCGCATCGCTGGCGGGCCGAACCGGATCTGGACGAGGTGAGGCTGGATATCAGCGCGGGCTGGCGCCCGGCCCCGCGCTGGCAGGTCATCGTCCAGGCGCTGTCGGTCTGGAATGCGGAGGCGGCGAGCCCCCTACGCCCGGCCTTCAGACAGCACAAGCTGCAGGTCTCGCTCGGCCGTGAAATCGCCGGCATGGAATACCATGCCGGCGTCTATTTCACGCCCGCCGGCCGCAACACGCTCGACGAGCGGGCAATCTTCCTGTCGGTCTGGCGGCGCTTCTGACGCCTTGGTGGTCGCATTTCCGGACCGCAAAACCGGTGCCCACTTTTGCTGAAAATGCCGGATCCTCAGAGACCGCATTTTCGAACCGCAAAACCGGTGCCCACTTTTGCTGAAAATGCTCTAGTCAGCCGTCTCGACAGCCAGGTAGCCGATCACGTCGCGCCGGTCGGCCGCGTCGCGCAGGCCGACAAAGCTCATGCGGTTGCCGGGCACCATGGCGCGCGGATTCTCGATCCAGGCATCCAGGGTTTCGACATCCCAGGTCAGGCCCGCCTCGGTCAGCTGGCGCGAATAGCTGAAGCCCTCGGCCGAGGCCGCGGCGCGTCCCATGATGCCATACAGATTGGGGCCGACCGTGTGACGCCCGCCTTCATTCAGCGTGTGGCAGGACTGGCAGCGCCGGAACTGGCGCGCGCCATTGGTCAGGTCGGCATTGGCATAGTCGCCGCCCAGGCTGGCCAGGATCGCGGCGGCGTCGCCGCTGGCGGCCTCATCGGCCTGGCTGCCGGATGCGCCGGCCGTTGCGGAGGGGCTGGATGCGGACGGTTCGGCGGCAGGCGCCGCGGCTTCGTTGTGCGCGGCCGGAGCCGCATCGGCGGTATCGCCGGTTTCACCGCCGCAGGCCGCGATGACAAGGGCGCCTGCAAGTGGAACGAGACTGCGCAGCATGCCGGAATCCTCCAGTTCTCCAAAACGCTGGAGACCCATATAGCGCAATCCGCACGATGAGGGGTGCGACAGACTGCCACCGGTTGCACACCTTTGCAGCCCGGCGGGGGCGCTTGCAGCAGAATTCAGGCCTTTCGGCGCACCTGCATTCAGCCGGGAACGCCTGTCCGGCGTCTGCCCCATTGGAATTTTCCTGTGTCCGGTTTTTCAAGCCCTGTTCGCCTGCGCGTCACGAATCCGACGCGCCGCCGGGTCCGCCCGGTGCTTCGGACAACGCCCCGAACGGGGCCGACTTTCCAGGGGGATAGGTTTTGAAAACCTCAGAAAAAATGCAATGGCTCGGATCGACCGTTCTGGCCGGGATGATGGGTGTCAGCCTGCTGGCTGCCCCGGCCTGGTCGCAGAACCAGACCGGGACGCCGGACGATGAGCCGGTCCGGACTTCCGCGGGGGCGGACGAGGATACGGCAGACGATTCCGAAGATTCCATCACGATCACCGGTTCGCGGATCGTGCGCAACGAGTTCTCCTCGGCAGCACCGATCCAGGTGATTGACGGCGAACTGTCGCGCGATCTGGGTCTGGTCGACGCCGCTGACCTGCTTTCCCAGACCACGGTTGTGCAGGGCCAGCAGACCACGACCGGCCTGTCGACCTCGGCCGGCCTGATCACGGACAGCGGTCCGGGCTCTGCAACGGCCGGTCTGCGTGGTCTGGATTCCGGGCGGACCCTGGTGCTGGTCAACGGTCGCCGTCTCGCGCCGGCCGGTGTGCGGGGCGCGCCGAGTGCACCGGACCTCAACATGATTCCGGGCACGCTCGTGAATCGCGTGGAAATCCTGCTCGACGGTGCGTCCTCGGTCTATGGTTCCGACGCTGTGGCCGGCGTGGTGAACTACATCCTGCGCGACGATTTCGACGGTCTGCAGCTGGATGCCTATCTCACGGACCCGGAAATGGCCGGCGATGGCGGCCGTCAGCAGGTCTACACCGGCACGATGGGTGTCAGCGGTGATCGCGGCTTCATCGGCTTTGCCGCCGAGTACACCAAGACAGAAGGCTTCACCGGCCGCGAGTTCGGCAGCTTCTACGAGCCCTATGCTGGTAACTGCATCACGAACTACAGCTATGGCGCCAGCGGCGAGATCTACGAGGATTGCGGCGCGTCCTTCGGGGCCGGTGTCGGTGTTTTCCCGGCCCTCGGCTATGTCGGCTATGAGCCGGGCCGCCAGTCTCCGGGCTTCCCCGACGGCTTCTTCCCGATCCCCTTCACGCTCGACCTGCTGCAGTCCGGCAGCGCGAACGGCTCTGCACTGCTGCTGTGGCCGGAAGAGCTGAACGGCAGCCAGATGCCGGACTTCAACCGGACCTCGCTGTATTCGATCGGCGAGTTCGATCTGGGCTTCTATGGCGGAATGACGGCCTATTTCGAGGCGTCGTACACGCAGCGGGAAAGCGAATCGACAACGATCTCCCAGGGCGGCCTGGAGATGCCGGCCAACTATGCGCTGAACCCGTTCGGCCAGGCTGGCGATATCTACTTCCTCGAGCGCTATACGACCGAGACCGACGTGTCCCAGATGCGTCTGATCGGCGGTCTGCGTGGCGATCTGCCCTTCATGGACAATTTCGGTCCGATGCATGGCTGGAGCTATGATGCCTATGCCAGTTTCAGCCGGTCCGACGGCTTCGACCGGGTGCAGGGTCTGTACGACTATTCCCGCTATATCCAGGTCGTGAACAACACGACCGTCGACGGTAGCGGCAATGCCTCGTGCGCGCCGAACTTCATCCCGAACTCGACGCAGGTGATCGAGTGCCGCCCGCTGAACTTCTTCGATGGCACCTTCCTGACGACGGGGCGCTTTGCCGATCCCGAGGACAATGACTACTTCTTCCCGAACCGCCTGACGCGGACGGTTGTCGAACAGTCCGTCCTGAGCGGCTATGCCACCGGTACGTTGTTCGACCTGCCTGACGGTCCGGTCGGCCTGGTGCTGGGCGGTGAGTACCGCAAGGACGCCATCGTCACCGATACCGATGCGGGTGCGTCGGGCGGCGAGTTCGCCGGCTTCTTCTCGGATCCGGGCTCGACCGGCGACCGTTCCCTGATGGAAGCCTTCATCGAGATGGAAGCACCGATCCTGATGGACCGTCCGTTCGCCGAGGAATTGTCGGTGAACGTGGCCGCCCGCTGGACCGAAGAGTCCAACTATGGCGCCAGCTGGACCTACCGGATCCAGTCGCTCTATGCGCCGAACGAATGGCTGCGCTTCCGGGCGACCTATGGCACCTCCTTCCGGGCGCCGAACCTCGGCGAACAATTCGGCGGGCGTGTGCAGTTCTTCGGCAATCCGCAGGATCCGTGCCGCGTGCCGGGTCTCGCTATTGTCGAGGTCGATCACGACAATGATCCGTCAACGCCGAATATCCGGCAGTACGATCCGACGCTGGAAACCCGGAGCCCGACGGTCGTCCAGAACTGCCAGAATGGCGGCGGCCCCTACAATCTGCCGGGCGTTGACCCGTTCTCGCTGGGCACCACCGGCCTGGGCACGTCCAACGTGACCTTCCTGGGTGCCAATACGCTGGTCGCCACGGGTTCGAACCCGGATCTTGAGGCGGAAACGTCCGAAGCGATTTCGGCCGGTTTCGTGATCGATCAGCCCTGGTTCGATGCGTTCGATCTGCGTCTGTCGGCGACCTATTACGATATCTCGGTCGACGGTCAGGTGGAGTCGCTGTCATCGCTGGCGATCGTGGCCCTGTGCTATGACTCGCCGAACCTCACGAACAATCAGTGCCAGTACATCACGCGTGGTGGTGACGGCGAGATCAGCTTCGTGGAAGCGCTCAACCAGAATCTGGGCGAGCGGGTGACCGAAGGTATCGACGTCAATATCGAGTTCGGGATGGACTTCACGGCACCGGTCATCAACCGTCCGATGCGCTATGACGGTATCTTCCGGGCCACGCACACGCTGACGCAGTTCGAGGAAGAAACGGGCGCCGATGGCGTCACGATCAATGACGATCTGGGTGAGTATGGCTATCCGCAGAACCGGTTCAGCCTGACCAATGTGTTCTCCATCGGTGACTGGAGCGCATTGTGGCAGACCCGCTATGTCGGCGAGATGATCGAGGCCAATGACGATCCGTTCGATCCGGTCGGTTCGGGCCTCTACGCCTGCGTCGCGGCGGGCGATACGCCGTGTAACGTGTACGAGAACTCTCCGGAGTACTTCGTTCACGATGCTTCGGTGACGTGGCGCAATGACGATCTGGTGGTTCGTGCCGGTGTGAACAATGTGTTCAACGATGCACCGGAACCGCAGAGCAATCACGGCTATGTCATCCGGGGTGTGGGTTACGATCTGAACGGCCGCACGCTGTTCATGAACGTCACCAAGCGCTTCTAGCCCTGCTGGAAATGCAGACTGCGAAGGCCCGCTCGTCAGAGCGGGCCTTTTGCGTTTGGGGGTGCCCTTGTTGTCCACCCCGGAAAATCCGCCATTCGCCGGAATTCTGTCATTCGCCGACCCGGCTTGACGCAGGCCGAATTCCGCTGTCGGCCGGTCCGGCCTCCCCGTAACCCCATTCGATGCGCTCCTGCGCATTCAAACGTGCATGCGGGTCACCGCATGTGAGGGGATATCCAAGCCGGGGAGTAAATCGGCATGAAAAATCAAGCATTCAGGTCAATCGGCAGCGGTCTGGGACGATCCGCTTTGCTGGGCGCGACGATGCTGGCAGGCCTCGCGGCCGTGTCGGCACCGGCCTTCGCGCAAGAGGATACGGCCGGGGACGACGAGGTGATCGTGATCACCGGCTCGCGGATTGCGCGCCAGGACTATGTCGCCGACAGCCCGCTGGTCTCCGTGACCGGCGACCAGGTCGTCGCCAATGCGGACATCACGATCGACACCTATCTCAACACACTGCCGCAGGTGAACCCGGCCGGCACCACCACGTCCAACAATCCGGGCAATGGCGGTCAGGCGAATGTCGACCTGCGCGGTTTCGGTGCCAACCGGAACATTGTTCTGGTCGACGGACGCCGTGCCATGCCGTCCAGCGCGGGACTGACGGTCGACCTCAACACCATCCCGGCCGCCCTGATCGACCGGATCGAGGTTGCAACCGGCGGTGCCGGTGCTGTGTATGGCGCCGACGCCGTGGCCGGTGCCGTCAACGTGATCCTGAAGGATGATTTCGAGGGCGTCGATTTCCGCGCCACCTACGAAAACTCCACGGAGTACTGGGATGCGCAGGAATACGGCGTGTCGCTGGTTGTCGGTGGCAATATCGACGGCGGCCGCGGCAATGCGGTGCTAGCGTATGACCGGTCTGTTCGCGAGGGCATGATCAAGAGCCAGCGTCCCTTCGCCGAGCAGGCGACCGCGACGACGAGCTTCTTCCCGGCCGGTTCGCTACTGTTCGGCGCGGCCAACAGCCCGACCGAGGCGTCGATTGATGCGGTCTTCTCGTCCTACGGTGTCGACCCGGCCAATGTCAGCGCCGGCAACCGCTTCGGGTTCAACCTCGATGGCACGATGTTCTCGGCGGGCATCTTCAACCACCCGTCCGACGTGGAAAACTTCCGGTATGATATCGACGGCAACGTCAACCAGAACATTTTCCCGGATGCCTATTCCTACAATTTCGACTTCGTGAACCTGCTCACCCTTCCTATGGAGCGCGACAGCTTCATGGCCCGGGCCGACTACGAGCTGGACAACGGCGTGAATGTCTTCGGTAATGTCTCCTGGACGGAGTACCGGTCCGCCTCGGCCCTGGCGCCGACGCCGATCCCGACTGTGCAGGTGCGTGCGCCGGGTGAGAACACAGCGATCCAGGCGGTTTCTGCCCTGGTCGAACCCGGGCGCACCGTATCGTTCCAGCTGATCATTCCGGTCACCAACCCGTTCATTCCGACGGACCTTGCCAGCATCCTGGCGAGCCGGACGGGCGACGATCCGAACCTGGTCGGTTCGGGCGCCACGGAGCCCTTCCTGATGCGTCAGCGGACCCTGTCGGCCGGGCTGCGTCAGTCGAACTTCGAGAACACTGTGACCAGCTACACCTTTGGTGCAGATGGTCCGATCGGTTCCAGCGGCTGGACCTGGCATGCCTATGTCTCGCGCGGTGACACCGAAATCGACCGCAACCAGCAAGGCAATATCGATACCGATCGCCTGCAGATCCTGCTGGAGGCCGCCGATGGCGGTGACAGCATCTGCTCCGGCGGTTTCAATCCGTTCGGCCGCCAGCCGCTGTCTGCGGAATGTATCGACTATCTCGAGGTGTCCTCGACCGCGTCGACGGAATTCTCCCAGACGGTCGGTCAGCTCTATGTTGCCGGCGACGCCTTCAACATGCCGGCCGGTCCGGTGTCGATGGTGCTGGGTGCCGAATATCGCGGCTTCGAGTTCGACTTCGATCCCGGTTCGGGCGGCGGCCCCATCTCCGGCTTCAATGCGCAAAACCCGAACTCGGGCACGAACTCGTTCGAAGACCTGTTCGGTGAGGCGCTGATTCCGCTGGCGGGCGACGACGCACCGTTCGGCGCGATCGATCTGAGCCTGGGCTATCGCGTCTCGCGCAGCGAATTCCGCGACGGTATCACCGGTGATACGGGTGGCTCGAACGATCCGGCCTACAAGGCCGAGCTGAGCTGGGAGCCGCTGGACTATGCACGCTTCCGGGCGTCCTACCAGCACTCCGTGCGCGCGCCGAACTTCGGCGAGCTGTTCGGCGGTGGCGGTTCTGCACCGCAATACTTCGATCCGTGCTCGATCACCGGTGTCCAGCGCACCGGTTCGGATGCGGCCCAGATGCGCGCACTGTGCGCGGCAACGGGCGTGGCCTCTCCGGATGCCTATGTCCAGACGCCGGGTACCCAGGCGTCTGTGACCACGACCGGCAATACGGATCTCGATCCGGAATCGGCTGACACTTTCACCATCGGTGCGGTGTTCCAGTCGCCGGTCTCCAACCGCTGGCTGGACCGTTTCCAGGGCACGATCGACTACTGGCGCATCGACATCTCGTCGCCGATCCTGGCGCCGGGTGTGAACCAGCTGATTGCCGATTGCTACAATTACTACGGCACCAATCCGACCTATGATGTGAGCCGGGACTCCTGTGCCGGTATCGTGCGCGGCGGCGGTGACATTTTCGGCGTTGCCGATGTCAACGATCCGAACGGGCTCTATCCGGGTCTGAACGGGGGTTCGCAGCAGGCCTCCGGTATCGACATCGCCTTTGGCTGGGGCTTCGAGCCGGAATGGCTCGGTGCGCCGTCCTGGGCCGGCAGCGTCACCACCAGCGTGATGCTGACGCATCTGCTGGAGTGGAAACAGCAGGACCTCAACAGCCTGCCGGATCTGGACTATGCCGGTACGGTGTCCTTCTTCGGCGAAGGTCTGGGCACCTCCTTCCCGGAATGGAAGGCTGTCTGGAACACGCGCTGGACCGTGGCGGACTTCGATCTCGATGTGCGCGCACAGTACATCGCGTCGATGGACAACCGTGCCAGCGTGATCTTCCCGGTCGAGACCAGCTTCACCGGTACCGACGCTGTCTGGTACTGGGATGTGGCCGGAACCTGGAACATCACCGACAACGCCTCGATCCGTCTCGGCGTGAACAACCTGTTCGACGAACAGCCGCCGGAATACGCACCGAACGTGCAGTCGGGCACCGACCCGTCGCTGTACGACGTCGTCGGGCGCCGTGTGTTCGGCCAGATCGCCCTGCGTTACTAGTGAGGAGAGACGCACCTGCCCGGTCTCTGGCCGGGCAGGGCTGCGTGACAGGGGAAGGGCGGCGAACCGGTGGGTTCGCCGCCCTTTTTCATGGCTGAATACGGGGGAAGGGTCAGTCGGCGATCTGGCTCAGCGCCGTGCGCAGGGCGCCTTCATAGGACCGGCCGACACGCACGATCTGGCCATTGTCCAGGTGCACGAGACGGCCGCCATGCTCGGTTGTCGAGGACATGGTGATGCGCTGCTTGTTGACGATCGCCGAGCGGTGCACGCGCATGAACATGCGCTCGTCCAGCAGGCTTTCCATCGCCGTCAGCGTGTCGCGGTGCAGCCAGGACCGGTCGCGGCAGTGCAGGCGGACATAATCGCCCTCGGCCTCTACCCAGTCGATCGTGCGCTTGGGCACGCGCACCATGCCTTCGCGGCCCTTCACCCAGAGCGCATCGTCGGCTCCGGTGCCATTGCCGCGCAGGGCGTCGATCACCGTTTCCAGCTCGCCGATGCGTGACTGGGCGTCCTGCAGGCGCAGCAGGCTGCGTGCGCGGGCGAGGGCGGTGTCCAGCCGTTCCGGCTTCACCGGCTTGAGCAGGTAGTCGACGGCGGCTTCCTCGAAGGCCTCGGCGGCGTGATGACTGTAGGCGGTAACGAAGATCACGGCCGGGGCATCGGGCCCGTTGAGCTGGCGCGAGACCAGCAGACCGTCCGTGCCGGGCATGTGAATGTCGAGCAGCACGACGTCCGGGCGCAGCGCCGCGATCATCTCCATCGCCTCGTCGCCGTCACGCGCCACACCGGCGATTTCGTATTGCGGCCGGCGGGCCAGCAGGACTTCCAGCCGGCGCGAGGCCAGCCGCTCGTCATCAACGATCAGGATGCGCATCCTTCTTCCCTCCCTGGGTCTGTCCTGTGTCTGTTTCGGTCGCCGCGGCGGTCACCGGTTCGCCGACCTCAAGCGGCAGGCGGATACGCACGGCAAAGCCGCCGCCCTTGACCGGGCCGGCCGCCAGATCGGCGTGCCTGCCGTAAAGGACTTCCAGCCGGGCGCGGATATTGTTCAGCCCGACGCCCGTGCCTTCCGGCGGCGTGGCGGGGACCGGCCCGCCGCTGTCGGTGATGTCCAGCACCAGCATCTCGCCCTCGCGCCGGGCCCGGATGGCGATATGCACCTGCACCCGTGACCTCGAGACGGCGTATTTCACCGAATTCTCCAGCACCGGCTGCAGGATCAGCGAGGGGACGAGCGCCTTGCGGACAGCCGGGTCGATGTCGCGCTCGACCTCGAGCCGGCTGTCGAAACGGGCCTTCTCGATCCCGAGATAGAGATCCTGCGCGGCCAGTTCCTCGTCCAGCGGCACACGCTCGTCCGGCGAGGTCTGCAGCGCAAAGCGCAGGAAATCGCTGAGCCGGCCCAGCATGGTCTCGGCCTCGTCATTGTGCCGGTCGATGACCAGCGAGGAGATGGCGTTGATCGTGTTGAACAGGAAATGCGGGTTGAGCTGGAAGCGCAGCATTTTCAGCTGGGCTTCCTGGGCCAGCACGGCGGAATCGTAGAGCTGCCATTCCTGGGCGCGGATGCGGCCGAAAGCCTCGATCACCAGATAGATCGCCGACCAGGCAATGAAGGCGGGCATGTTGAAGACGAACCAGCGCGGCGCGATGTGGGTCAGGCCTTCCCAGCCTCGCGTCGTCATGCGGCTGTTGGTGAATTCGGTCGGGAAGACCTCGTACCACATCAGCCACATCATCACGATGTAGAAGCAGGTCGCCAGCATCGAGCTGCCCATGATCAGGGCAAAGCGTGCCGACAGGTCGAGCTGCCGCGTGGGGCGCAGCACCGCATAGTGGATCAGCGTGGTGGCGGCGAGCCCGCTCGCCTCGATGACGACATTGCGCCAGAGATTGTAGACGTCCTCGATCATCGCGATGCTGGTCAGGACGGTGAACAGCAGATTGCAGGTCCAGAAGACGATCTGCATCCGCCAGAATACTGCAGCCCGCATGCCGTCATTGGCACCGTCGATGGTCGTCGTCGGCAACCGGTTCGCCGATCCCAGCGTCCGGTTGAGCCGCGATTGCAGGCCGCGCTGGCGCGCCGGGTCCGGCCGCCGGCTCTGGTCGAGACGCCAGGTCAGCGCGCACCAGCCGGCAAACACCCAGACATCCATCATCCAGCGCTGGCCGACCCGGGTCAGCATGTCCCGTTCGATCCCGCCGGTCCCCTCGCGCGCCGTGAACAGCAGGTTGACGACGGAGAAGACGAGTGCGGTCGCGGCGATGGCGATGATGAGGGTGGTGAACCGGCGCACAGCCGGCAGCTCGCGCGTCCGGCGGATCAGGTCCGTCAGCATGAAGGACAGCAATCCCCCTGCCGTGGAAACCGGCACCAGCCGCGGCAGCAGCCCCGGACGGGCAACGAATTCGTTCCAGTCGGCCACGAGGTTGAAGAAGGCGATCACGCACCAGAACAGGATGAGGGCGATGGCGAGGTGGCGTGCGGCGAGACGGTCGCTTCTGAAGGCGTCCGGGGCCGGCGAGAGAGGCGGTGCACTGAACATGCGTCCAGCCTAGTCGCGCCCCTGCGTCGCCCAAATCGGCGCGCTCGTCGTTCGTCGGGTTTATCATGGCGTTTGTCGCAGATATGCGGCGTTCACGGTGTTTGTGGTGCCGTTAGGGCACAATCCGGTGCGACGAACGGAGTTTTGGGGGCAGCGTCGGAGCTTGGAGGAAGAGTGTGCGGCGAGTTGGGCTGTTTTGCAGTTCGTCCAGCTATAGTCTTGAGGGCAATCTTCCCGTTCGGGAATAAAACCCGGAGATTCATCGCGTCCGGTCGTAATATGCCCGATCGGGAATGTCTTGCTTGATTGCGCGGTTTTGCGATCATATATTCCCGACCGGGAATTTGAGGTGCGTCATGACACCAACCGAAATCGGCGCCCTGATACGGGATACGCGCAAGCGGCAAGGGCTGTTGCAGGCCGAGCTTGCGGCGGCGTCCGGTGTCGGGCTGCGCTTCCTGATTGAGCTGGAGGCCGGCAAGCCGACGGCCCGGATCGGAAAAGTGCTGGATGTGCTCGCAGCGCTGGGCTGCAAAGTGCAAATCCTGACGCCGGAGGCTGGTTGATGCATCCGGTGAGGGGGTTGGCGGTCTGGTGGGAAGACGTTCAAGTCGGCGTGCTTTCGACTGACAGCAGCGGCGATACACAGTTCCAGTATCTCGATACGTGGCTTTTCCGCGACGGCGCTTTGCCGATCTCGCACTCCCTGCCGCTTCGCGAGGCACCTTTTACGCAGCGCGAATCCCGGCCCTTCTTCGACGGGCTACTGCCTGAAGAGGGCCAGCGCGACGCCGTTGCGGCTGCACTTGGAGTGTCGAAAGGCAATCACTTCAAGCTGCTCGAAGAACTCGGCGGCGAGGTGGCGGGCGCCCTCACACTCTGGCCGGTCGGAGAGCCACCGCCAGACGGCACATCACCCGGAAAGAAGCAGCGCCTGAGCGAAGGCGAGCTGGCCCGCATCGTTGAGCGTCTGCCCGTGCGGCCTCTGCTCGCCGGTGAGGGCGAGCTGCGCCTCTCCCTGGCGGGCGCGCAATCCAAGCTTCCCGTCATCAAGGACGAGGAGGGTATCGGCTTGCCTGCCCCCGGAGCGCCGACGACACATATCCTGAAGCCTCCCATCCATCGCTTTGATCATACGACCGAAAACGAGGCTTTCATCATGCGCCTGGCCGCCGAGACCGGTCTCGATGTCGCGCCGGTCGAGATTGGGTGGGCCGAAGGGTATTGTTTCCTTCTGGTCGAGCGGTACGATCGCGAGCGGGCGCCGGATGGATGCTTGCGGCGGGTTCACCAGGAGGATTTCTGCCAGGCCCTGGGGTGTTTTCCGGAGCGCAAATATGCTGCGGAAGGCGGGCCGGTCTTCCGCGATTGCTTCCAGCTACTCCGAGCGACCTCTACGCGTCCGGCCCGGGAACTGCTGAAGCTGCTCGATGCGGCCATTTTCAATCTCATTGTCGGAAACGCCGACGCGCACAGCAAGAATTTCAGCCTTCTCTATCGGGCGGGCGAAACCGTGATGGCGCCGCTCTATGACCTTCTTTCGACCGTGGCCTATCCCGACCTTGCGCCGGGGCTGGCGATGAAGATCGCCAAGCGCACGACGCTTGAGGAAATCCGGCCGGCAGACTGGAAGGTCTTTGCAGAGGAAACCGGCATGTCCGAGCCCTACATCCGCCGACGTGTCCTCGCCCTGTCCGAGAGCGTAATGGGCATGGCGGAGGTCGTGGTGAAACAATTTGACGTGCCGCGCGATTCCCGCCTGGCGATGGGCAGGTTTGCAGACCTTGTCCGAGGACGAGCGGAAAGCCTGATCGAGAGAGCGTAGGTGAGCCGGGGTTCGCAGCGCTTTACGGGCGGATCGATATTTTTAAAAGGGATTGATTTTCTGGTGCGGGTGGTCGGACCAGCCTCAAACCCCGCAGCCCTGAGCGCGTTCCATGTGAGCATCGACCCCGACACTGACTGCGGCGACAGGCTCGGGTCGAGCGGAGCGGGAACAAAGGAAAAATGGTGCCGGCTGAGGGACTCGAACCCCCGACCCCCTGATTACAAATCAGGTGCTCTACCAGCTGAGCTAAGCCGGCAACCAAGGGCGACCTGATACGCGGGGCCGGGGAGCGGGACAAGTCCCTGATGCAATCGGAACTGTCCCGTCCGCCGGCCGTGTCGCGGATCAGTCCTTGACGGCGACGCCGTCCATCGCGGTGAGGATGGCGGCGGCGATCACGAAGCCGATCAGCGTATGCGCGCCATCGAGCACCAGCAGCATCATCGGCTGCATGGCATAGGCGATGTCATAGGCCATGGTGGTCACCACGAAGCCGGCCCACAGGAAGACGGCCCATTTCACGGCGCCGGCAAGGCCGCCGGCTTTCAGCGCCTTCAGGGCCAGGCCCAGAAACGCCGTGGTGACCAGCGTGATGGCAAAGCCCATCGCCATGGCCGGTCCGGCGGACGCTTCGGCGGCGGTCATCTGGGCGTCGGTGAAGCCCCACAGCCCTGTCCAGAGCTCGGCGAAAAGCGCGCCATACCAGACGGCGCCCACAGCGTAGAAGGCCAGCGTGGCGACGATGAGTGCCACAAGGTTCAGCCCGAGAATTCGCGGCATTTGGTGTTTCCTCCCCATTGAAGGGCCTGTATGTCTCACGGCCCCGGGACGAGTCCCCTTTGGCTCGCCCCTGACGCGAACATTCTACTCCAATCGCCGTGCAAGAGAAGAAAGTCGAAATGGCCCGGATACTGATCACCAGCGCTCTGCCCTACATCAATGGCGTCAAGCATCTGGGCAATCTCGCGGGCTCGATGCTGCCCGCCGATGTCTATGCGCGCTTCCAGCGGGTGATGGGTCATGACGTGCTCTATGTCTGCGCCACCGACGAGCACGGCACGCCGGCCGAGCTGGCGGCAGCAACGGCCGGGCAGAGCGTGCGCGAATACTGCGACGAACAGCACGAGATCCAGAAGCGCGCCGGCGACGGTTTTTCCCTGAGCTATGACGTGTTCGGCCGTACCTCCAGCCAGCCCAATATCACCCTGACCCAGCATTTCGCCGAAGTGCTGGAGGCCAGGGGGCTGATCGAGGAACGTATCGAGCACCAGGTCTTCTCGATCGACGATGACCGCTTCCTGCCGGACCGCTATGTCGAGGGCACCTGTCCGCATTGCGGTTTCGAGCGCGCGCGCGGCGACCAGTGCGATAATTGCGGCCGCCTGCTGGAGCCGACGGATCTCAAGGAGCCGTACTCCAAGATCTCCGGCTCGAAAAATCTGGAAGTGCGCGAGACCAAGCATCTCCATCTCCTGCAGACGAAGATGGAAACAAGGATCCGCGACTGGGTGGACGCCTCCACCGAATGGCCCGGCCTGGCCAAGTCGATCGCCTATAAATGGCTGGACGAGGGGCTGCGCGACCGTTCCATCACGCGCGACCTGAAATGGGGCGTGCCGGTGACGAAAAACGGTGTGCCGCGCGAGGGCTTCGAGAACAAGGTCTTCTATGTCTGGTTCGATGCGCCCATCGGCTATATCGGCGCGACGGTCGAATGGGCCGACGCCACGGGCGGGGACTGGGAAAGCTGGTGGCGCACGGACAAGGGCGCGGATGACGTGACCTATGTCCAGTTCATGGGCAAGGACAATGTCGCCTTCCACACGGTGTCCTTCCCGGCGACCATTCTGGGGTCCGAAGAGCCCTGGAAGACGGTGGACAAGCTGAAAGCGTTCAACTGGCTGACCTGGTATGGCGGCAAGTTCTCGACTTCGGAAAAGCGCGGCGTCTTCATGGACCAGGCGCTCGATCTGCTGCCGGGCGATTACTGGCGCTGGTATCTCACGGCGAACGCGCCGGAAGGCTCGGACTCGGCTTTCACCTGGGAGCATTTCCAGTCGCTGATCAATTCCGACCTGGCCAACGTGCTGGGCAATTTCGTCAACCGGATCACCAAATACACCGCCTCCAAGTTCGACGGGCAGGTGCCGTCTGCCGGTGAGCCCGGCGAGGCCGAGGCCTGGATGGCGGCCGAGCTGGAGACCCGTCTGCCGGCGGTGGTGGCGAATATGGAAGCCATGGAGTTCCGCAAGGCGGCCTCCGAGGTGCGGGCCATCTGGGCGGCCGGCAATGAATATCTCACCCGGGCCGAACCCTGGGTGAAGTACAAGACCGATGTCGATGCGGCGGCTGTTGGCGTGCGGACCGGGCTCAACCTGGTCGCCCTGTTCGGCATTCTGGCCCAGCCCTTCATCCCGGAAGCGGCTGCGAAGATTCTCGACGCTGTCGGTGTCCCCGCCGACAAGCGCAGCTGGTCGTTCGACGGTCCGGCCGCGGATCTGCTGGACGCGCTGCCGCACGGCCACGCCGTGACGCCGCCGGAGGTGCTGTTCGCCAAGATCGAGGATTCGCAGGTCGCCGAATGGACCGAGCGTTTCGGGGGCTCTGACGCTGCCGGCCGGTACGGTGAATTCGCCCGCCAGCGCCGGGTATTGCGGCAGCTCGATCGAATCGGCTTCCTCGCCGCGGCCTGCC
>MRWG01000821.1_pt1 | contig 25512 bp, 25 predicted proteins | sample 1013341 | NCBI WGS metagenome assembly MRWG01 (sample SAMN06117577, study PRJNA244670) | biofilm metagenome | biome: Water; feature: Cathode Biofilm; material: Biofilm; isolation source: microbial consortium enriched at the cathode of a solar microbial fuel cell | place: USA: District of Columbia ... | reverse complement strand
GTTGCAGCACTTGAGAGCAAGCTGAACGAACAGCCCGCCGCCGGAGGCGAAAGCGAAGCCGTCACTGCCGCTTTGAGCGAGGCCAGTGCGCGCGCCGGTGCGACCGAGCAGCGCCTTGCCGAGCTGGGCGATGAGATCACCACCCTGCGCGAATCGATGTCGTCCGGTGCGGCAGGCGAGGGGCCGGGGCTCGAAGCGCTTTCGCAGCGCCTTGCAGCGCTTGAAGAGCAGACGGCCAGCCTTTCGGCGTCCGGCGATGCCGGTGCGGCGCTGGAGGGCGTGACCGCGCAGCTTTCCACCATGGAAACCGCCGTTCAGGGCGCGACCGAGGCGGCGCGCGCCGCAAACCAGTCGGCGTCCGGCAATGCGACGACCCTTTCCACGCTCAAGAGCGAGCTTGATGCGCTGAAGGCGCAGGTGCAGGAGGCGGACGCTGCGCCACGCATGGCGCTCGTCATCGCTGCGACCACGCTCAAATCGGCGGTCGAGCGCGGCACGCCCTATGCAAGCGAGCTTGAAACCTACACCGCCATTGCGCCGGCGGGCGAGGCCGAGGCGCTTGCGCCGCTTGAGGCGAACGCCGCATCCGGCGTGCCGAGCCGCGCCACGCTTGCCGCAGAAGCGCCTGCGGTGGCGAGCAGCATCGTCGCCGCCGTGACCCGCGAGGCCGGAGATGGCGGAGGTGGCATCATCGACAATCTGATGGCCAGCGCCCGCTCGCTCGTGGTGGTGCGCCCGGTAGGCAGCGTTGAAGGTGAAGGCCCGGACGCCATCGCCGCGCGCATGGAGGCGGCGGTCGTCGCCAATGATTATGCGAAGGCGCTCGCCGAATACGAGACGCTGCCGGAGGCCGGCAAGCAGGCTGCGGCGGATTTCGCCAACAAGCTTCAGGCGCGTCAGGCCGCCGACCAGATCTTGAACAAGGCGCTCGCCGATGCGCTGAAGGGAGCATAAGCGCAGATGTTCCGTATTCTCTTCTACCTCGTCGTTGTCTTCGTTCTGGGGCTGGGTTTTGCCTGGCTGGCCGAGCGTCCGGGCGACCTGGCAATCACCTTCTCCGGCTACCGCTATGAGGTTTCGCTCATGGTGGCGGCGGTCGGCATCGTTGCCATCGTCGCTGCGGTGATGATCCTGTGGTGGCTGATCCGCAGCATCTGGACGAGCCCTTACACCGTCGCCCGTTATTTCCGGGTGCGCCGTCGCGACCGCGGCTATCAGGCGCTTTCCACCGGCATGATCGCCGCAGGCGCCGGCGATGGCGGTCTGGCCCGTCGCATGAGCCAGCAGGCCGCCAAGCTCATTTCCGCCGATCAGGAACCGCTCATCCACCTGCTCGATGCGCAGGCAGCCCTCCTTGATGGCGACCGTCAGGCGGCGCGCGACAAGTTCACCGCCATGCTGGACGATCCCGAAATGCGCCTTCTGGGCCTGCGCGGGCTTTATCTTGAGGCCGAGCGGCTGGGCGAGCGCGATGCCGCGCGCCACTATGCCGAGCGCGCCGTCGAGGCCGCGCCGCAGCTCGAATGGGCCGTCAATGCTGCGCTTGAGAGCAAGACCGGCGAGGGCGAATGGGATGGCGCGCTGAAGCTGCTCGACAGCCGCAAGGCGACGGGCAAGGACGAGCGCGAGAGCGTCGCCAGCCGCCGCGCCGTGCTCCTCACCGCCAAGGCGATGGACGTGCTTGACGCCGATCCGCAGACCGCCCGCACCGCCGCTCTCGAAGCGCACAAGCTTCGGCCCGATTTCGTGCCGGCGGCTGTCACTGCGGCAAGGGCCCTGTTCCGCCAGAACGAGCTGCGCAAGGGCTCCAAGGTTCTGGAGACCGTCTGGAAGAAGGAGCCGCATCCCGAAATCGCGGATGTCTATATCCATGCGCGCCCCGGCGATTCCACGCATGACCGTCTTGCCCGCGCCAAAAAACTCCAGTCGCTGAAGCGCAACAATGTCGAATCGGCGCTGATCGTTGGCCGCGCTGCGCTTGATGCCGGTGAGTTCCAGCTTGCGCGCGAATCCTGCGAGGCCGCAGCCCGTCTCGGCCCGCGCGAGAGCGTCTATCTGCTGATGGCCGATATCGAAGAGGCCGAGACCGGCGATCAGGGGCGTGTGCGCCAGTGGCTCGCCAAGGCCCTGCGCGCGCCGCGCGATCCCGCCTGGGTGGCCGATGGCTATGTGGCCGAACGCTGGGCGCCCATCTCGCCCGTCACCGGCAAGCTCGACGCGTTTGAATGGCGCATGCCGATGGAGCGGCTGGCGCAGGTCGTGGAGAGCGAAGAGGATTTCTCGCCCGCTCCTTCCATTCCCGCGCCGAAGGAAGAGCCTGAAACGGCAGAAGCCGAAACCGTGGTGATCGAGGCCGAAACGGTAAAGCCGGAACCCGCCGCAAAGCCTCAGGAACCGGAAAAGCCCTCGGAACCTTCCCCGGAAACGGCAAAAACCCCGCCGCAGCCCCCCGAACCGCCTGCAAATCCAGCGCCGGTCAACGGGCAGAAAGCTGCGCCGGAGGAGGCCGAAGAGCCCGTCAAACCGCCCATCCCGGATGACCCCGGTGTGGAGCCGGATGACAAGGACGCCTCGACGTCGGGCCGCTTCCGCCTATTCTAATGATCATGCACTGCGATTCGCCCTTTCGGGGCGGATCGCGCTTCCCCTAGGCACCGGATCGCAATCACGCTCATGTTCGACAGCATTCTGTCCTTTCTGAAAGACCTTCCCGGCGGTAGCCGGCAGACCACCCTCAGGCCCGAGGACGACCCGCGCGTCGCCGCTGCCGCGCTGCTCTTCCACGTGCTCGATGCCGACGGCATCCGCGAGGCTTCCGAAGTCGAGAAGCTCAAGGAGACCCTCTCCCAGACCTACAATGTCACGGGCGCGGAGCTGGAAAACCTCCTTGAAGCCGGTGAAAAGGCCGAGCAGGAGGCCATCGACCTCTACGCCTTCACCAGCGTTTTGAAGCGGCATCTCGATGCCGATGCGCGCAAGTCCTTCATCGGTCTCATGTGGGGCATCGTCTTTGCCGATGGCGAGATGCACGAGCTGGAAGACAATCTCGTCTGGCGCGTTGCGGAGCTGATCGGCGTCGACAATCGCGACCGGGTGGTTCTGCGCCAGGAAATGCAAGAGAAGTACAGCAAGTCCTAGCCCCATGGAGACAGACCCGAGCCGCAAGATCCTCATCGTCCTGCATCAGGAAACGTCCAGCGCCGGGCGTGTTGGTCAGGTTTTGCAGGCGAGCGGCTTTTCGCTCGACATTCGCCGCCCGCCGCTCGGTCATCCCTTACCGGAAACGCTGGAAAATCACGCCGGCGTCGTCATGTTCGGCGGCCCGATGAGCGCCAACGACCATGATGAGTTCGTGCGGCGCGAGACGGATTGGCTGTCCGTTCCCCTGCGGGAGAACAAGCCCTTTCTCGGCATCTGCCTCGGCGCGCAATTGCTTGTCAGGCATCTGGGCGGGCAGGTGAGAAGCCATGATGACGGGCTGGTCGAGATCGGCTGGTATCCGCTGCGCGCCACCGAGGCCGGGCGCAAGCTCCTGCACTGGCCCGAGATGGTCTACCAGTTTCACCGCGAAGGTTTTTCGCTGCCGAAGGACGCAACCCTTCTGGCCACTGCCGAACACTATCCCAATCAGGCCTTCCGCTATGGCGAAAACGCCTGGGGCGTGCAGTTCCACGCCGAGCTGACCCGCGCCATGATGCAGCGCTGGGTGGTGCGCGGCGCGCAGCGTTTCGTCATGCCCGGCGCACAGCAGGGCCGCGATCATCTGGGTGGCCGTCTCATCTGGGACCGGCACCTGAAAACCTGGCTGGTAGATTTTCTGGAACTGATCTTCGATTGCGAATGCAAAGGCGCTCTGCACAGCGGCGACGAGGCCACGGGCCAGCACCCAGCCGGCCGCCGCATGGTAGGCCGCCGGGGCCTCGCCTAACCGAAGCCGGCCACCTCAGTACTTGCGTGAAAGTTCCCGCGTGGCGGCTTCAAGCCCGGCAAGCGTCATCGGGTACATGCGCCCGGAAAAGATCTCCTGAAGCATCTGGACCGAGTGCGTGTAACGCCAGTGCTTTTCCGGCACGGGGTTGAGCCACACTGCGTTCGGCCATTGCTGGAGCACGCGGTTCAGCCACACATGGCCGGCTTCCTCGTTCCAGTGCTCCACCGAACCGCCCGGATAGGCAATCTCGTAAGGGCTCATCGAGGCGTCGCCGACGAAGATCACCTTGTAGTCAGGCCCGTATTTGTGCAGCACGTCGAAGGTCGGCGTCACCTCGGAATAGCGCCGCCGATTGTCCTTCCACACGCCTTCATAGAGGCAATTGTGGAAGTAGAAATACTCCATGTGCTTGAACTCGGCGCGCGCCGCCGAAAACAGCTCCTCCAAAATGCGGATATGGTCGTCCATCGAGCCGCCCACGTCGAAGAACATCAGAAGCTTCACCGCATTGCGCCGTTCGGGCCGCGTTTTCACGTCCAGATAGCCGTGCTCCGCCGTCGCCTGCACCGTGCCGGGCAGGTCGAATTCCTCCACCGCGCCCTCGCGCACCCAGCGGCGCAGCCGCTTCAGCGCAACCTTGATGTTGCGCGTGCCCAGCTCCACCGCATCGTCGAAATTCTTGAAGTCGCGCTTGTCCCAGACCTTCACCGCCCGCCGGTGGCGCGATTCGTGCTGGCCGATGCGCACGCCTTCCGGGTTGTAGCCATAGGCCCCGAAGGGGGAGGTGCCGGCAGTGCCGATCCACTTGTTGCCGCCCTGGTGGCGGTCCTTCTGTTCGGCCAGCCGCTCCTTCAGCGTCTCCATCAGCTTCTCGAAACCGCCCATGGCTTCGACCAGCTTCTTCTCCTCGTCGCTGAGGTGTTTTTCCGCCAGCCTCCTCAGCCATTCCCCGGGGATCGCCTGCGGGTCGACGCCATCGCCGCCCGACACCGCCTCCACGCCCTTGAAGACCTGCGAGAAAACCTGATCGAAACGGTCGATGTGCCGCTCGTCCTTCACCAGCGCCGCCCGCGCGAGATAGTAAAATCCCTCCACGTCATAGGCGACGAGCCCCTTCTCCATCCCCTCCAGCAGCGAAAGATATTCGCGCAGCGACACCGGAACGCGCGCGGCTTTCAGCTCAAGGAAGAAGGGGATGAACATCTTGCTTAGAATCTTACCGATTGCATTTGGGATCTATTGGAATGTCTCTCATATACGGGATGTCATGGAAACAGACCAACTGCATTCCCTCGTTCGCTCGGCGGAGTCCATTATCGGTCTCTGGTGGCAGGATGACCGCAGGAACTGGTGTGCCTATTGCGGCATTCCCATGCGTCGTCGGGCGGCAACGGGTACCCGTTTGCCACCCACCAAGGCAACGCGCGATCATGTGGTTCCGCGTGTTCACGCCAGCGGACTGCTGACCCTTCCTTGCTGTCTGGAGTGCAATCAGGCCAAGGGTAAGCAGTCGCTGCCGGAGTTCCTGTCGGGGCCATATTTCAATCAGAAACGAATGAAGAAGCACCGCAACCAGTGGCCGCTCGCCCATCTCTGGTTTGTGGCCGGCCTCGCCTATTTCCGAAAAAGCGAATTGATCGCTCAAAAGGCTCGCGGCTCAAGGCGCGTTGCAGGCTAGAGCATCGGCCCGAAAACCGGAATCGATTTTCGGAAAGCACGATGCGCAGATTCAATGGGTTGGAGCGTAACCAGTCGCGGCGTCCTAGCCCCGCTGGTACTTGATGAACGGCGTCAGTTTCGCGATCCGGTCATAGAGCTTGCGGGCGGTCTCGTTGAAGTCCTGCGTCATCCAGTAGACATTGGCGGCGCCCGCCGCATCCGCCTTCTCGTAAACCGCCTCGATCAGCGCCCGGCCGATGCCCTTTCCCCGTATTGCGGGGTCGGCATAGAGATCCTGCAAATAGCAATTGTTGCCCACGGTCCAGCAGGTGCGGTGGAACATGTAGTGCACCAGCCCGACCGGTTTCCCGTCCACCTCGGCGATCAGCCCGTTCGGCTCATAGTCGCCATCGTCGAAAAGCCGCTCCCATGTGGTCGCATAGACCTCTTCGGGAACGCTGGTCTTGTAGAATTCCAGATAGGCGGTCCAGAGCCTGCGCCATTCGGGCTCGTCGCTTCTGGCAAGCGGGCGGATGGTGATTTCGGTCATTCGGGTCTCGTCCTCCTCTTTCCCGCACTGTCCGGCCCCGCACTGTTCGGCGTAGCTGTTTCGCCGGCAAGGGCCAGAAAAATGAAGGCTTTGCGCCTGGTAAAGCCGCCCGTCTATTGCCGCCGCGCCATGAAGGCGAGCTTTTCGAAGAGGTGCACGTCCTGTTCGTTCTTCAGGAGCGCGCCGTGCAGGCGGGGCAGGGCGCTTTTCGCATCCCCGCGCAGATCCTCCGGCTGCACATCGTCGGAAACGAGGAGCCTGATCCAGTCCAGCGCCTCGGAGGTCGAGGGCTTTTTCTTCAGCCCCGGCACGTCGCGGATCTCGTAAAACTGGCTGAGCGCGGCAGACACCAGTTTCTTCTTGATACCCGGATAGTGAACCTCGACAATGTCGGCCAGCGTCTCGGCGTCGGGAAAGCGGATATAGTGGAAGAAACAGCGGCGCAGAAAGGCGTCCGGCAGTTCCTTCTCATTGTTCGAGGTGATGATCACGATGGGCCGATGGATCGCCCGCACCGTCTCGCCGGTCTCGTAGACATAGAACTCCATCTTGTCGATTTCCTGCAACAGATCGTTGGGGAACTCGATGTCGGCCTTGTCGATCTCGTCGATCAGAAGAACGGTCCTGCGGTCCGCCGCAAAGGCTTCCCACAGCTTGCCGCGCTTGATGTAGTTCTTGATGTCGTTGAAGCGCTCGTCGCCGAGCTGGCTGTCACGCAGGCGCGACACGGCGTCATACTCGTAAAGCCCCTGCTGGGCGCGTGTGGTGGATTTCACATGCCATTCGATCAGGTCCAGCCCCAGTGCGGCGGCCACCTGCTTGGCAAGCTCGGTCTTGCCGGTGCCGGGCTCGCCCTTCACCAAAAGCGGCCGCTCCAGCGCAATCGCCGCGTTCACCGCCACCATCAGATCCTTGTCGGCGACATAATCCGCCGTGCCTTCGAAGCGCATGCAATCTCTTCCCTGTTCCCGTGCGCAGTGAACCTATTGGCGCGGCATGGCAAGCGCAAGCATCGGCCGGCCAATCTGTGCGCTCTACCGGCTGCACGCGCCGGTTTCGACAAGGGTTCACAGAGCGTTAAGCCGGTCTTTACGGAAAAGAGGGTATTTTAGGCATTTCGGCTTTCCCGGTTCTCGGAGTTCTGCGTTGCGTCCACATTTAGCCGCCATTCTGTCCGCGCCTCTGGTTGCGGCGTCCCTCGCTCTCGCCCCCGCTTCCGCACAGGAAGGCGGGTCCGGCAAGAATTTCTGGTCGGGCGACTGGTCGGTGACCGTTGGCGCAAGTGGCGCTTTCCGGCCGGAGTTCGAGGGCTCCAGGAGTCATCTTTTCAGCCTGGTGCCGCTGGTCTCCGTTGGCCGTCAGGGCAATGACAGGCGTTTCTCCTCGCGCAACGACAATGGCTCCTTCGCCCTGTTCGGGGGCTATGGCTTCGAGGCGGGCCTCACCGGCAAGTTTCTCTTCAAGCGCGACGCGGACGACGCCAATGACCTGAAGGGCCTCGACCCGGTCAAATGGGGCGTGGAAGCCGGCGGTTTCGCCGAGGTCTACCCGACCGACTGGTTGCGGGTGCGTGGCGAGTTGCGCCACGGTTTCCGCGCCCATAGCGGTTTCGTTGCCGATGTGGCGGCAGACGCCTTCTACGATGTGACCCCGCATATCCGCATCTCGGGTGGCCCGCGCGCCTCGTTCGCCAGCAAGGACTATTTCGAGACCTATTACGGCGTTAATGCCAGAGAGGCTGCGGCCTCCGGACTGAGCGAGTATCAGCCTGATGGCGGCGGCCTCAAATCGCTCGGTGTGGGCGGTGCGGTGACATGGAAGGTGACCGACGCCTTCACCTCCAGCGTCTTTGCCGAATACGCGTCCCTGAAGGGCGCGGCAGCCGATTCCAGCCTCGTTCGCGAGCGCGGCTCGCGCAATCAGTTCACGATTGGTCTGTCCTCCACCTACCGTTTCGATTTCACGCTCGACTGACGTCACACTTGGTTGTGAAACTTGTGCGCCCGGCGTCAGAATATCTCTGGCGCGGGCCGGGGCTCGTCCCTATATTGCGCGCAGCGATCTGCGCTTCCCGACAGGAATCTTTTTCCCCGGGGCCTTATCGATCCTTAAGGGAGCTGTCCCTGACCTCGCCCGTGGGCTTGGTTACACGGCGCCCACCTACGTTGTAGGTTCCCGGGATCGTGCATTCCATCGGTCGCCGTGGATCGCAGCTTTCTTTTTTCAAATGTCGTCAGCACGCTTCCTTCCGTGCTTCATTCATGGTGATTGAGCCGCATGAGCGACATGATGAACGATCAGGCCTCACAGAAGAAGCAGTTGCGCCGCGAGGCGCTGGCCCGCCGCAACGCGCTCGATCCCGATTGGCGTGCGGAAGTGGCCGAGGCGCTGGCCTCGCAGGCGCAGCGGATCGCAGTCGGGTCCGGCACGGTCGTCTCGGGCTTCTGGCCAATGCGCTCTGAAATGGATGTGCGCCCGCTGATGGCGATGCTGGCTGCGCGCGGGGCGCGGATCGCGCTGCCCGCCATCCTCGACAGGACCACCATAGTTTTCCGGGAATACCGCCCCGACGCGCCTCTGGTCGATATGGGGTTCGGCACATGGGGACCGGATGACAGGGCGGCGGTGCTTGACCCCGAAATCATGCTCGTGCCGCTTGCAGCCTTCGACGCGCGGGGCCACCGCATAGGCTATGGCGCGGGCTATTACGACCGGGCAATCGCGCGGCTGAAGGCGCGGGGGCTTTCGCCCCGGCTTATCGGCATCGCCTTCGATTGCCAGGAGGTCGGGGGCGTGCCCGACGAGCCGCATGACGAGCGTTTGCCCGAGATGCTCACCGAAAGCGGCCTGCGGCAGATTTCCGGTTTTCACGCGCAGAAAAATTGATCTAGAGCGCCGTGCGTCCATTCGGACGCACAAAGGACGCTCTACCTTGTTGAATCTGCGAAACGGCCCGAAAATCGATTCCGATTTTCAGACCGATGCGCTAGAAGCGGCCCATGAGATTTTTGTTTCTTGGCGATATGGTCGGTCGCGCCGGCCGCACGGCGGTCTGGGAAAAGCTTCCCGGCCTTATTTCTGATTTCCGGCTCGATTTCGTGGTCGTGAATGGCGAGAACGCGGCAGGCGGTTTCGGCATCACCGAAGAGATCTTCCGCAACACGCTGGATGCGGGCGCCGATGTGGTGACCACGGGCAACCACGTGTGGGACCAGCGCGAGGCGCTGGCCTTTGCGCCGCGCGAGGAGCGTTTCCTGCGCCCTGCGAATTTCCCGAAGGGCACGCCCGGTCGCGGCTCAGGCGTCTACATCGCGCGCAATGGCGCGCGGGTTCTGGTGTCCAACATCATGGGCCGGGTGTTCATGCATCCCGAGCTCGACGATCCCTTCGCCTGTGTCGAAGATGTGCTGGCCGCCTGTCCGCTGGGCGAGCAGGCCGATGCCGTCATTCTCGATTTCCATGCCGAGGCCACGTCCGAGAAGATGTGCTTTGGCCATTTCGTCGATGGCCGCGCGAGCCTTGTCGTCGGCACCCACACGCACCAGCCGACGGCCGATCATCAGATCCTGAACGGCGGCACGGGCTATCTGTCCGATGCCGGCATGTGCGGCGATTACGATTCTTCCCTTGGCATGGACAAGGAAGAGCCCCTCAACCGGTTCACCGCCAAGGTGCCCAAAGGGCGCTTCGAGGCGGCCAGCGGTCCTGCAACGATCTGCGGCGTCGGGCTCGAAATCTCCGACCGCACGGGCCTTTGCGAGAAGATCGCACCGCTCAGGCTTGGTGCGCGCCTTGAGGAAACCGTTCCCGCCTTCTGGCGTTGACGCTGGGCGCGGCTGCGCATAACTCTGCAAAACGCTATATTTTGAACAATTGCCAGCGAGGGGTGCTGCCATGGAATGGCTTGCCGGTCACTTTGAGTTTGTCTCCCATCCGGAAGCCTGGGTCGCGCTCGTGACCCTGGTGGTGCTCGAGATCGTTCTCGGCATCGATAACCTGATCTTCATTTCCATCCTCACCAACAAGCTGCCCAAAGAGCAGCAGGCGCGTGCGCGGCGCATCGGCATCAGCGCCGCGCTGATCCTGCGGCTGGCGCTTCTGGGCACGATCTCGATCATCGTCCAGCTCACCGAGCCGGTGTTCGAGCTGTTCGGCCATGGCTTCTCCTGGCGCGACCTTATCCTCATCGCCGGCGGCCTCTTCCTGGTGTGGAAAGCGACGAAGGAAATCCACCATTCGGTCGATCCCGACGATGGCAAGGAAAACATGATGGGTCAGGTCACGATGTCCGCCGGTGCGGCGATCGTCCAGATCCTGCTGCTCGACCTGGTGTTCTCCATCGACTCCATCATCACCGCCGTTGGCATGACCAACGAGCTCGCCATCATGTTCATCGCCGTCATCTCGGCCGTGACCGTCATGCTCATCGCCGCCGAACCGCTGTCGCGCTTCATCGCGGCCAACCCGACCGTGGTCATGCTGGCGCTCGCCTTCCTGCTGATGATCGGCATGACGCTGATCGCCGATGGCATGGGCTTCCACGTGCCCAAGGGCTACATTTACGCGGCCATGGGTTTCTCGGCGCTGGTCGAGTCGCTCAACATGCTGGCGCGCCGCAAGCGCGCGCGCGCCAAGGCGCTGCAGGGCGGGGCGGGCAAGTAGCCCTAAACCCCGTTTAGAATAACGATTGTCGGTCGCCGTGGCAGGTTATCCAGCGCCACGGTGATCGACCGTCCCTCACGAAAATCCAGTTCGAACCCACCGCCCATGCGGCCCGTGAAGGCGCTGAGCGGTGTCGAATGCCGGTGCATCGGCAGGATCACCGACGAGGAAAGCCGGCGCGCAATCTCGCTCATCCCGTCAAGAGACAGCGTCAGCCCGCCATCGACGGGCACCATCAGCACGTCGAGCCTTCCGATCGCCGCATAATGGCTGTCTTCCAGCCGGTGATGCAGATGGCCCAGATGTCCGATGCACAGCCCCGCCACCTCGAAGATGAAGATCGAATTGGCGTCCGGCTCCATCGCGCCATAGCGGCGGATGTCGGTGGTCACATTGCGGATATAGACGTCTTCAACCAGCAGAGAGTGTTTCACCGGCCCGCCCTCTTCGTTCCAGCCTGGCAGAACATGCTCGATGGCGGGGTCGGGATTGCGCGTGAAATGCGTGCCATGCGCCCTGTTCATGGTCACGACGCGCGGTGGCGGGTTCGCGCCATAAATGCCCGCAAAGTCCGTGGCGATGGTCACGCCGGCCGGCGTCTCGATCAGATAGGTGGAATGGCCCGCATAGGTGATGGTCACCGGGTCGGCCCTTGCAGCGACCGGTGCCACCAGCGAGGCGTAGATCACGCCTGGCAGCGCCTGCGCCATGGCGAGGCAGGTGCTTGGTCGCTCGATCTGCCCGTTTGTCTGTGCAAGGGCTGCAGGCAGCGGAGCGAGCAATAAAGTCAGAATGGCTGCGGTCAGTCGGAAGGCGGTCATCGGCATCTCCCGTGTGTGCAAGAGCCCATGGTAGGGCAAAGCGCGGCTCTGCGCCATGTCCGCCCCATGTCGGCCCCATGTCTCTCGACATGTCCGCCCCCATCGCTGCAGTGCGCGGGTTCTGGACGTTGGCCGGCATTTTCACTATAAGGCCCCGGTATTCCATTGCTTTCAAAAGACCGTGAGAAGGAGCCCCATGGCCGGTCATTCCCAATTCAAGAACATCATGCACCGCAAGGGCCGGCAGGACGCCGTTCGCTCGAAGATGTTTTCCAAACTGGCGCGCGAAATCACAGTCGCTGCCAAGATGGGAATGCCCGACCCGGCGATGAACCCGCGCCTGCGCCTGGCCATCCAGAACGCCAAGGCCCAGTCCATGCCGAAGGACAACATCGAACGCGCCATCAAGAAGGCGTCGGGCGGTGATGCGGAGAACTATGACGAGGTGCGTTACGAGGGTTATGGTCCCGGTGGCGTCGCCGTCATCGTCGAGGCCCTGACCGACAATCGCAACCGTTCCGCTTCCAACATCCGCGCTGCCTTCACCAAGGCAGGCGGATCGCTTGGCGAGACCGGTTCCGTTTCCTTCATGTTCGACCGCGTTGGCGAAATCATCTACCCGGCTGACAAGGGCGATGCCGACACGGTGATGGAAGCCGCCATCGAGGCCGGCGCCGAAGATGTCCAGTCGGACGAAAACGGCCACGTCATCACCTGCGCCTTCGAAGATATCGGCGATGTCACCACGGCGCTGGAAGGCGCTCTGGGCGAAGCCGAGTCCGTCAAGGCGATCTGGCGTCCCCAGACCGGCACGCCGGTCGATGAGGAGCGCGCCCAGTCGATCCTCAAGCTCGTTGCAACCCTCGAAGACGACGATGACGTGCAGAACGTCTACGCCAATTTCGAGGTGGACGACGAAACGCTCGCGAAACTCAGCGCAGCCTGATTGCGCTTCTGCCGGGCTTCAGGCCCGGCAGTTTTCGGCTGTCTGGCAACAAAGGACAGGTTCTCGTGAAACAGCATCGTATCGCGATTACCTACTGCACCCAGTGCCAATGGCTCCTGCGCGCCGCATGGCTCGCGCAGGAGCTTCTCTCCACTTTTTCCACAGAACTGTCGGAAGTCGCGCTGCGTCCGGGCACGGGCGGGGTGTTCGAGATCACGTGCAACGGCATCCTCATCTGGGAGCGCAAGCACGATGGCGGCTTTCCTGACGCCAAGACGCTGAAGCAGCGTGTGCGCGACGTGATCGATCCCGAGCGCGATCTTGGCCACATAGACAAGTAGGCAAGCAGACAACAAAAAACCCGCCTCGATGAGACGGGTCTCTGTAAAAACGCTTTTGCGTTCCGGTCGGCTCTGCCTCTCGGTGTCCGCAAATGCCGGATGACGCCATCCGGCCGCAGGATACCTTAGATGCCGAGGCCCTGGTAACGCTGCTTGAAGCGGGAAACGCGGCCGCCGCGGTCCATCAGGGACTGCTGGTTGCCGGTCCATGCCGGGTGCGTGGACGGGTCGATGTCGAGCTGAAGGGTCTCGCCTTCCTTGCCCCAGGTGGAGCGCGTCTCGTACTCGGTGCCGTCCGTCATGACGACCTTGATCATGTGGTAGTCGGGATGAATTTCGGCTTTCATCGTCTTGTCCTGAGTTCTGGCGGGATAGCAATCTGATCCGCACTTGCGGCAATTGCACCCATCTTGAAAACTTGAAGCCGCGGCCAAGGAAGGCTACGGCTTCGGAATTGGTTGGCGAGCCTATACATCAGGTACGACGACAAGACAAGGCTTGAGCGGCGCACATTTTGCCGCTCCCGAACGAGAATTGAGAAGGGGCAGGCGATGGCGCGCAGGCAAAGGGCGTCCGAAGAGCGGGAACAGGCGGCGAAGCGGCGGTCGTTAAAGCCGCTCAAACGCCTCTTTCCCTATATCGGCCGCTATCGCGGTCTGGCGCTTGGCGCGGCCTTTTTCCTGGTGCTCGCAGCCATCGCGACCCTCACGCTGCCGCTGGCCGTGCGCCGCATGATCGATCACGGGTTTTCCCATTCCGATTCCATCTTCATCGCGAATTACTTCTCGATGCTGGTGGTCATAGCTGCGGTTCTCGCAGCCGCCTCGGCGGGGCGCTATTTCTTCGTCATCACGCTGGGCGAGCGTGTTGTCAGCGACCTGCGGCGCGATGTCTTCGATCACGTCACGCGCCTTTCCCCCGGCTTCTTCGATACGGTCCAGTCCGGTGAAATCGTTTCGCGCATTTCGGCCGACGCCACGCAGGTCAAATCGGCTGTCGGGGCCACCATTTCCCAAGCGCTGCGCAACGTCATCATGGGGCTTGGCGCTGTCGGTATGATGGTCGTCACCAGCCCGCGTCTTTCCCTGCTCGTGGTGGCGGCCATCCCCGTCATCGTTCTGCCGCTGGTTGCGTTTGGCCGCTCGGTGCGCCGTCGCTCGCGTTTTGCGCAGGACACGCTGGCCGACGCCACCGCCTATGCGGGCGAGCAGATCGGCGCGGTGCGCACGCTTCAGGCCTTCACCGGCGAGAACGTGGTGCGCAAGAAATTCTCCGATGCCATCGAGACGGCGTTCTCTGCTGCACGCGCATCCATCTTCGCGCGGTCCTTCCTCACCTTCTTCGCCATCTTCATGACCTTCAGTTCGGTCGTGGCCGTTCTCTGGTTCGGCTCGCGGGCCGTTCTGTCCGGCGAGATGACACCGGGCACGCTCGGTCAGTTCCTGCTCTACTCGGTTCTGGCAGCTGGCGCGCTCGGTGCCCTGTCAGAGGTCTGGGGCGAGCTTTCGCAGGCCGCAGGCGCTGCCGAGCGCATGAGCGAACTCCTGTCGGAAGAACCCGCCATCACCGCGCCCGCCAGTCCCGTGGCGCTGCCGCAGCCGGCGCGCGGCGAAGTGGCGTTTGACAATGTCTCCTTCGCCTATCCGACGCGGCCGGATCGCTCTGCCCTGCATGGGCTGTCCTTCACCGTCAAACCGGGCGAGACGGTTGCCATTGTCGGCCCCTCGGGCGCGGGCAAAACCACCGTCTTCTCGCTGCTTCTGCGCTATTACGATCCCGATTCCGGTGCGGTGCGCGTCGATGGTGTCGATGCGCGCGAGGCCGATCCGCTGGCGCTGCGCGGACGCATGGCCATCGTTCCGCAGGACGTGACGATCTTTGCCGCCAGCGCGGCCGAGAATATCGCCTTTGGCCGTCCTGACGCCTCCCGCGCCGAGATCGAGGCTGCGGCCCGCGCCGCGCTTGCGCATGATTTCATCACCGATCTGGCGGAAGGCTACGACACGCCGGTCGGCGAGCGTGGCGTCACCCTGTCGGGCGGTCAGCGGCAGCGCATGGCCATTGCGCGCGCGATCCTGCGCGATGCACCGATCCTGTTGCTCGACGAAGCCACCTCCGCCCTCGATTCGCAAAGCGAGACGCTGGTGCAGCAGGCGCTTGAGCACCTGATGAAGGGCCGCACCACGCTCGTCATCGCACATCGTCTCTCAACGGTTCTGAAAGCCGACCGCATTCTCGTCATGGAAGAGGGGCGCATCGTCGAGGAGGGCACACACGCCGCTCTCGTGGCAAAGGGCGGCATCTATGCCGAACTCGCCAGCCTTCAGTTCCAGGCGGGCGCAGAGGCTCTCGGAGACGCTGCGGAATAGTCGCGGAGGGCGGGGTCGGCTCTACTTCTTGCCGACCTTGCCGCCGACCGCATCGATCCTGTCGATGTCGGCCAGCCCCCAGGGCATCTGCCTGTCGCGGAAAATGCGTTTGCCCAGCCTTGGGTAATCGCCCACATCATGCGCAAGCCGCTCGCCAACGACGATGCAGCGCAGCGTTTCATTTCCCGTGTTCTTGATTGAATGGGCCAGCCCGCCCTTTCTGTAGCCGATGAAGTCTCCGGGGCCGATTGCGTGCTCTTCATCGCCGATAAAGGCCGTGGCGGAACCCGCCAGCACGAACACGCATTCGTCTTCGTGGTAATGGCAGTGGTGTTCCGTCGTTTCATAGCCGGGCTCCACTTCAATGATGTGGAAGCCGAAGCCGCTCAGACCCGTGAGGTCGCCAAGAGACTTGTTCAGACGCTGCGCATTGGGGTTGAGAAAGTGGGTCTTCTTCAAACCCTCCATCTCGGCAATTTCGCTGCTTTTAACGAGATATGTCGTGCTCAAAACCATTCCCTCGAGAATTGCTTCGTAGAAACGGGCTGACCCTATTGCATCAGGCAAAAAAGTGGAAATCGGCTCCGGTGTCTGGCTGCTTCTGGAGAAGGGCATGGGTGCCCGGACATGCCGGGCATGGCGAAAGGCGGCATGTGCACCGTTCCATCGGGCGGCTGGCACGAGCCCCTTGCCAGCCATTCGATGCGAAGCCTGCACGTCGCTTTTCGTCATCCTCAAAGAGAGGACCCATGTTCGTTCAGAGCCTTTCGGGAAAGCCGAAACGCCCCGAATGGCTCTGTTGTCCGATGCCTGTACGCGTTGGAGGCGACGCTCAGATGAACGTGGCGATTTCCTCCAGCGGCTTCTTCTCCATTGCGTGTTCGGGAATCGTGGCGTCCTCCTTTGGATAGCCGACCACCATCAGGATATAGGGTTTGTCATGCGGGTCGCGACCGCACAGCTCGTTTAGAAAGCTCATCGGGTTCGGCGTGTGCGTAAGAGTTGCCAGACCTGCCTTGTGCAGGGCTGTAATCAGAAAGCCGGTTGCGATGCTCACGGACTCTGGAACGTAGTAGTTCTTGCGCTTCACGCCATCGGCCGAGCGGCTGCGGCGTTCGCCGAAAACGCAGATGAGCCAGGGCGCTTCTTCCAGAAACGGCTTGCTTGCATCGGTACCGAGCGGGGCCAGCGCATGAAGCCATTCTTCGCCCGCGCGTCCTTCGTAAAACGCTTTCTCCTCGGCCTCCGCCGCCTCGCGGATCTGTTTCTTTACCGCCGGATTGCCGATCACCGCGAAGTGCCAGGGTTGGTGGTTTGCGCCATTGGGCGCGGTGCCTGCTGCCTTGATGCAGGTTTCGATGATGTCGCGCGGCACGGGGCGGGTGGAGAAGTCGCGCACGGTGTGGCGTGTGCGGATCTCGTCATAGAAGGCCTGTGCGCGGGCCCGCATCTCCTCGACCGGAAGCTCCCTGTAATCGGGAAGTGGAACCGGACGGTATTCCTGTGTGGCCTTTTCGCTCATGCGGACGTCTCCTCCATTTTGTCCGATAAGATTGTCGGACAATCTAGGTGGGCTGGTTCCGGCGTCAAGCCTTGGCGTTGCGCTGGTTGCCCTTTGCTTTGCTTTTTGCGGGCGCTGGCGGTGCGGCGAAATGATCGTCAGGCAGCGACTGGATCAGCTGCCGCGCATTCTCCACATGATCGAGCATCGCAGCTTCCGCGCCTGCCGTGTCATCGGCCACCACGCAATCCGTCAGCTGCCTGTGCTGCCGGTTGGTGTCGAACACATCACGCCGGTCCACCAGCACGCGAAACTGCAACCAGTAGAGCGAGTTGGAAAGCCGCGTCAGCGTCTCGTTCAGAAGGGGATTGTCCGCTGTCTCGCGAAACAGCCGGTGGAAACGGGCGTTGAGTTCGGAGAACCGGTTCATGTCGCCCTGTTCGGCTGCGGCGTCCAGATCCGCCTGCAGCGCGACAAGCGTTTCGGGTACTTGGTGAAGCACTGGCAGGGCGAGCTTCACCGCCAGCGTTTCCAGCGCCCCGCGCACCTGGAAGAGGTTATCCACCTCGCTGCGCGAGAGCTGGCGCACCATCACGCCGCGATGCGGTTCCGCCGTCAAAAGCCCGTCTGCCGTCAGGCGTCGAAAGGCTTCCCGCACCGAGGAGCGCGAAACGCCCAGCCGGCTGGTGAAGGCGTTCTCCGTCAGTCTCTGGCCTGGCGCCAGCCGCCCGTCGCGCACGGCTTCCGTCAGCGCGTCGGCCACGGTCTCTACTGTCGAACGGGAATCGGTTTCTTCCATGTCCGTCAGAGTGTGCGCAGGCAATGGTCCTGACAAGCCCGGCTCCTTCGGTTCGTTTTCAAGACAGGACCGAACCTTTGGCGCTATTGGCCGTAGCGCGCTTCCAGATGCTTCTTGAAATGCGCGGCATTGAGCGGCTCGCCGGTGGCCCGTTCGATCAGCTCCGGGGTCGACCAGCGCGAGCCCTGCGACCAGATCCGTTCACGCCGCCAGTCGTTCACCGCATCGAACTGGCCCCTTGCGAACTGCGCGTTCACGTCCGGGATATCCTTCTCGATGGCCGACCATTGCTGCGCCGCGATCATCGCGCCGAGCGTGTAGGAGGGGAAATAGCCGAAGGCGGCGGATGGCCAGTGCACGTCCTGCATGGGGCCGTCCTGCGGCGTGTCGATGGTCGACAGGCCCAGATAGGCCTTCATCTTCGCGTCCCAGGCTTCCGGCAGGTCGGCGGCTTCCAGCTTGCCGGCGATCAGGTCCTGCTCCAGCTCGAAACGCAGGATCACGTGCAGCGGATAGGTCACCTCGTCGGCATCGACGCGGATCAGCCCGCGCTCCACATGGTGCACATGGGGCAGGATCTCGTCCATCGACCAGTCTTCGCCCAAATGCTTCGCCACCACCGGCAGCGCCCATTCCCAGAAGGCGGGGTTGCGGCCGATCTGCTTTTCAACGAACAGGCTCTGGCTTTCATGCATTGCCATGCCGCGCGCCTTGCCGAGCGGCCAGTGCGCCCAGGCCTGCGGCAGGTTCTGCTCATAGAGCGCGTGGCCGGTCTCGTGCAGAATGCCCATCAGCGAGGAAAGAAACTCGTCTGAACGGTAGCGCGTGGTGATCCGCACATCGGTCGGAACGCCGCCGCAGAACGGGTGATGCGAGACCGACAGGCTGCCGCGCGTCAGGTCGAAACCGACCGCCGCCATCATGGCGAGACCAAGCTCGCGCTGCTTCTCGACGGCGTAGTGTCCGGAGAGCGGGCGCAGGGGATTTTGCGCGCGTTTCGTTTTCTGGATTTCCAGCGCATTTGGCACGAAATCCACCAGAAACGACTTCAAATCCTCGAAAACGGGGGCGATTTCCGCCGTTCTGTTTCCGGGGTCGAATTGCTCCATCAGCGCGTCATAGGGTGCAAGGCCAAGCGCCTCGGCGCGCATCTGCGCCTCCTCCCGCGCCAGCTCGATAACCCCTTCCAGCGCCGGCAGAAATCCCGCCCAGTCGCCCTTGCCACGGGCCTCGCGCCACAGCTGTTCGCAGCGCATGCGGGTGCGCGTCTGGCGCTCCACAAATTCGGCCGGGAGGCAGGTCAGGTTGACGTAATTTCGGCGAAATTCGGAAATTGCCGTTTTTTGCTCTCCGTGCAGGTCTTCCTGTTCGGCAGCGTCGATCCAGTCGGCAATCTCGGGTGCCGCGGCCTGACGGTGCGCCATGCCGGCAAGGGCAGACATGGCCTCGGCGCGGGCCTCGCCGCCACCGGGCGCCATATGCGTCGCCTCATCCGCACCGAGGATCGCCAGCGCGTGATTGAGCGCTTCGATCCTGTGGCCGAGTTCATCGAGTTTCTGAAAGGACATGGAACACCTCGTCGGGGCATTGGGAGGAACGACGCCCGCAGATGCAGGCGTCGATTGTTTGAAGGAGGGGACACGAAGCCGGGCGGCTTCGCAAGCCGTGTCGTCAGCGCTCGGTGAGCTTCAGCTCGATGCGGCGATTGCGGGCACGCGCTTCCCGCGTGTCTTCCGTGTCGAGCGGCTGATACTCGCCGAAACCGGCTGCAACGAGCCGGTTGGCGGGGACGCCGTTCTCGATCAGAAACTTGACGACCGCCGTGGCGCGGGCCGTGGAAAGCTCCCAGTTGTCGCGGAAGCGACCGGTGCCCGAAAGCGGCACGTCATCCGTATGGCCGTCGACGCGCAGAACCCAGTTGATCTCCGGCGGGATCTCTTTTTGCAGTTCGAGAATGGCGTCGGCAAGCTTGCGCATCTCGTCCTGCCCGTTCGGATTGATCTCCGTCGCACCCGACGGGAACAGAACCTCGGACTGGAAGACGAAACGGTCGCCGACAATGCGGATGTTTTCGCGGTCGGAGAGGATTTCGCGCAACCGGCCGAAGAAGTCCGAGCGATAGCGATTCAGTTCCTGCACGCGCTGCGCCAGCGCCACGTTCAGGCGGCGGCCAAGATCGGCGATCTTGGTGCGGGACTCGCGGTCGCGCGCTTCGGAAACCTCAAGCGCGGCTTCCAGCGCACCGATCTGCTTGCGCAGCGCCGAAATCTGCTGGTTGAGCAGCTCCACCTGCGAAAGCGCCCGCTGGCTGACCAGGCGCTCCTCGTCGAGCGCGCCCGAAAGCTCGCCAATGCGGGCTTCCGCCTGCTCGCTCTGGCCGCTGCCACTGGCCAGCAGCGTTTCCAGCCGGGAACGGTCGGCGCGGATGTCTTCCAGCGAGGCGCGCAGGCTGGCGATGGTGTCTTCGGCGTCCTGGCTGTTGGCCTGTTCGAGCGCCAGAAGCTGCGTCAGCTCGTTGATCTGCGCATTGAGCCGGTCGAGCACGGCGTCCTTGCCGGTGATCTCCTGGCTCAGAAAATACTGCGCCAGCACGAAGACCGAGAGCAGGAACATGATGGCGAGCAGAAGCGTCGCCATGGCGTCCACGAAACCCGGCCAGTAGTCGACGTGGCGGTCGTTGCGGCGTCCACGGGCAAGCGCCATGTCAGCTGTCCCGCTTCTTCAGCGTCGTCGCCAGCTTTTCTAGTGTGGCGCGCATGGCGCGCTGCTCTTCCGCCTGGGATTCCACCCAGTCGCGCATCATCTGCTGTTCGCTGCGCATGTTCTTCACAAGACCGGAAATGCCCTCGGCCAGATTGGCCATGGAGGCCGCAAGGCGCGGATTGGAGGTTCCATCCTCCTGAACCGCGCGCAGCTTTTCGGCCAGCTGCTGCATTTCGCTGGACGCGCCGCTGCGGCTGTCTGCGATGTCGGAGCCAAGGTCGGTGACGGACGAAAGCCAGTTTTCCAGCTCGGTATAGAAACGGTTCTGCGCGCGGCCCGCCTGAAGGTCGAGGAAGCCCAGGATCAGCGAGCCTGAAAGACCGAACAGCGAGGAGGAGAACGCCGTGCCCATGCCTTCCAGCGGGGCTGACAGGCCGGATTTCAACGCGTCGAGAATGTCGTTGGCGTTGCCCGATGCGGGGTCGAGCGACTGGATGGTGTCACCGATGGACCCGATGGTCTGCAACAGGCCCCAGAACGTGCCGAGCAGGCCGAGAAAGACCAGAAGGCCGATCAGGTAGCGCGAAATGTCTCGGCTCTCGTCGAGGCGGGTGGCGATGGAATCGAGGATTGAGCGCATGGAGCTGGTCGACAGCGCCATCGAAGAGGCCCGGCTCAAAAGCGCTTTCATCGGTGCGAGAAGGACCGGATCGGCAGCATCCGTGCCGGCGCGGAAGGAATTGACCCACCGAACCTCTCGGAACAGGCGGATGACCTGCATGAAAGCGAGCAGGATGCCGATCAGCAGAACGCCGAGAATGAGCCCGTTCAGCCCCGGATTGGTCTGAAAGGCGGAAGCGATCTGCCGGTAAAGGATTGCCGCAACGAAGCCGGCAATCGCCAGAAACACCAGCATGGAAAAGAGGAAGACTTGGGGGCTCGACAAGGTGTGCGGGTCGTAATCGAGCCCGTAGGATGGTTCGTCGTCCCCACGCGATTTCAGCAAGGCCATCTGCTCCTCGTGTCCACTGCGCCGCAGAACCAGTATTGATTCCTGTATGGCGCAGGATTCTAATCGTAAATATGACGAAATTGAAAGCCGCAGACAGTATCCGGTTATGAGCGCATCAGCTTTTTGATGTCGCAACGACAAAGCCCGGGACCTTTCGATCCCGGGCTTTGCTGGTTCTGAAACACCGTGCGGGACGGGGTTGAATCAGGCTTTTTTTGCGGCCGGCTTGCCGAGCGTCTTGACCAGTGCGCGGTGAATGGCCTCGTTGCCGGCGACGATCTGGCCGCTGTCGAACATCTTGTCGCGGCCCGACTTGTCGCTGACGAAACCACCGGCTTCGCGCACGAGGATGATGCCGGCGGCAATGTCCCAGGGCGAAAGCGTATCTTCCCAGAAACCGTCCATCCGGCCCGCCGCCACATAGGCGAGGTCGAGCGCCGCAGAGCCAAGCCGGCGGATGCCCGCCGTCTCGCCCATGACATTGCGCAGGTCGAGCAGGGCCGTGCCGTGGTGGCCGCGACCCAGATGCGGAATGCCGGTGCCGACAACGGCGTCGGACAGCTTGGTGCGCGCCGCGACACGCAGACGACGGTCGTTGAGGAACGCGCCGCCACCGCGCTCGGCGGTGTAGAGCTCGTCCATGGCCGGGTTGTAGATGACGCCGGCGACGATCTGGCCCTGACGTTCCAGGGCAATCGAGATCGAGAAGATCGGAATGCCGTGCAGGAAGTTCGTGGTGCCGTCGAGCGGATCGACGATCCAGCGGTGCTGCGGGTCGTCACCCTCCACCGTGCCGCTCTCTTCCATCAGGAAGGAGTAGCCCGGACGGGCGCGCGACAGCTCGGCGTGGATGATGTCTTCCGCCTTGCGGTCGGCCTGGCTCACATAGTCGCCAGGGCCCTTGAGCGAAACCTGCAGGTTCTGGACCTCGCCGAAATCGCGAGCGAGGGAGCGGCCTGCCTTCATGGCAGCCTGAACCATGACGTTGATAATCGCCGAACGGGCCATGGGATGTAAGCTTTCGTAAGTGTGTGTTTCGCGGAAGCGCCGGGTTTATTCGCCGCGGCGCAGATAGGTGAGTTCGTTGGTGTCGACGACGATCCGCTCGCCAGCCTCGATGAAGGGCGGCACCATCACGCGCACGCCGTTCTCCAGAACCGCCGGCTTGTAGGAAGAAGCAGCCGTCTGGCCCTTCACCACCGGGTCGGCCTCGGCAATCGTCAGCGTGACCTGATCCGGCAGGGAGATGCCGATCGGCTTTTCTTCGTAGAGCTCGACCGTGACGGTCATGCCGTCCTGAAGGAATGCGGCGCGGTCGCCGACGAAGTCCTTCTGCAGCTCGAGCTGCTCATAGGTCTCGGAGTCCATGAACACCAGAGCGTCTTCCTGCTCGTAGAGGAAGCTGAAGTCCTTCTGCTCGAGGCGAACGCGCTCGACGGTTTCGGCGGCGCGGAAGCGCTCGTTGAGCTTCGTGCCGTCGATCAGGTTCTTCAGTTCGACCTGGTTGTATGCGCCGCCCTTGCCGGGCTTCACAGCGTTGGTCTTCACCGCAACCCAGAGGCCGCCATTGTGTTCGATGACGTTGCCGGGGCGAATTTCATTGCCGTTGATTTTCATATGGATCGTCCTGCGGGTCTTGAGCGCGCCAGCGGTTCACGTCCTGCATTTGCATCCCGGCTGCATCGGCCGCGAGAGCAAAGGTTGGAAACAGCAAAACCGCCAGCAAGTTTATGTTTCCAGTGGAGTGAATTCGACATCCGATCTCAAGACCGCATTGCGGATTTCGAATGGCGAGTTCATTCCACTGGCGCGCAATTCGGCGCTTCCAAGACCATAAAAAGCGGTCCAAGGCAAGTCATGCGGCCTTTGGGGGCGTCCGAAAAATGCTAGCGGAGCCGATTTGCGCGCTGGATGGCTTCCTTCATTTCTTCCGGCGTGAGGCCGGCCAGAAAGTCTTCCATCTCCGGATCGATCAACCCGGCGCGGCGCGCGGAGATATACCATGCAGCGCCTTCAATCGTGTCCGGGTCGGTGCCGACGCCGGCGCGATAGAGCTTGGCGAGGCGGTTCTGTTCGGCGATGTTGCCGCCTTCGGCTGCGCGCTTGAGCCAGGCGAACCCGGTTTCCGCATTGCGCTCCCCGCCACGGCCTTCGACCATCCACGTGCCCAGATCGAGCTGTGCGGTGTCGTAATTCTGCCTGGCTGCACGCTCAAGCCATGAACGGGCGACCTTGTCATCGGCCTCGCGCCCGCCAAACCCGTTGGCATAGACCTGGGACATCGCATACTGCGCGTCGGCCAGCCCGGCATTGGCGGCCTTCTCGTAATAGGAGACAGCGCGTTCGCGACTTTCGAAGCTCGACTGCCGGTCGAGGATCATCTGCGCGAGGTTGAACTGGGCGAGCCGGTTGCCATTGTCGGCCGCCACCTGCATGAGTTCGAAGGCGCGGTCGGTGTTCTTCTCGACGAAGCCGCCATCAAGCAGCATCAGCGCATACTGGAACTGCGCCTCGGGAACGCCCTGCTGCGCTGCCTTTGAATACCATTCGGCGGCCTTCTTTGCGTCGCGCGCCATGCCAAGGCCACGGGCATAGATCTCTGCGATGAGGGTCTGCGCAGCCGGGTCGCCTGCCTCTGCGCGGGGCAGGGCCAGATTGTGCGCGGTCAGATAGTAGCCGCGCTGGAAGGCGCCATAGGCAGCGTCCGGCAGCTTGCCGAAGCGGTCCGGGTCCACCTCATCCACCGTGGGGGCGGAAAGCGGCCTGTCGCCGACCGGTTGCAGCCGGTCGGCCCGGGGCGCCTGCTTTTCAGTCCCGGTTGCGGCGGGTGTCGTTTCTGCGGCCTTTTCCGGGCCGGCGTCGCCGGCTGCCTGCGCTGTCGCGGCAAGCCCGCAGAACAGGGCGGCAAGCAATGCTACCGGCTGGAGGCGCGCGCGCATGATCAGGCTCCTTGAGTGTTCTGGGAGGTCTTCTCGAGAATGACGTTGGCTTCCTTCACGGCGGCGGCGGCGTCGATCTCGTCAGAGAAGACGGCCGCACCGAGCGCAATGAAGTCGCAGCCGCTCTGCGCCACGGGTTCTGCCGAGGCGACCGCATTGCCGCCCATCACGATGCAGGGGATCTGGACCATTTCCGACCACCATTCGCCCAGCGTGAGGTTGCGCGGGTGCGGTTCCGGTTTGTTGTCGTATCCGAAACGGCCGAAGAACAGATAATCGGGCTGCATTTCGCCGCGCTGAAGCGCGTCGTCGCGGGTTTTCACGCCGCCTGCGCCGATCATCATGCGATCCTGGTATTTCTCGATGATTTCGGCCAGCTCTTCGAGCGAGCCGTCGACATGGATGCCGTCTGCCTTCACCCGCGCGGCGATGCGCGGCGCGCCGGCGATCATCACGGCGACGCCGTGCGCCTGCGCGATGGGGGTGAGGCGCTCGGCACGGGCCTGGAAGCTGACCTCGTCCTGCCCGTAATCGGGAATGATGAGGGAAGCGACATCGCCGGCGGCGAGGGCTGCTTCCAGATGTGCTTCGTCATTGGCAGCCAGTTCCGGCGGCGGTGCAATCAATACGAGGCGGCAGCGATTGGTCATGTAGGAACTCCTGGCGTCTCGACGGAACCGACCCGGTTCGTTTCTGACCCGTCATTTTGGTTTGAATGCGGCATAGACGAAGCACGGGGGGATGGACAAGGAAAATTGGTCCTTCCTGCCGGACGCTCGCCAAGTGCGCTCATAAGGATTATGACTGGCGACGCCCGGCCGTCGGGCGATCCAGACGAATTTCATGACACCTTTGCTTTCCGATCCAGCTTTTTATCTTGCAGCGATTCCGGCCGTTCTGCTGGTCGGCCTGTCGAAGGGTGGCTTCGGCGGCGCGATGGCGCTGCTCGGCGTGCCGATGCTTTCTCTGGTTGTGTCGCCGGTGCAGGCGGCGGCGATCCTGCTGCCGATCCTGATCGTGATGGACATCGTCTCGCTCTGGGCCTGGCGCGGTTACATGGACCGCAGGACGCTTTCCATCATGCTGCCCGGCGCGCTGATGGGCATCGCCATCGGCTGGGCGACGGCGGCCATCGTGACGGAAGGGCATGTGCGTCTGATCGTCGGTCTGGTGACGCTGGCCTTCTTCCTGCGCTGGGCGTTCGAGAGGATCGCGGGGAATGTGCGGATCGCCAGCCAAAGCCGCCCGCGCGGCACTTTCTGGGGCGGGGTTGCGGGCT
>MRWG01000820.1_pt1 | contig 25533 bp, 19 predicted proteins | sample 1013341 | NCBI WGS metagenome assembly MRWG01 (sample SAMN06117577, study PRJNA244670) | biofilm metagenome | biome: Water; feature: Cathode Biofilm; material: Biofilm; isolation source: microbial consortium enriched at the cathode of a solar microbial fuel cell | place: USA: District of Columbia ... | reverse complement strand
GCCTTCGATATGCGGGTCGACCGCACCGGCGCCGAAACCACCCTCTCCCAAGTGGTCAACATGGTGGCCGACGCGCAGCGCTCGCGCGCGCCCATCCAGCGGCTCGCGGATGTGGTTTCCGGCTATTTCGTGCCGGCGGTCATCGCCGTCGCGGTGATCGCCTTCGTCGTCTGGGTGTTCTTCGGGCCGGCGCCACAGCTTGCCCACGCGCTTGTCGCGGCCGTCAGTGTGCTCATCATCGCCTGCCCCTGCGCGCTCGGCCTCGCCACGCCGATCTCCATCATGGTCGCCACGGGGCGCGGCGCTCAGGCCGGTGTGCTCGTGCGCAATGCCGCCGCGCTCGAACGTCTCGCTGCCGTGAATACGCTCGTGGTCGACAAGACCGGCACCGTCACCGAAGGCAAGCCGAGTCTGACCAGGGTCGAGGCGGCGCAGGGTTTCGACCCGGACGAAGTGCTGCGCCTGGCCGCGGCGCTTGAGACAGGCAGCGAGCACCCTCTGGCCGAAGCAATCCTGAGGGGTGCGGAGGACAAGGGCCTGAGACTTGAGAAGACCGGAGACTTCGAGGCGGTCACCGGTCAAGGCGTCAAAGGTCGTATCGGCGACCGCAACGTCCTGTTTGGCAATGCGCGCTTGATGGAGACGGCAAGCATCGACGTCTCGCCGCTCGAGAAAAAGGCAGACGAGCTCCGCCAAGGCGGCGAGACCGTGATGTTCTTGGGCGCCGGCGGCAAGCTTGCCGGCATCTTAGCCGTGGCCGACCCCATCAAAGAGAGCGCGGCGGACGCGATTGCCGCACTGCATGCGCTGGGCTTGCGCATCGTCATGGCGACCGGCGACAACGCAACGACCGCCAAGGCGGTCGCCGCCAAGCTCGGTATCGACGAGGTGCACGCCGGCCTCAAGCCGGAAGAAAAATTGACCCTGATCGAAAATCTGCAGCACGGCGGCGCCGTCGTCGCCATGGCCGGGGACGGTATCAACGACGCGCCCGCATTGGCGAAGGCGGATGTCGGGATCGCCATGGGCACAGGCGCGGATGTTGCCATGGAAAGCGCCGGCCTTACGCTGCTCAAGGGCGATTTGCGCGGCGTGGTGCGCGGCGTAAATCTCGCCCGCGCCACTATGCGCAACATCAAGCAGAATCTGTTCTTCGCGTTTTTCTATAATGCCATCGGCGTGCCGGTGGCAGCGGGCGTGCTCTATCCTGTCGCCGGAATTCTGCTGTCGCCGATCGTTGCCGCGGCCGCCATGAGCCTGTCGTCGGTGTCGGTGGTAGGCAATGCGCTGCGCCTTCGCTCCATTGCTCTAGATAGGTGAACCCCGAGGGTTCTGCTGCGTGTTGCCTTAATAATAATAGGACTGTCTTCTGGCGCGTGTTCCATGGCAACCTGCCTGATGAGCTTGCAAAATCGGCAGTTGATAGATGTTCAATCAAACTATTGGCGGCCATCGTCTCGGCTGCTGGCGCAGATAACTTGGTCCCATACATCATTCCCGAAAACCCGTAGGACTTTATTGGCGAGATCAAGTCCGACCGTGGTAACGTCGCTCATGAGTAGCTCCCCTTTAGCGGTGAGATGCTCTTAGTGTCTTCGCCACGCCCTCGCTGGGAGCGGTCACGCATCAATATTATAGTTGTTAGGCAGGACACACCTAGTCTCCTAACACCCATTCAAACAGGCGCGCTTTACTTTTCCGTTTGGCTGAGCCTCTTTAACCCATCCTGTGCGGGCTTATAATTCGGGACCTGCGCCAATACAGCCTTGAAATCGGCCAACGCCTTTTCGCGTTCGCCGAGGCCTTCATATGCTTTAGCGCGCTGACTCAGAACGCCAATGTTCGGTTTAATATTTAGGCCGCTCGTGTAATCGTCTACAGCCTTCTGAAATTCTTCCTTGATGAAATAAACGTCGCCACGAGCAAAATAGCACATCTCCGAGTTTGGGCTCTTCTCGAGACCCACATTGAGGTCCTCGAGCGCTCTATCGAAGGCGCCCTTTCGCACGAGAGCGAGCCCGCGATTGCAATAAGCTCGCGCAAAGTCTGGCTTCAACCTCAGTGTCTCGCCAAAATCCGCTATTGCTCGTTCGAGCTTGCCGGCCGCCAAGTATCCGATGCCGCGATTGAACCACGCTTCGGCGAAAGTGGGTTTCAAGTTTATCAAAAAGCTCAGATCGGCGAGCCCTTGGGCCACCTGACCTGACTGGATATAGGCATTCGCCCGATTCAAATAGGCTGCCTCATTGTCGGGGGCGATACTGATCATTTCGCTGAAAAGGTCGATCGCAAGATCCGCCTTTCCGGACTTCACGCACGACATGGCCTTGCGCAACAAGCTATCGAGTTGCGTTTGTTTTGTGTCTCCCAGCTCGGCAAGCGGCGGCACCCTACTGCATGACAGATCTTCGGCGGCGAGCCGGTCTGGACTAAGGACAAAAAAGAATCCAATAAGCGCAATCCATATCCACATAACTACAGCTCCTGGTGACTCGGGTTTGCTCCTGGGCTATCAGCGTGAGCAAGCCGATACAGCGCCGGCAATACAATTAACGTCAATATGGTCGAGGAAATAATGCCGCCGATGACCACAGTAGCAAGCGGCCTCTGAACTTCCGCGCCGGTCCCCACATTGAGCGCCATGGGAACAAACCCGAGACTAGCAACGAGGGCGGTCATGAGCACAGGCCGGAGACGCGTTAACGCACCGTCGATAATGGCTGGTTCCAGAGCCGCGCCATCGGCGCGAAGCCGCGAAATGAAGGATACGAGGACGATGCCGTTTAAAACGGCCACGCCGGACAGAGCTATGAACCCGACAGCCGCGGAGATCGAAAGCGGAATCTCACGGAACCAAAGGGCAAGCACCCCGCCGGTCAAGGCCAGCGGTACGCCGCTAAACACAACCAAGGCGTCCTTCCACGATCCAAACGCCATATAGAGCAGGGCAAAGATCAGCAAAAGCGCCACGGGGACGACGATCTGCAGTCGAGCGCTGGCAGATAAAAGATGCTCGAACGTGCCGCCATACTCGATCCAGTAGCCCGCAGGCAACGTGACGCCGGCGTTGATGCGCGCCTCAACCTCATTGACGAACGAACCGAGATCGCGGTCTCGCACGTTCGCTGTCACGACCACACGCCGCTTGCCGTTCTCACGGCTGACCTGGTTTGGACCTGGCGCGATCTCGAATTCCGCCACTTCGCTAAGGGGAACATAGCCAGCGCCCTGCATCGCAGCGGTGCGCATGATGCTCGATCCCCCTTTATGGTCGGAGCCATCGAACGCACCTGGCAGCAGTATTGGCAGGCGACCTAAACGGTCGAGGTCGGTGCGAATGTCTTCTGGCAACCGCACCACGATATCGAAGCGACGGTCCCCCTCGAAGACCTTGCCGACGACCTTGCCGCCGAGCGCAGCCTCGATCGTAGCCTGCACTGTCGCCACGTTAAGTCCAAATCGCGATATCGCTGCCCGGTCAGGCGTGATGGTCAAAAGAGGAAGGCCGGTGACCTGCTCCATTTTCACGTCGGCGGCTCCAGGCACACCTTCGAGAATCGACTCAGCCTGCTTGCCAAGGGCCGTGAGTTGGTCGAAATCGTCGCCATACACTTTGACGGCGAGGTCAGCGCGCACGCCAGAAATCAACTCATTGAACCGCATCTGGATCGGTTGCGTGAACTCATAGTTGTTGCCCGGCACCTTGCCAACTGCATCCTCCATTTCCTTCACAAGTGCCGACTTTGGTTTGTTTGGATCAGGCCACTCCTCTCGATCCTTCATGATCACGAAATTGTCCGCCACGCTTGGCGGCATTGGATCTGTGGCGACCTCGGCCGTTCCGAGCTTCGCGACGACGCGATCGACTTCGGGAAAGCTCTTGACCACTTTCTCAAGCGTAGTCTGCATCCCCACAGCTTGGGTCAAGGAGGTACCTGGAATGCGCAGCGCGTGGAGCGCAATGTCACCCTCGTCGAGACTGGGGATGAACTCGGTACCCATGCGCGTGGTGAGCGCACCACAATAAACGACAAAAGCCGCGGCCGCCACGACCACGAGGACACGCCATGCGAGGGCGAGGCGTAGCAGCGGGCGATAGAACCACTTGGCACCGCGGATCAGAAGATTCTCACGCTCGGCAACTCGGCCGCTGAGAAAAAGCGCGACGGCGGCGGGAACGAATGTCACCGAGAGCACCATCGCCGCGGTCAGAGCCATGACAACAGTAAATGCCATCGGGTGGAACATCTTGCCTTCGATGCCCGTGAGCGTGAAAATTGGGATGTAGACGACCGTGATAATGAATACGCCGAAGAGCGCGGGCTGGATCACTTCCACGGTTGCCTCGCCCGCGAGGTCGAAGCGCTCTGGCCGGGTCAATAACCGCCCCAGACGATGTTGAGCTTCGCCGAAGCGGCGAATGCAGTTTTCCACGATGATGACTGCCCCATCTACGATCAAACCAAAATCGAGCGCGCCAAGGCTCATGAGATTTCCGGACACTCGGCTCTGAACCATCCCAGTTATGGTCATAAGCATTGCGAGGGGGATGACAGCAGCGGTGATCAGCGCCGCACGGATGTTGCCCAATAGCAGGAAGAGCACGACAATTACCAGTAGTGCGCCTTCAAGCAGATTCTTCTGGACCGTCTCGATGGTACGGTCGACGAGCGTGGTGCGATCGTAAACGGCTTTCACGACGACGCCATCAGGCAGGCTCTCAGCCAACTTCTCTAATTTTTCTGCAACGCGAATCGAGACAGCGCGGCTGTTCTCACCAACAAGCATGAAAACTGTACCGAGGACGACCTCCTGACCGTTCTCCGTTGCGGCACCCGTGCGCAGCTCCTCTCCGATAAGGACATCTGCGACGTCCCACAGCCGAATCGGGGTCCCCTCACGCATGGCAACGACCACGGTCGCGATATCCTCTACTCCTGAAAGTTGGCCGGGAACGCGGATGAGATACTGCTCACCACGGCGCTCGATGTAACCAGCGCCGACGTTGCTGTTATTTTCAGAGATGGCGCGAGCCACATCGCCCAGGCTCAGACCGTATCCGGCTAGCTTTTGCGGATTTGGTGTAACGTGAAACTGTTTGACGTATCCCCCGATGGTGTTGACTTCAGTGACGCCGGGCACGGTGCGGAGTTGCGGGCGCACCACCCAATCCTGAATTTCCCGCAAGTCGGTTGGCGTCCATTTCTTGCCTTCCTTGCTATTCGCTGCAGGGTCGGGCTCGACCGTGTACATGAAGATCTCGCCTAACCCAGTGGCGATCGGACCCATTGTCGGCTCTAGGCCCGCGGGCAACTCTCCTCGGGCCTGCTGCAATCGCTCATTGACGAGCTGGCGCGCCAGATAGATGTCAGTACCGTCCTCGAAGACGACGGTTACCTGCGACAGGCCATACCGCGAGATCGACCGTGTGTAGGCAAGATTGGGAAGTCCCGCCATTGCGGTCTCGACCGGAAACGTGATGCGCTGCTCCGCTTCCAGAGGTGAGTAGCCAGAGGCTTCCGTATTGATTTGGACCTGGACGTTGGTGATGTCAGGGACGGCATCGATCGGGAGGCGCCAAAAGTTATAGACGCCGAGCGCGGCCAAGCTGAATACCGCCGCTAAGACGAGCCAATGCCAGCGGATGGAGAATTTGACGAGACGTTCTAACACCCGCAAGCGCCAAAGCTAGGAGGCAAGGCGCGCGCATCAATGGTCATGGGTCGCTCCGGATTTTTCGATGTCAGCCTTGATCAAAAAGCTGTTCTCGGCGACGTAGGTCTGGCCCGGTTCGATACCCCCTAATACCTCGGTGTGGGTGCCATCCGACGTACCGAGATCAAGCATGCGTACTTCATACAGATCCCCAAACTGTGCGAAGACGACTGTGAAATCGCGGAAGCGCTGCAGTCCGGATGACTTGACTGCGAGCGGCACCTGCTTCTCCGCTACCGTTACAGAGCCGCGGACAAAGACTCCTGGTCGCCAGCGCCCGTCCGCATTGTCCAGCACGACACGCACCGCTGTCGCTTGACTGGCCTCCTCGGCATGCGGGCTAACAAAATCGACCTTTGCCTCGGCCTGCGCCGACCCATCAAGGGTTTCGAGCAACACTTGCTGTCCAGGCTTTATGCGGCCGGCATCGCGGCCGAACGCGTGCAACTCGACCCAGACGCTCGAAAGGTCGGCAATTTCGAACATTGTCGCGTCGGTTGCCGCCACATGGCCTACATTCGCCGACCGTGCGAGCACGACACCATCCATGGGGGCCTGCAGGGCGTAACCACGCAGACTTTCATTGCTCTCCACGACGGCAAGTGTGTCGCCGGCACGGACTCGATCTCCAACGCCTTTTTCCACCGCCTTGACCACCCCAGGGAAGCGAGCCCCTACACGCGCGACCTTGTTTGGATTCAAAGCGACTGTGCCTGTAAGTTCGACGACCTCGTTGATGGTTGCAGGGCCTGCAGTGTCAGTATTGACTCCGCCAGCTTCAGCCGCAGCCGCTTCAATCTCCGTCCGGCCCTCGTGCGAGGCGTAGCTCCACTCGCTTGTACGTTCGTCGTGCTGGGCGCGGGTGCGTACGTCGAAAGAATGTGGCTCGACAATCGTCTGATCGCCAAGCAGATACTCGCCTTGCGGCATGAACGAGATCTTATCAACGCGTCCGCCGAGACGCTGCAATTCCACCGTCAGATCGACCTCCTTTGGATCTAACGGCTTCCCGTCGAGATACGGGTAGATGTGAAATTCGGGCGGGACTCCCTCCTCAAAAATAGTGACCTCTAGCGCTAGCCTATCGTCCCGCAGCATACGACCACCATGGGCCCCGCGCTCGTACTCTTCACCGGAAAGAACCTCTGTGAGCAGCGGCTCATCCTTGGAGGTCAAAACCCCGCTAATTCCGACAATGATCAATGCTGCCACAACGACGGTGATGACTTGCTGCGTCATTGCAAGTTTGCGGGATGGAGACGCCCTGCGGGTTGGCGCTGCGGAACTTTGGGCGTTTGCCGCCTGCTTCTTGTTAGACATCATAAAGTCCGCGCCCGATCATGGCTTCGATTTGCACTTTCGCCTTTTGGAAATCAGCCCGAGTGTTAATGATCTCAAGGCGCGTGTCGAACAGCGTCCGCTGCGCGTCTAACACGTGGAGGAGATCAAATTTACCCTCGGCATAGCCCTTACTCGTTGCGTCATGGACGTCCTTCGCCGCGACCAGAACTTCCCCTTCCAGCGCCTTAAGCTTTTCAGATGCTGCGATCAGCCTTCCATATGCCTCAAGAAAGACCTCGCGCACATCAAGCTTTGCAGACAGACTCTCACGACGCCCCTTGAAGATGCGTGTCTCCGCAGCAGCAATATTCCCCTGATTCCGATTAAAGAGAGGGATCGGTATCGACAGATTGACAATGGCGCCTGTCTCATCGCCACTCTCGAGTCGGCTGACGCCGCCGGCGATGCTGAGATCAGGGACGCCAGTCGCTCGCGCAAGATCCACGACTGCCTTCCTTCTCGTCATCTCCGTTGTCCACCGAGCAACATCCGGGTTCGAATCTAGATAGATGCTCATTTCGTCAGGCGCAGGTAGATGATTGGTCGTGGCCAGTTCACCCTGGGCCCATCCGAAATCGGCGTTCTGCGATCCCCAGTTGTTGGCCAATCGACGCTTCGCCACTAACAGCAATGCCCGCTCCGCCGTCAATTCGGCCTTTGCCCGTGCAACCTCAATCTGGGCGCGCGGTGCTTCAACGGCGTGTGCCGCGCCGGCTTCAACCCGTTCGGCCGAAGCCTTCCGGAGTTTCTGTGACACGGCCAGCAACTCGGTCAGAACCTCGATGCGGCTTTGGCTCGCAAGCACGTCCACGAACACTTGTGCGGTGTTGCTGGCGACCTTAAGACGTGCTGCTTCATAGTCCCAAGCCGCGACCCCCACATCCAACTCGGCCGCTCGAACGCGCTTTATTCGCTTTCCCCCAAGCTCGATGACCTGAGAAAGTTCGAGGATCGCCTGCTGCTCGTCCTGTCCGACGTTTTGAACTTCACCACCAAGTCCTGGGTTGGGCCGGAGCCCAGCCTGCAAATTTTCCGCTCGTTTGGCATCTATCTCGATTTGCGCCGCCTGCACCGCTGGGCTGAAACGAAGTGCTCTGTGAACAGCCTCACCGAGAGTGAGCCCTTCCGCATAGGGAGCCTCGCTTCCGACGGAAACAGACCCTCCGGCAGGCGTTGGCGAAGGAGCTAGGTTCTGTGGCTCCATCGAATCGGCTAAAATAGGCTGATCGCCGACTACAGCAATTGCTGGGTCTTCCAAATATGCTTCCGGGCCGCCGTAGCAGGCACCTACCAAGAGCGACGAGATCATTGCAATGCTCCGTGATACGCTTGGTCTCGCCATCCTTGCCCCCCGGAATTCATGGCGGTCATCCCGAACGAGAGAGCGATCGAGTGATACTTTTATAGCTTGAAAGGCTAGCTCGGCGAAGGAGGGTCAACCCGCCCCAAAGCACCCTTTGGGAATCCCGCTCCAGCGACTAGCCGACATCCTTCTGCGACGTAGCTTTATCCTTAGCCGGCACTATCCTATCCTGGGGGATAGGATTATGCTACGTGGTGGTGTTGCGCAAGTGTCCATTTGAGGCCCGTAGAGGAGAGAAGTAGATAATGACCGCATCGCCACATCCGCATACGAGCCACCCAGACATTGTAAAGCGGCTCAAACGCGCTGAAGGACACCTGCGCTCAATAATCACCATGATTGAGGAAGGCCGAGCCTGCCTCGACATCGCGCAGCAGCTGCACGCCGTCGAGCATGCAGTCACTCAGGCCAAACGGATCCTGGTGCACGACCATATCGACCACTGCCTGGAAAACGGGACGAAAACCGAAGCCCACGACGGGCGGAAGTCGATAGAGGAATTCAAGCTAATCACAAAATACCTGTAGAGGATCATGCATGATCGCGAAGGTCTTGGACTGGTTAGGCTTTGCGCCAAATCGCTCTCATGATGGACGCGGTCATGGGGACGACCACGGACATGCGCACGGAGTTCTCGACCCAACCATAGCCACCACCGCGCGAGGCATTTGGGCGATTAAGTGGTCGTTCGTAATTCTAGCTGCAACCGCAGTCTTGCAACTTTTCGTCGTGTTCGTGTCGGACAGCGTGGCGCTTCTCGCCGATACTATCCACAATATCGGGGATGCTGGCACAGCAATACCCCTCTGGGTCGCCTTCCTGCTCGCCCGCCGAAAGCCCACGCAGACCTTCACGTACGGCTATGGCAGGGTCGAGGATTTCGCTGGCATCATCATCGTCCTGATCATACTGCTCAGTGCGCTCGTGGCCGGATATGAGGCAATCGACCGGCTTTTCCATCCCCAGCCCGTGACGAATCTGGGGTGGCTCGCGGCCGCGGGGGTGATTGGGTTTTTGGGCAACGAAGCAGTTGCGGTATTCCGCATCCGAGTAGGCCGGCAGATCAGTAGCGCCGCGCTCATCGCCGACGGCTATCATGCCCGCACCGATGGACTCACTAGTCTGGCGGTCGTCCTCGGCGCGCTCGGTGTATGGATGGGATTTCAACTCGCCGATCCCATCATAGGCCTCCTCATTACCGTTGTGATCCTTGGGATTGTCTGGCAGTCGGCAAAGGCAGTGCTGACCAGGATGTTGGATGGCGTGGAGCCCCAAATTGTGAGCAAGCTACGCCACGCGGCAGAACATGCGAATGGCGTCATAGACGTGGAATCCGTGCGCGCAAGATGGCTAGGTCATCGTCTCCACGCAGAGATGCGCCTCGCACTTGATCCGGCCCTTTCCCTTGGCGCCGCGGGCAAGATTGTCGCGAAAGTGAAGGAGCATTCGCGCAATCATGTACCTGAGCTCGCTGCTCTGACTGTGGATTTGCTGCCGGCGGTCAAGCGCGAGGTTGCCCAGCCACCTGCGGACACCACGACTATCGAGGTGCGCCCAGCTCGGTGAGGAAATCAAGTGGGGCCAGGGTCATGATCTGGTTCTTGAAAGCGCTGGGATGCGATGACTCGTGGACGCTTCTTGCTTGCTCTCGTCTTCCTCTTGGTCGTTGGAGCCATCGCGATTGGAGCCTGGGTGGCACTGCTCGGTCCCCTCTAGGTCCAGGTCGTTGAAACGCAGCGCGATGCGCCGGCTCAGGTCTTCGGCCTCGGAACAGTTGAGGCGCGGATCGCGTCCAAGGTCGGATTCAAAGTTTCAGGGATCCTGACGGAGCTGCTTGCAGATCAAAATGATTGTGTCCCCAAGGGCGGCGTTCTCGCCCGGCTCGACATCCGCGGGCGGACAGGAAGCACGGGTCAGCAGGGCAACGGCAAATGTCGAGCAGGCTAAGGCAAACCTCGACCGCGCTCTGGCTGCCGTTGCGAAGGCTGAAGCCAGCTATACCAACGCCAAGAGCATCAGCGATCGTCGGCAGACCCTGCTACGGAACAAAACGATCTCGGTCGAAGCGGCGGAGACGCCCAAGGCTGAGCTGGACATTGCACAAGTCGAGGTCGCTCGTGCCGCGGTGAGGGATGCTCAAGCGCAGGAGCAACTCAAGAACGTTACCCTTGAGCTTCATACGCTGATCGCACCTTACAACGCCAAGGTCGTCGTTCGCGAGAAGGAACTGAGGACGGTGCTTGGTGCCGGAGAGCCGGTGTTTTCGTTGGTCGAATGCAAGCAGGTTTGGGTGCTCGCCTCGCCGTCACCCCGCCCATGGTGGGCAAACAACTCAGCAAAGCCACTCAGAACGAGCAAAACAGCAGCCATACTGCTTGCTGTAGCTCTTAGGTGCATGGATGGGTTCAGCTTTACGCCGGTCTTTTTCCCTTTTCTTTTATCAGCCTCGGAATCAGCCGCATGTAGGCGAGCGAGGCGACCAGCTCGACCATGGTTTGTGTGACGATCACCGCAGGCAGCAGCGGCACCGCGTTCGGAACGGCGAAAGCGAGTGGCAGCACCACAAGCGAATTCCGGGTCCCCGCGCTGAAGGCGACCGCGCGCCCGGCGCGTGCATCGAGGCCGACAAGCCGGGATATTCCCCAGCCGAGAAACGGGGCCACGCCCGCGTAGACGACATACAGGGGAAGGACACGGAGCGCCGCGTCCAGGCTGAGACCAATCTGCGGGGAGACCGAAGCCACCACTACGAACAAGACGGCGGCCGTCGCCGGAACCGGCAGGAGGCCAAGCGCCCGCGAAAGGCTGGCGACGGCGGAGTTTCTGGCGGCGCCAACCTGAATCACGGCGGCCAGCGCGAGTGGCCCTGCGATCAGCCAGACAAAGGCGTGAATGAATGGTTCCAACTGAACCAGCCCGCTCGCGTCCTCACCGAGGAGGATGCTGAGATAAATTGGCAGAAGCAGCATTTGCAGGATCAGGAGCACCGGTGTCGCGGCGAGGAGGAGCCGCGCGTCTGCGCGCCCAATATGCGCGAACGTGACGACATAGTCGATGCAGGGCGTCAGGAGCACGAGAAGGATGCCGAGCCGTATCATGGCATCGACGGGCGCAAACTGCACGAGGATCGACACCAGGATGGGAGCGACAATGAAGTTGGCCGCCAGCAGCGCGGCGAGGAACCGTACGTGCGAAAGAGCTCGGCCAAGTTCCGCGAGTGGCACTTGCAGGAAGGTTACGAACAGCATGAGTGCCAGCGCGGGGTTTACCAAAAGCTCCAGCGAGGCGGCCTGCGGAAAGAGCACGCCGACGAGCCCGGCCAAGATGACCGTGCCGAAGTAGATCGCTATTTGATGCCCTTCGAACGCGCCGCGCAGACTGTCCATCCCCTTCATGCGCCACTCTTCGCTCTCTTTGTTTTTGCTCTGCATCAAGAAGAACCCTCGCGGCAGCTTCCTAGGCGGTCGCTTCGGAACTCCTCAATTCGGAAATCGACTGGCGCAGAATCTGGACCGACGACGTAACGAACAAGCCTGCCATTATCGCGGCGACGACCAGGTCAGGCCACCTCGTCGCGGTAAGCCACACGCCGACCGCGGCGAGCATTACAGCGATGTTGCCGACGGCGTCGTTGCGCGAGCAGAGCCATACCGATCTGACGTTGGCGTCCCCCTCCTTGTAGCGCATTAGGATCAGAACGCTGGTGACATTGGCGGCAAGCGCGAGGAACCCAACTACGCCCATGACTTCGGCTCGAGGAGCGCCGACTACCAGGACGTGGTAGGCGGTCACCCCCAGCACTAAGAAGCCCATCAAGGCAAGGCTCACGCCCTTTATGAAGGCGGCCCAAGCACGAACCCGCATAGCGGAGCCGATTACAGCCAGGCTCATGCCATAGGTTAAGGTGTCACCAAAGAAGTCCAGCGCGTCGGCCTGGAGCGCGCGCGAGCCGGCCAAGGCTCCTGCACCCATCTCGACAAAAAACATCGCCGCATTGATCGCGATGACCAACCAAAGCCGGCGCTTGTAATCCGGGGACAGCCCCTCGAACCGACTTTCGCTTCCGCAGCAGTTTACACCCATGCCCGGAACATAGAATGCTGGTGTGAAACGACCAAGCCCCGGTGGGGGGCCAAGGTCGTGCTGCTGTCGTGGTCGACTAATGGTCGTTGGAGTGGGGTACGAGGCTTGCCGGTCTGCTCACGTGCGCTGACATGCGATGGTTTCAAACGACCGAGTTCAAGCCACGGGGGCGGGGGGTGCCCGTAGCGGAGCTACACGAATTGAGACGATCCTGCGAGGAAGTAGGCCTGGTCTCGCGCCTTCGGCAGGGCGGGTTCCTTACGGGGCAACGTGGTCGGTTCTCGTGGCATCTTCGTGCTGGCTTCGCTCGTTGTGCGACACCAAACTGGTTGAGTCCCGGTTAGAACAAGTGAGCCCACAGCTTGCTCAAATTCGGACCATCGTCCTACAGGTCTGGCCAAGATGTGGCCGGACTACACCCTCTGCAATTTGATGCTGGGCAAGGCCCCTTGGTGCCAGCTTGGGTGTATTGGTCCATGCAGAACCCACAAGGCCAATACCAGTGCCAAGAGCGCCATTATGAGCAGAAACCATAGTAGCCTTTTCACCCTAACCCTCCGCAGGATCTTTTCGTGGTACCCGAAGTAAGCATCATGCACCCAAAATAGGTTCATTGACGCGGGTAATCTCAATTGATAACTATTTGCAAGACGGTTCCTCGTATGGAGGATGAAAAAGGGAATGTGGAAGAGTTGGCGCAGCGCTAGCTTGGTCCGCAGCTGCCCCCGCAACTGTGAGCGGCAAGCCGACGGCCATTAATGTCACTGGGATAGCCCGGGAAGACGGCCATAGGCAACGACCCGCGAGCCAGGAAACCTGCCGTCACAGGTGCCTTGATCGGCGTCGTGTGAGCGGGGTGCTCGCAGGCGAAAAGAAGGGAAGCGTTGGTTCGCGCTCCATCCGTGAGGGCTTCGCGCCGCAGGCGCCCTGATTGGATGGAGTCATCTTGTGAATCGCGACGCAGCAGTCTGTCTCGCCTGGATTTTATCCACGGGACCATTTCTTTCTGCTCAGTCCTCATGGGCCGACCAGCTTCATCATCCCCATGCCCGCCTTCCCGACGGAAGGGGTGCACCGCCGCCCGGGCTCCCGGACCCCTCGATCGCAACGAGCCTGCCGAGCTACGGAGATCCTCTAGGCGCGCGGAGCGCCTTTGCCCGCCAAGGTGTTTCTTATGGCATCGACTATACCGGTGACGTGCTAGGCAATGTCACTGGGGGTACGAAGCAAAGCGCACACTACGCGGGGCTTCTTGAAGGATACCTGGATGGCGATCTTGAAAAGCTCACCGGTACGCGAGGGCTGAGCTTCCACCTGGACTTCTATCAAATCCACGGCACCAGCATCACGGCTGAAAACATTGGCAGCATTGTCAGCGTCAGTAATATCGAGGCATTCCCTTCCACGCGCCTCCATGAGCTTTGGCTTGAGCAGGTACTCTACAATGGGGATGTCTCGGTACGTTTCGGTCAGTTGGGCGCCGACAGTGATTTTCTCATCTCCGAGGTAGCCACACGATTCATCGCCTCTACCTTCGGCTGGACGACCCTGAGCTCCGACAACCTTCCCTATGGCGGTCCGATCTATCCGTTTGCGACACCAGGGGTGCGTCTCGCTGTTGAGGCTCAGGACTACCTCGGCGTCAAGCTCGGAATTTACGAAAGCGATCCGGCCGCACCCTGCGCCGACGGGCTCGATCCCGGTCAATGCAATGAGCATGGCCTTGATTTTCGCTTGAATGATTTTCCGTTGCTCTTCGTTGAGGGTGCCTATTCCTACGGCCGAAACAGTACGTGCCCGTCCGGCACAATCAAGCTTGGCGGCTGGTATGATTTTGGCGACTTCGAGGATCAGAGACATCCGCCGGAAGCCGGAGTCTTCGCCGATGACCGCGCGTCACGCCACAAAGGAAATGAAGCCGTTTACGTCGTGCTTGATCAGTCGGTCTATCGGATTGCCGGTCAGTGCATCAAGGGCATCTCTGTCTTCGCCCGGGCAATCGTCAGCCCCGCCGATCGCAATCAGGTTGATAAGTATGCAGATGCCGGAATTGTAATCGACGGAATGGTGCCCGGTCGTCCCAATGACGGTGTCGCACTTGGGGTCGCCTATACGGGCATTTCGGCAGACGCGTCTGAGTTCGACGGAGCGTCTGGGCTACCTATCATCCGCAAATACGAGCTCATTTGGGAGCTGAACTACGTTGCCGAAATTGTGCCCGGCTGGGTTCTGCAGCCGGTAATGCAGTACATACACAATCCGGGAGGCTCAGTGCCTGATGCCGCCAACGACAGGCCCAATCAGAGAATCGAGGATGCCTTTATACTTGGGATGAGAAGCATCATCAATTACTGATCGAGGCCATTACATGATGCGCAACAAGCCTTGTGAGCAGGTTCTCCTCGACGAGGGAACTTGGCTGGGGCAAGTGCGTATTACTAAAAGTCACAGACGAAGGATTCGTCTACGCCAAAGGCGGGTGCCTTCAACACGTCTTGACGCGTCCGACAGGGTGGGCACCGTGGCGACAGAGAATCGCCGCCTGATATTTGGCCATCTGTGCTGCGATGCTCCTTGTTAACCACCATGTTCGTGAAGGGGTGCTCGACTTTCAACTCTCAAGTCCGTCTGAGGGGCCGGCCTTCAGAGAGCCCGCCTGACCGCTTATACGGAGTTGACCAGTTTGGTTGTTGGATACCTCCGCGGGACGAAGAGACGCCTTCGAACTACCTTTGAGAAGGACTTGGCCGATCGGATAAATTCATGACTGGCGAGGATTGAGTCACGTGGCCGGAATTAAAGCGCTTGCCCATCCTGCCCCCTAGTGACAGGCGCTGACCACTAGCGCAGCCGCCGTTCTCGCCGGGGTAGAGGCGCTGAAGAGTGCCTTGATTTGACCTCCAAGGCCCCTTAGCTTCACCCCATGTGGGCAACAGCTGAGCCATTAATGAGTCTGACCTCCCGAGCTCGCAAGTTCGCCATTTCTGCGTTGATCGCCTTGGTTTTGCCGGCGTGGGCTGCTGGGGGTGGCTTGCCTCTCGTCTGGTGTGTAGGTCCGAGCGGGCACAGTTCGGTCGAGATGATGGGGTTGGGGGATTGCCACGGTGCGCCAGCGTCTGTCCTCCACGATGGATACTCCGACGCGGGAAAGGCCGGCTGTACGGATTTCAGCCTGTGGCAACAGGCGCAGACACCTAGAGAGCCCGTCGCAGTCACATCGCCTCCGCCAGATCCGGTCACACCGGCGGCATTCACTGTGGCCATCCACGGCAACCTTGGATGTCGGCTGCCATTACCCTGCTCTCAACCTGATTCCATTGCGAACCAGCTCGCGCAGCTTCGCACCGTCATTCTGCTGATCTAGCTCTTTCGGATTGCAGGCACCGGCCGCGCGCGCTTTGCGCGCGTGGCAAGGAGCGACCGTGCATCCGGGGGGCGGAGTATGACAGCAATAGCAATACGACGGTTCATCATCGTGATTCTTACTCTTTCGCTGACTGCCTGCTATAGGCAGCCCGCAGCATATTTGGACGGGCCGCCTTCTGCTTTGGTTGTGGACGATAGTCTGCCTGGCACCGAGCCGCAGGCCGTTGCCCTGGCTGACGCGGACACGGGTGCCGCCCGCGATACGGACGCCACGGTGTATTCTAGTGCGCCGCGCTACGAAGGTGCGCTCGCCTTGCGCGAAGCCGTTCGTCGTACCCTCAGATTCAACCCCGCTTTGGAGGCGGCAGCAATCGAGGTCGATGCCAAACGTGCCGAGAGCGTTCAGGCGGGTCTGCGGCCAAACCCGGTCATCGAAGGCGACGTGCAGAATGTCGGACAAAATGTACAAGAGTCTACCCTCGAGCTTTCGCAAGTCATTCTTCTCGGTGGAAAACGTCTGAAGCGCATACGCGCCGCCGAGCTCGACGTTGGCGTGGCGGGTTGGGATTACGAAGCGGTGCGTCTGCGCGTAGCGATCAACACCGCTGAAGTGTTCGTCGACGTTCTGGCAAGCCAGAGCCGGATCAAAATTCTGGGTGAACTCCTAAGCGTCGCTAAACAACTCAAGGATGCTGTCAGCGAGCGTGTGGACGCTGGCACCATAAGCGCCATAGAGCTCAAGCGAACTGATATTGAGGTTATAAGAGCGCAGGCTTTGCTGGATCAAGAGAGAGCGCATCTCGCCATTTTGAAGCGGAGGCTTGCGAATAATTGGGGGGCGAGGAGTGCGGACTTCGGCTATGTGCAAGGAGACTTGGCCACGACAAACCATTTGCCTTCGCCCAACCAACTGAGTGCCTTTCTATCATCTAATCCCGACGTCGCACGTTGGACCACGGAAATGATGCGGCGGGAGGCTGTCTTGAACTTGGCAAAAGCCAATCGAGTGCCAGACCTCACCGTCGGCGCAGGGGCAAGGAACTTGAAGGACAGCGGTGAAACTGGCGCGGTCGTCGGTCTCTCTATTCCTCTACCGCTGTTCGATCGGAATCAAGGGAACATCGCCGCAGCGCAGACCCGCCTCTTCAAGGCACGGCGGGAGAGCATGGCAGCACGGATTGATGTGAATTCCCAACTCCTGGAAGCGTATGGCGACCTCGTGGTCGCCTCGCAACAGCTCAAGGCCTTGGAAAAGCAAATATTGCCCACCGCCCGAGAAGTCTACGCCGATATCAAACAAGGCTACCTGGGTGGAAAGTTCAATCTTCTCAGCGTGTTGGACGCGCAGCAGACCTTGTTCTCTACGCGCCTTGAGATCGTCAATGCGAGGGCTGAGTTCCACAAAGCAAAAGTGAAAATCGAGGCTTTGATCGGCCGGGGTCTCTATGACTTCTAGGCAGAGAGAGACGAAAAGACTTCGGTTGAATCGTCCACTCATGGGGGCTTCGATCTTCGTCGCACTCCTCGCAGTGGTCGCTCTCGCAATTTGGCTTCCGTCGACAACAGAAGAAGAGGAGAGGGCGGCCGCGCACGTCGAAGATGAGGCGTCAATCATCGCGAATGTAGGGGCGCACTCCGGTGAACGTCAGACGTCCGAGAGCGGGCGTGATGACGTGAACGAGGGCGCTGGGGCACCGCTGAGTGGAGACGGTGTAGCTGTGGTCAAGGAAGGCTCCGCCGCTAGCGCCGAAGGCGAGCATGTGAACGGCGGCGCAGAAAATGCGGATGAGCACGCGGGCGAAGAAACCCCACACGACAATGAGGATTCCGCGCTTAGTCTTGAGAAGCTTCAGCGTTTGGGGGTGGAGGTCGCAGTGGCCGACGATGGCCCCATCGCCTTGGAAATCGAGCGCCCGGCGGAGGTCAAGTTCGATAGTGACCTTGTTGTGCACGTCGTGCCCCGTGTTGCCGGTGTTGTCAGCATGGTTGCCGCTAAGGAGGGGGAGACGGTCGAAAAAGACCAGTTGCTCGCCGTACTTCAGAGCCGCGAGCTCGCTGAGGTTAAAGCGGCTTACCTTGCCGATCTTGAACGCCTGAGCTTGGCACGGGAGAATTTCGAACGGGAGAAGCGCCTCTGGGAAAAGAAGATCTCCTCCGAAAAAGATTATCTTGCCGAGAAAACGGCGTTCGCGGAGGCCAAAATCGCTTTGACAGCATCCGAGCAAAAGCTCCGGGCACTAGGCCTCTCCCAACAGTATTTCGATACTCTGAAAGGGTCGCCCACAGATCTCACAAATTACGAGATTCGGGCGCCGATTGGCGGCACTGTTATCGAACGGCATCTCAGCCTGGGCGAAGCGGTCTCCACTGACGCTGCGGTTTTCATGATTGCCGAGACATCTTCGGTCTGGGTGGACATTACCGTCTATCCAGAGGACCTGCCGAATGTTGGCCCGGGCCAAACAGTCCAAATCGAACTCGGAAACGGACCCGATCTCGAAGGAAGTATCAGTTTCGTCACGGCGAACGTTCACGAGGAGACGCGTACCGCCGTTGCCCGCGTCATCATCGACAGCGCTGATGGGCGTCTCAAGCCTGGCATGTTCGTCAAAGCGCTGATCGAACTGGGCAAGGAAACGGGTGAAGTTCGCATCCCCAAGTCTGCGGTCCAGAACTTCAACAACAGTCCCGTCGTGTTCGTGCGGGAAGGCGATAGCTTCGAGCCCCGGCCCGTTAGGCTCGGTCGAGAGAACTCGAAGTACGTGCAAATCCTTGCGGGTGTTGAGGAAGGCGAAAGTTATGCAGCGGAGGGGGCATTCACTCTCAAGGCGCTAATTCAGAAGTCACAGATGGGCGAAGGCCACGGTCACTGAGGACGCCATGCTGAACAAGCTCGTCGAGATTTCCCTTCAGTACAAATTCCTAGTGATCATAGCCTTTCTCGTGGTGGGATTTTTAGGCTGGCGTGCGGTCACGAACGTGTCTATCGACGCCTTTCCCGACGTTACGCCGGTCCAGGTGAGTATCTACACGGAGTCTCCGGGTCTGGCGGCCGAGGACGTAGAGCAGCTTCTGACATTCCCGGTTGAATCGGCGATGGCTGGGTTGCCCAATGTGGAACAGATACGTTCGGTAAGCCTGTTCGGCCTCTCCTATGTTGCGGTTTATTTCGCAGACGATGTCGACATCTACTTCGCGCGGCGGCTGGTAATGGAGCGTCTGGCGGAAGTCGGCGATCGGATACCTGAAGGCTATGGTACGCCGGAGATGGGGCCCAACGCCTCAGGCCTCGGTCAAGTCTACTGGTATACGCTTGAGCGCGCCGACGAGAAGCTCGCCGGCGACATCTCCGACATGGATCTGCGCACGCTTCAGGATTGGTCCGTCCGGCTCATCCTGCGGACGGCTCCCGGTGTCGATGACGTGATGTCCTGGGGCGGCCAGGAGCGGCAATACCAGGTCCAGATCGATCCCCTCAAGCTAATTAAGTACAAACTTGGCTACAGGGACGTCATCGAGGCCATCGAGGCAAACAATCGCCAGGTGGGTGGCCAATACATCGACCAGGGGCCTGAGCAATTTCTCGTGCGCGGACTTGGCCTCGTCGCCAACGAAGACAACATCGGCAGCATCGTCCTTAAGGTCGACGATGGATCACCTGTCTATCTTCGCGACGTAGCCAAAATCGCACAAGCTCCCGCCTTGCGTTTCGGCGCTGTAACCCGAGACGGCAAAGAAGTCGTTCTCGGCATGGCTTTGGCCCGCATCGGGGAAAATGCCAAGGACGTTGTCGATGCGGTAAAAGACAAGCTTTCTGTAGCGGAGCAGGCCCTACCAGATGGCGTCGTCTTGAAGCCAATCTACGACCGCACGGATTTGGTCGAGAAGGCCGTCGCCACCGCGGAGCGCGCCCTAATCGAAGGGTCGATTCTCGTCGCCATTGTCCTCTTCTTGTTTCTCGGCGAGTTGCGATCGGCCTTCGTTGTTATCGCCGCGCTGCCGCTCGCGATGCTTATCGCGTTTATCTTTATGGAGCAGGCGGGACTCTCCGCGAATCTCATGTCTCTGGCCGGCCTCGCCATCGGCATCGGCATGATGGTCGACGGCGCCGTCGTGATGGTCGAAAACTCCTTCCGCATCATGGCCGAACGGAGGTCCGCCGGCGAGCATGTAGATCGAACGGCTGCCGTGCTCACGGCTGCGCGGGAGGTGGCAAATCCCATCGCCTTCGCGATCGTAATTATCATCGTCGTCTTCCTGCCGCTCTTCAGTCTGCAAGGGTTGGAGGGCAAGCTATTCAAGCCTATGGCCTTCAATATTAGCTTCGCCATGGCGGGCTCTCTTCTCCTGACACTGACAATCATTCCCGTCTTGGCGGCGCTTGTTCTCAAGCCCAAGGAGGAGCGCGACACGCTTATCGTTCGTTGGATCAAGCGAGGTTATCTGCCGCTCCTTGCCTGGTCCTTGGTGAATAAGGGGAAGGTGGTTGCCGCCGCAGGAGCGCTCCTCATCTTCAGTCTCGCGCTCTTCCCGTTCCTGGGTAAGGAGTTCATGCCACAATTGCAGGAAGGCTCAATCATGTGGCGGGTCACCTCCATCCCGTCAACGTCGCTCGACGAGTCGATCGAGATCTCCAAGAAAATCGAGACGGCGCTGGCCGACTTTCCCGAGGTCGAGACGACCATTGCCATGATTGGGCGAGCAGAGAAGGGCGAGACGGCCGACGTCAACTACATGGAGGTCTATACGGCGCTGAAGCCGGAGGACGAATGGACATCAGGCCGTTCAATCGAAGCTCTTGCCATTGCCATGCGCGAGACGCTCGAGGAAGCAGTTCCGACTGCTGTCGTTGCGTTCACTCAGCCGATCCAGATGCGCGTCGAGGAGTTGATCTCTGGCGTGCGCGCCACGCTTGCCGTCAAGCTCTATGGCCAAGATCTCGGCGAACTAGACCGCTTGAGCCAGGAGATAAAGGAGATCGTCGCGAAAGTACCAGGCGTTGCCGACCTCTCACTTGAGGCAAATTTGGGCAAGCCACAGATACGCATCCAGGTCGACCGCGAGGAGCTCGCACGCTATGGGCTTAATGCAGACGATGTCCTGACGATCGTGCGTACCGGCATAGGCAATCAGCCGGTTTCGACGCTGATCGATGGGGTCAAGCGCTTTGATATCACGGCTCGGCTCCAGGACACTGCCAAGGAATCCGTCGAAGCCATAAAGAACATTCCCCTCCGCTCCCCTGATGGCGCCATTGTCCTGCTCTCGCGGGTGGCCGACGTTTCTGTAGCGGAGGGATATTCCTTCGTCCGCCGAGAGCAGTTGCAGCGTTACGCCGTCATCCAGATGGATGTCCGCGGACGCGACGTTGACGGCTTCGTCCAGGACGCCAACGACGCGATTGAGCAGAATATCGACCTTCCGCCAGGCTACTGGATCGAATGGGGCGGTGCGTTCGAGAACCAGCAGCGCGCGCTTGCACGCCTTTCCATCATAGTCCCGCTGACGATCTTCTTCATCTTTGTCCTGCTTCAGACCGCTTTCAACTCCGTCCGTCAGGCGGTTCTCATCATCGCTAATGTGCCGTTTGCGACGATCGGTGGCCTGATCTCGCTGTGGATCACCGGTCAATATTTGTCGGTGCCTTCGGCGATCGGCTTCATTGCCGTGTTCGGCGTGGCGATGCTGAACGGTATCGTACTGACGGCCTTCATCAATGAGTTGCGCGAGAAAGGTCTCAAGATCTCGGACGCCGTCAGGCGTGGCGCCGAGCTTCGACTTCGTCCCGTAATGATGACGGCGAGCGTCGCGATCCTCGGCCTCATTCCGATGCTGTTGTCGTCCGGTGTCGGCGCAGAAACGCAGCGCCCGCTGGCGACTGTGGTCGTTGGCGGTTTGTTTACATCCACTCTACTCACGCTCCTTTTGTTGCCCGTGATCTATGAGTGGGTGGAGATGCGTGTGGAACGGCGTCAAAAGTTGGCGGAAAAACTGAGAGCACAGGAGGCCTGAGTTGAAGGAGATCAAGGCATTTCTGCATCGCAACCGGGTTGCCGATGTCGTGCACGCACTCACAGCGGCAGGCTTCCGCAATATTTCCCTAATCGACGTTAAGGGCATGCTCAAGGCCATCGACCAGCAGGAGCAGGAGTACTCCATTGAATTTGGCGAGATGGTCATCACAGAAGTGAAATTAGAGCTCGTTTGCGACTCCGACCAGGTGGATCAAGCCGTTGTTCTTATCCGCAAGAACGGCGGCACCGGCCGATCGAACGGAGGGTGGGTGTACGTCACTAGCATAGAGGCGAGCTATCCGATTTCTCAGAGAGATGCGATGTGATGGGGTTGATCAGCATGCGTGAGTGGGGCCGTCCAACTGACATTATCGCGGTCAAGGCTGCTCTGGGCGGTAAAGTTATGGTCCTGGGATATTGGATGCTTCTGGTATTGCTGGTCTTCGCGCCGGCGTCAGGCATAACTGCGCCAAGCAGATGCACGAGCCTTCCATTCGTTGAGGAGAAGCTATCGAAGGATGAGCGCATCGAGGCGCTCATGCAGCGTGGTGCAGTCTGCGTTCGAGAACGAAACATGGCTCAGGTGATCGCGACCTTCAGTGAAGTGATTGGCTTGGACCCTAACAATATCGACGCGTACATTAACCGTGGAAGTGCGTACGTTCGCAGCGGCCTCGTCGAACTCGGATTAGCCGATTTTAGCCACATCATCCGTAAATATCCGGGGGTTGTGCAAGCATGGTACAATCGCGGAACCGCGTTTCTGGCGGCAGAGCAATATGACGCAGCGATCGCTGATTTGAGTGAGACGTTACGGCTAAAGCCAGATTTCGCGCGAGCATACTGCAATCGCGGCTTGGCCCGCTTGAGGAAGAGTGACTACGAGGGCGCGCTCGACGACTTCGAGCAAGGCCTAAAGCAAGATGCCCGTATGCCAGTGTGCTACTTTGCTCGAGGCGAAACACGTTACAAAGAGCGAGATTATGAGGAAGCCGTTGAGGACCTGACGAAGGGACTCGAGTTGTCCCCGGCGCCTCAAGGATATGAAATGCGCGCACGAGCTTTTGAACGCTTGAGTATGTCGAATAAAGCGCTTTCCGATTATGAGGCGGCGCTAAAAATGGCGCCAAACTACAAGAGTGCACAGGAAGGTCTGGAACGCCTCAGCCGAACAAAAGACTAGGCGCTATCACCATAGACATGCGCCCGGCTCTTGCATCGACGCGCATTCTTGCACGCCCGCCGTGCACATCGCTGTCCACGATTTCCGGCGGCATTCGCTAGGGAGTGGCAAAGTCGCTTTACGGGATGACCCCAATTCGCCGTCTGCTGCTGATTTCACTCTTGCAGTCCAGGTGTATGAACCATGCGCAAAAGAGTCCTGCTACTGCTATTGCTATCAACAGCGCTGCCAACGCAAGCAGCACAGCCACAATGTGTGAGCAGCCCGGTTGACTCCTCACTTCCCGACAGTGCGCGTGCCGAGCAGCTCGCTAACCGGGCCTTCGCTTGCCTCAAAGAGGGCAAACCCCTCCAATCAATCGCATTATTCAGCGAGTTCATCGGGATCCAACCAGATAACGCCCAAGCGTACCTCAATCGTGGCAGCGCGTATGTGAGCATGGGTCAGTTTGATGCAGGTTTTAGCGACTACAGCCGCGTCATAGAGCTTGAGCCTAACCGTTTCGAGGGATGGTACAACAGAGGGTCCGCTCGTGTCGCTGCAGGTCAGTACGATAGAGCAATTTCTGATCTAACGGAGGCGATCAAGTTAAAGCCAGACTTAGCTCGTGCATATTGCAATCGAGGCTTGAGCTTCCTACGCCAAGCCGAACAGAAAGAGGCACTCGCCGACTTCGAGAAGGGTCTAGATCTCCAAGTCGACATGCCTCTCTGCTATTACGGCCGAGGCGAGATTGAATTGTCGGATGGCAAGTATCGGGAAGCGATCGAAGACCTGACGAGAGGCATCAATTTTAAGCCGACTGCCGAGGCGTTGGCGCATCGGGCGACCGCTTACGAGCGCCTCGGCGAGAGCGACAAAGCTCTCAGAGACTACCGGAACGCCCTTTCATTAAGCCCCCGTTTGGAGGCGGCACAAACGGGAATCGCGAGACTGACACAGGGCAAGGAGGAATAGGCGGACCTGGCATGCAAAAGATCACAATTATCTCATTGGAGGTCCTAGGAGTTGCCGGGCTTTCGCGGAGCCTCTCCGAAGGCAGTTCGAGCGGTTGACCCGGCCAAGGAGAACTTCGCACGAGCCGAAGCACTGATCGATAAGCGGATCATGTCCGCGAAAGCTCATCTGGAAGCCAAGACCGACTATGCGGAGGCGCGCATAAATCTGCGCAACGCGCGGCAGAAGCTGTTTGCCTCGGCTTCGGCAAGGGTGGCCTGAACGAGATCGCGGAGGAAGATGAGGCAGTTGAAGGGAACTCCGTCGATGAGGCAATCGTTCAGGGAGCCTGCATGCGCCTGCGACCGGTGCTGATGACCGCGCTCACGACGGCATTGGGACTAATTCCATTGCTCTACGCCACCGGCGCCGGCTGAATAGAGCGGAGAGAAGGCAACCCCTCCGATGACGTCCTCCTACCAGCGCGCCTTCAAGGTCGCGAAGGCCTGGGTGGGAGCGCCGTATGAGATGTTGTTGTTGTTGTGCGACGAGATCCAATACTCGGTGTCGAATATGTTCTCGATGTTGACCTGCGCGGACCAGTGCTCGTTGAAGTCGTAGAAGACCGCGCTATCGAACCGCGTATAGCTCGGCACCTTGACGGCGTTGTTCGCCTCGGCGAACCAGCCCGCCTGGTGGATGATGCCCAGGCCGATGCCCCATTTCTGGGTGAGCTGGTACTTGTTCCACATGGAGAAGGTGTCGACCGGCACCGATTCCACCGAGTTGCCGACCAGCGCCGTATTATCGCCAGCGAACAGAATCTCGGAGTCGGTGTGGGCATAGCCGCCGAATACCTGCCATTTGTCGGTGAGGTAGCCGCTGGCCTCGAGCTCCAGACCCCTTGTCCTGGTCAGGCCGCGCGCGAAAGTGTCGGGACCGATCGTCACCGGCTGATTGTCGCGATCGAGCCGGTAGATCGCGCCCTGCAGGAGCAGACGGGGCTGGATGGTCCACTTGAAGCCAGTCTCGTAGTTCTCGAAAGTCTCGGGCTCGAGCTCCTCCGCAGTGACGGACAACGCACCGAAGTTGTCGCCATTCGCCGGCAGGAACGACTTGGCGTAGCTCGCATAGACGTGGAACTGCTCCCAAGGCTTGAGGACGCCACCGACCCGCGGCGACCATTCATCGTCGACACGCGACGTCTGGAAATCGTTGAGGCGGTCCTCAAAGTTCACATCGAAGCGGTCGAAGCGAATCCCGCCGATCAGCTCGAAATATTGCGTGATCTCGAACTGGTCCTGGATGAAGGCGCTGGTCGTGTCGAGATCGGTGAAGCGGCGCCGGTTGGGCCGGTTGTACATGGTCGGCGTGAAGACCGTCGGATCGAGCGCCGGCACGTTGAGCGTGAAAATGCCGGAGCCGGGCGCGCCAAATACCGGCAGATTGCGGAACTCGTCGTTATTTTGTACGCCGAACTCCAGGCCGCCTACGACGGTGTGGCGAAGATGTTCTCCGTGGGCAAACGAATA